>Ga0208015_1000004_pt1 | contig 308529 bp, 273 predicted proteins | sample 26BtaG_FD_184101 | JGI IMG/M metagenome (GOLD analysis project Ga0208015, IMG submission 184101) | Marine viral communities from Cariaco Basin, Caribbean Sea - 26B_WHOI_OMZ_CsCl (SPAdes) (version 2) | ecosystem: Environmental > Aquatic > Marine > Oceanic | place: Caribbean Sea: Cariaco Basin... | reverse complement strand
TGGGTCAGTTGTCGGTACTTCATCACTGCTTCACTTTGGTCGGTAAAGTCCGTGAGGGTACCGGCAACGGCCCTCCCATCTCTACCTGGTTACACCAAAGTGCTGCAGTTATTATCTGAATTCACGACGTAACGGCAGTGTGTCTGTCGTTATATGTTTGAGCGAAAGGAACTTTGTTCTATCAGTACAAACTATTGATTTATAAAGATTATTTTTATTTTTCCTCTTGCATATTCTCAACCTCATGAGAATATTTAATGAAAGCAGGAGGACATAATGAAAAGATTAGCACCCTTAACTACGGCAATATTGGCCGCTGCCCTGGCTGGCTGCGCGGCTACCCCACGAGCTTACAATCCGGAAGAGTCTCGGGCCTTAAACCTGGCGAGAGCCGGTGGCATCTACGATATGGACTTGCGGGATTCTGAGGATGGTACCCGCTCCTACAATAAAGGCATGTTGGTGCCATTACTGGATCTCGCCAGCCTGGCGACCTCATTCGGTGCACCGCTTCGACATCTATCGGGTAACCAAACGTTTTTGTTCAACGCTACCGACATCCTGATGACACCGGACAATCCATCGGCGAGACCAAGCCTGATGGGATGGATGCCTGCGTCGATGGCCACTTCAGAGGCTCAGGCCTATGAGCAGTATGTAAATCTGGTTGACCAGGCCATCCGGGTAGCTGCCAATGATATGGCGTTGAGTGCCACCAAACTCAGTAACGTGGAAACGCCTGAGATTGACGGCCATCCACTGATGCTCTGGTCGATTGAAAGCACTGAGCATGGATGCGGTGCTGGTCAATGTGTGGTTGCTTACAACATCAAAACGCCGAATCGCTGGAAGTCTCCGGCCTACGTGGAAGGCGCTGAGCCTGAAAGCTACAACATTGCGGCCAATCATCCAGAGAATTATTCCCGCCTTGTTTTCTGGCAGTCAGATGAGCAACTCAGCTTCCCTGTGGACGAGTTCTACCGCACGATCAGTGGTGCCTTACCATCCTGGATGGTGGTGTACTTTCCTCCCGGCACCGTCACCCAGGATGGCGAACCGCTACCGTACCCTGTGCTGTACGAGCAGGGGCAGCGACTGATGTTCAAGGAGCCAGATCATGAGTGACTGGCATGATGAACTGGAGTTCGCGCTGTTGCCGCTTGAAGACGCCAAAATCGATAGCGACTGCATGACCTCTGTGATCAGCAATGCCCTGAGCGAGCAAGGCATCTTCCATCAATGCCGTATCGGATACGCAGAGGACCGACTGAGCCTAATGGTCACTGCTCCCCATTGTTGGATCGAGCTCGAACAGGGCTGGAGTATCGATATCCGGCTCAGGCAGTGGCTGGGCGATGAGGACGACCTCCCTCATGGCGTATTCCAGCCATCCAATTACCCGAGAGTTCGATACCAAGGCAGTGCGTGGCTGGTTCCACACCTTGATGCGGGAGATTTGAGGTCGATGACAAATGATGCCTACAGCAAGTTGAAAGTGCCATGGCTCGCCGGGCGAGCCAGAGCGGCCTGACGCCGGTCGAAACTTGCATTTTCTCAGGTTCTGATAGCTTCGAAGTAAAGAACTATCGGGGACTGAAACCATGGTGAAGGTAACAAAAATAGTAGCAGTGGGACTCGCCGGGATCGGCGTTGTGGAGCTCGCCTTAAGGGGTACCGATGCATCGCTCTACGCATGGTATCTATTGTTGGTGCTCTGGGTGATCCTACTGCTCATTCGCTTCGCAATGGCCGCAGTCGATGCTTACAAGACAGTTTTTACTAAGGGACCCGATGGGCAAATGACGTTTCCTGAATTCGAGAAAAAGATGGCGTCGTTTAGTCGAGGTGGTGGTAGGGAAGAAAACGGTCCAAGCAGCACGACAACCTCTGGCACCGGGAGTCAAGAAGGCGCAGGCGATCTGTTCGATGACTTCAGAGTCAATCCGATCCTCCGAGAGGATGATCCGTTCGGGGAGTTTTTCGACTCTTGAGGTGGTTCCTGATGGGTACACATCAGGGGAACCAACTGCTCAGGCCGCTTACCATGACAAGTAACCATTTAAAACAGACCGGCCAAACGGAACCACTTATAACAGACTGAGGAGGCATGAATGTTTATACGCGCCTATTTGAGAGCATCGACCCAGGAACAAAATGCCGAGCGGGCCAAAGCATCGCTAATCCAGTTTGCCGAGCAACACGGTCAGCGCATTGCTGCCTTTTATACCGAGAACGTCTCCGGTGCCACATTGCATCGTCCCGAACTGATGCGACTGATTGCCGAATCTGGTGAAGGTGACATTGTACTGGTAGAGCAGATAGACCGGCTTGCCCGCCTTAAACAGCAGGACTGGGATACGCTCAAACAGAAGCTGGCAGCCAAGCGGTTGGCGATTGTCTCGCCCGAGTTACCAACGAGTTGGCTGGCTCTGGACAAGAAAGACGACACCGGCTTTACCGAATCTATCTTGCAGGCGGTCAACAGCATGATGCTCGACATGTTGGCAGCGGTAGCCCGGAAAGACTATGAGGACAGACGTCGCCGACAGAATCAAGGGATCAACAAGGCTCGCAGCGAGGGTAAGTATCAGGGGCGTCAACCTGATCTGAAGAGGCGGCAACACATCGCCAGTTTACTGCGCACTGGCCATAGCTATAACGAAATCCAGGACATCCTGGGTTGTTCGCGCCATCTGATTGCCTCTGTCGCAAAGGAACAAAAGCAGTCAGGTGCAGCATAGGCTGCAATTTGCAATCAAAGAACGAAAACAGGAGAACTCACATGATCGATATGTTCGTCACACTCATTGCTTTCCTCGGCTTTGTCGCCGTTATCCTGGCGATCTGCGGCATCACATACCTGAATGCTGACAAGCTGGAAGCATTTCTCAACCGGAAGCTTAAAGCACGCCGCCAGATCGATAAAAATTCCAGATAATCTGGGGTAAACGGCTACTTTTGCCCAAATTGGCAAATTACAGACCCGTGGGTTTGTCTCTGCGGCCAGTAGCATTTCTCTTGAACATCAACCAACAGGAGAATGCTAATGAGCAAACCCAAAACCATTCAGGAAATCACCGATAAGTGGCATGAGGTGGCGCGCGCCGGGGAGTTTGACCATCATCAGGGGCGCCGAATGGCACTTGGTCAATGCAGACAGTATCTACAATCACTTTCCAAAAGCCTGGATATGGAGCGAGCGCGCCTTCGCTATCTCGCTCAGCGACTGTCGGACCATTTCTGGGCGCATAATGAGGCTCATCGAACCAAAGAAACGAGAGGCTATCCTGGCCATCACGGCTGCCGGGTGAGAATGCTGCACGGCAGCTTGGAAATGCACTGGTACTACAACACCTTCGTAAGAGTGAAAAACGGTAAGGGACATGCGGTTTTCAGTGAACACATCCGCCGTGCCCTGAAACACCGGTACTCAAAACCCGCATTTAACCGCGCTCACGACTGGGAAAGGCCCATCATTGAGGAGACCGAAGCCGGGTTTGAGATAGTGCGTATCATGAATGCAAACCTCACTCACATGCGCCGTCTCGTCAGGGCAAACCTGAAGCAGTTGGACAGTTTGGAGGCGCACTTCGATGGCCTTCGGCCTCCAGAATCCTAAACAAAAAATCGTTCAGGCCCGTCCCTTTCCGACGGGCTTTATGCATCTATTTTAGTGGATGATTACAAACAGTATTTGGCTTGAACTACGTAATCCTCTGGGTACAAGATTTGTCGAAAGACCTAGATTTTTTTGTATTCGCACCGACCTGTGTATACGATAGTTTGACAATAAAAAGCAATTCTTACGGTTGACTGCGAGGGATATGTGAAAAACTGCTCAAAAGGATCAATTTGGAGAAAGTGGGACCTCCATGTCCATACCCCATTTTCAATTCTGAACAACCAGTTCGGCGACGACTTTGACAATTACGTCAGAAAACTCTTTCGGTCAGCAATAGATCATAATGTAAGTGCCATTGGCCTGACCGACTATTGCCTTCTTGACGGCTATAAAAAAGTAGTCGAAGACTATATTCTCAACGATGATAAACTATCTGAGCTATTTGATGAGGATGAAATCAGGAAAATTAAGAATATTGCTATTTTCCCAAATCTCGAGTTTCGCTTGGACAAACTCGTAGTAGGCAAAGAGGTCGACTTAAAATGGAATAGGCGGACCAACTTCCACGTTATCCTTTCCAATGAATTGTCTCCCACATTAATCCAAAGAGAGTTTTTATCTAGAATACAGTTTGAAACTCACGCTGAAACAGGGCTTAAAGCAGAGAGAAGAGCCTTAACCAAAGAAAACTTGATAGAATATGGTGAAAGACTAATTGAAGAACACCCCGAGTTTAGAGGCCAATCTGCCCTTGCGGTAGGGATCTGCAATGCCTCGGTCAATACAAGCGAAATAGCAGAACTGCTCACCGAAGATGGAAGATTCAAAAAAAACTACTTGTTAGCTTTGCCGTGTGACGAAGACCTCAGCAGAGTAAGTTGGAACTCGGCCGGTCACGGTACTCGGAAGACACTTATTCAACAGAGCCAACTGATATTCTCATCTAACAAGCGTACGAGAAGCTTCTTGCTCGGAGATTATCACGATAATCCTACCTCTTTCAGAAAAGAATTTGGCTTACCTAAAGCTTGTATATGGGGTTCTGATGCACATGCATACGACACACTTTTTGAGCCTGACGAAGAAAATAACACTTGGATAAAGGCTGATCTTACTTTTGAGGGCCTCAAGCAGGTAGTATTTGAGCCGAGGTCACGGGTTGCTATTCAAGATACCTGCCCTGGCGATAAGGTAAGCTATGAAGTTATAGACTCTGTTCGATTCAAAGATTCCAGTGGGAAAAATATTTTTCCTGAATATAAAATAGAATTAAATTCGGATTTAAATTCGATTATTGGTGGCAAATCCTCAGGGAAATCGCTTTTACTCTATCATATTTCAAGGACGGCAAACAAAGAGGAAACCGTAAAGAAGTGTGATCTAGCAAAGGCAAGTACTTATCCAGAATTTGAAAATGAATCAAATTTCGACTTTGAAATCACTTGGAACGACAACACTAAACAAAGCTTTAGAGAAACAAACGACCAACGACCAATAACCTATATACCTCAGCTATATATAAATAAATTAGCCGAGGAAAGTGGTCGAGATCAACTCAATGAGCTTGTACTCGAAATTCTATATCAAGACAGGGAAATAAAGCTAGATGCTGAAGAGCTTTTTAAAAAATGTGATTCGTTGAATGAGAGCATCAGTACACAGGTTACAAAACTTGTATCCCTCAGACACAAGTATGCAAAAGAAAAGAGCGAAAAGGAAAAAATAGGAGCTGAGAATTCGGTAAATAATGAAAGAGAAAAAATAAAAGAAAAAATAGAAAAAATAAAAAAATCATCAGGTTTTACTCCTGAAGAAAGCAAGATTTATAAAAAGCTTAGCGACAGATTGTCAGTTAGTGAAAAAAGGCGTTCGTCTCTTTTAAGATATATTGAAATACACACTGAGCTAAAAAATGAATTAGTAAGAGAGATGGAAGACTCGTTTAGAAACGTAGCTCTTATGACGAATTCTGAAGAGTCAGAAAAAAAACGGTTTCACACTGGAAGCCGCCTTGTTCAGATAACACTGGCTAAGATTCAGAAAATTATTGATGACCTGCCAATAGAAGCGGGAAAGAACATTCGCCGCGCTAATAGCTTGATAGGCTCGCTAGATGAAAGAATTATAAATACCACGGAAAGTCTTGAAAAATTCTCGTCTAAAGTAAAAAGCCAAAACGAATTGAAAGGACTTCTAGAGGCGCAAAAACGGGAAGAAGCTAAGCTTAGAGCTATTCAAGAAGCAGGCAAGAAGGTCAAAAGCACTCTCGAACAAGGAAAAGCAGCTTCTGATCAGCTTAAAGCCCTGTATGAGCAGTTGTTTGACACATATGGTGAAATAGAGGCGCTTTTCAATGGTGCTGCGAAGATAGACAATGAAAATATAACGCTTCAAGCTAGCCTAGAATTCGATCACAATAGTTTCGATTCTTTCATAAACTGTTTTGATGCCAGAGGAAGCCTTGCAAGTATTCTAGGCGACTCGATTGATAGTGAAAACAATTATATTTACTCAAAAGACACGCATTTAGACTCTATATTCACCCTGAGCGAGAAGGTTCGAGATTTCTCCCAGATCGCCCATAAAGTTCGAAAGAGTGCGAACGAGGAACTAATCCTTAGAAATCTACTTCAGGATTGCTTTTACATATCTTTTAACTTGCTTTATAAAAATGACGACATTATCAGCATGTCGCCCGGTAAGCGAGGACTGGTGCTTCTCCATCTCATACTACACTTGAGCAATTCCTCTCACCCTATACTTATAGATCAGCCTGAAGATAATTTAGATAACCGAACAGTTTATAATGAACTCCGCGACTTTATTAGGGAAAGGAAAGAGAAAAGACAAATCATCATGGTCACTCACAACGCTAATATGGTTGTATCCACGGATTCCGAATGTGTTATCGTCGCGAATCAGGCTGGCCAGCAGCATGATATGGAAAACGAGCAATTTAGATTCGAATATGTTTCCGGCGCCATGGAGTGCACGTTTTTCGAACCAGATGCGCCTTCATTGCTTAAGAAATTCGGCATTAGAGAGCATATTTGCGAGGTTCTAGAGGGGGGGCAACTTGCATTCGAAGAGCGAGAGCGTAAGTACGCTTTCAAGCGATAAGGACAACTTAAGGCCCGATCGAGGTCGGCACCGGCCAGGGAGAGGAAGAGGTGCAGTTATCGACGCTGGTCGACAAGCTCAACGAGCGATTTGGTACTGAATTTACCCCGGCGGATCAGCTGTTCTTCGATCAGGTGAAGGGAACCGCTGTTGCCAACGAACAGCTACGGCAGGCCGTCATGGCCAACAGCCTGGAGAATTTCGAACCGGTATTTAACAAGCAGCTTGAGAATTTGTTTGTAGAGCGAATGGACGGCAACGAAGACATCTTCATACGCTTGATGAACGACGAATCCTTCCGCAATATCGCTTCTCAGTACCTGATGCGGGCTGTGTATAACCAGGTCAAAACCAGCGTTGAATCACAGTAACAGAACAAAAAAGGGATAACGTCCGTTATGAAAGCTACAGAAGCCAAGTTGCTCGACTTCCTGAAGAAGTCGCCACAATTTGTCATTCCGATTTACCAGAGAACGTATTCCTGGTCTGAACAGCAATGTCGCCAACTGTGGGACGACATTATGCGAGCCGGCACCAACGATGGTATATCAGCACATTTCATTGGCTCGGTGGTCTACATCGAGAAGGGGCTTTATCAGGTGTCCAGTCAATCACCATTGCTGGTCATTGATGGGCAACAGCGACTGACTACCACCATGCTGATTCTTGAGGCGCTATCTCGACACCTTGGGAACACAGAGACTCTGGAGGGGTTTTCGGCTAAGAAGCTGCGCAATTACTACCTGCTTAACCCGTTGGAAGACGGTGAGCGAGCTTACAAACTGCTATTGACCCAGACGGACAAAGAGAGCCTGCTGGCGTTGGTCACGCAGAAGCCGTTACCTGATGACGGTTCTCTTCGAATCCAAGAAAACTTCGAGTTCTTCAACAGCCAGATTGAGCGGCTAAACGGGGAACTGGAAACCCTCTGCCGGGGCCTTTCAAAGCTCATCATCGTTGATATTGCGCTGAGCCGAGACCAGGATAACCCGCAACTCATTTTTGAGAGCATGAATTCCACAGGAAAAGCTTTGAGCCAGGCTGACCTGATCCGGAACTATGTGCTGATGGGACTGGAGCCGGAGCATCAAACTCGGCTCTATCGCGACCACTGGCGTCCGATGGAGGTGGAATTCGGGCAAGAAGGCTATGGCGTTTACTTTGACAGCTTCATGCGTCACTACCTCACGGTTAAAACCGGGGAAATTCCACGGTTAGATGAAGTGTACGAGGCTTTCAAACAGCATTCACGTCGCGCCGAAGTTGCGAGTGCTGGTGTCGATTCATTGGTTGCCGAAATACATGCTTTCGCTCGGTATTTTTGTGCGATGGCATTGGGGAAAGAAACAGATAAACAGCTCGGAATGGCATTTAAAGATCTGCGTGAACTCAAAGTCGATGTGGCATATCCGTTTCTGTTGGAACTTTACCATGATTACCAACAGGACAATCTGTCCCAAGATGACTTTCATAGCGCTATTCGGCTGATCGAGGCTTATGTGTTCCGTCGTGCCGTTTGTGCCATCCCCACAAACTCGCTGAACGAGACCTTTGCGACCTTTCACAAATCATTGCAGAAGAACCGTTACCTGGAGAGCGTCAAGGCTCACCTGCTCGGTTTGAAGTCATACCGGCGTTTTCCGAATGACGAAGAGTTCAAAAGGGAACTGGCAGTACGCGATCTCTATAATTTCCGCAGCCGGAGTTACTGGTTACGCCGCCTGGAGAATTTCGAGCGCAAGGAGCGGGTTCCGGTCGACGAATACACGATTGAACACATCATGCCGCAGAATGAGAATCTGTCTGCTAGATGGAAGGATGAGCTAGGTCCGGAATGGAAGCGTGTGCATGAAACCTGGCTGCATACGCTGGGTAACCTGACTCTTACGGGCTACAACTCAGAGTACAGCGACCGAGCTTTCATCGAGAAGCGCGATATGCAGGGCGGATTCAAACAAAGCCCTCTACGGCTCAACGAGGGCCTGGGAGCTGTAGAAGCATGGAATGAGGACTCAATTAAGAATCGGGCCGCCAAGCTGGCCCAGGAAGCGGTGCGGGTTTGGGCGGCTCCGGTATTGCCGGACGAGATCCTCGATACCTACCGCAACGTGGCCGTCAAACCAGAAGCCTACAATCTTGAGGATCACCCTCAACTAGCAAACGGGACCCCAATGCGCGCTCTATTTGAGCAGCTCCGAAAGGAAGTCCAGGCGCTCGACCCGAGCGTCACTGAAGAAGTTCTCAAGCTCTATATAGCGTTCAAAGCCGAGACGAACTTTGTCGATGTGGTCCCGCAAAAGACCCGTTTGCGACTGTCTCTGAATATGCCGTTTCACGAGTTGAGCGATCCGAAAGGGATGGCTCGTGACGTGACCAACCTCGGACGTTGGGGAAATGGCGATGTAGAAGTAGGGTTAAGTGAGGAATCTGAGCTGGCCTATGTAATGGGGCTCATTCGACAGGCGTTCGAAAAGCAGATGGGGAACGATGCTGATTGAGCAGTGGGAACAGCGCCCCGGCAACTGGGGCGGAAAGTAGTGGCTGGACGATCACAATGAGCGAGAGTTCTCCAACAGCGGTCGGGGACTCTCCTGGAGGACTTTCCAATCGCTACACATACCTATCTGATTTGGATAACTTTGAGCCCATTCCATGCGCTCTAATAGGTCGCCTCTTGGAGATATGAGCAGCACATACGCTACTAATCTGGATAAGTTGTCGCCGGAATCCCAGTGCGTGGTTTTTCCAAATCAGGTGGAAACGACGTGCTCTCAGTCCAGTAACCTCCCTGCCAGCACTTCTCCCTCTCTTAAGAGCCTCGAAAAGGACTCTTTGCGCGATTGTTGGTGTAGATGTTTACTAATAGGGCTTGAATGGGGCTCTGAAAGGACCTTTATGGTTGACAATGCTACCGGTATATTATATAAATGATTATTCACTTAATTAAGGTGTGAAGATGTCGAATATTGGCCGTCCAATCAATTATGCTGCTCGTGAAGCGAAAATAGAGCGAATCATTAATGGTGCCATCCAGTGCTTCGTTAAGAAAGGCTTTCACGGGGCTGGAATCGCTGAGATTTCTCGAATGGCTGGCGTTAGTCAAGCTAGCCTCTACCAATATTTTTCCTCAAAAAATGAGTTGATCTTGGAAATCGCCAAGCGATATTTTTCAAGAGACATGGCTGCCCTCAAAAGAGTAGAAAGCGCCGACGACTTTCAAACAGCTCTGGAGAAAGAAGCGCACCTCACCGGTGACACGACCGGAACAATTATGTACTTAGAAATACTCGCGGAATCGTCTAGAAACCCCGAGATAAAGAAGATTGTACTTAATTCAAGCAAGGAGCTTTATGATGTTTCGTGCTCGATGTTTAAAAAGTCACAAGACACGGGCGTAATTAGTAATCACCTAACGCCTGAACAGATAACTCATTTTATTTTCGCATATATTGACGGAATATCCTGCCATATTGCAACGGCTGACGCCGAGTATTCGCCTGACATGTTAAGGCTGTTTATACAAACGCTTTTAAGACCTCGACCTTAGTATTTTCGTTTATAGGACTTCACAAATTGACATCGCTTATTTATATAAATGATCAGTTACATATTTATTATGCACGGGCTAATCGAGTTTTCGTATTAGGCATGCTTATTTGTACTTTACTGCTGTTACAGGGCTGTAGTGAAGAACCGACCCAAACTGCTACAGAAAACGTAAGAGCCGTATCGATTAACAGTGTGGCCGACGATGCTTATGTTAATAGCATTCGTTTTCCAGGAGTGACACAGACAGAAAACCGAAGCCAATTGTCTTTTGGTGTTGATGGTACAGTGAACGACGTTCTCTTCGATATTGGCGCGCAGCTCAACACCGGAGATGTGATGGCTGTTCTGGATCAGGAGCCCTATAGGCTTGCCCTTGAGAGCGCTCGCTCTGAAGCTGAGAAAGCGCGGGTTACATTTGAAGAAGCTAAAACAAATTATGAGCGACTCGTGCGGTTGCGTGAAAATAACTCTGTATCTGAACAGAATTTAGATGCTGCCAGATCGACATACGAAAACGCTCAATCGACGCTCCGTGATGCCCTGGCACAAATCAGGCTTGCAGAGCGAAACCTTTCTAAAACCGCTATCAAGGCACCCTATGATGGGGTCATTTCAAGTCGTAGTGTCGAACCCTTCGAAGAAGTCACTGCAAATCAAGTCGCTTTTACATTTGACGGCATGGAGAAGTTCATCGTTGACTCATCAATTCCCGGTGATCTGGCAGAGTATATATCAAATGACAAAGAACTAGAGATCACAGTGAACTATCGGGGGTCATATTTTAATGCCACCGTCGAGCATTTGGGTGAGCGAGCAAACGAGGGATTAAATTTCCCCGTTAGACTTCGTCTCGACACTTCCCGAGAAAAACGCCCTTTGCCAGGATTAGTGGTTAGCGTCAGTTATCGAATGCCCGACGGAGAAGGCGCGATATTTGTGCCTCACAGTGCTGTTGTTGCTGAGCCTACTGATGGGAATCCTTTTGTTTACCAGTACAACGAAAAAACCGGGAGAGTTAGTAAAGCAGGCATCCGTATTGTTAACGCTGAAGAAGGTGGCTACTGGATTAAAAGTGATCTTCAGAAAGGAGATTCGTATGTTGCTGCGGGTGCTGCCTTTATCAGTGAGGGTCAGAAGGTTCGACCGGCTGAGGAAGTACGATAATGTCTATTACTGCTTTTTCGATAAAAAACAGCCGACTTGTTTTATTTATTTTCATAATACTAACGATCACGGGTCTGGCATTATATCCGGATTACCCTTCTCGGGAGGAGCCCACCTTACCTATCAACCAAACCATCATAACGGCTTACCACCCAGCCTTAGATGTTTATGAGACAGAAGCCCTTATTGCACGACCAATTGAGCGAGCGTTGCGAGAATTAGAAGAAACGAAAAATATTACGACCTCAATAAGGGCAGGAGAAATTTATCTCTCTCTTGAAATAAAAGATGGTACGCCAAGTTATTCGCATGCGTGGCTTAGAGTCAGAGCGAGAATGCACGATGTACTTACTGAGTTGCCGGAGGGGGTATCAGGGCCATTCGTTAATGATAATTACGATGCGGTAGCCGTGATGACAGTAGCGCTAAGTGCAACGGATTATTCTTTTAGAGAGTTGAGGGACAAGGCAAATGAGCTTCGCAATTATCTTTATAGTATTCCAGGGATGGACAAAGTTACGTTGCACGGTGTTGCCGATGAACAGATATCAATAGAACTTAAGCCGTTTGTGGCATCACAGTATGCGCTGAACCCTAATGACATCTTTTTACAACTGAGTAAGAGCAATTCTCTCGGGGAAGTAGCGCGTATCAATTTTGATACTCAGCAAAGCCGAATTTTTGTTGAGAGCAGTTATGACGAACTGGCTGAAGTTAAGGAAACCGTGATATCGCTACCAGACGGATCTATGCTTCCGTTGAAAAATATTGCCGATGTCACCAGGGTTCCGGCTAGACCTCTGAATAGTGCAGCATACCTTGATGGTGATCAGGCCATTGTTGTTGCTGGTTATATGGCGCCTGGGCTTAATATGGTGGATTTTAACAAGCAACTGCGCCGTAAGCTGGACGAATGGGGGAGTGAGCTACCGGTAGGTTACCAAATGAAAACCATCACTGATCAGGGGAAAGTCGTTGATCAAGTGATATCGAAAATGATTTCAACGCTGCTCGAAACTATTCTAGTGGTGACGATCGTCACTGTACTTGCCTTGGGTCTTCGTGCGGGATCTTTGGTGGCACTGGCTGTTCCTGTCACGGGTGTTATCACGTTAGTTTTTCTAAGAATTTTTGGCGTAGAACTCAACGAAGTAAGCATTGCGTCGTTCATCATTGCCTTAGGTATACTCGTTGACAATCCCATGGTCATTGTTGAAGACATCTCAAAAAGGGTAGCGCAAGGCGAGGAGAGAGAGTCGGCTGCTTTATCTGCGGGAAAGACTCTGGGGACGCCCATTCTTATTGCTAGTTTAACCGTGATATTGGCTTTTGCTCCCCCGGTGTTCACTGACAATATTACTGCTATTTATATGCAGACACTAACTATTGTCATTGGTGTGATGCTGCTTGTTTCATGGTTTGTCGCTACGATGTTAACACCAATCATGGCTAAATGGTTTATCAATCAATCGTCCAAGACCCGGGGGATCTCTGGCGGTAAACCTTCCTATGTAATGAACGTAATGTCTTCCTTTTGGGACAAGGTTATTTCGCGTCCGAAGTTGTTTCTAAGTGCTTCGGTTTTAAGTCTTGTAGTGGCATTGTTTGTGTCAAGCACCATCCCAGAGGCGTTCTTCCCGCCTTCAGAACGTTCTCAACTACAGATTTCTGTTGAGCTGCCAGCGAACACGCCAGCGGAACAAACGGCTGCTGTAGCTGAAGAGATGACTCAGTGGCTAAGTAATGATGATCGGTTCCCGGAAATTACAGGTGCAACAGCTTATGTAAGTGAAGGCGGACCGCGCTTTATCCTTGGTTTAAACCCTCCTGAACCAGCACCTCACTCGGCATATTTTGTTGTAAACGTCACCAAAGATACGCTTGTCAGCGAGTTTGTCGATAAACTAAGAGCAGAAATGCCTCCTGAGTATCCTTTTGCCGAACTCGAAATCAACCCGTTCTTTATGGGCTCCACGCCGCCAGGAGAGGCCGCTATTCGTCTTATTGGTAACAAGCAATCGAATATTCTAAAGGCTTCAGATGCTATTCAAGGAGCTCTCAACGAGGTAGAGCACACTATTAACGTAAAGCAAGATTGGGAACGTTCCGTTACGAACTTTCTGGTAAAGGTTGATCGTCCCGCAGCTCTATCCACAGGGGTGACTCGTGAGGATATCTTATTAGCACTCCGTGAACATAGTTTGGGAGAAAATGCCTCAGTACTTCGGGAGGGCGAGTATCAAATTCCAATCGTACTGAGCACGAATTTATCGGAGAATTTATCATTATCTCAATTGGAGAATATCCAAGTATTCCCCGAGTCCTCGTCTAAACCGGTATATCTATCTGATATAGCGATCATTGAAACCAGGCATGATCCGTCACTTATTAAGAAGCGCAACCTAACACCGACGGTCACGGTGACAGCATTGAATCCTTCAATGACATCAAAAGAATTAGTTAACTCCATATCAAACACTATTGATGAAGTAAAAGAGCAATTTGGCGTTCAAGTACAGTTTGGTGGTGAGATTGAAGAAAGTGAAGTTACAGCAGAAGCGATATTTGCTTTCTTACCATTGTGTATCTTAGCAATGATTATACTGTTTATTTATAAGTATAATTCGTTTAGAAAAGTGACAATTATCGTCTTGAGCGTACCTTTTTGTGCCATCGGCTTGCTGCTCGCGCTAGTTATCTTCCGTCTTCCTTTCGATTTTATGGCGAATCTGGCCATATTCGCCTTAATAGGGATTATTGTATCGAATGCTATGTTAATTATTGAGCAGGTCGATATTGAAAAAGAATCGGGGAAATCTGAGCTCGATTCCCTTAAATCGGCTTTGATGGAACGATTTCGTCCAATTATGTTAACCCAAATAACAACGATACTTGGACTTCTTCCGTTACTCATAGCGAATGATCCCTTATGGAGATCGTTTAATGTTGTAATTATGGGCGGACTTATCTCGGGAACCGTGGCATCTTTTATCGTTGTTCCAAGCCTGTATGTACTGTTTTTTAATAAAAAGAGCGCGAACGCGTAGGAACTTTTTCATGAATGAGTTGATGCTTTATGTAAGTGTATTTGTTGGGGCCGCGATTCCGGTTCTGGAAGTGTGGATTGCCGTACCTTTAGGAGTAGTGGCCGGTTTGCCGTGGTTCCCCGCAGCTATGGTTGGCTTTATCGGCAACCTTGTATCTTTACTACCGATTATCTACGCCAGTGAAAAAGTAACTGCTTTTGTCCGCCGTTGGCTAAAAAAATCTGAAACTGATGATATAGCTGAATCCGTACCTGAACGTAAAGACAGAAAACACCGAATTCTTGAAAAGTTCGGTGTTCCTGGCTTAGCTTTTCTTGGTCCTTTTCTTATTGGGGTCCATGCTGCGGCCGCATTTGCTATGGCAATGGGAGCTACAAAACGAAGTGTACTATTTTGGTTTACCTTGTCATTGATTTTTTGTTCGTTGCTCTTCGGCTTTCTAGCGGGAATAGGCATTACCGAAGTGTCAGATGGTAAACAGCTACCATTTTCAGGTTAGTGGCTGATGTAGAAAGTGGTTATCAGTTTCAGTGCATCAAAAAATGCAGCTGATAACGAGCACTGACTTTCACATGTGAAAGACACATAGCTAATTTGATCATAAAATGCGCAAAACCCACTCGCGCAAGCCATAAATTTCCAGTAATGACTTGTTTTTTTTAATTTATTTTGATTTTTATCTATTAATTATCAACAAGTTATCATCCACCCTCGCCTTTGTGCCCTTTAAGGGCAATTCCACGGTTCTCCCCCAAGACGAATATTTCCGATGATTACCCCCGATTGATTCACAAAAAATCAGGAGTAGTCATGAAGAAACAGATAACCACCTCAAAAGAGTGTTTGCTGACCTATGAGGAAGTTTGCACTGTTTTGAAAATGTCACAGGCAACTTTACGGCGCTACGTAAAGCAAGGCCGGTTTCCGGCACCAGTGAAGCCAAATCCCAATGGCCGAGCCGTTCGCTTTCGCTACCAGGATGTAAAAGCGTGGCTGGACAAGCTGTGAGAGGGGCTGCGTGATATGCAATACAAACTGCAAGATGACGGGCTCTATGCCTTATCAGGGGACCATTGGCAGCGTGTCGGTGGCTGGATTCAGGTAATGGCTCGCACCAGGCTAACTGACAAACGGCACGGGCACGGAGCGTTGCTGGAATGGCAGAATTTCGATGGTGTGAAGTTACGCGAGGTCGTGTATGCGCGAGATCTCAACAGTGACAATGCCCGGCAGGTACGGGATATGCTGGTTGATACCGGTTATCCACTGACACCCGGGCAGGCGAGCTGGAGCCGGCTTCAGCACTATCTGTTGGAACAGATGGCTCTGGCCGAACCGGCGACAGTGGTTAATCGAACGGGTTGGCACGGTGGAGTATTTGCCACCAGTAACTGGACGATCGGCTCAGCTGAAGAACCGTACCATTTCGTAGGCCAATTATCAGGCTCTCCGACGTTAGAGGAGTCTGGAAGTCTCAGCGACTGGCAGACTTATGTCGGGCAGCTATGCCGAGGCAATCCATTAGCAATATTCAGCATTGGCACGGCACTGGCGGCGCCACTGATTGCATCTGCTGGGATGGAAAATGGCGCTATCCATCTGGTTGGAACATCGTCGACTGGGAAGACGACCTTGTTGCAATTGGCAGCCAGCGTCTACGGGAACAACCGCTATGTCCGCAGTTGGATCTCAACCAGCAACGGATTAGCGGCAGTCTCCTCAGAGCACAACGACATGCTGCTGCCGTTGGATGAGATCGGTATGGCCCGTCCGGAAGACATCGATACGGCGATATATCAGATCATGAACGGCTCAGGGAAGCTACGCGCAAACGTTTCCGGCGAGCTGGCCGCAACGTCGCACTGGCGAACGCTGGTGTTGAGTAGCGGTGAAGTCTGGATTGCTGAGCTGCTTCAGCAGATCGGTAAACCGTTACGCGCTGGTCAGCAAATACGCCTGGTGGAGCTCCCAGTGTTTGGGACCTACGGTGCGTTCGACGAATTGCATGGTCACAAGCATCCTCAACAATTTGTGGACGAGCTTAAATCGTCTTGTCAGCGCTACCACGGCTCAGTCATTCGGGAGTGGGTTTCGTTACTGACCGAGCGTCACACTGAGCTCAGTCAGTATCTAAATCACGAGGTTGGTCGTTTGAGCGGTGCGTGGTCAAACGATCAGATGGCATCCCAGGTGCAACGTGTCATCCGGCGGTTTGCCTTGATAGGTGCAGCACTTTGTCTCGGAAGCAGAAATTTCATCCTACCATGGTCAGAAGAGGAGTCTCTATCGGCAGTCCACAGAACTCTGAAGGCTTGGTTGGATAATAGAGGCCACTCCAGAAACTCTGAGGAATTCCGGCTTCTCAAAGCGCTGGAGCGGGCAATGAAAGTCTGGGAGCGTAGTCTCAGTGATATTGAACAAGCGAGTGGCCAGGGGGGTGCTGGTTTTCGACGCTCACACGATGGGCGCGAGTTGTGGTTGATCTATAAATCGCACTTCCTGAAGCGGCTCGGGCTGCCGACCCATTACATGAGGGAAGTGGAAGTGCTGTTACAGCGTGACTGCCTGGTAAGTAATGAGCGTTCTCGGGGGACCTACAAAACCAGGGTCAATGGAGATTTACAGCGGTTTTTCGCGCTCAGGCCTGACCAAGTTAGGCGGCAACTTGAAGAGCTGGAGAGGGTTGAACATGAGGACTGACGTGGTGTTCCCAATTTCCCAGTTTTCCCACTTTGGTTATGGCGGTGTAGGGGTAGAGCGATGACAGAAAAAGAAATGTTACAGCGAGTATTGCAGGACATGATGATCCTTAAAAAAATCATTTTAGACCATATCAATGATAGCAAGGCGCCGGAGGCCGACAAGGAGATCATGAGCCTTGAGGAGTGTGCGGAATACACTGGGCTAAAGAAAAGCACCCTGTACCAGCTAACCTCCCAAAAGAAGATCCCTCATTTCAAACCAAATGGTCACCGGATTTTCTTTCGCCGTGCAGATATTCTGAAGTGGCTCCAGTCGAATCGGATTGCGACGGCGGACGAGATCGAAAAGGCGGCTGCTCAGCATCTGGTGAGCCATCGAAGACCAGGACGGCGGAGTGTTTGATGTGGGGCAGGTGTAAAGAGGGGCTTTGAAAGCCCCTCTCGTCACTTAGGCTGCACATTCCCCAACCTCGTCCAGTGTCTCCTCAAATATGTCAGGAAAACTCCTCATGGCCTCTGTACGGCGAGTTTCGAGTATGTCCGCATAGATTTCCGTTGTTCTGAGCTCGCTGTGGCCCAGAAGCCGGGACAACGAGTAGATATCCACACCCCTGGCCAGTTGATTGACCGCAAAGGTGTGCCGTCCGGCATGGAAAGTCACACTCTTGGTGATACCCGCTCGCATGACCCATTGCGCCAATGCAACGTTGGTGTAGGAGTCATACTTCAGACCTTTGAATACGCGATCACCCGGCTTGCCGCGATTCTCCAGGTTTAGCAATCTCACAGCCGAGTCTGGAAGATCCAGGTATTGCAGTGAGTTCCCGGCGTTCACAAGCTTCTTCTGCCGAAAAATGATGCGGTAGTGGCCATCGGCGAATTCCTCTATCTCACCCCAGACCAGCTTGTGGATGTCTGACCAGCGAAGGCCTGTGGTGCAGGAGAAAAGGAAAGCCCGCCGCAGCACTTCATACCGGCATTCGGCTTTGGTTAGAGCCCGGACCTCTTCGAGGGTCAGGTAAGTCCGCTTCGTGTTTTCCGGCTTGATGGACTTGACCTGTTGAACCGGGTTGTCACGGACAATGCCATCCCGATAGGCCTGGTTGAGCGCAGCCCGAACCTTGTTGAAGTAACTGCTGGTCGTGTTCTTGGCCAGTTTGGTACCGGATTTGGTGGTGGCTTCATGCTGAAGGTAGTGCCGGAACCCCTCCAGGAATCGCTTATCGACTTGTTCAAAGGTCAGTTCAGACAAGCCATGGAAGCGGTGCAGGTGATGACGGGTGGAGATCCAGATCGAATGGTTGGATTTGCTTCCGGAAGCTTTCTCGTCAGTCAGTTGATCGAAGTAATCGAAGAAGCTGGCAGAAAGCTTGGTCCGATCATCCAAGCCATGTCGTGACGACTCGATTTCCAACAGCCGCTTTGCCCGGATGGCCTCAGCCTTCTGATTCACGGTCTTGTTGTGCTCACGCTCCGCCGGAAGGCGGGGTTTGTCGTAGAGGAACAGGTTCAGGGGCTCATATGAGCGCTTCTGCGCCCGAGAACCGTTCTGACCCGTCTTGGAACCGTGATAGTAGACCAGTCGCAAGGCACGGTGGCCGTTCTTGTCTGGTTCGCGTTTTTGGATAGTGATTTTCATGTTTTGCTCCTTTTGTGCTCCGAGTGCTCCGAAAACTTATACTCGGAGCACACACGGAGCAAGAGGGGGCAAAACGGATCAAACTGCTTGCAAAGAAATAGAATAAATTTCTTTATAAAACAATGTCTTATTTGTATTTGATTGGATGCTTTTCGATCTTTTTGGCAGTTTCACTTCCCGATACAGAAGCTGCTGAAAATCTTACCCAAAAGCTCATCCGGCGTCAGATGCCCGGTGATTTCTCCCAGGGCATCCTGGGCCGCTCGCAGGTCTTCCGCCAGTAGTTCCCCCGCACCGTAGCCTTCAAGCTGGGTCTGGCCCTGGAGCAAGGAATCCCGCGCTCGCTCCAGTGCATCCAGGTGCCGGCGCCGGGCCAGGAAGCCGCCTTCGGTGGTGCTGGCAAAGCCGATGCACTCTTTCAGGTGGTCCCGAAGTACTTCCAGGCCTTCCGCGGCCTTGGCGGCAAGCCGGATAACCGGGGCGGTTTGATGCGGCTCTGCGGTGATACCCACAGCTTCACCGGACAAGTCCACCTTGTTGCGAATGACGGTGACCGGTGCGCTGGCGGGTAGCTGGTCGATAAAGTCCGGCCAGATTTCATGGGGTTCGGTTTTGTCGGTGGTGGTGGCATCCACCATCAGCAGGATTCGGTCGGCCTGGCGGATTTCTTCCCAGGCCCGGGCAATGCCGATGCGTTCCACTTCATCCGGGCTGTCCCGCAGGCCGGCCGTGTCGATGATATGCAGCGGCATGCCATCAATGTGGATATGTTCCCGCAGGACATCCCGGGTAGTGCCTTCGATAGCGGTCACAATCGCCGCTTCCCTGCCCGCCAGGGCATTGAGCAGGCTGGATTTTCCGGCATTGGGCCGGCCAGCGATCACCACTTTCATGCCGTCCCGCAAAATAGTGCCTTGCTGGGCTTCGCCCAGGATCTGCTCTACCTGTTCCAGCAGGTTCTGAAGGTCGGTTGCCACCTTGCCATCCGCCAGGAAGTCGATCTCCTCTTCCGGAAAATCGATGGCCGCTTCCACGTAAATGCGCAGATGGGTGATGGCCTCCACCAGGTTATCCACACGCTTGGAGAATACCCCTTGCATGGAACGGACGGCGCAACGGGCGGCCTGTTCCGAGCTGCTTTCGATCAGATCGGCAATGGCTTCGGCCTGGGCAAGGTCCAGCTTGTCATTCAGGAAGGCTCTTTCAGAGAATTCACCGGGGCGGGCCAGCCGTGCACCCAGGCTGCAGACTTCCCGCAACAGGATATCCAGAATCACAGTACCGCCGTGGCCCTGGAGTTCGAATACATCCTCGCCGGTAAAGGAGTTCGGATTGGGGAAGTACAGGCCGATGCCTTCATCGATCAGTTCACCCTGTTGGTCCCGGAACGGACCGTAATGGGCATATCGGGGCCTGGGCTCGAAGCCCAGCATGGCGCGGGCTATGGTCATGGCTTTCGGGCCGGACACCCGAACAATACCTACACCGGCCTGGCCCGGAGCAGTGGCAATAGCGGCAATGGTGTCTGTAGCTGGCTGCATCTTCATTTTCCCGGGATAGAAAAAACAAAGGCTCCCCAAGGGAGCCTTTGTCAGGTCAGAAGGACTGTTAAATCAGTACTTCTTGCCTGCAGTTTCCGCTTCGATCTTGCGGGTAATGTACCACTGCTGGGAGATCGAAAGAATGTTGTTCACCAGCCAGTACAGTACCAGGCCTGCCGGGAACCACAGGAAGAACACAGTAAAGATCAGCGGCATCAGCTTCATGATCTTGGCCTGCATGGGATCCGGCGGTGTCGGGTTCAGGCTCATCTGGATGAACATACTGGCACCCATCAGGATCGGCAGGATGAAGTACGGGTCCATCTGGGACAGATCCTGGATCCATAACATGAACGGCGCATGGCGCAGCTGCACACTTTCAAACAGTACCCAGTACAGGGAAATGAACACCGGCATCTGAACCAGGATCGGCAGACAGCCACCCAGCGGATTGATTTTTTCCCGCTTGTACAGGGCCATCATTTCCTGGGACATACGCTGGCGGTCGTCGCCATAGAGTTCCTTCAGGCGGGTCAGCTGCGGAGCGACCGCACGCATCTTGGCCATGGACTTGTAACTGGTGGCAGACAGGTGGAAGAACACCGCCTTTACCAGAACCGTCAGCAGGATAATGGCCACACCCCAGTTACCCACCAGGCCATAGAACCATTCCAGGATGATGAACAGCGGCAGCGAGATGAAGAACAACCAGCCGAAATCAACGGTGCGGTCCAGGTTGGGTGCCAGGGCTTCCAGGCGATCAATGATCTTCGGGCCCACGTAGGCGGTTGCGCCAATTTCCGCGGTATCACCGGCAGCCACCGTGGTGGCGGGGTAAACAAAGCCCATCACGTGCAACTGATCCCGACGGGTACTCTGGAACTGGGCTGTCTGATCACGGTCAGGAACCCACGCGGTCAGGAAGTAGTGCTGCAGAAACGCCAGCCAGCCGTTGGTAACGGGCTGGTTGATGCGGTTTTCGGATAGGTCATCAAAGTCGTATTTTTCGTAGGGATCTTCCGGCGTACTGACCACCATACCCAGATAGGCCTTGATACCCATGCTGGCCTGGGAAGTGGGGTCCGGAGCCTGGTCACGAACGATTTTGCCGGTGAAGTTGCCCTGCCAGTCGGATTCTGAGTTGTTGCTGATCAGGTAACGAACACCGATTTCGTAGCTGTCCCGGGCCAGTTGGTAACGCTTGGTGATAGCCACGCCCTGATCGGTGGTGAAGGTCAGGTCGATGTTGAGTTCGTCTTGGCCTTCAGATAATTCGAATTCGCTGCTTTCAGCGTTGAATACCGGAGCCTGGGAGGCGTTACGGCCATCCGGGCCATCACGGCCGATCAGTCCGCTTTCCAGCAGGTAGGTACGGGTCTGGGTGCTGGACAGCAGTTTCAGGGGTTGTTCGCTGTTGAGGGATTCGTCGTACTGGAGCAGTGAACTTTCCACCACGTTGCCGCCAATGCGGTCAATTTTCAGCTGGAAAACGTCGGTGGTTACGGTGATGTAGCGGTTGCTGACTGAACCTTCCGCAGCTGCAGACGTTGACGACAGGCTACCGGTTTCCGGTGTCGCAAATTCATCGTTGCCTGATGCTGTCGATCCGGACTCCGGCAACACCATATCATCTGCCATTGCGTTGCCGTTAACGGAGGACTCAGCCTCTACCACCTGGGTAGTTTGCGGCTGGTTATAATCTTCGTTCCAGGCTAGCACCATCAGGTAACTGACAATCGCAAGACCGGCAAACAAAACGATGCGTTGAATATCCATAAACTTAGGGTCTGGTCTGAGTAGTGGTGTGAGTGGATTCAGTCAGGTTGCCGGTTGGCTCTGGAGCAACGTGCCCGGTTCCCGGTACAGGATCATAACCGCCTTCGGCCCAGGGATGACATCTGAGTAGACGCGCACCTGCCAGGTAACTGCCTTTGAGAGCGCCATGATGCTGAATGGCTTCGACAGCGTATTGTGAACAGGTAGGGTAGTGCCGGCAATGGCTCGCCATCATTGGAGAAATGGCATATTGGTAGAACCGGATGGGTAAAAGCAGTAATTGGCGCATTAATCTGTACCTCGGGACGTCGCGTCTGAGCCCTCAGACGTTGATTTTCGGTACGTTTTTTCGAGTTGCTTGTTGAACTGCTTTTTCACTCTGCGCCAGATATCGTCCAAAGCGGAATGCACCGCTGGATTTTCCAGCTGGGCAAGGCCTTGTCTGCCAAGAACAATGATGTCCAGGGCGGGTAAATCCTGCTGATTTCTGAAAGTTTCCCGTACCTGACGTTTGATCCGGTTTCTCTGGACCGCCAGTTTCAGGTTTTTCTTCGAGAAAATCAGTCCGACCCTGGCGTGACCCAGATTATTGGGAGCAGCCAGGATCAGAAAATTCCTGTGCGGAACTTTCAGCTGTACGCCATCGAAGACCTTGCTGTAGTCCGAAGGTTTCAACAGTCGATGAGACTTCGGAAACGTCAAAGCCTTCATGAGGCGAGCGTAAAGTTACGCAGACAGACGTGCGCGGCCTTTGGCACGACGACGAGAAATTACCTTACGGCCGTTCGCAGTCGCCATACGGGCACGGAAACCGTGAACACGCTTGCGCTTCAGGACGCTTGGCTGGAATGTTCTTTTCATGGTGATGATCTCACAAATCGTCAATGGACATTGGTAACTGGCTGGAAAATAGACAGCCAAAACAGGAGCGGCATTCTAGTCAAATCCTGAGACAAGTTCAATGTTTGAGCGACAGGTAAAGCAAGTTTTCCGTATGGGTAAAACCCGCAAGGCTCACTAACAGAATCTATAAGTCTTTTTTAAATTCTTTCAAAGATTATTTATTACTGTTATTACGCACCATGATTTCTGTGGAAAAGCCTAAAAATCTCAATAGAAACAAAAAAATAGAATAATGATAAGGCTTGTGACAGGTCGCTCTGAGCCCTGTGGAGAACACCCTGTCTAATTGTGAACAAGTCCGGTTCGGAATCAGGGAGCGAGTTATTCATGGTTCGGTCAAGGTGTTGCACACAGGATTGAAGCGGTGGTTTACACAGAGGCCTGTGCATAACTTTTTTTCAGGGGTTTTCTGTACACAAGGCTGTAGATAGGTTTGTAAGAATTTGAAACTGAAAATAAAAAGTTTCCACAGGCTGTTCATGACCTGCACAGCCGGCCTTTTACTGAACCCCGGCTCGGGGTAGAATCCGGGGTCACCTTGAGCAACGGGAAAGCCCTTTCCGGTGTAAGAACAGTCAGGTAGTCGGGAGCAGGCGGTCGTGCCGAACAGTATGTGGCATCAATGTCTTGAAGTACTCCGGGATGAATTTCCCGCACAGCAGTTTAATACCTGGTTGAGGCCCCTCCAGTCGGATCAGCGCGAAGGGCAGTTGATGCTGTTCGCCCCCAACCGTTTCGTGATGGATTGGGTGAATGAAAAATACCTGCGCCGTATAGAAGAAGTATTAAAGGAGCTGGGAGGCGGTCAGGCCCCCCGGGTTCAGATGAAAGTGGGGTCTGCCCCCAAGGCGAGCGAGCCGGTGGTGCGTTCGGTGGCCGAGCCGGTTCCGGAACGCCTGTCTGATGAAACCGGCGAGACCGTTACTGAAGAAGAGAAAAGCGTGGCGGCTACGGTGGCCAGTCCGCGCCAGGCGCCAGGCAGCACGTCTGCCGGCAGGACCGGTGGCAGCGAACGGCGCCCGGTGCAGGTTGAGGGTGATATCAAACACCAGAGTTTCCTGAACGAAACCTTTACCTTCGATACCTTTGTAGAAGGTAAATCCAACCAGCTGGCCCGCGCGGCCTCCATGCAGGTGGCAGAGAACCCCGGTGGCGCCTATAACCCGTTGTTCCTTTATGGTGGTGTAGGCTTGGGTAAAACCCACCTGATGCACGCCATCGGTAACGAGATTGTCCGTCGTAACCCGAAGGCCAAGGTGGCGTACCTGCGTTCGGAACGGTTTGTGGCCGATATGGTCAAGGCGCTGCAGCTGAACGCCATCAACGAATTCAAACGCTACTACCGTTCGGTCGATGCCTTGCTGATCGACGATATCCAGTTCTTTGCCCGCAAGGAGCGTTCCCAGGAAGAGTTTTTCCACACCTTTAATGCGCTGCTTGAGGGTGGCCAGCAGGTGATTGTGACCTGTGACCGTTTCCCGAAAGAAATCGTGGATATGGAAGAGCGGCTGAAATCCCGGTTCGGCTGGGGCCTGACTGTGATGGTCGAGCCGCCGGAGCTGGAAACCCGGGTCGCGATCCTGATGAAGAAGGCCGAGCAGGCCAATGTGAAGCTGAGCAGCGAAGCGGCGTTTTTCATTGCCCAGAAAATACGCTCGAACGTCCGGGAGCTCGAAGGCGCGCTGCGCTTGGTGATAGCGAATGCTCACTTCACTGGCTCTGAGATTACTCCGCCGTTTATCCGGGAAAGCCTGAAAGACCTGCTGGCGCTGCATGAAAAGCAGGTCAGTATTGATAATATCCAGCGTACCGTGGCGGAGTATTACAAGATCAAGGTATCGGATTTGTTGTCCAAGCGCCGGACCCGTACCGTCACCCGGCCCCGCCAGGTGGCGATGTCCCTGGCCAAGGAACTGACCAACCACAGTTTGCCGGAAATTGGCGATGCCTTTGGCGGCCGTGACCACACCACGGTGCTGCACGCCTGCAAGAAGATAATCGAGTTGCAGGAAACCGATCCGGGCATCCGGGAAGACTACCAGAACTTTATGAGACTGCTGACCACCTGACCGGGGTTGCAAAACCAATAACATTCACTTCCGATAACTGAAGCCGAGTGCCATGAAACTGACAATCAGCCGTGAATCCCTGCTCACCCCGCTGCAAAGCATTGCGGGCGTAGTGGAAAAGAAACAGACCATGCCGGTGCTGTCCAACGTGTTGTTGGAAGCGGAAGACAACACCCTGACGCTGACCGGTACCAATATGGAAGTGGAGCTGGTAGGCCGGGTAACCCCGGTACACGTGGACCAGCCTGGCAGGATCACGGTTCCGGCCCGCAAGCTGTCGGATATCTGTCGTGCGCTTGGCGACGAGGCGCCGATTGACCTGGCACTGGAAGGCGATCGCTTGCACGTGCGCGCGGGTAATTCCCACTTCACCCTGTCGACACTGCCGGCGGAGCATTTTCCGAATGTGGAAGACGAGCCAGAAAGTTTCCGCCTGGAATTGCCCCAGAAGGAACTCGGCCGCATGTTCGATGCCACTGCCTTCGCCATGGCCCAGCAGGATGTGCGTTACTATCTGAATGGCCTGTTGCTGGAAGTGGACAGCGGCCATGTCCGTACCGTGGCTACCGATGGCCATCGCCTGGCCATGGCCCACAGCGACCTGCAGACCGGTTGTCCGGACCTGCGCCAGGTGATTGTGCCGAGAAAAGGGGTACTTGAGCTGGCCCGCCTGCTGGATGACGACGAGTCGCCCGTCACCCTGGTGATCGGCGATAACCACCTCCGGGCCACGGTGGGTGCGTACACCTTTACCTCCAAGCTGATTGAAGGCAAGTTTCCGGACTACAACCGGGTTATTCCCCGGGGCGGCGATAAAGTTGTCCTGGCCGACCGCGCCACGCTTAAAAATACCCTGCAGCGGGCCGGTATTTTGTCCCACGAAAACATTCGCGGCGTACGCCTGAACCTGTCCCCGGGACAGTTGCAGGTATTTGCCAACAACCCGGACCAGGAACAGGCCGAAGATGCACTGCCGGTAGACTACCAGGGCGAATCCCTGCAGATCGGTTTCAATGTAGGCTACCTGGTGGATGTGATGAACGTCCTGGACGATGCCCAGGTGAAGATCACTCTGTCTAATCCAAACAGCAGTGCGCTGATTGAAGCCGAAAATGACAACAGCTGTCTGTATGTTGTCATGCCCATGCGGCTGTAATTATTTCCGGAGGACTTTATGGGTGCCGTAACGAATGGAATCAAAGGTGCTTTCCGAATTGGCCAGACCTTGTCGGTGCTGGGCCGTACCGGGCTGAACTGGGTGCGGGGCGATCGCCCCCCTACCCCGCAGCTGCTGCGCCAGACCTTCGAAAACCTGGGTGCTACCTACATCAAGCTGGGCCAGTTTATCGCCAGCTCGCCTACCTTTTTCCCGAAGGAGTATGTGGAGGAGTTCCAGTATTGCCTGGATAAAACCCCGAGCCTGCCCTTCAGCGTCATCCGCAAGATTATCCGGGATGAACTGGGCCGGCCGATTGACCAGGTGTTTGCCGAGATCGATCCGGTGGCCCTCGCCTCCGCATCCATTGCCCAGGTACATGCGGCAAAGCTGGTGACCGGTGAAGATGTGGTGATCAAGGTTCAGAAGCCGGGTGTGGAAAACATCCTGCTGACGGACCTGAATTTTCTGTATCTGTCTGCCCGTACCCTGGAAACCCTGGCTCCGAAACTGTCCTGGACTTCCCTGTCGGGCATTGTCGATGAAATCCAGCAAACCATGATGGAAGAATGTGATTTCATCAAGGAAGCCAATAACCTCAAGGTTTTCCGACAGTTCCTGAACGATACCCACAACGAAGAGGCCACGGTTCCCCTGGTGTACGAGCATTGCAGCAGCCGTAGGATCCTCACCATGGAACGCTTCCATGGCGTACCGCTGACCGACTTGGAAAGCATTCGCGGATTCTCCAGCGATCCGGAACGCACCCTGATTACGGCCATGAATACCTGGTTTGCCAGCCTGACCAAATGCGAATTTTTCCACGCGGATGTGCACGCCGGTAACCTGATGGTGTTGAAGGACGGACGAGTCGGGTTTATCGATTTCGGCATTGTGGGCCGTATCAAGCCGGACACCTGGCAGGCGGTAAGCGATTTTATTTCCGCCATCATGGTGGGCAACTTCGATGGCATGGGCGATGCCATGATTCGTATCGGCGTGACCCGTCGCTCTGTGCGTGTAGAAGATTTGTCTGCGGATTTGCAGAAACTGTACCGGCAGATGGACCGCATGGTGCCGGACGATGTGCCCTATCAGGTGGATCAGGCCGAGGATGATGTGAACAACATCCTGATGGATATGGTCAAGGTTGGCGAAAGCCACGGCCTGCACTTCCCTCGGGAGTTCGCCCTGTTACTGAAACAGTTCCTGTACTTCGACCGTTATGTGCATATCCTGGCGCCGGAAATGGATGTGTTTATGGATGAACGCCTGACCATGCTGCATTAACGGGGCCCAGGTTTATCGAGATTTTCTCCCTATGGCGCTAGTGAAACTTCAGACCCAGAATTTTCGTAACCTGGCGCCGGATCCCATCAGCTTCTCTCCCTCCTTTAACCTGATCTACGGTGCCAATGGCAGTGGTAAATCCAGCGTACTGGAAGCCATTGGTTATCTGGGGCTCGGTCGCTCGTTCCGGGTCACCCGGCACCAGGCGGTCGTTGCCCATGGTCAGAGCAAACTCACGGTTTTTGGTGGCCTGGATAAAGGCATGGCCGGAACTTCAGATGATAGCCAGGAACCTGTTGTTCATCGCCTGGGCATCGCCCGGGATGTTTCAGCCAAGGAAACCTCTCTTCGCGTGGACGGTGAGGCTGTTCGTAGTTTGTCGGCACTGGCTATGCATCTTCCGGTGTCGGTTATTGATCCCGGCGTCTTCGACATTGTGGCCGGGGGGCCGGGCAAGCGTCGCCAGTTTCTGGATTGGTTAGTGTTCCACGTGGAACCTTCCTTTTCTTTAACCTGGCAACAATGCCAGAGAGTGACATCACAGCGGAATCAAACGCTCAGAAATGGTAGACTGGACGAATCATTGATGCGGGTATGGGACAATCAGTTTGGTGCCCTTGCAGAAACCCTCAGCGACATCAGGGAACAGGTTTTCAGGAAGTTCAAAACAGCCTTCAATGAAGTGCTAAAGGAACTGGATGCCGGATGGACAGAAGGCCTCAAGCTGGAGTTCTATCCGGGCTGGGATCGCAGCCAGTCACTGGTTGAGGTACTGGCCGGTCACCGGGAACAGGAACGCCGGATGGGGCACACCCTGTACGGCCCCAACCGTGCGGACATTCGCTTGAAGCTAGGCGGGCGTCCGGTGGCAGAAACCTTTTCGCGGGGACAGCAGAAAACCCTCGTGATCCTGATGAAGATTGCCCAGGGCAAGGTTCTGAGCGATCTCGGTAAACAGGTTACCTTCCTGCTGGATGACATCAATGCGGAGCTGGATGTGCGCCACCGGATTATGTTGGCCCGCAAGCTCCAGGAATTGCGTTGTCAGGTGTTTATTACCTCCATCGAACACCCGGAACCCGAAGTGTTATGGGCCGGTGTCGATGCCCCTGAATACAGAATGTTCCACGTGGAACATGGAAAATTGACGGAAGAATAGACCGGGAATCACCTCAGGAGTCTCGTTAATGAGTGAATCGAACTACAATTCCTCCAGCATCAAAGTCCTCAAGGGACTGGATGCGGTGCGCAAGCGCCCGGGTATGTACATCGGCGATACCGACGATGGCACCGGCCTGCACCACATGGTCTTTGAATTGGTGGATAACTCCATCGACGAGGCTCTGGCGGGTTACTGCTCTGAAATCGGCGTGATCATCCACCCCGATGAGTCCATCACGGTCAAGGATAACGGCCGTGGTATCCCTGTGGATATCCATGAAGAAGAAGGTGTATCCGCTGCCGAAGTTATCATGACGGTACTGCACGCCGGCGGTAAGTTCGACGACAACTCCTACAAGGTTTCCGGTGGTTTGCACGGTGTGGGTGTGTCAGTGGTTAACGCCCTGTCCTCTACCCTGACCCTGACCATCCGTCGTGATGCCAAGGTCTACGAGCAGACCTATACCCACGGTGTTCCCAACGCACCGCTGGCCGAAGTGGGCGACACCCAGGATTCCGGTACCAAGGTTCACTTTATTCCTTCACCGGAAACCTTCACTCACATCAAATTCCATTACGACATCCTGGCCAAGCGCCTGCGGGAACTGGCGTTCCTGAACAGTGGTGTGCGTATCCGCCTGACAGACGAGCGCAGCGGCAAGGAAGAGATTTTCGAGTACGAAGGCGGCTTGCGGGCCTTTGTTGAGCACCTGAACACCAACAAGACCCCGCTGAACCAGGTTTTCCACTTCACCCACGAACGTGAAGACGGAATTGCCGTGGAAGTCGCGATGCAGTGGAACGATGCCTTCCAGGAGAACATCTACTGCTTCACCAACAACATCCCCCAGCGGGATGGTGGTACGCACCTGGCCGGCTTCCGGGCGGCTCTGACCCGTTCCCTGAACAACTACATCGAGCACGAAGGCCTGGGCAAGAAAGCCAAGGTAGCCACCTCCGGTGATGATGCCCGGGAAGGCCTGACAGCCATTGTCAGCGTGAAAGTGCCGGACCCGAAGTTCTCCTCCCAGACCAAGGACAAGCTGGTTTCATCCGAGGTGAAAACCGCGGTTGAGCAGGAGCTGTACCAGAAGTTTGCCGATTACCTGCAGGAAAAACCGAACGAAGCCAAGGTGATCGTCAACAAGATGATCGAAGCGGCCCGTGCCCGTGAAGCCGCCCGTAAAGCCCGGGATATGACCCGTCGCAAGGGTGCGCTGGATATCGCCGGCCTGCCCGGCAAGCTGGCTGACTGCCAGGAAAAAGACCCCGCCCTGTCTGAACTGTTCATAGTGGAGGGTGATTCTGCGGGTGGTAGTGCCAAGCAGGGTCGTGACCGGAAAACCCAGGCCATCCTGCCCCTGAAGGGTAAGATCCTGAACGTAGAGAAAGCCCGTTTCGACAAGATGCTGTCGTCTGCCGAAGTGGGCACGCTGATTACCGCTCTCGGTTGCGGTATCGGGCGGGAAGAATTCAACCCGGACAAACTGCGTTACCACTCCATCATTATCATGACGGACGCCGACGTAGACGGCTCCCACATTCGTACCCTGCTGCTGACCTTCCTGTTCCGGCAGATGCGTGAAATCATCGAGCGTGGCCATGTGTTCATTGCCATGCCGCCCCTGTACAAGGTCAAGCGCGGCAAGCAGGAACAGTACCTGAAGGATGAAAAGGCGAAGGAAGCCTACCTGACCCAGACCGCCCTGGAAGGCGCCCAGTTGTACGTGAACCCTGAGGCACCTGCCATCAAGGATTCCGCCCTGGAGACCATGGTGAAGGACTACCAGGCCGTTATGGCAATGATTGATCGCCTGTCCCGTGCCTACCCGGCCATGGTGCTGCAGCAGATGATCTACAACAGCACCCTGACACCGGAGCAGCTGAAGGACGAAGAACCGGTCGCACGCTGGGTGGCACGCCTGGGTGAAGGCCTGGAGCTGGATACCAAGACTGGCACCAAGTACACCTTCTCCGTTACCCGGGACGAAGAGCGTGGCCTGTACCTGCCGAAGGTGACGATCTACGTGCACGGTATTCCCTACGAGCACGTGTTCAGCCACGATTTCTTCGAATCTGCCTCCTACAAGGCCATTGCCCGCCTTGGCGAAACCCTGGAAGGCCTGATCGAGGAGGGTGCCTACATCCAGCGTGGTGAGCGCAAGCAGGCGGTACTGTCGTTTGAAGGCGCCCTGGCGTGGCTAATGAAGGAAGCCTCACGTGGCCTGAACATCCAGCGCTATAAGGGTCTGGGTGAAATGAACCCGGAACAGCTGTGGGAAACCACCATGGATCCCGAAACCCGCCGGATGATGAAGGTCACCATTGAAGACGCCTTTGCGGCGGATCAGATCTTCACCACCCTGATGGGCGACGATGTGGAACCGCGCCGTGAGTTTATCCAGACCAATGCACTGGAAGTGACCAACCTGGACGTCTGATTCCCGGGCGCTATCCAGGGCAAAAAAAAACGGTGGCATCCGCAGGAAGCCACCGTTTTTTGTTATCAGTACCGAATGGATATTCCAATTCGTACTATTTGGAAGACTGTGCCCGCTTCCGTTCCTTCTCTTTCTCTTTCTCCACGAGGTGCGGTGCCATCACCTCTTCCAGGGTATGGCCGGTAAGCCTGCGAATGGTGCGCCACAGATACCAGAAAATCAGCATCATCATCACCATGGAGGGAATGGCGATCATCGGGTAGCTGACCAGGGTCATCCGCCCCAGCTCCTCATTGAACGCCTGGGTGCCAGACGGGCTCACCACAATCCACTTCGCCAGCACGTAGTTCATGATAGACGAGAACAGAAAGGTTCCGGCAAAGAAGTAACTGGCCTTCATCAGCCGCTCTTCGAATTCATCCACACTGCCCCGCTCCTCCAATGAAGCATGGATTTTATCCACATCCAGAACATTGGGGTTATACAGCAGGGTGCGCACCAGCGGGTATTTGGTGCGGGTGGAGATAAGCACTGCCAGCCCGATCACCGCGGGTACCGCCGCTTCCTTGATAGCCAGCCAGCCGGCGTCCAGCTCCAGCAGGCCGATACCACCGGTCAGGCCCACACTGATCAGGCCCAGCAGGGCAATGAAGTTCTTCTTCTGGTACCGGGTGAGCTCGAACAGGCCCCAGCCCAACGGGAAGGCCAGGCCGATGATCAAAGCATTAACACTGCCCAGATGCTCATCGCCACTGAACTTCATCAGAATAACGGAAGGAATCACGATACTGACCAGCAAATCGATCCAGGGGCGCGGCTGGTGATCCGGCGTGGTCTTGGCCTGGGAATTATCCGAAGTCATGTAAATACCTGAGTCTGGAAATTTGGTGCTGTTCAGGCACCCTGTGAATGCCCACAGTATACGATGAATCTGGCACAATCTGCTCCTTACCAACCGAACAGGAAATCCCGTGCGCGCCTACGCTGATAACGACTACCCCGCCGACCACAAACCCGACTGGAAAGTGATTGCCGGGCTCTGGCCCTACCTGACCGAGTTCCGGGGCCGGGTAGCACTGGCGTTGTCTTTGCTGGTACTGGCCAAGCTGGCCACCGTAGCCACCCCGGTAGCCCTGAAATACATTGTGGATTACCTGGACCAGAACCGCGGCGCGGACATGCTGCTGTGGATTCCGGTGGTACTGGTGGTGGCCTACGGCTCCCTGCGCTTTGGCGCCACCCTGTTCAATGAGCTGCGGGATGCCGTCTTTGCCCGGGTAGCCGAGCGGGCCATGCGGCGGGTGTCGCTGCGGATCTTCGAACACCTGCACCAGCGCGAGTTGGGCTTTCACCTGGACCGAAAAACCGGTGGCCTGGCACGGGATATCGAACGGGGCACCAACGGCATCAGCTTCCTGCTGCGCTTCACCCTGTTCAACATCGTGCCCACCATCCTGGAAATCCTGCTGGTGGCAGCCATCCTGCTGGTGGTGTTCAATGTCGGCTATGTGCTGGCCATTCTGGTGGCAGTGGTGGTGTATGTGGTGTTCTCCATCAAGATCACCGAGTGGCGAACCAAGTTCGTGCGGGAAGCCAACGCCCGGGACAACCAGTCCAACTCCCGGGCCATCGACAGCCTGCTGAACTACGAAACCGTCAAATACTTCAACAACGAACGCTACGAAGCCGAACTGTACGACCAGGACCTGGACGAGTGGGAAAAGGCCAGGCTGAAGAACCGCTTGTCCCTGGCCACCCTGAACGCTGGCCAGGCGCTGATCATCGGCGTGGCGCTCATTGTGATCATGGCCATGGCGGTGGGCGAAGTGGCCAGTGGCGAGATCACCCTGGGCGACTTCACCATGATCAACGCCTACCTGATCCAGCTGTTCATCCCCCTGAACGCCCTGGGCTTTGTCTACCGGGAAATCCGCCAGGCCCTGGTGAACGTGGAGCGCCTGTTTAAACTGCTTGGGGATAAACCCGCGATCCAGGACGCACCGGATGCCAAACCCCTGGTTGTGGATAACGGCGAGGTACGCTTCGAACACATTCACTTCGCCTACCGGCCGGACCGCCCCATCCTGCAGGATGTGAACTTCACCATTCCGGCTGGCCACACGGTAGCGGTGGTCGGCGCCAGCGGCGCCGGCAAGTCTACCCTCGCCCGGCTGTTATTCCGGTTCTATGAGGTGAATAAAGGTGCCATCCGGATTGATGGCCAGGATATCCGCGACGTGACCCAGGACAGCCTGCGCTCGGCCATCGGTGTGGTACCGCAAGACACCGTCCTGTTCAATGATACCCTGTACCGCAACCTCGCCTACGGCCGCCCCGAAGCGACCGAGGAAGAAGTCTACCGGGCCGCACGCATGGCCCACCTGGAAGACTTTATCCACAGCCTGCCAGAAGGTTACGAAACTAAAGTGGGAGAGCGTGGCCTGAAGTTATCCGGTGGCGAAAAGCAGCGGGTGGCCATTGCCCGGGTGATTTTGAAGAACCCGCCGCTGCTGATCTTGGATGAAGCTACCTCGTCTCTGGATTCGCTATCTGAGCAGGCAATTCTCGGCGCGTTGAAAGAAGTCAGTCAGCAGAGAACCACCTTGGTGATCGCCCACCGGTTATCCACCATCCGCGATGCCAACACCATCCTTGTGATGGATGGTGGCCGAATAGTGGAAAGCGGCAGCCACAATGACTTGCTAGCCCGCGGTGGTCATTACGCTCATCTGTGGGAACAACAGCACCGGAGTGAGGATAACTGAGAAATTAGGGCATCAGGGTGGTAGGCCTTTCCAGAACCGTGCGGAGCCATGGATGGCGGAGCTCGAGCGTCACATGGACGTGCCGCAGGAGCGTGTTCTGGAAAGGCCTACCACCCTGACGCCCGGGGCTATTACTCCCCGAGCCGAAGCGCCAGACCCGAAGCCCGCACCACCTGCTGCCCTACGCTATCCTTGAACACCTGTGCATCGCCGGTAATCAGGCTGAACCAGTTCTTGGCCCGGGTGATGCCGGTATAAACCAGCTCTTTAGTAAGCACCGGGCTGAGGCGATCCGGTAGCACCAGACAGGTGTGGTTGAACTCCGAGCCCTGGGACTTATGTACAGTCATCGCGTATACGGTCTCGAGTTGCTGCAATCGGCTTGGGGAAATCCAGCGGATGCCGCCGGTGCTGTCACCGTTGGGGAAGGCTACCCGAAGGGTCTGTTTGGGCTCGCCGGTTTCGGTCTTATCCCAGGGCACGCTGAAGGTGATACCGATATCCCCGTTCATCAGTCCCAGGTTGTAATCGTTACCGGTGACCAACACCGGACGGCCAGCGTACCAGCCTTCGGTTTTTTCGATCAGTTTCTCCGCCAGCAGCTTTTGGGCGATTTGCTGGTTTAAGCCTTCCACGCCCCAGGGGCCTTTGCGTAACGCACATAGAACCTGGAAGTCGTTAAAGGCTTCCAGCACTTCTGCCGCGTGGGCATCCCAGGCTTCCCGGGGACTGTCGGCGGTTAAGCCAGAGTTGTGGATAACCTCCAGGTAATGGCGATAGCCCACCGGCGGTGGCAGTGCTTTGCCATTCACTACCCGCCCCTGCCCGGCGTTGCGGAAACTCTCGGGAGTGCCGGTGATGGTGTGGCGGGAGATCAGTTCCAGCGTCTGCTCCGGGTCGGGTTTCGGCGTGTGGCCGTTCAGCCAGATCACATCGTCAAACTCGGCGTCCCGGATCTGCTTGAGTACGGTGCCTGTCAGAGCGCTTGTATTAACGGCTTCCGCTAACTGCCGGATACCGCTGTCCTGCCCGAAACGGTAGCTCTTGCGCAGCATGGCCACGGCCTGATCCAAGGGCTGGCCGGAGTTATCCACAAGGCCGTCGGGTACCCGGGCGCCGGTGATGGCAGCCAGCCAGCTGGCGGTGTCCGGGGTGTAGTGGGCGTCGAAGGCCCGCTGGCACAGCTCGCCCAGTACGGCGCCGGCATCCACCGAGGCCAGCTGGTCCTTGTCGCCCAGCAGGATCAGTTGAGCATTGGCGGGCAGGGCATCGAACACCGAGGCCATCAGGTCCACATCCACCATGGAGGCTTCATCGATCACCAGGATATCCACCAGCAGCGGGTTGTCCTGGTTGTGGCGGAACTGGCGGGTGTCTGGCCGGCTGCCCAGCAACCGGTGCAATGTGGTGACCTTGGTGGGAATGTCGTCCAGTTGCACGGAACCCGGTAAGTCTGCCAGTGGCAGTTTGCTGACGGCGCCGCCAATGGATTCGTTCAGGCGGGCGGCGGCCTTGCCGGTGGGCGCGGCCAGGCGGATACGGTACTTGCGCCCGGCCCGTTCCGGGCTTTCCCCGGCCACCGCCTGCAGGGCCGCCAGAAGATTCACCACGGTGGTGGTCTTGCCGGTACCCGGGCCGCCGGTAATCACGGCAAAGCGGTTCCGGGCAGCCAGGGCGCAGGCCAGTTTCTGGTAATCCACCGGTTCGGTGGATTGGAACAGCGTGTTGAGGGCTGTGGATAAGGTTTTCGCGGCCACTGATTGCGGGTCTGCCAGCGGCGATGGCAAGGCCAGCCGTTGCTGGATGCCGTCGGCAATACGCTGTTCGTAGCGCCAGAAACGGCGAAGATACAGCCGGCTGCTGTTGAGCACCAGCGGTGCCGGCACCGAGCCGTCACTGACTGCCAGCGAGCCTTGCAGGGCCGCCAGGCAATCGGCGAGTTGTACCCGCGCCAGCAGATCCTGTGGATAAATCCCTTGCAGGTTGGCCACCTCGGCTTCGGACAGTCCGGTGTGGGCCGGTTCTTCCGGCGGCAGCGCCAGGGTATGGCCGGCATCGGCCAGCAGTGTGGCCAGGTCAATGCACACGTGGCCACGGCCCACCTGGTGGGAGGTCAACGCGGCCAACAGCAGCACCAGAGGCTGCGGGCTTTCACCCTGCTCTTCGCTGAGTTCCCGGATCAGCCGGGCAAAGCCGGTATCCAGCGGGCGAATCCAGCCGGCCTGCTGCCATTGCCCTAACAGGGTTTCGGTTTCGTTCAGGCTGGCCAGTAGCTGTGAGTTATCCACAGGCTTGCGCGGCTCCGTTGCTGTTGTGTTCACCGGCGAGTCGTCTCCCAGGTCCAGGGCAAACTGGTTTTCGGTGTGGCGGGTACGGCTCATGCGGCTACCTCCCCGGAGACTGGCTCGCCATCGAACAGGGCATCCAGTTGTTTAATCAGCACTCTCGGGGGCTTGTCGGTAAACGCGCCGCCACTGGCGGAATTCACCCCGCGCAGGAACAGGTACACCGCGCCGCCGATGTGCTGGTCGTAGTCGTAACCCGGCAGCCGGGCTTTCAGCAGCCGGTGCAGGGCCAGCAGGTAGAGCACGTATTGCAGGTCGTAGCGCTTGTCCAGGATCGCCTGGCCCATGGCCTGGTCGGTGTAGGCGGCGTCGTCCTCGCCCAAAGCATTGGATTTGTAGTCCAGCACGTAATACTGCCCCTTGTGTTCAAACACCAGGTCGATAAAGCCCTTGAGCATGCCGTTGAAGCGGTAGGTTTCGGCCCGGGGCCGGTCCGCACCGTTCAGGGTGTGACGGGTGACCAGCGCATCCAGTTGTCGGATGCTGACGTTGCGGCTTTCAAACCAGAACTCCAGCTCCGGGCGCAGGTTGGCCAGCTCCGCCAGGCTGGCAGTTTCCTGCCCGCCCCGGTCCAGCTTCAGCGGTTTCCGGATCAAGGCCAGCAGCCACTGTTGCAGGGGGGCCACCCAGTCGCCCCAGCCCCGGGTACCACAACGGCGGGTGAGCTGTTCGTGCAGCAGCTCAGAGTTATCCACAACCCGCTGGAAGCCTTGGGCCGTGCACCATTCCAGTAATTCGTGCAGGAAGGTGCCGGGGCCGGCGCCTTTGGGGAAATGGTGTTGGTTGCGTACGGCGGGCGTGGCCGGGGCTTCTTCGGCTGGTTCCTGGGCGCTTTCTTCCAGCAGGTTCTGGGTCTGGGCGTCTTCCACCTCACCGGTGAAGGTAATACCCGTGCCCGCCATGCCGGTGTATTCGATGCTGGAGTAACTGGCAATCCACCAGTCTTCCCTGGCTTCCCGGCTGGACTCCAGTGCCGGCCCCAGGGCTTCCGGGGCAGTTTCGGTGAATACGGTGTCCTGGGGTTCCGGCAGCGGCATCACGGCGATTTCCGGGCGACCCTGGGCCAGGGTTGTCAGCGCCTGGCTGATGCCCTGCTCCGGTGAACCGGCCAGCACGTAACCCAGGCCGCTCTGATGCCAGTTATCCACAGCCGCGGCGCCCACCCAGGTGGCAAACCGGGCCCGGGTCAGGGCCACGTAGAGTTTGCGGATATCCTCGCCCAGGCGTTCCTGATCGGCTTGTTCGATGTCTTCCGGCGTTGGGTCAAACACCGTCACCAGCTTGCCGGAGTCGTCGTGGTAGCGAACATAGGCCTGCTTCTGGTTCTCCGCCCGGAAGGCGGTGCCGAAGGGGAGGAACACCAGCGGGTATTCCAGGCCCTTGGATTTGTGTACGGTAATTACCTTCACCAGCCCGGCGTCGCTTTCCAGGCGCAGGGTGCGGTGTTCGTCTTCTTCATCCGCCGCCCGCAGAATCTGGGTGAAGTGGTGCACCAGCGCGTGTTCGCCGTCCAGTTGCAGGCTGTCCTGCTGCAGAAGTTCCGCAATGTGCAGAATGTCAGTAAGCCTTCGCTCACCGTCTGGGCGTTGCAGCAAAAGACCGGGCACTTCGAAGTCCATCAGAAAGCTGCGCAGCATGGGCAGTACGCCCTGGCTTTGCCATTGTTGCTGGTAGCCCTGAAAGCGCTCGATTTCCCGTTCCAGCACCAGCTCGTCGGTCAGCAGCAAGTCCAGCGTCTGCCAGCTCTGACCCAGGGTTGGTGTGGCCAGTGCGGCGCGGATAAACGCCAGTTGCCGGGGCTCGGCGAAGGCGCGCAGCCAGCACAACACTTCCCTGGCTTCCTGGGAGGTCAGTACCGAATCCCGGTCTGACAGGTATACGCTCTTGATGCGCCGGCGCCCTAGGGCATCCCGCACTGCGGCCGCCTCGTTGCGGTTGTTCACCAGCACGGCGATGTCTTTGGGTTCGACTGGCTCCAGGTCGTCGGGGTTATCTGGCAGGGCAAAGCCGGCCTGCTTCGCCTGGCCCAGGGTCAGCAGCCGGGCAATTTCACTGGCGCAGGTTTCGGCCACCTCGGTAGTAGCGGTGCCCTTGGCGAGCCCCTTCGGATTGCCTTCCTTGTCGGTTTCACCGGATTCGTGGGTCCAGAACACCAGGCTGGGCTGGATCTCTCCGTTTACGGCCCAGAGCCGTTTGGTGCCGTTGGCCGCCACGCTCTGGAACGGCAGTGGCGTGCTGTCCCCTTTGCCGAACAGGAAGGCGCCTTTCGGGCTTTGCTGGTCGCTGTATTCGAACACCCGGTTCACCCCGCTGACCATGGTGTCGGCAGAGCGGTAGTTGGTGCCCAGGGTGTAGGTGCGGGCCTGTACGCCCAGCCGGGCCCGCAGGTAGGTGTGGATATCGGCGCCCCGGAAACCGTAGATGGCCTGTTTCGGGTCACCGATCATCAGCAGACAGGTGTCCGGGCTGTTGGCTTCCACGTTATAGACCCGGTTGAAGATGCGGTACTGCACCGGGTCGGTGTCCTGGAATTCGTCAATCAGCGCCACCGGGAACTGGCGTCGGATGGTGGCCGCCAGCTGGTCGCCCCTTGGCCCATGCAGGGCGTCGTCCAGGCGGGTGAGCAGGTCGTCAAAGCCCATTTCCGAGCGTTGCTGTTTCTCCGCCTCCAGCCGGCTGGCAATCCAGTGGCTGGCGTGTCGCAGGATGTCAGACTTGGCGCTGGGCTGGTTCTGGCCGAATGCCATCAAGGCTTCGATGGCGTCGAAGGCCGGGTGATGGGGGCCGGGCTCCTCCCCTTTCAGGATGTTATCCAGGCCTTCGGGGGTCTGGTTCTTGTAACCGGCGGCGCTGTCCAGTTTCTCCGGCAGCAGTTCGTCGGAATCGGCCCAGGCTTGCAGGTTTTCCCAGACCTTGAGCATGGCGTTCTTGCTGCCGCCATGTAGGCGCTTGGCTTGGTGCAGGTCGTTTAACAGATCGGTGACTTCCTGCCGCCACTGGGCCCAGGGGTGGGCTTTCAGTTCGTTGGCCCGTGCCAGCCGCTCGCTGACCACCTGGTTGATGGCCTGGTGCACGTTCTCTGGCGGTTTGCCCAGGGCGTCCGGATCGTCGATTAGGTTGCGCACCGCTTTGCGCAGGTCGGTGGGGGTTTTCCAGTGGCTGAGGGCTTCGTCCATCAGGGCTGGCGGCAGCGGGTAAACAAAGGTACGCCAGTAATCCCGGGCCACGTCTTCCAGCAGTTCGCTCTGGTCGGTGGCCAGGGTGAGTTTGAACAGGCTGCCGCTGTCGAAGGCATGTTCGCTGAGCATGCGGTTACACCAGCCGTGGATGGTGGACACCGCAGCTTCGTCCATCCATTCGGCGGCCAGCAGCAGTTTCTTGCGGCAGTCGGGCCAGCTGGCCGGGTCCGGATAGCTGTCATCCCGCAGCTTGTGGATAAGTGCGGTTTCCGGGGTGGGTTCCAGGCTGTCGGCGGCCTCGGAAAATACCTCGGCAGCCTGGGTCAGCCGGGTGCGGATGCGATCCCGCAGCTCCTTGGTGGCGGCGTCGGTAAAGGTCACCACCAGCAGGTTCGGCGGCAGCAGGTTCTGCAGCGGGCTGTCTTCGCCCTGGCCATGGCCCAGCACCAGGCGCACATACAGGATGGCGATGGTGAAGGTTTTGCCGGTGCCTGCACTGGCCTCGATCAGCGCGCTGCCGTTCAGGGGCAGCGCCAGCGGGTCCAGGTTCGGGTTGCGGTTAGCGACTGTCTGGCTCATGCCTGTTCCTCCTGGTAACCCACCTGCTCGGCTGCTGATTTGCCTTGCTCCGCTTCCCACAGAGGCACGTAAAGCTGGTGCAGCAAGGCTTCGAACTCGCCGCTGGCCATCAGCGCCTCGGGGCTTTCAAAGGCGCCGCGCAGGTAGCCGGTGTCCCGTTCCAGAGCGTTGGTGTAGGCCTGTTCCGCTTCGTTGATAGCGCGCTCGTGGTCACCCACGTATTTCTTGCCACCGTAAAAACTGGTGATCCAGGCAAAGCCGGCTTCGCAGTGAATGGGCAGGGCCCGGGTGGTGGCGTCCATCCAGCGGCCGAGAATGGCTTCGAAATGTTTTTGTGCTTGTTCGGGTGCCATCACCGGGAAGTGGAATTTTCGGCCTTCTTCCTTACCCAGGATCAGGGTTTCAAAGGGCTGGCCACTGAGTTGCCCGGCCAGGTGAATCAGCCAGTCCCGCAGCAGGTTGGCGTAGCGCACTTTCTTGCCATTGCCTGAACTGCTCAGAAGGCCGGAGCTGGCGATGACCAGCCGGCACAATTGCCCTTGTGGATTGCAGCGCAGGTTGTCGATTAAATCCGCCACCTCAACCGGGCCAGGATCCCCTGAATAGCGAAATTCGAAGGGTAAAGGCTCGGCCACCACTTCCGGCCATTCCGCCAGGGCGCCTCGATAGCGGTCAAACAGATCCGGCAACCGGCCGGCCAGTTCCGTGCGCAGGCGATGTTCGGTGACCCCCATACCCAGATCGCCGCGCCGGGCCATGCGGTCGAGTGTCGTTTCGAGCCGCTGGTACAGTTCTTCCTCGCTGGCGGCTTTAACGACACCTTCCTGAATCAGTTCGTTATCCAGTCGCCAGCGGTCCAGGCCGCTCAGGTCGAAGTTTTCGTTGTCGGTGTCTTCGTCTTCCACCTCTTCAAAGCGCACCTGCAGCCGGCGTTGGTAGAAGGTGTCGATGGGCTTTTTCAGGAAGTTCGCCAGCTCGTTCAGGCTGATGGGTTCTTCGGGAGCCTGATACGGCAGGGCTTGATGGGCCTGCTCGAGGGCTTCCACGCCGTGGGCGCTGCGCCATTCCCGTTCATAGGTAAACAGGCCACGGGCCTGCAGTACTTCGGCCAGCGGCTTGGGCTGGGTCTCTTCGCCTTCGCCCAGGCCATTGGCTTTCGGGAAGTAGTCCCGGCTGAACGGTTGCAGCGGGTGCTGGGTAGTTAGGGCTTGGGTAACCGAGCTGTCCGTTTTGCCTGCCACGGCCCACAGGCTGTTTAGGTGGTCCTGTAACTGGCCGATGAGCACCGAGGGTGGCCGCTCGGAATCGTCCTTGATGCTGCGCCCCACCCAGCTGATGTACAGCTGTTCCCGGGCCGACAGCAGGGCTTCGAGGAACAGGTAGCGGTCGTCTTCCCGGCGGGAGCGATCCCCCGGCCGGTAATCCTGCGCCATCAGGTCGAAATCCACCGGCGGCCGGGAGCGGGGGTAATCGCCGTCGTTCATGCCCAGGAGGCACACCTTGCGAAAAGGAATAGCCCGCATCGGCATCAGAGTGGCAAAGTTCACCTTGCCGGCCAGGAAGCGCTGGTTCAGGCCGCCCTCATCCAGGCCCTGCAGCAGCACATCCTTGACGATGTTCAGGGGCAGCGCCTGGTGATCAAGGCCTGCGGCGAGGGCATCTTCCAGCCACTGCTCCAACTGGCGGCGGAAGCGGTTCAGCAACAGCAGGTCCTGGCCTTCCACCTTGTGGAAAAACTGCTCCAGCATGGCGGAGAACAGGGCTTCCCATTCACCGGGCGTGCGGGTGGCTTGCAGGGCCTGCCACAGGGTTTCCAGCTGGTGTACGAACTCGCCCAGGCGCCCGGCCAGGCTGGCTTGCAGGCCGCCGATTTCGCCATAGGGCTCTACCCCACCCCAGGGTTCGTCCTCTCCCATACCGTAACCAAGCAGCATGGACCGAAGGCCGGACTGCCAGGTGTTGCGATCCAGCTCTGCCGGCAGGTCCAGGCTTTCCCGGTGCTTGCCATGTAGGCCCCAGCGAATGTTGGCGCCTTCCACCCAGTGCCGGGCCAGGGGAATCTCGTCTTCACTGATATCAAAGCGGTCGCGAATGCCGGGCACTTCCAGCAGGCTGATAATTTCGCTCACGCCAAAGCGGCTGCGGGGCAGCGACATCAGGGTTTCCAGCGCAATCAGCACCGGCTCGTGGTGGCGCTGGCCCTGGTCGGAAATGGTGAACGGAATGTGGCGTTTGCGGCCCGGCGAATAGCGGCCGAACACCGCCTGGATGTGGGGCGCGTACACGTTGATGTCCGGCACCATCACGATCACATCCCGGGGCCGGAGCGTGGGGTCGGCATTGAACGCGGCCAGCAGCTGGTCGTGCAGGATTTCCACTTCCCGCTGGGGGCCGTGGGCGTCGTGGAATACCACGGAATGGTCCCGGGCCAGATCCACCGTGCGCTGCTGCTGGCGGATTTCCTGCAATGGGGTCAGGTTGTGGATATCGTTCTGCAACTGGTGCAGCAGGCAGGGGTTATCCACATCGCCATGGTCGGTGAAGATGTCGATTTTCTGCCCTGGGGTCTGAAAACTGGCGCGGTAGTCGTCCGGGTTGTCGAACTCATCCAGCAGGCGGATGTAGTCCCGGCCCTGTTTGCCCCAGGCCGCCAGCAGCGGGTTGGCGTGCTGGTGCAGCTGGTCCGGGTCATCAATCTGTGACAACACCGGGTGTGCGGCGCCCCGCTTGCGTTCGGCTTTCAGCAGCTCCCGGTCGCTGATGATGTCGGCCCAGTAGAACTGGCAGGGGTTGTGCACGCACAGCACCGCCTGGCTGAACCGGCTCAGTACGTATAAAGCTTCGAGTGCCTGCCGGGGTAGTGACGACACCCCGAACACCACAATGCGTTTGGGCAGGCGCCCCGGATTGGCCGGCTCGCTGATGCGCTGGCCCTGCTCCATAAAGCGGGTGTGAATTTGCGAGCGGCTGGTGTGGGCCTCGCTGCCCACGTCTTCGACCAGCTTGCGCCAGAGCAACGGCTGCCAGAGGGTTTCCGCATCCAGGGCCTTTTCCTCACCCCGGGCGGTAATCACCACATCCTTGCCCTGCTCCCAGGCCGCCAGCCAGTCGGCGCGGAACACCTGGTACTGGTCGAACAGGTCGGCCACTTTCTCGGCCAACTGGAAATTGCGCAGGTCGGTGTCGCTGCCGTCCAGAAACCGCGCCAGGGGCGTGAAGGCCTCATCCTGCCCCACCAGCTCCGGCAGTAACCGGTACAGCCGCCACACCAGACGGCGCTTGTCGAAGGGGGATTGCTCCGGCACTTCGCCGTCCGGCAACACCGCCCGGTAGGCCTGCCAGATAAAGCGCGCGGGAAACAGGAAGTCCATGCCCGCGGCAATGCCCAAGCCGCCTTCCACACCATCGTCGGTGCGCTTTTCCGCCAGCGCCAGCTTCAGCCACTGGGCAATGCCGTTACTCTGCACCAGAAAGGTCTCGCTCTGCAGCGGCGGCATGGGGTTCTGCCGACAGATATAGACCACGGCGCGGCGCAGGTCTTCCAGGTGGTTGGCGTGGATGGCGTGAAAGCCGGGTTCAATGGCGGCCATGGGTGTCCTTAGCTGCGGAATTCGCTGGAATAGATGGCAAACAGCTTACCTTAAGCGCTCCCGGATTCGCAGAGGGTGCGCCAGGTTGCAGAACAAAGGATACCTGTGACTTGCGACAAAGAAGGTCGCGTTCGGTCAGCGCACCAGGTCGAGCAGCATTTTCCGCACCCGGGCGCTGGATTCCGCATCCAGGCAGGTCAGGTCTTCCACGTGCAGCTGGTGGTTTTTCAGAAGCCGGTACAGGGAGTCGGCCGAGATCGAGATGGAAACCTGCCTGTTGTCAGGTGCAGCGGACCAGTTCACATGCTGGTAGTGGTTGGTCTGGGCCAGATTCGGGTTTAAGAGCGCCATTCCCATAGAGCCTCCGAAGTTCAGTGCGCCGCCATAGCGGTTTGCGGTGTGGGGTAGGATGCGGGAATGTCTGGCCAGTTCAGGTACTCTGAGAAAAAGTCGGCCTGGCGTGGGGTATCGAGCAGCACTTCGATGCATTCATCAGTACTGCAACAGCCGCTGGGGCTACCATGGCAGGGCTCGGCCGATTGCAGACTTTCCAGGGCGCTGAACAGTACGTAGTCTGCGGCGGTATGGTCGCCCCGGTCGTGCAGGGCCCGGCACACCAGAATGGCGGCCAGGGTAAGCTCCACATGCATGCAGTCCGGGTGGTCAGCCCGCGCCAGGCAGGCCAGGTCAAAGGCGCTGCCGGTGGCGGCAATCATCTTTTCGGTATCCTGGTTCTCGCAGAAGGTGAAGGCGTACTCCATCCAGAACAGCCACAGGTCGTTCTGTTCAGTTAAGGACAGGTTGGAAAACATCTGGCGGTGGCGTGAGCAGAGAAATTTCATGGCGTCCTCCTTGTCTCGATGAAAATGATAATAGTTATCATTAAGCGAGTTAGCAAGGTGTGTGATGATTAATTTTTGTGCATGGATTACAGTCCCAGCCCTATGACGACAGAATTCACGGGCCAGCGCCCGCAAACAGCAAACCTTGAAGACCCCCTTTATTACCTGAGCAACATGGACACTATTGTGTCCTGGGTGGCCGATCATCACTCGGATTTGTTGACCGATCGGGAGCGAAACCGGCTGTCGGCGTTTGCAAACCTCGGGACCGGCCCCCGGGCCTTGCTCACGCGCATGGTCATGCGCACCGGTGAGCTGTTCCGGGCCGACAAGCTGCGTTATTCGGAACTGCCAGTGCCGGAGGCCGAGGCGCTCAAGTTATTGGTACAGGAGGGCTGGCTGGATAACCGGCCGGAGCTGAGCCTGGATGATTTGTTCCGGCTGTTTACCCTGGCGGAATTGCGGCCGCTGTTTGGCGGTTGGTTGCAGGAGCAGGGCCACCCGAAAACGCTGGGCAAGGCTCAGATGCAGGAGCTGCTGGCGGAACCGTTCAGCGAACCCAGGCCTTTGCGGGATTGGATGCCTGATGACGGTGAAGCTGCGCAAGTCGTCCAGCTCCAGGACATGGCCCTGTTCGACCGCATCCGCCTGATGTTCTTCGGCAACCTGCGCCAGAGCTGGACCGATTTTGTGCTGGTGGAACTGGGCGTGCAGCAGTTCGAGCCGGTGCCCTTTACCCCGGAATCCCGCGCCTTTCAGCACCGGGCAGAAGTGGATTGTTACCTGCAAATGCACCAGTGCCGGGAACGGCTCGACAACGGCGAACCGGCGGTGGACGTCTGGCCCGATGTTCCGGGGCCTGTGGATAACCCCTGGCTCACCAGCCGACGGGACCGATTGTTGCTGGAACTGGGCCGGCAGGCGGAACGCCAGGGTGAACAGGAACTGGCGTTGCAGGTATGGGCGGCCAGCGGCCACCGGGAAGCGCGGCTGAAACAGCTGCGGTTGCTGGAGCGGATGAAGCGCTTTGACGATGCCTGGGCCATTGCCTGCCAGTGGCAGACTACACAACTGAGTGATGCTGAAGCCCAGGGCCTGGGTCGCCTGCTGAAGCGGCTGGCGCCCAAGGTGGGGGCCGACAAACCCGAGCCTGTGGATAACCCTCCGCTGCGGGAATTCACCCTCACCTTGCCAAGGCCAGACACCGGCACCGTGGAGTTGGCGGCGGTTCAGCACTTGAGCACAGAGGCGGCACCGGTGGTCTATGTGGAAAACACCCTGATCAATGCCCTGTTCGGGCTGCTGTGCTGGCCGGTGATCTTCAAACCCATCCCCGGCGCCTTCTTCCATCCGTTCCATATCGGCCCGGCGGACCTGACCCGGGAAGACTTTGTCGCCCGACGCGCGCAGGCATTTGAGGAGCGTTTTGGCCTGCTGAAAACCCATGCCTATAAACAGCACATTCGCGACACCTTTCAGGCCAAACAGGGCATCGCCAATCCCTTCGTATTCTGGCCGGTACTGGATGAAGCCCTGCTGGAACTGGCGCTGCACTGCATTCCCGCCTACCACCTGGATGCCCTGTTCCGCCGGCTGCTTCACAACATCAAGGAACATCGCAGCGGCTTCCCGGACCTGATCCGGCTGATGCCGGATGCCGAGCAACCTGAACAGCGTTATGAAATGATCGAAGTAAAAGGCCCCGGCGACCGATTGCAGGACCACCAGGTTCGCTGGTTACACTTTTTCGCCCGGCAAGGCATCCCGGCCAGCGTCTGCTATGTGCGCTGGGATGGCGATGAGGCGAGCGTGTGAAAGTCGCGGTCCGTACCCTCTGTGAATTCGCGGCCCGCCACGGCGACCTGGACTTCCGCTATACCCCGGCGCCCACCAGCGAAGAGGGCATTGCCGGCCATCAGGCAATCCAGTCAAAGCGTGGCTACGGCTATAAAAGCGAGTATTCACTTACCGGTAAATGCCTGGAGCTGGAGCTTTCCGGGCGGGCTGACGGCTATAACCCGCACAAGAACCGGCTGGAAGAAATCAAGACCCACCGGGGGGATGTGTCCCGCATTCGCCCCCACCAGCGTGCCCTGCACCGGGCCCAGTTACGGGCCTACGGCGCCCTGCTGTGCCGGCAGGAAAACCGCAAAAGCGTGGAGCTGGCGCTGGTGTATTACGACACCGGCCGGGACAAGGAAACGGTGCTCACCGAAACCGCCAAGGCCGACGAACTCTGGCAGGAACTGGAAACCCTGTGTGGCCGCTACCAAGCCTGGGCCGAGCAGGAAGAACATCACCGGGAACAGCGCGATGCCCTGCTGGCCACCCTGACCTTTCCGTTCCCGGACTTTCGCCCCCGGCAACGGCAGCTGGCGGAAACCGTGTACAAGAATTCGGTCAAAGCCGGCACCCTGCTGCTGGAAGCCCCCACTGGCCTGGGTAAAACCCTGGGTACCCTGTTCCCGGCCCTGATGGCCATGCCTGCCGCAAAGCAGGACCGGCTGTTCTACCTCACCTGCCGCAACACCGCCCGGCAGTTGGCGTTGGATGCTGTGGATAAGCTGCGGCACGCGCAGGATGAACTGCAGCCCTGGCCACTGCGTACCCTGGAACTGGTTTCGAAAGACGACGCCTGTGAACACCCGGACAAAGCCTGCCACGGCGAGTCCTGCCCCTTGGCAAAAGGCTTCTTCGACCGCCTGCCCGATGCCCGGGCCGAGGCGGTGCAGAGCAAAGAGCCGTTAAATCAGCAGAATTTGGCGAAAATCGCCGCAGGGCATGACATTTGCCCCTACTTCCTCGCCCAGGAAATGGCCCGCTGGAGTGACCTGGTGATCGCTGATGTGAACCGCATGTTCGACCAGTCCGCCCTGCTGCACGGCCTGATCCGCCAGAACAACTGGCAGGCCAGCGTGCTGGTGGACGAAGCCCACAACCTGGTGGACCGTGCCCGGGGCATGTATTCGGTGCAGCTGGAGCAGCAGCGGCTGTTAAAGCTGAAGAAGATTGCCCCCAAACCGGTAAAAGCGGCGCTCGACCGAACCGCCCGGGCCTGGCAAGCGCTGATCCGGGATCACGGCGAACAGCCCCAGCCGGTGTTCCTGGCGACTCTGCCACCGCAATTACTGGGCGCGTTGCAGGCCATGGTTTCTGTGATCACCGATTACCTGGCCGACAACCCGCCGGACCTGGCCCTGCAGGAAGTGATGTTCGAAAGCGTGGCCTTTATGAAGCTGGCGGACAGCTTCGGTGACCACTCCCTGTGTGAGTTCCAGCGCACCGGCCGGGGCCGCGCCAGCCTGACCATCCAGAACCTGGTCCCGGCGGATTTCCTCACGGAGCGCTTCAAGGCTGCCCACTCGGTACTGCTGTTCTCCGCCACCCTCAGCCCCGGCGTCTATTACCGGGACCTGCTGGGCCTGCCTGAAGACGCCCGCTTCACCTCCCTGCCCAGCCCGTTCAGCGCCGAACAATTGCAGGTGCAGTTCACCCCCGGCATCAGCACCCGGCAGGTGCACCGTGAGAGTTCGTTGCAACCCATCGCCGAACTGATCGCCCGGCAACACCGGGAACGGCCGGGCCATTACCTGGCGTTTTTCAGCAGCTTTAAATATGCGAAGGAAGTGAGTGACACCCTGGCGCAACACGCACCGGATATTCCCCAACGCGCCCAGCAACCGGGCATGAGCCCGGAGCAGCGCCGGCAGTTCCTGGCAGAATTCCAGAAACCTGAAGGCTCAGTTGCCTTCGCGGTACTCGGCGGCGTGTTCAGTGAAGGCATCGACCTGCCCGGCGACCAGTTGATCGGCGCCTTCGTGGCTACCCTGGGCCTGCCGCCCTTCGATGCCTGGCACGAAATCCTCAAAGGCCGGCTGCAACAGCGATTCGGGGAAGGCTACAACTACACCTACCTGATTCCCGGCCTGCAGAAAGTGGCCCAGGCCGCCGGCCGGGTGATCCGCACCCCGGACGACCGGGGCGTGATCTGGTTGATCGACGATCGCTTTCTGCAGCCCGGCGTTAACCGGTTACTGCCCCGCTGGTGGTTTTCCGACAGCCACTGATTGCCTGCCCTGGGCCCTCTGATGTGGCGGCATTTTGTCGCAGCCATTGGTAGTAGCGGGATGCCGCTATGGCTATTTTCGGTCGCAAGCTTAGAATGCGCGCCATCATCACATCATTCCGCCTGTTTCAAGGACAACCACTGCAAATGAACAACACGGATCTTGTTTTCCAGAGCTACGGGCGCTGTTGCCGAAACGATGAGTTCTTCGTGGATTTCTACAACTTCTTCATGTCCAGCTCCGATGCCATTCGCAACCGCTTTGAGAATACCGACATGGGCGCCCAGCGCCACCTGCTGCGTAATGGTGTTATGCAGATCATCCTGGTCGCCCGCGGAATGTCTGATCGCAAACTCAAGGACTTGGGCGAAAGCCACAACCGGCACAACCACAACATCCAGCCAGAGTGGTATGACTTGTGGGAAGACTCACTGCTGAAAACCGTGCGCACGCACGATCCTGAATACACGCCGGCACTGCGCGAAGCCTGGCGGGAAGTGTTGAAGCCGGGAATTGATCTGATCCGCGGCGCTTATTAGGGGTGTCGCAGGCTGACAGACGGGATAGATCGTAAGCTATCTTGACTTCTGTCAGCCCTATCGTCACACTTTTTCTCTATACTTCCCTTCCGTATTACTCATCTGATCAAGGACGACATATGGCCGGTAAAAGTGCCAAAACTGCCTCCAAACTCCTGCTGGCACTGCTGATTGTGGCTGTGATAGCGGCTGCTGTCTGGTACCTGATGCCGAACGGCGACGAACTCCCCGAGCACATTGCTTCCGGCAACGGCCGTATTGAAGCCACCGAAGTGGATATCGCCACCCGCATACCCGGGCGCCTTGAATCCTTCGAGGTGCGTGAAGGTGATATGGTAGAAGCCGGCCAGCTGCTGGCGGTGATGGACACCGACGAGCTCAAGGCCCGTGCGGCGGCTGCCGAAGCCAACCTGCACCAGGCCGAACAGGCCCGGCTGCTGGCTGAAGCCGTCGTCGTGCAGCGGGAAAGCGAGCAGCGCTATGCCCGTGCCGAACTCGCCCGTATTGAAACCCTGGTCGACCGGGGCCATGCCTCCCGGGAGCAGCTGGACCGCACCCGCACGGCGGCAGAAACCGCCGGGGCTGCCCTGCAGGCGGCCCGGGTACAGGTGGCTTCGGCCGATGCCGGCATTGAATCGGCCCGGGCTGCCATCCGGCAAATCCAGACCAACATCGACGACAGCCAGCTTTCCACTCCGGTGGGTGGCCGTGTGCTATACCGGCTGGCGGAACCCGGTGAGGTACTGGCTGGCGGCGGCAAGGTGGCCACAGTGCTGGATGTGACCGACGTCTACATGACCATCTTCCTGCCCACGGCCCAGGCCGGCAAAGTGCGGGTAGGCTCGGAAGCACGCATCATCCTGGATGCCCTGCCGGATTACGTGGTGCCGGCGGAGGTCAGCTTTGTGGCGGCAGAAGCCCAGTTCACCCCCAAATCGGTGGAAACCCGCAGCGAGCGGGAGAAGCTGATGTTCCGGGTACGCATCCGCATCAATCCGGACCTGCTCAAAGCTTACCGGGACCGGGTAAAAACCGGTGTGCCGGGCGAAGCCTATGTGCGGCTGGATGAAAGCCTGCCCTGGCCCGATAGCCTGAAGGCGAGCCTGCCCAATGACTGACACCGTAGCCCGGCTGGAAGGAATCAGCCACCGCTACGGGGAAACCGCTGCGCTGTGCGACATTACGCTGGATTTCCCCGCTGGCTGCATGGTTGGCCTGATCGGCCCGGACGGGGTGGGTAAATCCACCCTGCTGGGGCTGATTGCCGGGGCTCGTGAATTACAGCAGGGTCGCCTGCAGGTGCTGGGCGGCGACATGGCCAGCCACCGGTTTCGCAACCAGGCGGCCCCGCGCATTGCCTATATGCCCCAGGGCCTGGGTGGCAACCTGTACCACACCCTGACGGTGGACGAGAACATTGCCTTCTTTGCCGATCTGTTCGGCCTCACTGGCGCCTCGCGCCGGCTGCAGATCGACCGCCTGCTGGATGCCACCGGCCTGCTGGCCTTCCGGGACCGCCCCGCGGGCAAGCTCTCTGGCGGCATGAAGCAGAAACTGGGCCTGTGCTGCGCACTTATCCACAACCCGGACCTGCTGGTTCTGGACGAGCCCACCACCGGCGTAGACCCGCTTTCCCGCAAACGCTTCTGGGACCTGATCGACACCATCCGTGGGCAAAGTAGTGGCATGAGTGTGCTGGTCGCCACCGCCTACATGGAAGAAGCCGAACGCTACGACTGGCTGGTGGCCATGGACGCCGGCAAGGTGCTGGCCACCGGCTCCCCCGCCGAGCTGCGCCAGCAAACCGGCACCGATAACCTGGACGATGCCTTTATCGCCCTGCTGCCGGACAGCCGCCGGGAGCAGGAGCTGGGCGTGCCGGTATCGGCACAAGCGGCAGCTTCGCCCACTCCCGAAAACAGCACTCCGGCCATCGTGGCGGAGAACCTGACCCTGAAATTCGGCAGCTTTACCGCGGTCAAAGACGTCAGCTTTACCATCCCGAAAGGCGAGATCTTCGGTTTTCTGGGCTCCAACGGCTGCGGCAAAACCACCACCATGAAAATGCTCACCGGCCTGCTGACGCCTACGGAGGGCAATGTGGCGTTATTCGGCGAGCCGCTGGATGCCAAAGACCTGGCCACCCGCCGTAAGGTGGGTTATATGTCCCAGTCGTTCTCCCTGTACGGCGAGCTGACCGTGCGCCAGAACCTGGACCTGCACGCCCGGCTGTTCCACCTGCCGGAGGCAAAAATTGCCGGGCGCATCAGCAGCCTGGCCGGGGAATTCGGCCTGGAAGAGGTGCTGGACCACCAGGCCGGCGCACTGCCGCTGGGGGTGCGCCAGCGTTTGTCTTTAGCGGTGGCGGTGGTGCACGAGCCGGAACTGCTGATTCTGGATGAACCCACCTCCGGTGTAGACCCCGGCGCCCGTAACCGGTTCTGGCAGCTGCTGATGCGGCTGTCCCGGGAAGACGGGGTGACCATCTTTATCTCCACCCACTTCATGAACGAAGGCGAGCGCTGCGACCGCATTTCGTTGATGCACGCCGGTGAAGTACTGGCCTGTGACACGCCCCAAGCACTGATCGAACAAACCGGCAGCGACAGCCTGGAAGGCGCCTTCATGACCACCCTGGAAGCGGTGGACAAGGAACCGGAAAGCCAGACCAGCGGCAAACTGCTGAATAAAGAGGGCGGCCAGCCGGAACGCCCCAGGGCCTTCAGCCCGCAACGGCTGCTGGCCTACGGCCGGCGCGAAGCCCGGGAACTGCTGCGGGACCCGATCCGCATGGCCTTTGCCTTAATCGGCTCGGCCCTGCTGATGCTGATTCTGGGCTACGGCATCACCATGGATGTAGAAGACCTGCCCTTTGCGGTGCTGGACCGGGACCAGACGCCCCAGAGCCGGGATTACATCGCGGCGATCTCCGGCTCCCGCTATTTTGTCGAGCAACCGGCGCTGTCGACGGCGGAGGAGCTGGAGCGGCGCATGCGCTCCGGGGAGCTGAGCCTGGCTATCGAGATTCCTTCCGGCTTTGGCCGGGATATGAAACGGGGCCGGGACACCGAGCTGGCGGTGTGGGTGGATGGCGCCATGCCGTTCCGGGGCGAAACCATCCTCGGCTACGTACAGGGCATGCACATCAGCTACCTGAGCGAACAGGCCCGGCAGGCGTGGGGCGAAGTACCCACGTTGAGCCTGGTCAGCCTGGAAGACCGCTACCGCTACAACCAGGATTTCCGCAGCCTGGATGCCATGGTGCCGGCGGTGATTCCGATCCTGCTCATCTTCATCCCGGCCATACTGATGGCCTTGGGCATTGTCCGGGAGAAAGAACTGGGCTCCATCACCAACCTGTACGTCACCCCGGTCACCCGGCTGGAATTTCTGCTGGGCAAGCAGCTGCCCTACATTGCCTTCAGCATGGTGAGCTACGCCAGCCTGGTGTTGCTGGCAGTCTATGTGTTTGATGTGCCCCTCAAGGGCGGCCTGCTCACCCTCACGCTTGGCGCCTTGCTGTTTGTTACCGCCACCACCGCCCTGGGCCAGGTGATGTCCACCTTTGCCTCCACACAGATTGCCGCCCTGGCGGCCACCGCCATACTCAGTATTCTGCCCACCGTGCAGTTTTCCGGCCTGACCGAGCCGGTATCGTCCCTGAGCGGTGCTGGCGCCTGGATCGGCCCCTTCTGGCCGGCCACCTGGTTTTTGCAGATCAGCCGGGGCGTGTTCACCAAGGGTTTGACCCTGGCCGACATGCAGGGCGCGTTTCTGGCGCTGGCGGCGTTTATTCCGGCGCTGACCGGCCTGGCCATGGTACTGCTACGGAAACAGGGGCGCTGATGATGGAATCTCTCGGTAACATCTGGCATCTGGGTATCAAGGAACTGCGCAGCCTGTGGCAGGACAAGGTGTTGATGGTGTTCGTGCTGGTGGCCTTCACCCTGATGATCTACACCGCAGGTTCTGCCGGTTCCATGGAGCTGCACAACGCCCCGGTGGCGGTGGTGGATGAAGACCAGACCGTGCTCTCCGGCCGGGTCATCAATGCCCTGCAGCAGCCCTGGTTTCTGCCGCCAGACATGGTGCGCTATGACCAGATAGACGACCTGCTGGACAAGGGCAGCCACACCTTCGCCCTGGTCATCCCGGAAGGCTTCGAGCGCAAGGTGCGCCAGGGCCAGCCGGTAAGCCTGCAGCTGAACATAGACGCCACCCGCATGAGCCAGGCCTTTATCGGCACCACCTACATAGAACGCTTCGCCATGACCGAAGTGGCGGAATTCCTGCAGCCGGGCAGTTCCACCGACGGCCTGCCGGTGACGTTGGTGACCCGCGCCAGTTTCAACCCCAACCTGGATGGCACCTGGTTTGGTGGTGTGATGGAGCTGATCACCCAGGTGACCCTGATCAGCATCATCCTGACCGGCGCAGCGCTGATTCGCGAGCGCGAACACGGCACCGTGGAGCACCTGATGGTGATGCCGCTGCGGCCGTTCGAGATTATGGCGTCCAAGGTGTGGGCCAACGGCCTGGTGGTGCTGCTGGCGGCGTCTGTGTCGATCACCCTGGTGATTCAGGGCTGGCTGAACGTACCCATTGCCGGCTCGGTGTGGCTGTTCCTGCTGGGGGCGCTCATTCACCTGTTCTCCACCACCGCCATCGGCATCCTGATCGGCACCGTGGCCCGCACCATGCCCCAGTTCGGTCTGCTGCTGATCCTCACCATCCTGCCCTTGCAGCTGCTGTCTGGCGGCATCACCCCAAGGGAAAGCATGCCGGACCTGGTGCAGAACATCATGCTGGCCGCCCCCACTACCCACTTCGTGAGCATGGCCCAGGCCATTCTGTACCGGGGTGCCGGGCTGGAGGTGGTGTGGCCGCAAATGCTGGCGCTGGTGGCCATTGGTGGCGTGTTTTTCTCCACCGCTCTGATATTGTTCCGCAGACACCTGTCGGTTTGAGGATAGAACCATGAAAGCACTGAGCCTGATTACCGCCACCCTGCTGCTGTTAGCCGGCTGCACCGGCCTGCCTGAAGGCATCGAACCGGTCACCGGCTTCGACAAAGACCGCTACCTGGGCACCTGGTATGAAATCGCCCGCCTGGACCACTCCTTCGAGGAAGGCCTGAGTAAGGTGACTGCCGAATACACCCTGAACGACGACGGCAGCATCAAAGTGATCAACCGGGGCTACAACGCCGAGGAAAGCGAATGGCAAGAAGCCGAAGGCCGGGCAAAGTTTGTGGGCGACAGCGACGTGGGCCACCTGAAAGTCTCTTTCTTCGGGCCTTTCTACGGCTCTTACGTAGTGTTCGGGCTGGATGAGGACTACTCCACCGCCTACCTGACTGGCTATAACCGGGATTACCTGTGGCTGATGTCGCGCACGCCGGAGGTGAGTGATGAGGTGCTGGAGGCGTTTAAGGCGCGGGCTGAGGCTGAGGGGTTTGAGCTTGGGGAGTTGATTGTGGTGGAGCAATCGCACTAACGCAGTAAGAAGATGACCATTTTCGTAGAACCACGAAAATGGTCTAGTCAGTGTAGACGCTGCAACGCAAAGTCCAGAACCGTCCTCTGATCCTCATAGTCAACTAGCTCTATGCCTTCACCTTCAAGCGCCTGCAAGGTTTCTTCAAATGCTTCATGGCGGTGGTCACCGGCTTTTGCATCCTCAGGCCCCTTCACAGGAAACAGAACTGGGCCATGGAGTAACTGGCGCTTACGCAGCAGTTCAACTTTCAGTCGCCAGTGTCCACCGTGCTCCATAATGGCTGTGGAGTCAGCCTGACCCAGAAACAATGGTTTTATCACCCGCACTGCCCTCTGGTCCTGCTCTTCTACAAACGGGAAGGAAACACCGTAAACCTTGTCCTGAACTTTTCGTTTTTGATAGCGTTTGCCAAGGTTCTCCTGATCCAGAAGGCGTTTGATGCCTTTCTCCATGAGCTGTTCCTGATACTCCTTGGTCACGAAGTTGCGGCCAACGTAGTAGTCGTAGAGTGCGGCGAGTGTTTCTGTTGGATTCTCCGTCAGAATGGCCCTTTGCTCGCTAAAGCGGACAATGGTCTCACGGGGGCGGATGATTTCTTCGAAAATGCCCTTATGGAAGCCGTACTCGAGATTTGCATTGGCGGTTACTACAACACCTTCCTGCAGAAGCCTCTCGATTCGGTGAAGTTCAGCATCCAGATCAGCCATGGCCTTCAGGTAGACCTGTTTATCCAGCTCTTCGAAGAATTGGGTAATTCTCCCGTACTTACGTCGTAGGAGTTTGAACAACAGGGTTTTCTGCTTAGGTATCCATAGCAAAACGCCGACGTTAGCGAACTCGCCGGTTTCGAGGTACGGCATGAATCGCACAATGGCGTAGTTACAAGCAAACCTAGTCATTTCCAGTTCCAGAAGTCATCGCTCAGGCAACGTAACAGATGCGTTTTAAGTTCTTCGGTGCTCAGACCCACTTCAATCGTCATTTCAGGATCGATATATAACCACTCTTCTGGCAACCCGGCAACGATCGAATCCCAGTGGTCGAGTGCTTTGGCCATTTTGTCAGTGTAGATCTGGCGCTCAACCAAGTCATCCGCAATGTCCGTAGACACATCATGGAAGATGTGGTCACGAAAAAAGGTTTCTGCAGTAACCTCGGGGTCGAAGGCCTGGTTGTGATCGATAACGACCAGTTCCCGCTTGCCGGGTTCCCAGAACAGGTTCGGATTTCCACCGTTCTCGGAAAAGCACCGGTCGCCGTTTCCAATCCACCAGTCAAAACACAGAAGGGCTTTTCTGACCTCTAGCGGAACCTCTCGAATCTGGGGAATGGTTATTTCCGTGAGGCGTTTCTCTATAGAGCCAAATGCTGGCCCAACTCCCAGATCTCTTGCATGGCCAGGAGGCAGTATCTCCAGAATTTCTTCTGGCACGTTCACAATTCTGAATGGCGCAACGGGTATACCGAAGAGCTGTGCCAGGTTACCCGAAACCCATTCTTTGATCTGACTGTCCCTGCCTGCGCCAATGCCTTTTACAAAGTAGAAGTTGTCATCGTCGCCCCGGCAGATAAAGGGTTCGGTCATCCCGTGCTCCGAACGGCGGATAACTTCTACGATTTCAACGGTGGATGAGGCCTTGGTCACAGAGGGTATTGTCCTTTCCCCATGTTCCATGACGCTGAAAGCGCCGTGGTTTTCCATAAACAGAAAAGCCCCAAGGGCTCGGCACACTCTCGGGATAGTTGAGGGAGGCTTACTGCCAAGGGGCTGATGTGCTTTGAAGTCTGATATGGTGGGTTTGGGTTGTCAAACCCCTTTGATCTGTATACTACCCATCAATAACACCAACAAACTCCCCAACCACCCGATATTGAAGAGCTTCTTCGTCCGTCAAGAGAAGGGGCCGAAAACTACTGTCGTAAGAGTTGGGCTTCAGTTGAATGTGGGTGTGGCGCCAGCCGTATTTGTCTTCAGTCTTAAAGCTTTCGTAGACCTTCACTGTGTAGCGTGACTCTGAGTCGGCATCAATGCTGTCCATACTCTCCACCAGAACCGTCTTGCCGTTTCGGGAACCACCAGGGTCAGTCCGAAACAGGCACAGGGCACCATTGGGAATAACCCGATTCATGGATTCGCCGATCACCCGGCAGGCAAACATGTCTTCGCGGACCCGGACTCCGTCGGGAACTGCGACCCAGTCTGGGTGCTGGGTAGGGTCAAGGTCGGTGACATCACTGAGTGCTCCGAAATCCCCCGCAGCCGCCTGCAGGTCAAACAGCGGCACGGCGTTCACATAAGGTTTCAACTCCACCACGTTGGTGGCTTCAGGCTTTTCGACGTGAGCAGCATGAACCGGAATGTGCTGTTTCAGATATTCGCGCAGTGTATCGTCACAAGCGTAGACAAAGGTGCCGCGGATGCCGCGCAGCATGATGGTTCGGTAGATGTTGATGATGTATTGCTTCAGCTCTTCCGGGTCTTTGATGCCCTGACCGCCGGTGCGGTCGTGATAGTTATCCTTTTCGATGACTATGGACTGGCTTTCCGGGTCGTACCGGATCTCCTCTCCGAAGATAATCCCCGCGTAGTTCAGGTCATAGCCCTGCGTGGTATGAATGCAGCCGACTTCCCGGTGTGAGCCATCCTTGTTGATCCAGTCGGTATTAGTGCTGTTCCAGCGGAGCTGAACATCGTCGATCACGATGTCGTAGGCCTCACTATCCTTCTTCGAGGCCCAGGGCCAGGAGTAACCGGCGATCAGCCGTGACAGCCCGACCTGCTCCTCCTTTTCGTTGATGGTACGGACCAGGTCCTTGAGGGAGTCGAACACCTCAAACTCGTAGTTCTTGGCGGTGAACACCACTCCGTCATCAACACGGCCGTTCAGTAACTTATCCACAAACTCCACATAGGGCTGCCCGGCCTTGACCCGGAACTGGGAGAGTAATCGGTGAGTCACTGAACCCTTGGCAGCTTTCAGGCGCTGAAACACCTCAACATTGGCGTCAGACGGTTTGATGGACTGGCCTTCGTCGTAGAAAAAGATCGCCTTGTCCGCCTGCTGGCACACCCAGTCCACTTCGCTGCAGGTGTGCTTGTCCATGCCCAGCGCGGTACAGGCCTTGTCGAAACTGCCGAAGTAAGCACCCAGGTTCTTGCGTTTGCGCAAGCGGTGGGACTCGTCCACCAGCACAATATCGTAGCGTTGTCTGGTCAGCTCAGACGGGCTGATGACCATGTCGGGGCTGAGCCCGGCAACATGCCTGAAGGCTTTCTTCAGGGTGGTTCGGAACGAGGTCATGGGCACCACCAATGCCATTTTCGGTTTTGGTATGAGGGCCTTGAGCGACGAGAGCAAAGAGTGGATTTCGGCCTCTTCCTCGGAGAATTCCCTCAGATTGACCTGGTGTTCTTCCGAATGCAGCAGCTTGAACAGAAAGATCGCCAGCACGGATTTGCCGGTGCCGGCTCCACCTTCCACCACGATGTTCTTCACACCGGGGTTGAGCAGCTCGTGCATGATGGTGAGCAGACCCTGGCGCTGATCGAAGGACAGGGATTTGTAGGGGGAGTATTTGAAGACATCGGAGTTATCAAGGTGGTCCAGGGTGCGGGACACAACCCCCTTGGCAATCAACCGGTTCCAGACTTCCCGGAATACCTCTTCATACAGGGCACCGCGCTGGTAATAGTTGTGGTCAGCCAGCCCCAGGTTGCCATTGAGCAGGGTGTACTTGCCATCGGCGGCCATGTACTTGATCAGCAGGGATTCCACATCCAGGGTGGCGGATTTGTTGAAGTACTCGCTGGTGATCAGGTGAACCGCAGTCAGCAGCTGCTTTTCGTCATGCTTGAGGTGGGTGCTCATGCGGGTGAGCGTGTCGGTGGTTTCGCCGATGTAGGCGCGCCGGCGCTTTTCGTCACTGAGTACGTAAACCAGGGGCCAGTTGCCCGCGGCAAAAGCATTATCGCGCAGGTCGTTCAGGGCATCCCGGCTGAAGGGGTAGCGCTGAATCTCCACCATCGGCGAATGGCTCATAGCTCGGTGTACTTCTTCGCGGTTCCCCTGGCTTTGCTGACCGGGTATTTCTTTTCGTTCAGGGCAATCTTGTCGAGAACAATCTGTTCCACGTCCAGCTCATAGCTGTCTGCCAGCAGCAACGCGTAGGCAATCACGTCGGCCAGTTCTTCCTTTACCTTACTGACATCGGCCTGGTCCGGAGATTTCCACAGGAACAGCTCCAGCAGTTCCGACGCCTCGATACTCAGGGCCAGCGACAGGTCTTTCGGGTTGTGGAATTGTTTCCAGTCTCTGTCATCCCGGAACTGACGTAGCCGGGCGATCGCCTCATTCATCAAAATACCCCTTTAATCATGAGCAGATTTACTAAGGATACAGAAATTCATGGGCTTGGGGTGTAAGAACCCGGAATGGAACAGCGTTGGAAAACTAAAACAGGAAAAGACAAAACAAGGAGGGAAAATGGTCGGCGTGAGAGGATTCGAACCTCCGACCCCTTCGTCCCGAACGAAGTGCGCTACCAAGCTGCGCTACACGCCGATCAACGGCCGGTATTATACGGATTGCCGGCCGTTTTACTACCCCCATCCTTGGGGAAAATTATCCGTACAACTGCGGAGCCGCCCTTCAGCCTGCGGTTGGCAGCAGGGAGATGTCGGCTACCCGCAGGAACAGGTTGCGCAGGCGGTTAAGCAGGGCCAGGCGGTTGTTGCGCACGGCCTCGTCGTCTGCCATCACCATGACTTCGTCAAAGAAGGTGTCTACCGGCTCGCGCAGGCTGGCCAGGGAGGTCAGCGCGCTGGCGTAGTCGCCCTGCTCGAACAGCGGCAATACTTTCTGCGCCTGCTCTTCTACCCTGGCGGCCAGGGTCTTCTCGGCTGCATCCTGCAGCAGTGAGTTATCCACAGCCTCGCCGATGCTGTCGCCACCCTGCTTGGTGAGGATGTTGGACACCCGCTTGTTGGCACCGGCCAGGGCCTGGGCCTCCGGCAGCTGGCGGAAGGCTTCCACCGCTTTTACCCGGCGGTCGAAGTCCAGCGGGCGGGTCGGGCGGCGGGCATGTACGGCCAGGTACACTTCAGCGCCAATGCCCTGCTCGTCGTAATGGGCGCGGAAGCGGTCAAGCATGTAGTCCACTACGGTGCTGGCGGTGTTGTTCTCGGTCAGCACGGTGAAGTTCTGCTCGGCCCACTCGCATACGGTCTGCAGGTCCAGTGGCAGCTGGCGCTCGATGATGATGCGCAGCACACCCAGGGAAGCCCGGCGCAGGGCGAACGGGTCACGGGTGCCGGACGGCGGCTGGTTGATGCCGAACAGGCCTACCAGCGAGTCGATACGGTCAGCGATGGCCACCGCACAACCGGTCAGGGTAGTGGGCAGGTCGTCGCCGGCGAAGCGCGGCATGTACTGCTCGTTCAGGGCCTTGGCGACGTCTTCGTGCTCACCGTCATTGGCAGCGTAGTACTGGCCCATGATGCCCTGAAGGTCGGTGAACTCCAGCACCATTTCGGTCACCAGGTCGGTCTTGGCCAGCATGGCGGCGCGTTCGGCCAGGGCCGGGTCGCTGTTGATGGCCTCGGCGATCTTCTTCGCCAGCGCCGCTACCCGCACGGATTTGTCGTAAATGCTGCCGAGCTTGTCCTGGAACACGATGGGCTTGAGGGCCTCGATGCGGTCTTCCAGCCTGGTCTTGCGGTCGGTCTCGTAAAAGAAGGCGGCATCCGAGAGGCGCGGGCGGATCACTTTCTCGTTACCGGAGATCACCTGTGAAGGATCTTTACTTTCCAGGTTGGCCACGGTGATGAACAGCGGCAGCATGTTGTCGCTGGCATCCACCACGTGGAAGTACTTCTGGTGCTCCTTCATGGAAGAGATCAGCGCTTCGGCCGGCACTTCCAGGAAGCGGTCTTCGAAGCGGCCCATCAGCGGCACCGGCCATTCGTTCAGGGCGGTAACCTCGTCCAGCAGGTCTTCGTCGATCACGGCCTTGCCGTTGGCTTCTTTCTCGGCCAGGGCGTTGACACCGGCACGGATCTGCTCGCGGCGCTCGGCGAAGTCCGCCAGTACGTAGCCTTCCTGCTTCAGCACCACTTCGTAGTCGGCTGGGGTCGGCACAATCAGCTCTTTCGGGCAGTGGAACCGGTGGCCGCGGGTTTTGTTGCCGGGCTTCAGGTTCATCACCGGCGTTTCAATCACGGTGTTGCCGTAAAGCTGCACCAGCCAGTGCACCGGGCGTACGAATTCGGTTTTGCCGGCACCCCAGCGCATGCGCTTGGGAATGGGCAGTGCGGCCAGGGATTTCTCCACCAGCTCGGGCATCAGTTCGACGGTGGGCTTGCCCTTTTCGACGGTGCGGTACACCAGCCAGGCGCCCTTGTCGGTTTCCAGGGTGTCGAGCTGGTCCGGGGTAATGCCCAGGGAGGTGGCAAAACCGGTCAGGGCCCGGGTGGGGTTGCCGGAGTCGTCGAAGGCGGCTTTTACGGCCGGGCCGCGCTTTTCGACCGCCTTGTCGGGCTGGGCATCGGCCAGGTTACGGATGCGCACGGCCAGGCGGCGGGGGGCCGCGAAGCTTTCCACGGCACCGAATTCTACGCCGGCTTCTTCCAGGCCTTTGACAATGCCCTGGGTGAAGGCGTCAGACAGTGGCTTGAGGGCTTTCGGAGGCAGTTCCTCGGTACCCAGTTCGACCAGAAAATCCTGTGTTGCCATGATTATGCGTTCCCCTGTTCCTGCGGTGCCTTGTTGGCTTTCTTGCCCTTCTTGCTGGCCTTGGCGTCGGCGGCTTCAGCGGCAGCCAGTACTTCCTTGCGGAGATGCTCTGGAGCCAGCGGGAAGCCCAGCTTGCGGCGGCTTTCGAAGTAGGCCTGGGCGACTGAACGTGCCAGGGTGCGTACACGCAGGATGAAACGCTGGCGCTCGGTCACGGAAATGGCGTGGCGGGCATCCAGCAGGTTGAAAGTGTGGGAGGCCTTGAGTACCTGCTCGTAGGCGGGCAGCGGCAGGCCGGCTTCGATCAGGCGGGCGCTTTCCCGCTCGTACACATCGAAGCTGTGGAACAGGAACTCGGTGTCGGCGTGTTCGAAGTTGTAGGTGGACATCTCCACCTCTTGCTGGTGGAACACGTCGTCGTAGGTGACCACGCCATCCGGGCCGTTGGTCCAGACCAGGTCGTACACGCTGTCCACGCCCTGGATGTACATGGCGATGCGCTCAAGGCCGTAGGTCAGCTCGCCGGTGACCGGATAGCATTCCAGACCGCCCACCTGCTGGAAGTAGGTGAACTGGGTGACTTCCATGCCGTTCAGCCAGATTTCCCAGCCCAGGCCCCAGGCGCCCAGGGTCGGGGATTCCCAGTTGTCTTCGACAAAGCGGATGTCGTGCACCAGCGGGTCCAGGCCCAGGGCACGCAGGGAGTCCAGGTACAGCTCCTGGATGTTGTCCGGTGACGGCTTAAGCACTACCTGGAACTGGTAGTAATGCTGCAGGCGGTTCGGGTTTTCGCCGTAGCGGCCGTCGGTCGGGCGGCGGCTGGGCTGAACGTAGGCGGAGTTCCAGGTTTCCGGGCCGATGGAGCGCAGGAAAGTGGCCGGGTGGAAAGTACCGGCGCCCACTTCCATGTCGAGGGGCTGGAGAACCACGCAGCCGTGCTGCGCCCAGAAATTCTGCAATGCCAGGATCAGACCCTGGAAGGTCTTGATATCCGGCGCGGAGTTGTTGGTTGCCTTGTCTGTCACGACGTTTGCCTGCTGGTCAGTCTGTGTGTGGCGCCCCGCTTTGCGGAGCACTCCGAAAAATGAAAACGCGCATTATACGCTGGCTGGCGCTGCATTTCTAAGTGCCAGCCAGGGTGTTGTTTTGTCTGGGGTCAATCAGAAGAAGGTGAGGCCCACCTGGAACAGTTTTTCGACATCCCGGATGCGGGATTTGTCCACCAGGAACAGGATCACGTGGTCGTCCGGCTGCACCCGCAGGTGGTCGTGGGCGATCAGCACTTCGTTATGGCGCACGATGGCCCCGATGGTGGTGCCCGGCGGCAGGTGGATTTCATCCAGCCGCTTGCCCACCACCTTGGAGGACCGGTGATCGCCATGGGCAATCGCTTCGATGGCCTCGGCCGCGCCCCGGCGCAGTGAGTGAACATTTACTACGTCGCCACGGCGCACGTGGGTGAGCAGGCTGCCGATGGTGGTCTGCTGGGGAGAAATCGCCACGTCGATGTCGCCGCCCTGGATCAGGTCTACGTAGTCCGGGTTGTTGATCAGGGTCAGTACCTTGCGGGCACCCAAGCGCTTGGCCAGCAACGACGCCATGATGTTGGCTTCGTCGTCGTTGGTAACGGCACAGAATACATCGGTGCTTTCGATGTTTTCCTCCAGCAGGATGTCCTTGTTGGCGGCATTGCCTTCCAGCACCACGGTTTTCTGCAGGCGCTCGGACAGCATCACACAGCGCTCGTGGTCCCGCTCCAGGATCTTGACCTGGTAGCGGCTTTCCAGGGTGTTGGCCAGGCGGTAGCCGATGTTGCCGCCACCACAGATAAAGATGCGCTTGTAGGGTTTGGACAGCGGCTGCAGTTCGCTCATCACCGAGCGGATGTGGTCGGCGGCGGCAATGAAGAACACCTCGTCGCCGTCTTCGATCACCGTGTCGCCCTGGGGCATGATGGCGCGGTCTTTGCGGAAGATGGCCGCTACCCGGGTGTCGATCTTGGGCATGTGGGTGCGCAGGTAAGACAGCTCCCGCCCGACCAGCGGGCCACCCTGGGTCGCCCGAATGGCTACCAGCCTTGCCTGGCCCTTTGAGAATTCCAGTACCTGCAGGGTGCCGGGATATTCGATCAGCCGGGTAATGTGCTGGGTCACCAGGTGTTCCGGGCTGATCAGTACATCAATCGGGAAGCCCCGCAAACGGTCCAGCTCTTTCTCCGTGTCCTTGTTATAGAACAGTTCCTGCTTGCCCAGATACGCCCCGGCGCGCACGCGGCAGATGGTGGTGGGGGTTTTGTACAGCAGCTTGGTGACCTGGCAGGCCACCATGTTGGTTTCATCGCTGTTGGTCACCGCAATCACCATGTCGGCGTCTTCGGCGCCGGCATCTTTCAGGATGGTGGGGTACGAGGCCCGGCCGTGCATGGTGCGGATATCCAGCCGGTCCTGCAGTTCCCGCAGGCGCACGCTGTCGTTGTCCACCACGGTGATGTCGTTGGCTTCGTTGGCCAGGTTTTCAGCGAGGGTGCCGCCCACCTGGCCGGCGCCGAGAATCAGGATTTTCATGCGTCAGGTTTCTCCAGCACGGCATAGAAAAAGCCGTCGTGGCTGTCCGGGTCTGGTAGCAGCTGGCGCCCGGTGTCCATGTCGCGGCCCCAGTCGGCATTGATCTGAACCAGCGTTGCCTGTTCCCGCTGCTTGAGGAATCGCTGGATTATACGGTGGTTCTCCTGGGGAAACACCGAGCAGGTGGCATACACCAGCCGACCACCCGGTTTCAGGATAGACCACATGGCGTCGAGCAGGCCAAGCTGGATGCTGGCCAGGGGCACAATGTCGGACTCCCGGCGCAGCAGTTTGATGTCCGGGTGCCGGCGGATCACGCCGGTGGCGCTGCAGGGTACGTCCAGCAGGATGCGGTCGAACGGGGTGCCGTCCCACCAGCTGTCGATATCGGCGGCATCGGCCTGGGTCAGGGTAGCGTGCAGGTCGAGCCGGTCGAGGTTTTCCTGGACCCGGGGCAGGCGCTCGGCGGATTCGTCGATGGCGACCACTTCATCCAGTTCGCCACAGGCTTCCAGGATGGCGCAGGTCTTGCCGCCGGGAGCGGCGCAGGCATCCAGTACCCGCTGGCCGGGTTGCAGGTCCAGCATGGTGGTGCACAGCTGGGCGGCTTCGTCCTGAACGCTGGCACCACCATCTTCGAACCAGGGCAGGCGCTCGACCGGTACCGGGCGTTCCAGCTGAATGCCGTGGGGCGCAAAACGGGTTGGCTTGGCCTCGATACCGGCCTCGGCCAGCAAATCCAGGTATTCCTCACGGCGGAAACGCAGGGCATTGACCCGCAGGGTCATGGGGGCCTGGGTGTTGTTGGCGTCCAGAATGGCCTGCCAGTCTTCCGGCCAGTTGTGGCGCAGCTTTTCCACCATCCACACCGGGTGGCTGTAGCGGCTGCTGTCGTCGTTCGGCTCCGGCGCCCCTTCCCTTTCGGCCGCCCGCAGTACGCCGTTGACCAGTCCGGTCAGGTGCGGCTTGTCCAGCGCCCGGCAGGCTTCCACGGTTTCGTTCAACACCGCGTAGGTGGCTTGTTCGCTGAATCTCAGCTGGAACAGGGCCACCAGCATCAGGTGGTGAATCACCCGGTCCGGTTTGCGCAGGGGCTTTTTCAGGCGCTGGTTCAGCTCGCCGTCAAGCCGGTGAAACCAGCGGCAGGTGCCATAGCAGATGGCTTGCAGCTGGGGCCGTTGTTCCGGCGGCAACTGGTTCAGGGCCGGCGGCAGGCATTGGGTTAATGACTGGCCGTTTTCTACCGCCAGCAACACGTTGGCGGCGACGGCACGAAACGGCAGGGGCTGGTAGGCCATGGTCAGTTCAGCTCCTGGCCGGGCAACAGTACTTGCTTGCCGCCGTTGATCAGGTCGTTGATGCTCTGGGCCTTGCTGCCCGGCATCTGGACCGAGGTGATTTTCAGGCTGCCGGTGCCGCAGGCCACCTCAACGCTATCCCGCTCCCGGCTCAGTACCGTGCCGGGGGCTTTGCCGCTGCCCTGCTCCAGCGCAGATGCCCGGTGAATGCGGATGCGTTGTTCGCCCAGGTCGGTAAAGGTGCCGGGCCAGGGGTTGAAGGCGCGGATCAGTCGTTCGATGTCGGTGGCGCTGCGGCTCCAGTCGATGTGGCCTTCTTCCTTGGACAGCTTGTGGGCGTAGTTGGCGTCGGCATCGTTCTGGGGCTCACCGGTCAGCTCCCCTTGTGCCAGCCGGGCCAGTGCGTCCACGATGGCTTCGCCGCCCATGCCGGCAAGTCGGTCGTGCAGGCTGCCGCCGGTGTCGTCGGCGTTTATCGGAGTGCTCACTTTCAGCAGCATGGCACCGGTGTCCAGGCCTTCATCCATCTGCATGATGGTAATACCGGTTTCGGCATCGCCGGCGGCAATGGCCCGCTGGATCGGAGCGGCACCGCGCCAGCGCGGCAACAGGGAGGCGTGGATGTTCAGGCAACCGTGGGTCGGGATCTCCAGCACGGCTTTGGGCAGGATCAGGCCATAGGCGGCGACGATCATCACATCCGGTTGCAGTGCCGCCAGCTCCTGTTGGGCCTCTTCGGGCTTCAGGCTGACCGGCTGGAACACGGGAATGCCGGCATCCAGCGCCACCTGTTTGACCGGGCTGGGCATGAGTTTGCGGCCACGGCCAGCAGGGCGGTCGGGCTGGCTGTATACGCCCACCACATTATGGCCGGCTTCCAGCAGGGCCTTCAGGGCTATGGCGGCAAAATCCGGTGTTCCGGCAAAAACAATGCGCACGGTGGTTGCTTCTCTGTGTCGTTGATACGAAAAAACCGGGTCGTAACCCGGTCTGAATTCAGTTCTGCGCTGGCGATGCTTCAGCCATTGTCTCAGGCGCTCTGCTTGTGCAGCTTTTCCAGCTTCTTGCGAATGCGGTTGCGCTTGAGCGAGCTGAGGTAATCCACAAACAGTTTGCCGTTCAGGTGGTCCATTTCGTGCTGGATACACACGGCCAGCAGGCCTTCGGCTTCAAGGACGAACTCTTCGCCGTTACGGTCTTTGGCGGTAATCCTGCAGTGTTCGATACGCTTCACGTCTTCGTAGAAGCCGGGTACCGACAGGCAGCCTTCCTGCATGGCTTCTAGGTCTCCGTCCAGCACTTCAACCTTCGGGTTGATGAATACCCGGGGCTCGCTCTTGTCTTCGGACAGGTCCATCACGATGATCTGCTTGTGCACGTCTACCTGGGTAGCCGCCAGGCCGATGCCGCGGGCATCGTACATGGTCTCGAACATATCGTCGATCAGGGTGCGGATTTCGTCGGTCACCTCATTCACCGGCTTGGCGATGGTGCGAAGACGGGGATCCGGATACTCAAGAATTTCTAGAATCATAGTGCCTTGGCTTCTCTGAAATGCGACAGCGGTCTGCGCAAAATTTCTTCATGAACCTACCATGAAGTAACGTCTTGGCCTGTATTATCCGATAAATTACCGATTGAGTACAAACTGATCAGTCGATAGCTAAAATCTTTCAGGGAAACCAAAGAATTCACTGGAAGAACAAAAGATAACATCACAAATCGCCAGACTTCTTCTATAGTAACGGGAATAACAACGTAATAAGCTGCCGTCATACCGCAGCGGCATTACCTAACGCATAGATTCTAGGCACGCGATCAAGGATACAGACAATGAGGAAACTGTTGTACGCTCTGGCAGCCACGGCGCTGCTGTTTACCTCCTGGGCCCATGCAGAACCCGAGTTCAGGGCTGATCATCCTGAGCGTTACACTGTCGTGAAAGGGGATACCCTTTGGGACATTTCAGGGCGATTTCTGAATAACCCCTGGTACTGGCCGGAAATCTGGCACGTGAACCCGCAGGTTGCCAACCCTCATCTGATCTACCCGGGCGATCGCCTGGCACTGGTGTATATCGACGGCAAGCCACGCATCACCAAGGTGGCCACCAGCGATGTGGTGAAGCTGTCGCCGCAGGTTCGCTCTGAAGCCATCGACACGCCAATTCCTGCCATCCCGCTGGACGCCATTGCCAGCTTCCTGACCGATACCCGCATTGTGTCGCCGGAAGAACTGAACGGCGCGCCCTACGTGCTGGAAGGTGAAGACAGCCGCATCATTACTGGTGCCGGCGACAAGATCTACGCCCGTGGCGAGAAGCCCGCCGACCGCGTGGGTGTGTTCCGCCGCAGCAAGGAATTCCGTGATCCGGAAACTGGAGAATTCCTGGGCCTGGAAGCCCGCAGCATTGCCCGTGGTACCGTTGCGGCTGAGGACGGTGACGTCCTGACCGTTAACCTGAACAAGTCCAGCGAGGAAGTGCGCATTGGCGACCGCCTGCTGGTGAACGAAGACCGTCGCCTGACCACCAACTTTGTGCCCAGTTCTCCGGATCAGGACATCGAAGGCGTGATGATCTCGGTAGACGGTGGTGTAAACCAGATTGGCCAGTACAACGTGGTGGCGATCAACCGTGGCGAGCGTGAAGGCCTGAAGCCTGGCAACGTGATGGCCATTCTCAAGAGTGGCAACCTGGTGCGTGACCCGGTTACTAATGAAACCATCGAGCTGCCGTCCGAGCGTGCTGGCCTGCTGATGGTGTTCCAGACCTACGAGAAGATGAGCTACGGCCTGATTCTCAAGGCGACCCGCCCGCTGGCGGTGGGCGACAAGGTAGTTAACCCCTGAGTCGGGGCCTGATCAGGCCTGTGTGCTGAGGTAAAATGGCCGGACCGGAGTGTCCGGCCATTGTTGTTTTCAAGGATGAAAAAATGTCTGTATCGAATCTTGACCGGTCTCTGGACAACCAGTGGCTGCTGCTTTCCCTGTTACCCCGCTTTGCCACCCGCGCCCGCGAGCGGGTACAGGCCAATGCCGACTGCCTGACCGATGTCTTGTCGATGAACCCGGCCACCCTGAAAGCGCTGGGGCTGTCGGCTGAAACCATGTCGGCGATCCATGGCTGGCAAACCGAAGACCTGTCCCACCCGGTACTGGCGGAACTGATGCGAATCCGGTCGCAATGCCGGCAGCACGGTATCAGGCTGATCGGCCAGCACCACGACCACTTCCCGGAAGCCCTGCGCCAGATACACGATGCGCCCATGCTGCTATATGCACTGGGTGATACCGGCTTGCTGCTGCAGGACCAGATTGGCGTGGTGGGCAGTCGCAACGCCACCCGTACGGGCCTGGACCATGCCCGGAAGTTCGCTGCCGAGCTGGGCCGGCGGGGTTTGCTGGTGACCAGCGGCCTGGCGTTGGGTATTGATGGTGCCGCCCATGCAGGTGCCCTGGATGCCGGTCATCCGACCGTGGCCGTGGTGGGTTGCGGGCTCGACCGGCTGTATCCCGCCCAGCACCGGCAGCTGGCACACCGGATTACCGAAAACGGCCTGATTGTCTCGGAATACCCGCCCGGCACCCAGGCCCGGGCCGCTTACTTCCCCCAGCGTAACCGGATTATCAGTGGCCTTAGCCGGGGTGTGCTGGTGGTGGAGGCCAGCCTGAAGAGCGGTTCGCTGATTACGGCCCGTACCGCGCTGGAACAGGGCCGGGAAGTGTTCGCCATTCCCGGTTCGGTGCACAGCCCGGTAGCACGGGGCTGTCACCAGCTGATCAAACAGGGTGCCCGGTTGGTGGAAACCGCCGACGACATCCTGGAAGAATTGGGTACCTGGTGGTCCATGCAGGCGCAACCGGAGGCTGGGGAGGCTATGGATAAAGGGCCGGTGCTGGCCGGTTTGGATAGCCGGGAAATCGCGGTGTTCGAGGCTTTGGGGTATGATCCGCAATCTACCGATGCACTGAGCCAGCTCACCGGCCTGCCAGCGGACCAGCTGATGCAGTCCCTGTTGTTACTGGAACTGGAAGGGCTGGCCCATTCGGCTCCGGGAGGCTACCTGAGAGCCGGCTGACCGGTGCATCATCACCCATAATCTGTGTGGATTGACCGGTTTCACTATGGCGGCGAAGTCTTCCCTGAATCCCTGGCAATTACACTGTGCCCGGCGCACCGTGCTGGCCGGCGGCGTGATTGCCTACCCTACCGAAGCAGTCTGGGGCCTGGGCTGCGATCCCTGGAACCAGGACGCGGTTGAGCGGATCCTGGAGCTCAAGCAGCGGCCCATGGAAAAGGGCATGATCCTGGTGGCCGCCTCGGTGGAGCAGGTACGTTTCCTGCTGGATCCCCTGCCCCGGGTGTTGCAATGGGAAGCCGAGCAACACTGGCCCGGGCCGATCACCTGCCTGGTGCCGGATGTGCTGGTACAGATCCCGGACTGGGTTCGCGGCCGGCACAGCACCATTGCCGTGCGCGTGAGTGACCACCCGGTGGTTCGGGATCTGTGCGAGGCCACCGGCATGCCGCTGGTGTCGACTTCCTGCAACCCGGCTGGCCGCCAGCCGGCCCGCAACATCTGGCAGGTGCGCCGCTATTTCGGCAACCAGCTCGACCGCATCGTGCCCGGCGCCCTGGGCGGCAACCGCAAACCCAGCCGGATTATTGATATCGTTACCGGAAAACAGTTTCGTTAGGAGCAAGCATGTCACAGCAGCCGGATACCCGGGCCGTAAAAGAATACCTTCTGGGCCTCCAGGAACGCATTTGCCAGCGGCTGGAAGCCGTGGATGGCCGCGCGTCCTTCATTCGTGACAGCTGGGACCGGCCGGAGGGTGGCGGTGGTATCAGCCGGGTGATGGCCGATGGCGGTGTGATTGAAAAAGGCGGGGTGAACTTCTCCCATGTGATGGGCGACACCATGCCGGCCTCTGCCACCGCCCACCGCCCGCACCTGGCCGGTGCCCCCTGGCAGGCCATGGGTGTATCACTGGTGATACACCCGGAGAACCCCTATGTGCCCACCTCCCACGCTAACGTGCGCTTTTTCATTGCCACCCCGAAGGACGGCGAGCCGGTGTACTGGTTTGGCGGCGGCTACGACCTGACTCCCTACTACGGCTTTGATGACGATTGCGTGCACTGGCATCAAACGGCCCGCAGTGCCTGCCAGCCGTTCGGCGACGAGGTGTACCCGAAGTTCAGGCAGTGGTGCGACGACTATTTCTACCTGAAGCATCGCCAGGAGCCCCGGGGCGTGGGCGGCCTGTTCTTCGATGATTACAACACCGGAAACTTCGAGCAGGACTTTGCCTTTATGCAGGCGGTGGGCGACAGTTACATTGAAGCCTATGAGCCTATTGTCCGGCGCCGGATGGACACGCCCTGGGGCGAGCGGGAGCGGGAATTCCAGCTTTACCGCCGCGGCCGCTATGTGGAGTTCAACCTGGTGTACGACCGGGGCACCCTGTTCGGGTTGCAGTCCGGCGGGCGCACCGAGTCTATCCTGATGTCACTGCCGCCGCTGGTGCGCTGGGACTACGACCGGAAGCCGGAGCCGGGCAGCGAAGAGGCGCGTTTGACGGATTATTTCCTGACCGGACGGAACTGGCTGGAGCAAAGCGATGACAAATGAACTCTATGCGGTGGTGGGTAACCCCATCAGCCACAGCAAATCCCCCCGTATTCACAGCCTGTTTGCCAGCCAGACCGATGAGCCGGTGGAGTACACCGCCATCCAGGCGCCCATGGACGATTTTACCGGCACCATCAGGCACTTTTTCGAGCGTGGCGGCAAAGGCCTGAACGTAACCGTACCGTTCAAGGAACAGGCCTGGACCCAGGCGGAGCATCGCACGCCACGGGCGGAAAAAGCCGGCGCGGCCAACACCCTGTACCTTGATGCCGACGATGCCCTAGTGGCTGACAACACCGACGGTGTTGGCCTGGTGCGGGATCTAACCCGCAACCACGGCGTGGCCCTCAAAGGCCTGCGTATCCTGGTATTGGGTGCCGGCGGTGCGGTGCGGGGTGTGCTGGGGCCGATCCTGGCAGAAGCACCCGCCAGCCTGACCATCGCCAACCGCACCGTGGCCAAGGCCGAGGCGCTGGTGCGCCTGTTTGCCGGTGAGGCCGGTGATACCGCACTCTCTGCCTGCGGTTTCGAACAGGCAGCCGGAGCGTTTGACCTGGTGATCAACGGCACCAGCGCCAGCCTTCAGGGTGACCTGCCGCCGGTGCCGGCGTCGATTCTGGGGGGCAACACGGTGGTGTACGACATGATGTATTCCCTGCAGACCACCACCTTCAACCAATGGGCGCAGGACAACGGCGCTACCCGAGTGTTTGACGGGCTGGGTATGCTGGTGGAGCAGGCAGCAGAATCGTTTTATGTATGGCGTGGGGTGCGGCCTGAGACCGCACCCGTGATCGACGAGCTGCGTAACGACTGATGAGGCGTTATTCGGAGGCGTTCAGGTATTCGTCTTTCAGTTTCACGTAGTTAGCCGCGGTGTATTTGAAGAAGGTTTTTTCCTTTTCGCTCAGGGCCCGGGCCTGTTTGCAGGGGGAGCCCACGTACAGGTAGCCGGATTCCAGCCGTTTGCCCGGCGGCACCAGGGTTCCCGCTCCGATAATCACTTCGTCTTCGACTACCGCGCCGTCCATGACGGTACAGCCCATGCCCACCAGTACCCGGCTGCCGATGGTACAGCCGTGCAGCAGGGCTTTGTGGCCGACGGTGACGTCGTCGCCGAGGATCAGCGGCCAGCCGCCGGGGTTGAAGTCGCTGGCGTGGGTGATGTGCAGTACGGAGCCGTCCTGGATGCTGCAGCGGTCGCCGATGCGGATTTTGTGCATGTCGCCGCGGATGACGGTCATGGGCCAGACGGAGCAGTCTTCCCCCACTTGTACGTCTCCGATCACTACCGCACTCTCGTCTACCCAGGTGCGTTCGCCAAATTGTGGTGTGGTACCCTTGTGAGTTCGTACATTTGCCATTACATATACCTTTTGACTGGCCTCGAATTTAGGGGAAGGAGTCTTTGGAGTTGCCTGAAAGTAACCTAAACCCGGACAGCTGAGAAGGGGACCTATGAATAACCCGCTTTTGACAGATGATTTGTTACCGAAATTTGGTCACATCCGCACCGAGCACATGGAAACGGCGATTGACCAGATTCTCAGCGAAAACCGCGTGAAAATTCAGGAGCTGGCGCAGCAGGATGATCCCACCTGGGACACCCTGGCCCAGCCCATGCAGGCGCTGGAGAATAAGCTCAGTAACGCCTGGTCGGTGATTTCCCATCTTAATGGTGTGATGAACAACGACGACCTGCGCAAGGTGTACAAGAACTGCCTGGAGAAGCTGACTGAGTACAGCACGGAAGTGAGCCAGAACGGTGCCCTTTGCGAGGCTTACAAGAAGCTGGCTGCACGGGACGATCTCAAGGAACTGAGTGAGCCCCAGCGCAAGTCCATTGAAAATATCCTGCGGGATTTCCGTCTGGGTGGTGTGGATCTTCCGGAGGACAAGAAGAAGCGTTATGCGGATCTGTCCCGGGAGCTGGCGGAGTTGTCCAACAAGTTCAGCGACAACGTGCTGGATGCTACCCAGAACTGGTTCAAGCATATTACTGATGTGGACGAGCTGTCCGGCTTGCCGGAAACGGCTATTGAAGGCGCGAAGCAGGCGGCCCGGCAGAAGGAGCTGGATGGCTATGTGATTACCCTGGATTTCCCGAGCTTTTACCCGGTGATGACTTACTGCAATAACCGGGAACTGCGCCGGGAGGTTTACGAGGCGTTTGTCACCCGCGCCTCCGATCAGGGTCCGGATGCGGGTACCTGGGACAACACGCCGGTGATGGCGGAGATTCTCAAGCGTCGGCATGCGCTGGCTCAGTTGCTGGGTTTTGATAACTACGCCGAGCGTTCCCTGGCCACCAAGATGGCTCGCAGTGTCGATGAGGTGATGGAGTTCCTGAACCAGCTGGCGGCGAAATCCAAGCCCCAGGCGGAGAAGGAGTTCGCCGAGCTGAAGGCGTTTGTGAAAGACGAACACGGCGTGGACGACTTGCAGGCCTGGGACATCGGCTACTACAGCGAGAAGCTGCGCCAGAAGCAGTACGACATCTCCCCGGAAACCCTGCGGCCCTGGTTCCCGGTGGATAAGGTGGTGCCGGGCCTGTTCCGGGTGGCGGAGAAGTTGTTTGATGTGCAGATTGAAGAGCACGCAGACGTCGAAACCTGGCATGAAGACGCCAAGGCCTACTGCATCAGCCGCAACGGCCAGCCCATCGCCTGGTTCTACCTGGACCTGTTCGCCCGTCAGGGCAAGCGTGGCGGTGCCTGGATGGCCGACTGCCGGGTGCGCTGGCGCGATATGCGCGGCAAGCTGCAGCTGCCGGTGGCGTTCCTGACCTGTAACTTCACCCCGCCGGTGGATGGCAAGCCGTCGCTGCTGACCCACGACGAAGTCACCACCCTGTTCCACGAATTCGGCCACGGCCTGCACCACATGCTCACGCAGGTGGAGGTGATGGATGTATCCGGCATCAACGGCGTGGCCTGGGATGCGGTGGAATTGCCCAGCCAGTTCCTGGAAAACTGGTGCTGGAACCCGGAATCCCTGGCCCTGATCGCCAGCCACCACGAAACCGGCGAACCGCTGCCGGAAGACCTGCTGCAGAAACTGCTGGCGGCCAAGAACTTCCAGTCCGGCATGGGCATGGTGCGGCAGCTGGAATTCTCGCTGTTCGACTTCCGCCTGCATGCGGAATTCACCGACGAAGCCCCCACCAACCCGCTGGACATGCACCGCAAGGTGCGCGAAGACATCGCAGTGGTGCAGTCGCCGGAATTTAACCGCTTCCCCAACGGCTTCTCCCACATCTTCGCGGGTGGCTACGCCGCGGGCTACTACAGCTACAAGTGGGCGGAAGTGCTGGCAGCGGATGCCTTCTCCCTGTTCGAAGAGAAAGGCATCTTCGACCCGGAAACCGGCCAGGCCTTCCTGCACAACATCCTGGAAAAAGGCGGCTCGCAGGAGCCCATGGAACTGTTCAAAGCCTTCCGGGGCCGCGAACCGCAGGTGGATGCCCTGCTGAAACAAACCGGCATCACGGACGAAGCTGCCTGATACAATCCACCTCGGTTGTCGTATTCGGCAACCGGGTGTTCTTCTGGAGTAACGTTATGGCAAGTCCGAAACGCTTCATCGCCGGCGCCGTGTGCCCCCGCTGCGCCGAGATGGACAAAATTACCATGTTCACCACCGACGCCGGCGACCAGGTTCGCGAATGCGTGGCTTGCGGCTACACCGATGCGTTGTCCGACCAGCCCCAGCCCGAGGCCCCGGAAATCGAAACGCGGGTAAACAAAAAGGGCAACACCGATGACCATACCGTCAAACAGGTGGTGTTCTTTAAATCTGGCTCCGATTCCGACTCTGGCTCTGGTGAGTAGGTCTGGCCCTGGCCCTAGCCTGCCGGTTTTGGGGGGTTAGAGGCCACGGGGGTGCTTTTCTTCCGGGAAAAACAACTCGCTTCGCTCAGACATCTTTTTCCCTGCAGAAAAGCACCCCCGTACCCTCTAAGCCAAACTGCACGGAAATCGTTTGTTTAGGGTTTGGCTTTTTCAAGTGTTCTGGTTTTTCAGGAGAAATCTGGCGGGGTTGTTACTTTTTCAGTGAGTCGCTAATCTTGGTCTCTCTTTCTCAGACCTTCTAGCTCCCCAGCTTCTTCAACATTTCCTTTCTCTTTTTCTCTTTTTTCTTCTTTTCCTTCCGTACCCCTCATTGGTACGACGTGAGGGGGTGGGTCAGGTTTTTTTCCGCCGGAAATGGATGTCTGAGCGCAGCGAGTTGCATTTCCAAGGGAAAAAACCTGACCCACCCCATCGCAGCCCCCAAAACCAGCAGGCTACGATCAAGAATATGCCCCCCAAACAGGCAGGCTACGATCAGGACGGCAAGCTCCAAAAACGGCGTCAGAGCACCATCGCGGCCAACCACCCGAAGGCGAGCAACGGCAGGTTGTAGTGCAGGAACGTAGGCACCACAGTATCCCAGATGTGGTTGTGCTGGCCGTCCACATTCAGGCCGGCAGTGGGCCCAAGGGTCGAATCAGAGGCGGGTGAACCCGCATCACCCAGGGCACCGGCGGTGCCGACCAGGGCAACGATGGCCAGGGGGCTGAAGCCCAGTTGCAGGGCCAGCGGCACGTACAGGGCGGCGATGATGGGAATGGTGGAGAACGACGAACCGATACCCATGGTAATCAGCAAGCCCACCACCAGCATCAGCAGTGCGGCCAGGGCCTTGTTCTCGCCGATGGCGGCAACCGAGCCCTCTACCAGGCTCTTGATTTCGCCGGTTTCCCGCATCACTTCGGCAAAGCCGTTGGCGGCGATCATGATGAAGCCGATCATCGCCAGCATCTTCATGCCCTCGGTGAACAGGTCATCGGCTTCTTTCCACTTCACCACACCGGAAATGTTGAACAGCACAAAGCCGGCCAGCGCACCCAGGATCATGGAGCCCAGCCAGAGCTGAACCACAAACGCCACCACAATGGCCACCAGCGCCATGATCAGGGTTTTCGGGCTGTATTTCACATCCACCCGCTCGGTGCGTTCGATGAGTTTCATGTCGTAACCGCGGCCACCCCGGTAGCTGAAGAACACCGCGATCAGCAGGCCGATGAACATACCCAGGGCCGGCAGGGCCATGGCGGACATGACGTTCAGTTCGCTGGCGTCTACGCCGTTGTCGGCCACGTTGGCCAGCAGGATTTCATTCAGGTAGATGCCGCCGAAGCCCACTGGCAGGAACATGTACGGGGTAATCAGGCCGAAGGTGAGTACACAGGCTACCAGCCGGCGGTCCATGTGCAGCTTGGCCATGACAAACAGCAACGGTGGCACCACCAGGGGAATAAAGGCGATGTGGATGGGCAGGATGTTCTGGGACGAAATGGCGACGGCCAGCAACAGGCCGATGATCATGAAGCGGATGCCGGTGGCCGCGCCGCCTTCATCCTGGCGGCCTACCATGGCCAGGGCTTTGTCGGCCAGGGCGTGGGCCAGGCCGGATTTGCCGATGGCCACGGCGAAGGCACCCAGGGTGGCGTAGGACAACGCCACGGTTGCACCGCCACCGAGGCCGGAGTTGAAGGCATTGATGGTGTCTTCAAGGGACATTCCGGCCACCAGGCCACCGGAAATGGCACCGATGATCAGGGCAACGACAACGTGGATGCGGCACAGGCTCAGTACGAGCATGATCAGTACCGCGGCAACAACGGCATTCATGGCAGACTCCGGGTAGGAATATTGGGTTTACCGGCACCTTTTGGGCACCGGCGGCACGAAAAGTGCGCTAATGTGCAGGAAATGACCGCATCAGTCAAAGTGGTTGTGTAACGGTCAGTCAGCATCCACCCGGGCAAAGCGCGGTACCTGTTCGCCGGCCACTTCCACGGTTTCCCGGAACATGGCCAGGGGCCTTACCCACAGGCTGTAGTCGCCGTACAGGCAGCGGTACACCACCAGCGGCTCTTCGGTTTCGCTGTGGCGGGCCACGCCGATCACTTCGTAATCCTGGCCTTTGTAATGCCGGTAGCGGCCCGGTTCTATCGGGTGTTTTCGTTCTGACATGCTGTCCTCGCGGGTGGTGGTGCAGGTTTATCCCCTAATGATAAGGGATCCAGTGCCGGTTTCGAGCTAAACTGAAGAGTATACCTGACCGTACCAACCGGGACTCCGAACCTGAATGAAAGGCTTTTCCGCTGCTGTTCTGCAAATCATTTTGTGCCTTTTCCTGGCACTGGGTGCTGGTGGAGCGCAGGCAGATCCAGTGGGATTCCAATGGCTGGAGGTGCCGGATGGTTCACTGGGTATCGACGGAGTGCGCAGCCTGCCAAAGGAGCGCTGGCAGGCCCACGAGGCCGATACGGTACTGAACCTCGGGTTCAGTGACGGTACCTTCTGGTTGCGTGTCGAGGTTCCGCCCGAGCCCCGTAACCGGCTGCTGCAGGTAGGCTATCCCCTGCTTGATGAAGTATCTGTTTATTGGGAGCAGGCCGGGAATATCGTTGAAACCTGGCATACCGGCGATACCCTGCCGTTCCGTTCCCGCCCGATAGAGCATCGTACCTTCGTGTTCCTGGTGCCTTCCAATACCGAACCGGTGACCGCCTGGGTGCGGGTGAAAACCCAGGGTTCCATCCAGATACCGGTGAAAGTCACACCGTCGGCCGAATTCCTCGCCTACGAGCAGATTGCCTATGGCTGGCAAGCCATGTTCGTTGGTGTTGTGGTGGCGCTGGCCCTGTACAACCTGTTTCTGTTCGCCATTGTTCGCTACCCGACTTATCTGTGGTACGTCCTCACGGTGCTGAGTGCCGGCCTGGTTCAGCTGAATTTCAACGGCTTGCTGTTCCAGTGGTTCTGGCCGGACCTGCCGGTGGTCAACCAGTATCTGACCGCTGTTATGGTTCCCCTGGGGCTGTCGCTGGCCCTGGTGTTCACCATGAAATTCCTGTCGGTGCGGCAATACAGCCGGGGCGCTTACCGGTTACTCCAGGTATTGCTGATGGCCTGCCTGTTCGCCATCGGTTACGGATTGCTGGGTTCCTATCAGTATGCCATTGCCCTGGTCAGTACCGTGGCGGCCTTCGTGACGGCAGCGGCGTGGGCGGTGGGTGTGCTGGTGTGGCGGCGCGGGCAGGTATTGGCCGGTTTCTATGTGGTGGCCTGGACACCGCTGCTGATTGCCCACCTGTTACTGGCCCTGGCCAAGCTTGGGTTGATTCCCAGCAACCGGGCCATCGAGGTAGCACCCCAGGTGGGTGTGGCTATCGAGGTGGTGGTGTTGTCACTGGCGCTGGCCTATCGCATCAACCTGGAGCGCCGGCGCCGGCAGGAAGCCCAGGAGCATGCCCTGGAGATCCAGCGGGAAGCCAACCTGATGCTGGAAACCCGGGTTCGGGAGCGCACCGAGGAGCTGGAGCAGGCAAACGACCAGCTACGCTCCATGAGCCTGACCGATGGCCTGACCCGGGTCGCCAACCGGCGGCGCTTTGACGACAAGCTGGACATCGAGTGGAACCGGGCCATGCGCCACGACCAGGAGCTGAGCCTGCTGATGCTGGATATCGACCACTTCAAAAAGGTGAATGACAGCTTTGGCCACCTGGTGGGTGATGATTGCCTGGTCTCGCTGGCAGCAACCCTGCAGGGCGAGATTCTGCGCGCCAGCGACCTGGTAGCCCGCTATGGCGGGGAAGAGTTTGCGGTGTTGTTACCGGCGACAGACGGCGAAGGTGCCCGCCAGGTGGCTGAGCGCATGCGCCAGGCCGTGGCGGGCAAACCCGTCCCTTCCGGGCAGGGTGGTACACCGGTGGAGCTGACCATCAGCGTGGGTGTGGCCACCATGCGCCCGGCCATCGGCGCGGGTAGCCAGGAGCTGGTGCGCCGTGCCGACGAAGCCCTGTATGCCGCCAAGACCAACGGCCGCAACCGGGTCGAGGTGTGGCGTGATGAGGCTGTTGCCCCGGCAGACCGGGGCTGAGGCTCAGTTTTTCAGCTTGTACTTGCCCGGCCCCATAAACACCACGGCCAGCGCGGTAAACAGGAAAAATCCCTGCAGTTCCAGTGCCCAGCCGCCGTTACCGGCCAGCGACAGCAGCTGGTGGCTGTGCACCAGCACAATGGCGACCAGCATGTTGAAGACAATGATCAGTGCGCCAATACGGGTCTGATACCCCAGAATCACCATCAGTGGTGCCACCACTTCCCCGATATACACACCGTACGCCAGCACAGCCGGCAGGTTATGGCTGGCCAGCTGGGCCTCGATAAAACCGATACCGTTAAGCAGTTTGGCGATGCCGTGAAACAGCAGCAGGCCACCGAGGGTGAGCCGGACAATCAGTTTTCCAAGGTCGGTATTCTCAAGCACAGGGCAAGCCTCCGGAACAGTGAATGGATGGCCGAAGGATACAGGGTTATTGCACAGAAATTCAGTGACTTGTTGGTCAGGATGTTGTTTTACAGGGCCGGGCCCAGGGAAAACCGGATGTGGTTCCGCTCCAGCAGGTTTTCCCAGTAATTGCGCATCCAGTCCCAGGCCCGGTTGTTGAACTGCTCCACGAAGGGGTCAAGGTCCAGGTCGTAGTAATCCGGGGTGCCGGCAATCTGCAATACGGTCACGGTGATGGCATCGTCCAGCTCGTTGGCGAACGGCTCGCCGATCAGTTCGTGGGCCAGCAGGTTGGCCCGGGTGGCTTCCAGGTCTATCAGCTCGCCGGCCCGGATCGAGCGGTTGTTATCGTGCATCTCTTCCATCAGCCGGTGGCACAGGTAAGCCCGGATCAGCAGGCCGTCCAGGCCGTCGTAGCGGACCAGCAGCACCGAGGGCTGGGTGAAATAGCGGATAGCGGCATCAATAAATGGCTGGAACAGGGGCTTGGTGCCGGCGTCGATGGCGCAGGTGTCTACGCACTCGATCAGCCGTGGCGCCATTTCGATGTATTCCACGGCAAACTGGAACAGGCAGGTGGCAGGCTGGCCGTCGATTACGATCGATGACGGCAGCCTGGTCGCCTTGTCTTTCAGCTGCCGGAGAAAGCTCCCCGAGCGGGCTTCCTGGCGACGTGCCTGGTCAATAATCTCGAGGACTGCCTGTGGTGTCATGTCAGGAGATGCCGATGTAGGTACAAAATGAGGTCGCAAGGCGCCTCCCCTTCTCCAGGAGCAACCAATGGGCATTCAGCGGGGCTGGCCAGCTGAACTGCCTGCCGTTTAAAAACAGTGTAGCCAATATTTTTTATGGCGCTGCCGGCAGGCGGCAAAATTCCCTGCGGAAAACCGAAATCCCGGGTGCCTAGCGTGGCTGAAACCACACATCCTGGCGGGTGTAGCGCCAGCACAACCAACCCATACTGCCGGCACGGGCCAGCATCAGGCTGATCAGTGCCAGCCACAGGCCATGGTTGCCCCAGCCGGTCGTCAGCCACCACACCGGCAAAAACACGCCGAGCGCTGAGAACAGCATGGTGTCCTGCATTTCCCGGGTGCGGGTGGCGCCGATGAAGACGCCATCCAGCAGGTAACTCCACACTGCTGCGAACGGTAACATCCAGAGCCAGGGCAGGTATTGCCAGGCGGTGGTTTGTACGTCTTCAATGCCGGTCAACAGGCTGATCAGCCAGCGGCCCCCGAGTACAAAGCCGATGGTCAGCAGCAATGCGCCCCAGAACGACCACCGCAGGGCGCTGTTGAATACCACCCTGAACTGCCGTTTGCTGCCCTTGCCAATGGCTTCACCGATCAGTGCTTCGGCGGCGTTGGCAAAGCCGTCCAGGGCATTGGAAATCACCAGCAGGAAGGTGATCAGCACGGCATTGGCGGCCAGGATGATATCCCCTTGCCGGGCGCCCTGGGCGGTGAAGAAGGCCAGGCACAGCAGCAGGGCGATGGTACGCACCATGATGTAGCGGTTCACCTGCAGGATGCGCAGGTAATCCGACACCTTACCGAACAGCTCCCGGGTCAGCTGCTGGCCCTCCGGCATGCGTTTGAGCACGATCATTACACCGATGGCGGTGGCCCCGTATTCGGCCATTACGGTGGCCATGGCCACGCCCCGGCTGTTCCAGCCGAGAACAGTCACGAAGAACACGTCCAGCACGATGTTGATGCCGTTGGCGATGATCAGCATCACCATGGGCCCCCGGGGGAACTGGGTGCCAATCAGCCAGCCCACCAGGGTGTACTGGCACAGCACCGCCGGCGCACTCCAGATTCTGATAGCAGCGTATTCCGCAGCCAGTGCCGCAACATCCGGGCTGGGGTTCATCAACTTCAGGCCCACCGCAATCAGCGGCCGGTGAAACAGGATCAGTAACAGGCCGATGCCTACGGCCAGCAACAGCGAACGCAGCAGCAGCGCCACCTGGGCGAAGGCATCCCGCTGGCCCCAGGCCTGGGCGGCCAGGCCGGTGGTGCCCATGCGCATGAAGCCGAAGGTCCAGTACAGGATGGTGAACAGGTTGGCGCCCACCGCCACCGCGCCCAGGTATTCCGGGCTGTCCAGGTGGCCAAGCGCGGCCGTATCCACCAGCCCCAGCAGGGGCACGGTGAGGTTGGTCAGCATCAGCGGCCAGGCCAGTGTCCACAGGCGGCGATCGGTAGGGCGAAGAACGGCCTTATAAATTCTGTTTATCAAAACGGGTTACTTATCCATTTTAGGTTTAATGATTTTTTAGTCTTTTTTTGATCTGTGTCTACACTGACATTTGATGTATCCGTAAGCAGGCTTTCACTCTCGGTGGTTCCGCTGTTGCGAGCTTCGGAACAGACCGCAGAGGATGACGCAAAATCCGACAAGAATAACACTCTGTGGAGACACAGTATGCGCGTGCATGCCAAGCGGGCAGTTGCCCTAGCCGCTGGTCTGTTGTCACCGGCTGTAGTCATGGCGGACTGGACCATGAATATGGCTCCGGGGGTAACCGGTACCAGCAACCAGATTTTCAGCCTTCACATGACCATTCTCTGGATCTGCGTGGCCATCGGTGTGGTGGTGTTCGGGGTCATGTTCTGGTCGATCTTTGCCCATCGCAAATCCCAGGGTGCCAAGCCCGCCAATTTCCACGAAAACACCGTGGTGGAAATCCTCTGGACCATTATTCCCCTGGCCATTCTGGTTGCCATGGCCGTGCCTGCCACGGCAACCCTGGTGGAGATGTACGACACCAGCGAGTCCGAGGTGGACATCAAGGTTACCGGTTACCAGTGGCGCTGGCGCTATGAGTACATCAACGACGATTTCGGTTATTTCTCCAGCCTGTCCACCCCGAGGGAGCAGATCGAGAATCGCCAGGCCAAGGGTGAGAACTACCTGCTGGAAGTGGACAACCCGCTGGTGATTCCGGTGGGCAAGAAAGTGCGCTTCCTGCTGACCGCCAATGATGTGATTCACTCCTGGTGGGTGCCGGAATTCGGTGTGAAGAAAGACGCCATCCCCGGCTTTATCAACGAAACCTGGACCCGCGTGGACGAGCCGGGCATCTATCGCGGCCAGTGCACCGAGCTGTGCGGCAAGGACCACGGCTTTATGCCGGTAGTGGTGGAGGCGGTGCCCGAAGAGGAATACAACGCCTGGGTAGCCGAACAGCGGGCCGCCGCAGAAGCCGAGCGCCAGCTGACCGAGAAAGACTGGACCCTGGAAGAGCTGATGGAGCGGGGCGAGAAGGCCTACGCCAGTGCCTGTGCTTCCTGTCACCAGCCGGATGGTACTGGCATGCCGCCGGCCTTCCCGGCACTGAAGGGCAGCCAGATCGCAACAGAGGACATGGCCGCGCATATCGATATCGTCGTGAATGGTAAGTCCGGCACAGCGATGCAGGCCTTCGGTGGTCAGCTGAGTGAAGTGGACCTGGCCGCGGTGATTACCTACGAGCGGAATGCCTGGGGTAACAACACCGGCGAGATGGTCACGCCGAAAGAGATTTTTGATTACAAGAACCAAGAGTAATCGACGCCAGATAACAACAATCACCAGCCATAAAAAACGGCGGTAACGGGGGTTTTCATGAGTGCGGTTGCAGATACCCACAGCCAGGAACATCACCACGGCCCGGCCAAAGGCATCAGCCGCTGGCTGCTGACCACCAACCATAAAGACATCGGGTCTATGTACCTGATCTTCAGCTTCGCCATGTTCCTGCTGGGCGGCAGTATGGCGATGGTGATCCGGGCCGAACTGTTCCAGCCCGGCCTGCAGATTGTGCAGCCGGAGTTCTTCAACCAGATGACCACCATGCATGGCCTGATCATGGTGTTCGGCGCGGTGATGCCGGCCTTTGTGGGGCTGGCCAACTGGATGCTGCCGCTGATGATCGGCGCGCCGGATATGGCGCTGCCACGGATGAATAACTGGAGTTTCTGGCTGCTGCCCTGTGCCTTCCTGATCCTGGTGTCGACCCTGTTTATGGAAGGTGGCGCGCCCAACTTTGGCTGGACCTTCTACGCCCCGCTATCAACCACCTACGGGCCCCCGAGTACCACCTTCTTCATCTTTGCCATCCACATTATGGGTGTGTCTTCCATCATGGGTGCCATCAACGTGATTGCCACTATCCTGAACATGCGGGCACCAGGCATGAAGATGATGAAAATGCCCCTGTTTGTCTGGACCTGGCTGATTACCGCCTTCCTGCTGATTGCCGTGATGCCGGTGCTGGCCGGTGCGGTCACCATGATGCTGATGGACATCAACTTCGGCACCAGTTTCTTCGATGCTTCCGGCGGTGGTGACCCGGTGCTGTTCCAGCATGTGTTCTGGTTCTTCGGGCACCCGGAGGTGTACATCATGATCCTGCCGGCGTTCGGGGCTATTTCCCATATCGTACCGGCCTTCTCCCGCAAGCCGCTGTTCGGCTATGCCTCCATGGTGTATGCCGTGGGCGCCATTGCCCTGCTCTCCTTCCTGGTATGGGCGCACCACATGTTTACCGTGGGCATCCCGCTGGCGGGGCAGCTGTTCTTTATGTATGCCACCCTGCTGATTGCCGTGCCCACCGGGGTGAAGGTGTTCAACTGGGTCACCACCATGTTCAGGGGGTCCCTCAGTTTTGAAGCCCCCATGCTGTTTGCCGTGGCCTTTATCATCCTGTTTACCATCGGTGGCTTCTCCGGGCTGATGCTGGCCATCGCCCCGGCGGACTTCCAGTACCACGACACCTACTTTGTGGTGGCGCACTTCCACTATGTACTGGTGCCGGGGGCCATCTTCGGTATCTTCGCCTCGGCTTACTTCTGGCTGCCCAAGTGGACCGGCCACATGTACGACGAAACCCTGGCCAAGACCCACTTCTGGCTGTCGTTTATCGGCATGAACCTGGCCTTCTTCCCGATGCACTTCCTGGGGCTGGCCGGCATGCCACGGCGGATTCCGGACTACGCCCTGCAGTTCTCGGACTTCAACATGGTGTCCAGTATCGGGGCCTTCATGTTCGGTGTTACCCAGCTGCTGTTCCTGTTCATTGTCGTCAAGTGCGTGCGCGGTGGTGAAAAGGCCGCGGCCAAGCCGTGGGACGGTGCTGAAGGGCTGGAATGGACGGTGCCTTCGCCGGCGCCCTATCACACTTTCTCTACACCGCCGGAAGTGAAATAACCGGGAGGTCACCATGGCCGAACAGCAACCACAACAGGGCAAGCGCAGTAACAGCCGGGTGATCGCCTGGTGCATGGCCGGCGTGGTGGGCATGTTTGCCTTTGGCTTTGCCCTGGTGCCTTTGTACGACGTGTTCTGTGAAATCACCGGCATTAACGGCAAGACCGGCGGGCGCTATGAAACCGGGGTGTCGAACCAGGTGGACGAGAACCGCACAGTCACCGTGCAGTTCCTGGCCAGTAATGGCCCGGGCATGAGCTGGGAGTTCCGGCCGGTACAGCGGAGTGTGAAGGTGCACCCGGGTGAGGCGGTCACGGTGAACTTCTACGCCGCCAACCCCACCGACCATGCCATGGTGGGGCAGGCGGTACCCAGCCTGTCGCCCTCCGAAGGCACCCTGTATTTTCACAAGACCGAGTGTTTCTGCTTCAACCAGCAGCCCCTGGACGCCGGGGAAAGCGTGGAAATGCCCCTGGTGTTCATTGTCGACCCGGAGCTGCCGGAGCACATTACCAAGCTGACCCTGTCTTACACCCTCTACGACCAGGACCCACAGGCAAGGGTGTCCGGTTCGGCCAGGGCAGGCGCAACAACAACCAACAATAACGGCTAAGCCATCGGAGACAGCTATGGCGGATCACCAGACCTACTACGTTCCCGAACAGAGCAAATGGCCCATCGTTGCCACCGTGGGCCTGGGCGTAACCCTGTATGGCGCAGCGTCAATCATGGTGAACGGCAATCAGGGCGAGAGCACCGGCGGTTCCTGGTTCATGTTCTGGATTGGCGCGCTGATCATGGCCTACATGCTGTTTGGCTGGTTTGGCAGCGTGATCCGCGAAAGCCGGGCCGGCCTGTACAGCGACCAGATGGACCGTTCGTTCCGCTGGGGCATGAGCTGGTTTATCTTCTCGGAAGTCATGTTCTTTGCCGCCTTCTTCGGGGCGCTGTTCTACGTAAGGGTGTTTGTGGTGCCCTGGATTGGCGGTGAAGGCGACAAGGGCAGCACCAACATGCTCTGGGAAGGGTTTCAGGCCAGCTGGCCGCTGATCAACAACCCGGACCCACAGGTGTATCAGGGCCCGAAAGAAGTGATCGGCCCCTGGGGCCTGCCGCTGATCAACACCATTTTGCTGGTGACCTCATCGTTCACCGTCACCATCGCCCACCACGCCCTGAAAGCCGGTAACCGGGCCAAGGTAAAGCTGTGGCTGGCCGCCACCATTGCCCTGGCGGTGGTGTTCATGTTTGTGCAGGGCTATGAATACGCCCACGCCTATGGCGACCTGGACCTGACCCTGCAATCCGGTATCTATGGCAGCACCTTCTTTATGCTCACCGGTTTCCACGGCGCCCACGTAATGCTGGGTACCCTGATGCTGTTCATCATGCTGGTGCGGATCATCAAGGGGCACTTTACGGAAGACAACCACTTCGGGTTCGAGGCGGCCGCCTGGTACTGGCACTTTGTGGATGTGGTGTGGCTGGGGCTGTTTGTCTTTGTGTATGTAATCTGACGGAGCGGTTACGGCGTGGGGTTCAGGGTCATATTCCCGGACCAGAGAGCGACCAGGATCAGCGCCAGCAAGAGCACGCTCAGGGCAACCCGGACTGCGAGGGAATTCACCACGCGCCGGGTTTTGCCGCCGTCATGGATCAGGAAAAACAGACCGCTGAACAGGCTGGCCATAACCGCAACGAGCAACACAACGATGGCAATCTTGAGCATGGGAATTCCCGTTATTTTTAGCTTTCACTCACTATAGCAGAGCATGGGTAGACCTGTTTGATGGCTCGCCACTGGCAGTTTGACTGGCGATTACTGGTGTTTTCCGGGTTGTTTCTGCCCCTGCTGATCAGTCTTGGCGTGTGGCAACTGAATCGCGCCGCGGAGAAAACCGCGCTGCTGGAAACCTGGCAGGCAGAGTCGGCCAGCCAGGCCTGGGCAGAACAGTCCGCCGGTGCGCTGAAACCCGGGCAACCGGTGTCGCTCACCGGTTTTTATGGTGAACAGACCTGGCTGCTGGATAACCGTACCCGGGACGGCATCCCCGGCTACGAAGTGTTGACACTGTTCCACCCCTTTGAAGGCCCGCCGTTGGTGGTGAACCGGGGCTGGATACAGGCGCCGCGCACGCGGGAGCAGTTACCACTGGTAACCACGCCGGAGGATCTGTACACCCTGAATGGCCGGCTGGCGGATTACCCGGAGCCACCCGTACTGGCAGCTACGGAGCCGGAATCCGGTTCCTGGCCAAGAAGGGTTCAGGCATTGCCGGCAGAACTGGTGGCCGGGGAGGGCGTTGATCCTGCAGCCATGATTGTTGCCCTGGCCGACAGCCAGCAACCCGGCGCCTACCGGGCCGACCGGGTGCCGGATGTGATGGGCCCGCAGACCCACTACGGATATGCGGCCCAGTGGTTTGCGCTTGCCGCAGCGCTGACTATATTGACTGTAGTAGCGAGTTATAAAAAGAACAGCGAGACCTCGAAAGAACCGAAAGACAGGAGCCGATAATGACAACGACAACGGCTGATAACGTGACTCCCGGTGTTGAGCCCACCCCCGAACAGACCCGCCGTGGCCGGCGTACCGCACTGTTGCTGTTTGCAGTGGGCTTTGGTCCCATGGTGCTGGCCACTATCATGTTTTATACCGGCTGGCTGAACCCCGCCGGCCATTCCAACCAAGGGCAGTTGCTGCAGCCCGTGGTGCCGGTACAGGCACTGAACCTGGAAACCGGAAGTGGCGTAGCTCTGGCCGACCGGTTTGGGGTAGACCAGCCGGAGGCCAAGTGGCTGATGCTGGTTACCGCCGGCAGCTGCCAGAAGGATTGCGAACAGTTACTGTACCTGGCCCGGCAGGTGAACATTGCCTTGGGCAAGAATGCCCCGAGGGTTGGCCGTGCGGCGTACCTTGCTAGCACCCCGGCAGCACTGGAAGCCCGCTGGAGCGAGGAATACAGCCTGATGGAGCGGCTTCGGGTTGCTCCCGGAGCAACACCGGCCTGGCCTGCAGGCGTGAACCCCGCCAACGAGCCCCGGATTCTGCTGGTCGATCCGTTTGGTAACGTAATGATGCATTACGGAACCGAGCACACCGGCAAACAGATGCTCAAAGACCTTAAACACCTGTTGAAGCTGTCCCAGATTGGCTGATCGGGAGGTCAGGGCCGTGAAACCGGAATTGAACCCCGAGCTGTCTTTGCCTGAGGCGAAAAAGCCATCCGTTGCCAAACCCATGGCCCGCTGGTCCGCTTTTGCCTGCGGCCTGGCGGTGGTGGTAATCATGCTGGGCGCCTGGACCCGGCTGGTGGACGCCGGGCTTGGTTGCCCGGACTGGCCTGGCTGCTATGGCTTTCTGACCGTGCCTCAGAGTGAAACCAGCATTGCCATTGCCAATGCCCGCTTCCCGGAAACTCCGGTGGATGTGTCCAAGGGCTGGCCGGAGATGATTCACCGCTATGCCGCCGGTACCCTGGGGCTGGTGGTGTTCGGGCTGGCAATTGCCGCCATCCGGCACCGGCGGGAGCAGTTGCCGTTGCGGCTGCCCCTGTTTATTGCCGGTTTTATCGTGCTGCAGGGCGCTTTCGGTATGTGGACAGTCACCCTGAAGCTCTGGCCCCAGGTGGTGGCCCTGCACCTGCTCGGAGGCTTCACGACCCTCAGCCTGCTGTTGTTACTTACCCTGCGCCTGCGCAAGCGGGCCCGGGGTGAGCCGCCGGCAGTGGCTACTGCTTCATTGTCCCTTGCCCGGCTTCGTCCGTGGCTCTATGGCGGCCTGCTACTGGTGGTGCTGCAGATTGCCCTGGGAGCCTGGACGGCGGCCAACTATGCCGCTGTCGCCTGTACCGACCTGCCCACCTGTCAGGGCCAGTGGTGGCCGGAAGGGATGGATTTCCGACATGGCTTCGACATTGCCCAGCATGTAGGCCCGAATTATCTGGGCGGCCAGCTGACGGCCGATGGCCGGGTGGCCATTCACGTCACTCACCGGTTAGGTGCGCTGATAGTGCTGGTGTATCTGGGTCTCCTGCTGCTCAGGCTATGGCAGCAGCGGGGTGAAAGCCGGCTGAAAAACAGCGTCTTGCTGGTGGCCGGGGCACTGGTGTTACAGATCAGCCTTGGCCTGGCCAACGTCTGGCTGCACATTCCCCTGGCCATTGCGGTCGCCCACAACGCCATGGGGGCGGGCCTGCTGTTGTCCGTTATCCACCTGATCTGGCGCCATCACCAGCTTCCGCAGCCGCAAACATCCAGGGCTGTATCAACAGAATCCCACACAACAACCATAAACCGGGAGGTTACGGCATGAGCGAGCAAGCAAAGGCGCTGCCGGCCCAGCACAATGCAAAGTCAGTATCGGGCCGGGTTTCCTGGCGCGACTACCTGGAGCTTACCAAGCCCCGGGTGGTGGCCCTGATGATCCTGACCTCGGTGATCGGTATGTTGCTGGCGGCGCCGGGGGTGCCGGGCTGGGACATCCTGCTGTTCGGTAACCTGGGCATTGCCTTGCTGGCAGGGGCGGCGGCAGTGGTGAACCACGTGGTGGACCAGAAGATCGACACCGTCATGGCCCGCACCCGCAAGCGCCCGGTAGCCACCGGCCGGATTGCTCCCTTCGATGCCATCTTGTTTGCGGTGATGCTGGCGGCCGCCGGCATGATTGTCTTGATCTGGCAGGTGAACGAACTGACCGCCTGGCTGACCCTGGCGTCTCTGGTGGGCTATGCCGGCGTATACACATTGTTCCTGAAACGGGCCACGCCCCAGAACATCACCATTGGCGGCCTGGCCGGTGCCATGCCACCGCTGCTGGGCTGGACCGCGGTCACCGGGCAGGTGGAAGGCCATGCGCTGCTGCTGGTGCTGATCATCTTTGCCTGGACCCCGCCCCACTTCTGGGCCCTGGCCATCCACCGCAAGGAAGAATACGCCAAGGCCGGTATTCCCATGTTGCCCGTTACCCACGGCAACAAGTACACCGAACTGCACATCCTGCTGTACACCCTGATGCTGCTGGCGGTGAGCCTGCTACCTTTTGTCACAGGGATGTCTGGCGGTATTTACCTGATCGGTGCCCTGGCGCTAGGCTTGAGGTTCCTGCAATATGCCATCCGCCTGCTGAAAGGGGATGATCGCCGGGTAGCCCTGAACACCTTCAAATACTCCATCACCTACCTGATGGCGCTGTTCGTGGTGTTACTGGTGGATCACTTCGTCTTTTTCTGAACAGAGGCGGTTGCACTAACCTGAGTTGGAGGCCCCATGGGGCGGTCGTTACGCATTACGCTGTTTGTACTGTTACTGCTTGTTGTGCTGATCTTTGGCCTGACCGTCGGCCGGCAGGTGTTCCTCAGCAGCAGTGAGCCCGCGCCGGCACCGGATCTGAGCCAGTACAACACCTACGTGTACGACCAGCCCCGTGAACTTGCCGAGTTCACCCTGACCAATGAGCAGGGTGAAACCGTGACCCGGGACAGCCTGAAAGGCCGATGGACCTTTGTGTTTGTGGGCTACACCAACTGCCCGGACATCTGCCCCGCGGCCATGGCAAACCTGCGCCGAACCAACAGCCTGCTGCCGGCGGAACTGCCCCAGCCGGATTACCTGCTGGTGACGGCAGACCCGGAACACGACACCCCGGAAAAGCTCAAAGCCTATACCGGCTTCTTCGGTGAAAACTTCCATGGCCTGACCGGCGACCTGGAGACCCTGCGAGCCGTGGCCAAAAGTGTCAGCGCCGTGTTTGTGCACCGGGAGGTTGATGGCCAGTTGCTGGTGGATCACAGCGGCCACTTCGCCCTGCTGAACCCGGAGGGAAAGCTGCAGGCGCTGATCCAGCCTCCCCACAAGCCGGAAGAACTGGTACAGGCCTACGAGCGGATCTACCAGTGGGCGAAGGCAAACGACCCCCGGGCTTCGGGAGCCTGAGGGGCTTGGGCCAAGGTCCCACTGACAAAACCCTGCGCCTCCCTTACACTGCCCGGCTCTGATATCCAGCCACCAGAACCCGGGCCGTGCTCATGACGTCTTCTCCAACTGCCACCCCGAAACAGCTGTTCACGGTACTGCTGGCCGGCAGCCTGGTGCTGCTAGTGGTGCACACCCTTGGCCGGTTTATCTACACGCCGCTGCTGCCCTACCTGGTGGCCGACAACCAGTTCAGCGCCCCGGACGGCGCCGCGGTCGCCATCTGGAACTACCTTGGCTACCTGATGGGCGCCATGCTGGCCATCCGCTGGCATCGCATCGACCAGATTCGTTTCATGCTGCCCCTGTTCCTGGCCGTGCATGTACTCACCACCCTGATCATGACCCAGACCGACAACCTCACGGTCATCTCCACCACCCGCTGGCTCAATGGCGTGGCTAACGGCGTGGTGTTTGTACAGGCTCCGGCGCTGATCCTGGAATGGCTGGTCCTGCGCAACCGCGCCACCATGAGTGGCCTGGTGTACATCGGCGTGGGTGCCGGCCTGTTGGTATCCAGCGGCCTGGTATCCGGCACGGCGGATTTCCTCGAAGGTGCCCAGCGATGGTGGCCGGCGGCACTGGTGTCCATCCCGCTGGCCTGGTGGGGTGTCATGCAGCTGCGCAAGCTGGATGTGCCGGTGCGGGAACACGATGATTCCGGCCAGGCCATCACCAACACCCCCCTGATCGACCGCGCCAGCATCCCGCTGTTTCTCTCATACGCCGGTGCCGGCCTGGGCTACATCCTGCCCATGACCTTCCTGCCGCTGCTGGCGAAAATCGAATTGCCGGATGGCCACTTCCTGCAGGATGGCACCTGGATGCTGGTCGCCCTGTTCACCATCCCCGCGCCCTGGCTCTGGAACAAACTCGGAGCCATCATGGGCGACCTGCCGGCGCTGCGGTTGAATTTCATCATACAGTTGGCCGGTGTCCTGGCTGCCGTGCTCTGGCCCGGGGCCATCGGTTTGGTGCTGTGCGCGGTCCTGGTCGGAGGCACCTTCCTGGGCACTGTTCTCCTCACCCAACGCATTGGCCGCGCTCTCCATCCCCACCAGGGCCCGCGCTTGTCCGCAGCCATGGTGGCCCTCTACGGCTTCACCCAGATGGTGGGGCCGTGGCTCACCAAGCAGTGGCTAGACTCCGGCGGTACCCTGGTGTCTGCTTTTGGTATCGGTGTCGCGGCCCTGGTGTTTGGCCTCGTGTTCGCGTTCTTTGTGCCCCGGCCTGAGGTGTGGCATTCCCGCCATTGAGTTTGGGGCGGGTTTGGGCTCCCAGACTGTTGGTTGCGGGGGATTGATCGGGGTGGTGGGGTATTTTTTGCCTTGGAAATGAAACTCGCTGCGCTCAGACATTCATTTCCGGCGGAAAAAAATACCCCACCACCCCCCGCGCCACCCCCGAAACAAACAGGCTAACCCCAACCACAACCCATGCTCCCAATAGAACACATACTCCCAGAGCTAAAACAAACCCTGAACGAGGCCACCACAGCCCTGCTGCAGGCCCCACCGGGCGCCGGTAAAACGACGAGGGTGCCGCTGGCTCTGTTGGATGCCCCGTGGCGGGACAACCGGAAGATCCTGATGCTGGAGCCGAGGCGGCTGGCGGCCCGGTCGGCGGCTCGGTATATGGCGAAGCAGTTGGGGGAAGCTCCGGGGCAGACGGTGGGGTATCGCACCCGGCTGGATACCAAGGTATCCGGGGCTACGCAGGTTGAGGTGGTTACCGAAGGCATTCTCACGCGCCTGATTCAGAACGACCCGATGCTGGAAGACTATGCGGCGGTGTTGTTTGATGAGTTTCATGAGCGATCACTTCAGGCCGACCTGGGCCTGGCGCTGGTGCGGGAGAGCCAGCAGGCGTTGCGGGAGGATCTTCGGTTGCTGGTGATGTCGGCCACGCTGGATACCGCGCCCATTGCCCGAGTGTTGGGGGATGTGCCGGTGATTACTTCGGAGGGGCGGGCGTTTCCTGTGGAGGTGGCGTATCGGCCCTTGCCCCGCAATGGCCGGGTTGTGGACCAGGTGGTGGCGGTGGTCCAGGAGGCGCTTCGGGAGCAGACCGGTTCCCTGCTGGTGTTCCTGCCCGGTGCTGGCGAGATCTGGCGGGTGGCGCAGCAGCTGGCGGGGCAGTTGCCGGATAACCTGGTGCTGGCGCCGCTGTATGGCAATTTGAAATCCGAGGAGCAGGATCGGGCGATTTCACCGGCGCCAGAGGGAACCCGCAAGATTGTGCTGGCCACGGCCATTGCCGAGACAAGTCTGACCATTGAAGGCGTGCGGGTGGTGGTTGATGCCGGCCAGCAGCGTCGGGCGGTGTTTGATCCGAACAGCGGGATGACGCGGCTGGTCACCGGCCGGGTGTCGAAGGCTTCTGCCGAACAGCGTAAAGGCCGGGCCGGGCGGGTTGAGCCGGGGGTATGTTACCGGTTGTGGAGTGAATCAGAGCAGTTCGGGCTGGCGGATTACACGCCGCCGGAAATCCAGCAGGCGGATCTGGCGCCGCTGGTGCTGGAATTGGCCCAGTGGGGTGCCCGGTCGCCGGAGCAGGTGGCCTGGATTGATGCGCCGCCGAACGCGCACTGGCAGCAGGCGGTGGACTTGTTGCAGTGGCTGGATTTGCTGGATGCCGAGGGTGCCATTACCGACCATGGTAAGGCCGCCCGGGAGCTGGGCCTGCATCCGCGGCTGGCCCATATGGTGATCAAGGGCCGTGCGCTGGGGCTGGAGCAGCTGGCGGCAGAGCTGGCGGCGTTGCTGGAAGAGCGGGATCTGCTGGGGCCGGGCTCGGGGGCCGACCTGCATGAACGGATTCGGGTGCTGCGGGGCGAGCGCGGTCACCGGGGGCTGGATCCGGCTCGGTTGAAAGCGGTTCAGCAGGCTGCGAAGCGGCTGTGTCGGGTCCAGTTTGTGCAGGAGCTACCGGCAGAAACCGATGTCGGCCGGGTGCTTGCCCAGGCCTATCCGGACCGTATTGCCCGCCGCCGGCCGGGCACAACGCCTCGTTACCAGCTCAGTAACGGTAAGGGCGCAGTATTGCGGGATGAAGACCCTCTCGCCCGGCAGGAGTGGCTGGTGGCGGCGGATCTGGATGGCAAGGCCCGGGAAGCAACCATCTATCTGGCCGCAACGGTGGACCTGGTGGATCTGGAGCAGGACCTTGCCGCCCACATTGAAGAGCAGGAAGAAGCGCTCTGGGATGACAAGCGCGGCACCGTGGTGGCCAGGAAGGTCCGCAAACTCGGTGCCCTGATACTGGCGGAGAAGCCCCTGCAACAGGTAGCCCCGGAACTGATCCAGCAGGGTTTGCTGGATGCGGTGCGTCGCAATGGGCTGGACAGCCTGCCCTGGAATCCGGGTGCCCGTCAGTGGGTTGCCCGGGTGCGATTGCTGGCTGCGCAGTTTCCCGGCGACTGGCCGGAGGTCAGCGACCAGGCCTTGCTGGAGACCCTGGATGCCTGGTTAGCGCCATTTATGACGGGCATGAAGCGATGGTCAGACCTGGCCGGCGTCAACCTCGTCCAGGCCCTGAATTCTCTGCTGGATTATCCGCAACAACAGCAACTGGAAGAGCTGGCGCCGAAGGTCCTGACCATTCCCACCGGCCAGAACGTGACCCTGGATTACAGCGCGGACAACGGCCCGGTGCTGGCGGCCAAGCTGCAGGCCCTGTTTGGCTGGACGGAAACTCCGAAAGTGGCCCGCACCCGGGTGCCGGTGGTGATTCACCTGCTGTCACCGGCGCAGCGGCCCCTGGCGGTAACGGCGGACCTGGCCAGTTTCTGGCAGAACGCTTACCCGGAAGTGCGCAAGGAACTGCGGGGCCGCTACCCCAAACATCCCTGGCCGGAAGACCCGCTCACCGCCCAGGCCCAGCAGGGCACGAAAAAGCGCCCGGCCAGATGAGCCTGGCCGTAACGGTTATTTCACGATGGTGCGGCTCTTTTCCAGGTACACCGCGCCTTCCTTCTTCACAGTATCCGGGTCGGCGCGCTCGGAAGCCTTGTGAACCAGCTCCAGACGCTCGGCAATGTCTTCCAGCTCGTCATCCATTTTGCCCAGGGCATTTTCCAGGGTGTAGGTGAGCTGGTGCACTTCGTTCATGGCTTCCGGGGTCAGCTCGCCGGCAAGTACTTTTTCCAGCCGGTTGTTGTACTCGGAGAGATTGGCAACCGCCTGTTCGAGGGTTTTCGAAGGTTCGCCCTTGTAATGCTCGTAGTCGTCATCGGCGAATGCGAGGGCGGCGAACAGCAGGGCCGCAGCGGCTGCGGCAATTTGCAGGGTGGTTTTCATGGAGCATCCTCTTTACTGTTAAACGTTAATGCGAATTATTACCAATAATATCTGGGCGTGCAACAGGAATTCGCGTACAAACGGAAAAATACCGCTTGCCAGTGGCCGGAAGCTGTATAAAATGCCGCCATTCTCCACCCTGTGCGGCGATAACCATGCACCTTGTTTCCTTCAACGTGTTCCGTACTCTCGGCTTTCCGGACACCACATTCCTCAAACCTGAACATTTTTTGCGCCACAAGCCTTTGCTGCAGGAAGCAGACTGGGTGTTGTTCCCCGAATACTGGCAGCTCAGTGCCCTGGTGCACGGCCTGAAATGCCTGATTTATGGGTACATATGCGCATTTGTGGTGATCAGAAAAAAGCCTGATGATCGCGACATTCACGGGTAGCACGGCGAGACTGTGCTACCCTTTTTTTATGCCCGTTTACCCTGTGGAGGGACACACCACCCATGAACCAGACCCCCAACGCCGATATCGCCGACTACTACAGCGCCGAGACGTTCAAGCGGATCAAGGACTTTGCCGATGGCAAGGAAACCCCGTTTGTGGTGATCGACACCCAGACCATCGAACGCCAGTACGATGAGCTGATCGACGGTTTCCCCTACGCAAGCGTCTACTATGCGGTGAAGGCCAACCCGGCCCCACAGATTCTGACCATGCTGCGGGACAAGGGTGCCAATTTCGATATCGCGTCGGTGTATGAGCTGGACAAGGTCATGGGGCTGGGTGTCACCGGCGATCGCATCAGCTACGGCAACACCATCAAGAAGGCGAAGGACATTCGCACCTTCTACGAGAAGGGTGTGCGTCTGTATGCCACCGACTCCGAAGCAGACCTGCGCAACATTGCCAAGGCGGCCCCGGGTTCGAAGGTGTATGTGCGTATCCTGACGGAAGGTACCCTGACTGCCGACTGGCCGCTGTCCCGCAAGTTCGGCTGCCAGACCGATATGGCCATGGACCTGCTGATCCTGGCCCGGGATCTGGGCCTGGTGCCTTACGGCGTATCGTTCCATGTCGGTTCCCAACAGCGGGAAATCGGTGCCTGGGATGCGGCGCTCAGCAAGGTGAAGGTAATCTTCGAGCGCCTGAAGGAAGAAGACGGCATCGAGTTGAAGATGATCAACATGGGCGGCGGTTTTCCGGCCAATTACCTGACTCGCACCAACGAGTTGAGTGTGTATGCCCGGGAGATCCTGCGTTTCCTGAAAGAGGATTTTGGCGACGATCTGCCTGAGATCATTATCGAGCCGGGGCGGTCGCTGATTTCCAATGCCGGGGTGTTGGTGAGTGAGGTGGTTCTGATTTCGCGCAAGTCCCGCACGGCGTTGCACCGATGGGTGTTCACTGATGTGGGCAAGTTTTCCGGGCTGATCGAGACGCTGGATGAGTCGATCAAGTTTCCGATCTGGACCGAGAAGACCGGTGAGGGTGAAGACTGTGTGATTGCCGGGCCGACGTGTGACAGTGCCGACATTATGTACGAGCACCATAAGTATCCGTTGCCTTTGAACCTGGCGATTGGGGACCGGATGTACTGGCTGTCGACCGGGGCTTATACCACCACTTACAGTGCCATCGAGTTTAACGGGTTTCCTCCGTTGAAGGACTACTACATCTAAGTTCGGAGTCTGGCTCCGCTTTATTTCGGAGTCCAGCCGCAGGGCGGAAAGCTCACCCCCGCCCCACGGCTTGCTAGCACTTTGCGGGGAGCCGGCACGGCTGTTGGATATTGGAAGGAAACAAAGGATCAGCTTTCGGGCTGGTCCTTTTTTCGTTCCAGGTCCAGGGTGAAGGCCAGGGGCAGGACCAGCACGCTGTAGGCGATCATGGTGATGATGGCGTGTCTGGGGTCGCCGGTGGTGTCGGCGATGAGGCCGCCGAGCATGGGCACGCAGAAGCCCATGGTGTAGCCCACCAGGAAGGTGCCTGCGGAGAGGCGGCCGGTTTCGGCGGAGCTGACCAGGAGCGGTGGCAGGGCGACGAGCAGGATCAGGAGGATGCCGGCGACGAAGCTCATGACGGTGGCGCTGGCGATGAACCACCAGCCTTCCAGGAACACGGTGCCGGTGGTGCCGAGGATGCTGAGGGCCGCGGTTATGACGATGGTGGTGCGGCTGCTTACCCAGCGGCGGGCCATTTTGAGCACGACCAGGGAGGCGAATACCTGGGCAATGTTGTACCAGAACAGGGCTTCGGAGAGCATGCTGATTTTGCCCTGCTGCTCCAGCAGGTTGCCCATGTAGGCATTGAGGCCGAAGAACATGGAGCCGGACAGGCCCAGTAGCAGGCCAATGCGCAGGGTAAGCGGGTTTTTCCAGTCTGGCAGCCAGGCGGCGCGGCGCACGGGGCGGGCCATGTCCCGTTTGGGCAGGAACAGGGCGGCGGCCACCAGCAGTGCCGGTAGAGACCAGACCAGCAGGGTGGCACGCCAGCTGTTGTCCAATAGCGGCATGAGTACCGGCAGGGTGATGCCGGCGCCGATGAATTCACCCATCAGCATGCCGTTCATGTAGATGGCAGAGCCCATGGCAATGTGGTGGGGTTCCAGCCAGCGTGGTAACAGTGCTGGCAGTGCCGGTTGCATCATGGCAACGCCCAGCCCCATCACGGCGCTGGCGAGCATCAGGGTGAAGGTGTCGGGCACCAGGCCCCGGCCTGCGGAACCGATCACCATAATAACCATGGCTATGGCCAGGGTGTTTCGGGGGCCGATGCGGGAGATCGACAGGGAGCCAGGCATGGCGCCGATGGCGAGCATCAGGATGGGTAGGGTGGTCAGGGCACCGGTGAGGGCCTGGCTCAGGGCCAGCTCGTCAGCAATAAACGGTGCCAGCGGTGGGGCGACCAGTATAGGTACCCGGAGGTAAACACCGGCCAGCCAAAGCAGCACCGCCACCGGCAGCAGCCTGGCTGGCGGTGGCGGTGTGGTCGCGGCGGAGTTGCTTGCCACGATGGTGCGAATCAGTCTTCGCTGGTGTCCGGCAGATAGGCGCCGTCTTCGTCGTGCACTTCCTGGCCGGTAACCGGCGGGTTGAAGGCGCAGATCAGGCGCATGTCTTCGGTGCCGCCGTACAGGGTGTGACGGTCGTGCTTGTCGAGGGCGTACAGGGTGCCGTCGGTAATTTCGTGCACTTCACCGGTGGCAAGGTCCTTGATGCGGCCGTTACCGGCTACGCAGTAAACCGCTTCCAGGTGGTGCTTGTACCAGAAGGTGTGCTCGGTGCCGGCCGGGATGATGGTTTCATGGAAAGAGAAACCCATACCGTCCTTTTTCAGCAGCAGGCGGCGGCTGGTCCATTGCTGGGCGCTGACTTCGCGCTCGGTACCGATGATGTCTTGCACTCGTACGATTTTCATTCGCATTCCTCATTTGGTGATGGAATAGCCATACAGTATAAACATGCCCGTCAGTCGCGATTCAACCGCCAATCGTCGTATACCGACATGGCCTGCTCGATTGCCTGCGCGAAATTCTGTTTTTGAGCAGGGCTTAGAGCGCCCTGTTTCCGGCATCGGTCGAACGCTTTCTGGATCTCCCGGCGGGCGTTTTTGTCGAGCCGTTCCAGCCAGTGATGGTCCGCCGGTTCCAGTTCCAGCAGATCCCGCCCGGCGTGGTTGCGGTGGTTGATATGCCACCAGTGATCGACGGCTCTCCCCAATACCACATAGCCGAACTGACTGTCTTGAACCGGGCCGAAAGTGGCGGCTTTCAGTCCGTCTTTCAAGGGCCGGATGTTGAGCGCCGGCAACAGCAGCCGGTCGCCGTAAAAGTAGCTGCCGGCAGCGCCCAGTAAGCCGCCGACGAGGGCGCCTGCCCCCAGAGAGGAGCCCAGTGTCATGGCATCAATCCCCGCACCACCAACGGCTCCGGCACCGAAACCGGCAGTGGCCAGGTAGCGCTTGCTCACAGCCCAGTGTTTGCGGGTGTCTTCGGAAAACAGGTCGTGCTGGCTGGCCCATTGCAGTTCGGCTTCCTGGCGCCGGATACGTTGATGCTGGTACAGGTGTTCGATGTCCACGCGCAGGGTCTGCTCCCGTTGTCGTTGGCGTTTATACCAGCGGTCTCTCAAGGTTTCGGCCAGGGTGGCATCGCTGGTGCCGGCAACCTGGTCGAGCGTCAGTGTGCGTTTTTCCTGGTAGCTCATCAGGTCTTCCAGTGCCCGGGCCATCACGCTGGCAGCCTGGCGCCGGCGCTGGCTGCGTTGTTCTGACAGCAGCTGCGTGGCCTGTTGCAGGGGGTGTTCCCAGTCCGGTTCGAGCTGGCCAAAGGCCCGTAACAGGCTGAGATGTTGCTCGAACGGGGCGCGAACGGCATCGAACTTGCGCACAACCTGGAAGAACTGACCGAGTGCCGATTGCCAGGTGTCACTGTAGTCGTCGGCACCAATGCTGTTGATCAACGCCAGGCTGGGCCGGCCGCTCCATCGCAGAATGGTCATTTCGGCTTCGTGCTCGGCACTGTAGGGAACCGATCCGTCCACCACGTAGATGATGCCGGCACCCTCGATAATCGGAGCCAGCAATTCACACTCGTCGATATAGCGGTCATCGCCCTGATGCTGGAGTACAAAGGCCCTTACCGTGTCCGGATGATCGGAGGCCGATAGACTGTGGGCTTCGAGCCATTGCAGCACCCGCCGTGGTCGCTGGAAACCCGGGGTGTCCACCAGGGTGTAGAGCGTGCGACCATCCACGGATAATGGGTAGGCCTGATGGGCGCGGGTGGTGCCCGGTTCGAGGGCGATAGCGATGGCATCGTTCTGGGAGAGGGTCGCCACAACGCTGGATTTGCCCTTGTTGGGATGGCCTACCACAGCAAATACCGGAGACGGCTTCATGATTGTGGATGTCCAGTTTGATAGGGGTTTTCCGGTAACGAAGGCATCAGGGCCACGGAGGCAAAGCCGGCCGGTAGCCTTTCGGTAAATCGCAGCCAGGGTTGAATCAGGTGGTCTGGCGGCATTCGGTTGGCGTCTGCGGCAAGGGGCAGAAGGATGACTTTGGTGCCGGCTGGCCACTGTTCCCGGGCCTGATCGAGAAAGTCATGGAGTTCACCGGTAGGTGGCTCCCAACTGCGGGTGATCAGTACCACCGCGGGTGAGGTTTCCCCGGACAGCGCCTGGGTAAGCGTTGCCAGCACCTGGTCGTCCTGGGCCAGCGAGGACCGCCCCCCCGCTTTGTAAATCTGGCTGTTACTGGCCAGCAGTGGCTGCGGCAATTCCGGATCACCGGCACCGGCCCAGCAGACCAGATGTTGCGCGTCCTGGAGTTCGCCGGGTTTGGCGCGGGTGGTGGTGTCGGGCAGATCGTCGGCATCGTTGTGCTGGTTGCCGGTGTCCAGCGTCGGCGTTTCCATGCGGTACAGCAGCGCCTGCATGCCCGGGTGGCGTTGCAGCAGGCTGAACGCCTTGCGGTGGACCAGCCACTGACTGAAGGCAAGTAATAGCAGGCGCGGCATTAGCACCCAGGTCAGCCACAGCATGACCACAAAGGGCCACCACTGCCCCCATTGTGCCGGCGCGGTGCCGGCACTGCCCGGGTCGGCGCGGAAGAATCGGGTGGCGTCGATCAGTTCCTGGGAGGGCTCGGCCGCAGGCCACAGCCAGCTCCACGGTCCGGCAACCACTTGGATCAGCCGGTGATACCCCTGAGCGGCGGTGTCCAATGTGGTGCTCCAGCCAAAGGCCAGATCCTGAATGACCAGCATTACCAGCAGCGTTATCAGGCCGGTGATGGCAAACAGGGTGCCGCCGGTGTGGGCAGCCCGGGCCATCAAAACCGGGTGCAGCTGCGCGAGGGTGGCGCCGGGCGGTTGTTTTTGCAGTCGCCGTTGCAGCCAGCGCCAGGGCTGCCAGCCCGCCAGGGATTGCACGGTGGTGGCCAACGCCAGTAGCAATTGCAGCAGAACAAACGCCAGCAGTACGGTGACATTGATGCGCTGGCCGCCATCGTAGAACAACAGGCCGGCCATGGTGATTATGCCGAACACCGCCCCTGCTGCTGCAAAGCCGCCATTGATACGGCGCCAGCGCTGTTGCAGCGCCCGGCCCTGCGCACGCACGCCACCGGGGCCACTGAGCCGCTGCATGTGTGCCAGCCAGTGTGCGGCATCGGGCTGTATGCCCTGTTGCTCGCAGTCCAGGGCGAAACGCCGGTCCCGGCGATGCAAAAACGCAGGGGCTTGATCCCTGTCCCGCTGGATGCGGTCATCAAAATCCAGCAGCAGACGAAGGGGGTTGTGGCTCATGCAGTGTCCTGATGAATTCGGTCGGATTTGCTTTCCTGCTAGGATATAGCCAATAACGCTCATGAAGCCAGCCGGGAAGCCCTATGCCCCACCACCTGATGAACCTGCGCAATGTGCCGGATGACGAAGCCGAGGACATTCGTGCCCTGTTTGACGAGCACGATGTGCGCTATTACGAAACGCCACCCAGCCGCTGGGGCATCAGCATGGGCGGTTTCTGGGTGCATGATGATGACGAGGCCCGGCGGGCCCGGGCTCTGCTGGACGGCTATCAGGCTGAGCGCCTGGCCACCCGGCGTCGGGAATATCAGGCCCGGTGTGCGCGGGGCGAAACCGGCCTTTGGTTCCAGTTCCGCCAACGGCCGGTCACTTTCGTGGCCGCTGTGATTGCAGTGGCGGCTATTCTGGCGTTGAGCCTGCTACCTTTCATTCGTCTCTAGCCTGGTACCGGTGCGCCGTCTATGACACAGCTGTTTTCAGATAATCATAAAACCGGACTGACCCGGGAGTTGATCGATGCGCTGGCACCAATGTTCGAGCAGGCCAGCGCCGGCGCGATTGCCATTGATGCGGATAACCGGATCACCTGGATTAATCAGAGCTATGCCGATTTGCTGCAGTTGCCGGCCCCGTCGGTTGCCATCGGCGAGGATGTCCGCCGGATCATTCCCCATACCCGAATGCCGGAGGTGGTCGCCTCCGGCAAGCCGCTATTGCTGGACATCATGGAACATAATCACCAGCAGCTGGTGGTGACACGCATACCGGTACAGGACGATGACGGCAAGATCGTGGGCGCCATCGCCTTTGTGCTCTACGACGATTTGCAGCCACTGACGCCTCTGGTGGCCAAATTCCGCAGGCTGCATCAGGATCTGGCCGCCGCCCGCAAGGCGCTTGCCAAAAAATCCCGGGGTACCCGCTACAACCTGACGGACTTTGTGGGGGCCAGCCCGCAAGCCCTTGAGGTGAAGCGCCGGGCCCGGCTGGCATCGGGTCGTGACGTGCCGGTATTGCTGCTGGGCGAAACCGGCACCGGTAAAGAGGTTCTGGCCCAGGCCATTCACTCGGCATCCGCGAGGGCCCACAAGCCGTTTGTCGGCGTTAACGTGGCGGCGGTGCCTGAAAACCTGTTGGAGGCCGAATTTTTCGGTGTGGCACCGGGGGCCTACACCGGCGCAGACAAGCGCACCCGGGAGGGCAAGTTCCAGCTCGCCAACGGCGGCACCCTGTTTCTGGACGAGGTGGGGGATATGCCTTTGCCGTTACAGGCCAAGCTGTTGCGGGCGTTGCAGGAGGGGGAGATTGAGCCACTGGGTTCGAACACCGTCAGCCCGGTGGATGTGCGGGTTATTGCCGCCACCAGTCGCAATCTTGACGCCATGATCGCTGACGGCAGCTTCCGGTCGGACCTGTATTACCGGCTCAATGTACTCGAGATTTCGATACCGCCTTTGCGAGATCGGCTGGTGGACCTGGGGGTGCTGTGTGAAGCGCTGCTGGGTGATATCTGCGACGGCCAGGGCTTGCCCGGTGAAATCACCGACGAGGGCATTGCCGCGTTGGGCCATTACGACTGGCCCGGCAATATTCGGGAGTTGCGTAACCTGTTGGAACGGGCCCTGACCATGAGTGAGGATGATGGCCTGCTCGATGCTGAATCGATTTTTAAGGTGTTGCCGGCAGCCAGTGCGGGGCCCGAACCACGCATGTCGTTGCGCCGGGTTCGGCCTTTGGCCCGGGTGATGGCCGAGGCGGAAGCCCATGCCATCGAAGAAGCTCTGCTGGCGTGCCGTGGCAACCGGACGCGGGCGGCCAGGTTGCTGGGGATTTCCCGCTCTGTGCTGTACGAAAAACTGGCCAGAATGTCCTGAAATCCGGACAGTTGTCCGAAATTCAGGACATATAACTACGACCTACAGCGAGAAGTGTCCTGATATTCGGACAACTGTTTTCTTTTTCATTCCCGTTTGACGTCATAATCTCTTTAATATCATGCAGTTGTGTTATTTGGCACAACGAGTGCAGTTATCCGGATGCAGGACGTCAGAACAACGCTTGAAAACAAACTGACGCACCATTGTTGGACCCAAACCGAGTCAGTCAGGTTTTCCTGCGTTGTCTGATCCTATTCAGACTCGCCTTCCAGCCCTGTGCCGGGAGGTCGATGACAACAAAAAGAAGGATCCAGTTCATGTCGATCAAGTTCAATGTCTCTCGCCTTGCCTATGGCATTACCGCCGCTGCCGTCATCACCGGTAGCCTGGCCAGCAGCGACGCGCTGGCTGCCGAGAAAGTTCGTTGGCAGGTTCCCCTCGCCTTTCCTTCGCACCTGATCGGTTTGACCACACCGGTCAAACACCTGTCGGAAAACCTCAAAGCGGTTTCCGGCGGAGATATTCAGCTTCGCTACTATGAGCCCGGCGAACTGGTTCCCCCGTTTGAAATCATGGATGCCGTGGGCAGCGGCAAGTACCCCGCCGGTTACACCTGGGTGGGTTATGACCAGGGCACTATTCCTTCCCTGCCGCTCTACTCCGGTGCACCTTTCAACATGGAGCCACCGGCGTATCTGGCATGGTACTACGAGGGCGATGGCCGGGAGCTGCTGGAAGAAATCTACGCCGAGCGCAACATTCACCCGATGCTTTGTTCGATCATCGGGCCTGAGGGTGCCGGCTGGTTTGCCCAGCCCATCGAAGGTGTGGACGACTTTGACGGCCTGAAGATCCGCTTTGCCGGTATTGGCGGCAAGGTCCTGGAAAAGCTGGGCGCCTCTGTCACCATGGTGCCTGGCGGCGAGATCTACCAGGCTCTGGAGCGCAAGACCATTGATGCCACCGAGTTCTCCCAGCCAGCCATCGACAAGATGCTGGGCCTGGACCAGATCATCAAGAACTACATCATGCCCGGCTGGCACCAGACTCTGACCACCTCCCACCTGCTGGTGAACAAGGACACCTGGGAAAAGCTGGAACCCCAAACCCGCGCACTGGTGGAGATGGGGTGCGAGTCTGCCACGCTCAAGGGCTTTGCCCAGAGCGAGTGGGCCCAGCCAACCGCACTGCGCGACTACGAGAAAGAAGGTGTGAGCGCCCAGACCCTGCCAGAGCCCGTGCTGCGGGAATTGCAGAAGGTCACCAACGAGGTGCTGGACGAGATCGCAGCCAAAGACCCGATGTTCAAGCGGGTTCTGACCAGCCAGCGAGACTTCATGGAACATCACTCCATCTGGCACTCCAAGGGCTACCTGCCCCGGGATTTCTACCAGTACGACTGATCAGCGGATGATGATCGCAGCAGGCAGCGCTAGATCGCTGCCTGCAACTCCCTCCTGCGTACGAATGAATCGAGGTTATTGTGACGGATTCCAATACGTCTGTGGGCAGTCAATCCACGGCCCCCGGTAATATCGAATTGCCTGCCAACGGGCTGTCCTGGCGGCTGGACATGCTGGTGGTGGCCGTGGGTCGCCTGAGTTCCTGGTTGTGGATTGGTGTGCTCGTTGTTGTGCTCATCAACGTATTTTCGCGGTATGCGTTGTCGCAGGGCTCCATTGCTCTGGAGGAACTGTCGTGGCACCTGTTCGGGATCGCCACCATGCTGACGCTCGGCTACGCCGTGGTCCGGGATGACCATGTCCGGGTAGACGTGCTGAAAGAAAAGTTTTCGCCCAGGGCGCAGGCCTGGATCGACCTGCTGGGCACTGTTGTACTGGCGTTGCCGGTGATCTACCTGATGATTGATGCCCTGGTGCCCTATGCCTGGACGGCCTGGACCTACAACGAACGATCCCAGGCGCCCAGTGGGCTGCCGTACCGGTTTATCTTCAAGAGCATGTTGCCGCTTGGCCTGGCCTTCGTGATGCTGGCGCTGCTTTCCAGGGCGACCCGCTGCACAACGCTGTTGTTTGGCTTCCCCAGGGCGGTCACCCCTCCGAACGACGATCGCCGGTCCACCGGCCATCCCAATCCCTGAATAACGAGGCAGACGTCATGGGTGTAGAAGCGATTCTTGTTATCGCCATGTTCGCCAGCTTCATGGTGCTCCTGCTGCTGGGATTCCCGGTAGCCTGGTCACTGGCGGGTATTGGTCTTGTGTTCGCCATTGTCGGACACGTGATGGTCGAGTATTTCGACTCCCCGCTCTGGTTTACCTGGCAAGGCACCATGGGGGTGCTGGATGCCAGAATCTACGGCATTGTCGCCAACGAATTGATGGTGGCGCTGCCGATGTTCATTTTCATGGGCATCATGCTGGACCGCTCCGGCATTGCCGAGAAACTGATGCACAGCCTGGTGCGCGTGCTGGGCCCGCTGCGTGGCGGTTATGCCATCACCGTGGTGATCGTGGGCGTGTTGCTGGCGGCATCTACGGGTATTGTCGGTGCCTCGGTGGTGTTGCTGGGCATGTTGTCCCTCGGGCCGATGATGCAGGCCAACTACAACAAATCCCTGGCCGTGGGTACCGCCTGTTCCGTGGGTACCCTGGGTATTCTGGTGCCGCCCAGCATTATGCTGGTGCTGATGGCGGACCGGCTGGGCACTTCCGACGCATCCGTGGGCAAGTTGTTTATGGGGGCGCTGATCCCCGGTGTAATGCTGGGCGCGATGTACATTCTGTACATTCTGATTGCCTCGTTCATTAAAAAAGACCTGGCACCCGCGCCGGCAAATCGGGAGCCCCTCAACGCCCGGGCCTGGCTGGATGTGCTCAAAGCGGTTCTGCCGCCCATGGTGCTGATCATTGCGGTACTGGGCTCGATCTTTTTTGGTATTGCTACCACCACAGAAGCCTCTGCGGTGGGTGCCGGCGGTGCTTTGCTGATGGCCTTTGTCAGCAGGCGTCTGGACATGGCCACCCTGAAAGAATCCCTGTATCAGACCAGTCGTACCTCGGCGTTTATCTTCGGCATCTTCATCGGTGCCACGGTGTTCGCGTCGGTGTTGCGGGGGCTGGGCGGCGATGAAGTCATTGAAAGCGCGATCACCGGCCTGCCCTTTGGCACCACCGGGGTCTTGCTGACCGTGCTGTTAATCACCTTCCTGCTCGGGTTCTTCCTGGACTGGGTGGAAATTACCCTGATCGTCCTGCCGCTGGTAGCGCCGGTGCTGTTCAAGATGGGCGTGGAGCCGGTGTGGTTCGCGATCATGTTCGCCATCTGCCTGCAGACCTCATTCCTGACGCCGCCGGTGGGCTTCTCGTTGTTCTACATCAAGGGCGTGTGCCCGCCGGGCATCACTACACGGCATATCTACCTGGGCGTGCTGCCGTTTATTGCCCTGCAGTTGCTGGCGCTGGCCCTGGTGTTCTGGTTCGAGCCGCTGGCCACCTGGCTGCCTAACGAGGTGTATGGAGGGGGCTGACCAGCCCCCCCCCTGCGGATTCCAATAACAATTCCAATCGTGAAAGGAGATTGTGACCATGCGTCTTCACAATCAAGTTGCCCTGATTACCGGCGCCGGCCGGGGCATTGGCCGCGCCATTGCTGAACATTACGCCCGCGAAGGGGCCCGGGTGGCGGTGGCGGACCTGACCCTCGAAAGCGCCGCCGACACCGTAGCGGCCATTGAACAGGCCGGCGGCACGGCCCTGGCCCTTGCCATGGATGTCACCGACGAACAGGCGGTTGACCAGGGTGTGGCCACCATCGTTGAACACTGGGGCAGGCTCGATGTCGCCCTGGCCAATGCCGGTATCCAGCACATCGACCCGGTGCACAAGCTGGCCTACGCCGACTGGAGCAAGGTGATGAACGTGCACCTGGACGGCGCCTTTCTGGTGACCCGGGCCGCACTGCGGCAGATGTACACCCAGGGTGGGGGTACTATGCTCTATATGGGCTCGGTACACTCGGTGGAAGCGTCGCCCTTGAAGGCCCCCTACGTGGCCGCCAAACACGGCATGCTCGGCCTGTGCCGGGCGGTGGCAAAAGAAGGTGCCGAGCACGGGGTACGCAGCAACATTATCTGCCCCGGCTTTGTGCGCACCCCGCTGGTGGACAAGCAGATACCGGAGCAGGCCAAAGAGCTGGGTATTTCCGAAGAAGAAGTGATCAGCAAGGTCATGCTCAAGAACACCGTGGACGGCAAGTTCACCACCCTGGAAGACGTATCGGAGCTGGCAGTGCATCTGGCCGCCTTCCCGTCCGCTGCCCTGACCGGCCAGTCGATTGTGGTCAGCCACGGCTGGCATATGCAGTAATTTTCTGGAGAGACGGATGAGCAACACAGAACAATCACCGGTTGTCTGGACCCCGGACCAGGACACCCTCACCGGTTCCCGCATGGGCCAGTTCAAGGCCTGGCTCGAGCAACAGGGCTTTGGCCCCTTTGCCGATTACCACGCCCTGCATCAGTGGTCGATCACCGAGCTGGATACTTTCTGGCAGAAGGTGTGGGATTACTGTGGCCTGGTTTGCGACACCCCCGCCAAGCGCGTGTTGGGTAATCGCGAGATGCCCGGCGCGGAATGGTTCCCGGGCATGAAGCTGAACTTCGCCGCCAACCTGCTGCGCCTGTCTGATGGCGACCATGCCGACAAAGAAGCCGTGGTGGCCTACTGCGAAACCCGGCCGGTGCTACGCAAGACCTACGCCGAACTGAAAGCCGACACCGGTGCGCTGGAAGCCTTCCTGCGCAGCAAAGGCATCGAGAAGGGCGACCGCGTGGCCGGCGTGGTCACCAACGGCTACGAAGCCCTGGTCGGCATGCTGGCGGCCACCAGCCTGGGGGCCATCTGGAGCTCCGCCTCCCCGGACTTCGGCATCGGCGCCATCAACGACCGCTTCGGCCAGATCGAACCCTCGGCCCTGATTGTGGTGAATGGCTACGGTTACGGCGGCAAGATGTTCGCCCGTCAGAACGATTTCGCGGAACTGATCGCTGGCCTGCCGTCCCTCAAGACCGTCGTCAGCATCGCCCAGTTACCGGACGAAGCGCCGATCCCCGGCGAACTCGTCAACACCTGGGATGACGCCCTGAAAGCCGGCGAAGGCCAGGCGCCCTCGTTCACCCCGGTGGACCCGGACCACCCCGTCTACATCCTCTATTCCTCCGGCACCACCGGCAAACCCAAGTGCATCGTGCATGGCACCGCCGGTTTACTGGTCAACCACGCCAAGGAGCTCATGCTCCACGGCGACGTTGGCCCGGACGACCGCTTCCTGTACTTCACCACCTGCGGCTGGATGATGTGGAACTGGCAGGCCTCCGCCCTGATGACCGGCGCCGCCGTGATCACCGTGGATGGCTCCCCGGGTTACCCGAGCCTGAACTTCCTCTGGGAAACCGTGGCCAGGGAACGGGTCACCCACTACGGCACCAGCGCCCGCTTCATCGCCGGCTGCCGCAAAGCCGAACTGCAACCGGCGAAAACCCTGGACCAGAACCCTCTACGCGTGGTGTTCTCCACCGGCTCGCCGCTGTTACCGGAAGACTACGACTGGATCTACAGCGACGGCGCACCAAACGCCCTGCTCGGCTCCATCGCCGGCGGCACCGACATCTGCGGCTGCTTTGTGGGGTCTACCCCACTGCTGCCGGTACGTAGAGGCGAAATCCAGTGCCGTTTGCTGGGGGTGGATGCAGTGGCCTACGGCGACGACGGCCAACCGGTCAGCGAAGGCCGCGGCGAACTCGTCTGCCGCCAACCCTTACCCTCCATGCCCGTCAGCTTCTGGCAGGACCCGGACGGCGAACGCTATAAAGACGCCTACTTCAACACCTTCCCCGGCGTCTGGGCCCACGGCGACTTCATCGAATTCACCGAACACGGCGGCGCCATCATCTACGGCCGCTCCGACGCCACCCTTAACCCCGGCGGCGTAAGAATTGGTACCGCCGAAATCTACCGCCAGGTCGAAACCATCAGCGAAGTGAAAGACAGCCTCGTCGTCGGCCGCCAGATCGACGGTGACGTGGAAGTGGTGTTGTTCGTGGTCCCGGCCGAAGGCCAGACCGTCACCGACGACCTGGCCAAAACCCTGAAAACCCGAATCCGCGAAGGCGCCAGCCCAAGGCACGTACCCAAACACATCGTCGAAGTGCCCGACATCCCCTACACCCGCAGCGGCAAGAAGGTCGAGCTGGCAGTCGCCCGACTGATCAACGGCTCGAACAAAGCCGATAACCGGGATGCCCTGGGTAACCCGGAAGCGCTGGACCGGATTCGGGAGCGTTTGGCTGCGGCCGGCTTGTTACCGGAATGATCAGGGGTGTTTTGTTGACAAAGTGACGGCCGTCATCGCTGAGCAAAGGGTTGCGGAAACCACCGCGATCACTCCAAAGCCAGAAAAACGAACAAATGTTAGAAAGTTTCGTAAATTCCCGCCATTTCATGAGCCTGTAACCGAAGATCAGGCATTATCCGTACGTTCTTATACTAAGATCGTAATCAAAATTCCGCAAAAAATGCTATCTTAGTAGGTCTATCAAAAGTTCCGAATCAGTCACTGGCAAAACCGGACGTTCACAAGACGCCCGAATGCGCCATGACCGTCCTGAACCCACCCCATAGCCTGAGGACGAAAATGAGCAACTCCAAATCCAAGATTGTCTACACGTTGACCGACGAGGCACCCGCCCTCGCTACCCGGTCACTGCTTCCCATCCTGGAAACCTTCGCCAAGCCGGCTGGTATCGACTTCGAAACCAGCGACATCTCTCTCGCGGCGCGTATTCTGGCAGGCTTCCCGGACTACCTCGAGGAAGACCAGCGGGTGCCGGATGCCCTGGCTGAATTGGGTGAGTACACCAAGGATCCGGACGCCAACATCATCAAGCTGCCGAACATCTCTGCGTCCATTCCCCAGCTGCGTGCTGCCATCAAAGAGCTGAACGAGCAGGGCTACAAGGTTCCCGAGTACAAAGAAAACCCGGAAACCGACGAAGAGAAAGAAATCCACGCACGTTACTCCAAAGTGCTGGGCAGCGCCGTTAACCCGGTCCTGCGTGAAGGTAACTCCGACCGCCGTGCACCGGCTGCGGTAAAAGCCTTTGCCCGCAAGTTCCCGCACACCATGGGTGAGTGGAGCCCGGCTTCCCGTACCCACGTGGCGCACATGCGCGGTGGCGACTTCTACTCCAGCGAGCAGTCAGTAACCCTGGACAAGGCCACCAACGCCCGCATCGTGTTCGAGAACAAGAAGGGTGAGCAAACCGTTCTGAAATCCGACCTGCCGCTGCTGGAAGGCGAAGTGCTCGACGGCATGTTCATGAGCAAGAAGGAACTGGTGAAGTTTTTCGAAGGCGCCATCGAAGACTGCGAAAAGACCGGTGTGATGTTCTCCCTGCACGTGAAAGCCACCATGATGAAAATCTCTCACCCGATCGTGTTCGGTCACGCGGTGAAGGTGTTCTTCAAGGAGCTGTTCGACAAGTACGGCGACCTGTTCAATGAAATCGGCGTAAACCCGAACAACGGCCTGTCTTCCGTGGTTGAGAAGATCAAGCAACTGCCGGAATCCAAGCAGGAAGAAATCCAGGAAGCCCTGCACGCCTGCTACGAGCACCGTCCGGAAATCGCCATGGTCGATTCCGTTAAAGGTATCACCAACCTGCACGTACCGAGCGACGTGATCGTAGACGCCTCCATGCCGGCAATGATCCGTAACTCCGGCAAGATGTGGGCCCGTGATGGCAAGCTGAAGGACACCAAGGCGGTTATGCCTGAGTCCACCTACGCCACCATCTACCAGGAAGTGATCAACTTCTGTAAGACCCACGGCGCGTTCGATCCCACCACCATGGGTACTGTGCCGAACGTCGGCCTGATGGCCCAGAAGGCGGAAGAGTACGGCTCCCATGACAAGACCTTCGAAATCAAGGAAGACGGTATCGTTCGCGTTGTCGCTGAAGACGGCACTGTGCTGACTGAGCACAACGTTGAGCAAGGCGATATCTGGCGCGCTTGCCAGACCAAGGACCTGCCGATCCGCGACTGGGTCAAGCTGGCGGTCAACCGTTCACGTTCCAGCGGTATGCCGGCGGTATTCTGGCTGGACGACGAGCGTGCCCACGATGCCCAGCTGATCAAGAAGGTCGAGAAGTACCTGGCCGAGCTGGACACCGAAGGCCTGGAAATCCACATCATGTCTCCGGTTCGTGCTATCCGCTGGACCATGGAGCGCCTGATCCGTGGCCTGGATACCATTTCCGTAACCGGCAACGTGCTGCGTGACTACCTGACCGACCTGTTCCCGATCCTGGAGCTGGGCACCAGCGCCAAGATGCTGTCCATCGTGCCGCTGCTGAACGGCGGTGGTCTGTACGAGACCGGTGCTGGCGGTTCCGCACCCAAGCACGTACAGCAGCTGATCCAGGAAAACCACCTGCGTTGGGATTCCCTGGGTGAATTCCTGGCCACCGCAGTGTCCCTGGACGAGCTGGGCGAGAAGCAGAACAACCAGCGCGCCCGCCTGCTGGGCCAGACCCTGGACAAGGCTACCGAGAAACTGCTGGAGAACAACCAGTCTCCGTCCCGTGTGACCGGCGAGCTGGACAACCGTGGTTCCCACTTCCACCTGGCCCGTTACTGGGCGGAAGAGCTGTCCAAACAGGATGAAGACAAGGAACTGAAAGAGTTCTTCACCAAGCTGTCTGCACAGCTGGAAGAGAACAAGGACAAGATCCTGGAAGAAATGACGGTGGTACAGGGCAATCCGGCGGATATCGGTGGTTACTACCACGCGCCGGCGGAGAAAGTGTCTGCCGTTATGCAGCCCAGCGCAACGCTGACCAAGATCCTGGTCGACGCCCAGGCATCTGTGAGCTGAGGCTCAGTGTCAGGCCGGGATGTTTCCCGGCCCTGATCAAAAAAACCGGACAGCCATTGGCTCTCCGGTTTTTTTGTTGTCTAGTCGTCCTCGTCAGGGTCTTCCTGGTAGCCTTTGCCGGTCTCACCCGCCTTGCGCAGCTGGATCAGCGTCAGTGGCGGGCCAATGATCTCGAATACCACCGTCGCGCCGATGACCAGTGGCAGGATGTAACCCAGTTCCGGTAGCCGTTCGGTGGCTACCAGCGCCAGGCCCAGGGCTACGCCTGCCTGGGGCATCAGGCAGGCCCCGATGCGGCTACGGGTATCGGGCGCCGAGCCGGCCAGCACGCTGCCCAGATAGCCACCGGCAAAGCGCCCTGCCACCCGGGCCAGCACATAGGCCACTCCCAGTGCGCCCAGTGTTGGCAGTGCCAGCCAGTCCAGCTGGTAGCCCGCCATAAAGAAGAACAGTGCCAGGAAGGGTTCGGAAATACCGTCGATTGAACGGAATGGCCGCACGTGGTGCCGGGCGAGGTTGGCGACGACCACGCCCAGGGTCATGCAGGTGAGCAGGTAAGACAGGCCGAGCCAGCCGGCCAGCCCCGCGGCTACAAACACAAAGCCGGCGGATTCCAGCAGCATGGGCTCACCGGGCCGCAGCCGGCCGGTCAGCCACGCCATGGGCAGGCCAAGGACAATGCCCAGCAGTACCGAGCCTCCGACCTCCATCACCCCGTGCAGCATAGCCGTAGGGCCATGGGTATCGCCGTTGCCAATCAGCAGTCCGGCGCTGACCAGCAGGATACTGAACAGGATGGCGCCCCAGGCGTCGTCGATGGCTACAACCTGGAACACCAGCCGGGTCAGCGGGCCGTTGGCGCCGGATTCCCGCAGTACGTCCAGCGTGGCGGCCGGCGCCGTGGCGGTGGAAATGCCGCCCAGCAAGAGCGCTGCCGCCAGGTTGCCGGTGGCCAACCAGGTAGCGAAGGTAACGGCTGCAGCGGTCACAAAGGTGACCACCAGGCTGACAATCAGCGCCTCCTTGCCCTGCTTGAGGTCTCTGGCAGACATCCGCTCGCCCAGCAGAAAGCCCACCATGGCCAGGGTCAGCTGGGTAATCAGGTGAAAGCTCTGGCTGGCATCGGCCGGCAGCAGGTCCAGAAGGTCCGGCCCTGCCAGGGCGCCCAGCAACAGCAACAGGGTGACCCGGGGCACATGTACTTTCTGGCCGACTGCATGGGCCGCCAGGGCCAATAACAGGGTGGCGCCAATCAGGATAAGGTCGTTGGCGTGATTCACCGGATCAGTCCTGTTGAAGGGGCGCGAAGGTGGCCCCGGTGAGCCTGGACAGGTCTTCCGGAGCCAGTTCGATCTCCAGGCCCCGTTTTCCGGCGCTGACAAACAGGGTTGCGAAGTTGCGGGCCGAGTCGTCGATAAACGTCTTCAGGCGCTTCTTCTGCCCCAGCGGGCTGACGCCACCCAGAACATAGCCGGTAGTGCGCTGCACCAGCTGTTTGTCGGCCATGGCGGCCTTCTTGGCCCCGGCGGCCCGGGCAATCAGCTTCAGGCTGAGCATGGCGGATACCGGCACCACGGCGACGGCGAGGTCTTTGCCATCCAGCGAGACAACCAGGGTTTTGAATACCTGGTCCGGATTGGCGCCGGTTTTTTCCACGGCCTCGTTGCCGTAGCTTTCGGCGGCCGGGTCATGCTCGTACTCATGCACGGTAAAAGCCACCCTGGCGCGTTGGGCGGCGAGAATTCCGGGGGTCATGCAGGCTCCTGTTGCAATCACGGTTTGCCGGAATTAAACCACGGGGCGCCGGTAACTGCATCCCGGTTGCTGCCGGATGATGTGCTTTGATCTATAGTGAAACCATTCAGATATAAAACAAAGGCAACAATATGCATTCACTGGCTCGCCGCGCCCTGAACCTCAGCGCCATTCCCCGGGACCTGGACTCGGTCACCTTCCGGGACACTGCCTCGGAGCACCCGGAACGGGTCGACCTGGCCCCAGAGGTTCCGGAAGCCGTGTGGCGCAGCGTGGAAGCCCTTTACCGGACCGGGGTTCATCCCGGTATCCAGCTGTCTTTGCGTTATCGGGGCGAGCAGGTGCTGCATCGTGCCATCGGTCATAGCCGGGGTAACGGGCCCCACGATCCCCGCTCGATGCCCCGGGTGCCGATGACTACCGAAACCCCCGTCTGCTTTTTCTCTGCCTCCAAGGCGGTGACTGCCTTGCTGATGCATATGCTGGCAGAGCAGGGGCTGGTGAACCTGATGGACCCGGTGTCCTACTACTGCCCGGAATTTGCCAGCAGCGGTAAGCGCACCATAACCGTGCACCAGATCCTGTCGCACCGGGGCGGTATTCCGGCCATTCCCCGGGAAACCCCCATTGATGTGTTGTGGGATAAAGACGAAATCTGGCGATTGCTGTGTAACGCCCGGCCGGTGGAAGTAGACGGCGCCAAGGTGGCTTACCACGCCATCACCGGCGGCTTTGTGTTGCAGCGGGTGCTGGAGAAGGTGACCGGCGACAGCATTGATGCCTACCTGGACAAGTACCTGCGCGGGCCCATGGGCATGAAGTGGTTCACCTACGGTATTGGTGCGGAACACCTTCCGGACCTGGCCAGTAACTACGCCACCGGGCCTACCCCGAGGTTTCCGGTGTCCTGGATTGTTAACCGGGCGCTGGGCGGCGACATCGGTACCGTTGAGCGAGTGACCAATGATCCCCGTTTCCAGGAAGCGGTGATTCCCGCCGGTAACCTGTGTGGCACCGCTGAGGAGATGAGCCGGTTCTTTCAGATGATGCTGAATGGCGGTACCTGGAATGGCCAGCGGATCTGCAGCGAACTCACCATTCGGCGTGCGATCCAGCAGTTCGGATCCCTCCAGGTGGACCGTACCATGATGCTGCCCATGCGCTTCAGTGCCGGCATGATGCTGGGCGGCAATCCGGTGGGGCTCTGGGGGCCGCAAAGCCGCTATGCCTTTGGCCACGTGGGCTTGATCAACAAGTTCTGCTGGGCGGACCCGGCCCGGGATATTTCGGTCAGCCTGCTCAATACCGGCTTCCCGATAGTCGGTCATCATTTACCCGCGCTGGGGAAGTTTGTCTATACTGTGTGCAAGCAGTTTCCGTTATTACCGGAGCATCGCCGCAGGCTGGTGGCAGCGTGAGTTGGGGCACCGGGGTTAACGGAGTGTTAAAAAAAGTGAAAGCTTGTTCATTTTAATTGAACTTTGTCGGACAGTCCGGCACACTTTTTCACGCAAGACTTTCAGGATGTGGAAGTTACCAAAGACTCAATGGATGAGACCCCTATGCCAAAATCAAGGCTATCCCCGCTCGAACCCCGCCGCGTGCAACTGGACTATCACGAGAGCATGCGCTCCCAGGTCCAGCAACAGCTGTGCAACGAAGTAGAGCGGCTTGAACGCCGTATCGAAACCCTGCGCATGACCAAGGCCCCCCACGCTGCCCTGATGATTTCTACCTATGAGCGCATGATCAGCCGCAAGAAGGGGTTTTTGCAGAACTGGGATTTGTAGCCGCTACTGCCGGTTGGCGGCCGATTCAGCACTCCAGAACGTTATGGCCTGGTCTTCCGGTTGGTAGGTACAGTTGTTCTCGTTCGGTACCCTGGGAATATCTTCTTCGGTCGGGTAGTCGGCCGGATCCGCTTGTGGGTCCGGAACCCTTGCCGGCTCGTTATTGGAGGCGTACAGGCGTACCTCGCTCATGGCGTAGTTCAGCTCAACCCGGATGCAGTCCGGACTGGGGTCGGCATCGGCACTCTGATAGCTGCTCAGGTCGAGTATCTGCTGGTCCGGGCTTTTGATGTACAGGGTGTCTTTCTGTGCCTCTGCTGCAAACTCCTGCCTTAACTCAATGCCGCCGTAGCTCCGGCTGACATAATCGACGGTGGCAAACTCCGGCTGGTTGTAACCAAGGTTACTGAATTCATTGGCGTTGAAACGGCTGCCGGACAGCAGGCTGAGCAGCTGCGGTTGCTGCTCGCGCTCCGTTTCCTCAACGTTGCGGGCGATATATTGAATCACCCGGTAAACCTTGCCATCGAGATTTTCCGCGGGCGGCTGATAACGCCAGTCCAGGGTCTGGTAAAACCACTGGCGATTGTTGAGCGCTTCCTGATTGGCCACGGCATCCTGGTCGGTAAACCGGATGATGGCGCCGGCGCTGCGGGTGTTGTAATTACCGGCTTCGCCCGAGGCGATTCGTTCGCGGATATAGCGCCTGCCTTCATCAAAGTTATCCACGCGGCCCACGCTGATCACCTGGTTCATCAGGTCGAGCGGGTTTCGAACCCGGGTATAGGCCTTGCCATCGTCTGTCGGTTGCGCGCCGATAAACTGGTCGATATGACGCCGGATGCTTTCGACAAGCTCCTGGTTCCCGGCTGTATCGTCGTTTCCGGCCGGCTCAATGCCCGGATAAAAATCACTGAAACGGGTGAAGCTCAGAGTGTCCGGGGCCTGTTCGGTGTCGGCCAGGTCAAAGGTACGGAAGGAAAGGTCGACATCATCGGCCGGGTTGAAGGCGGAGGAGTCATCGCTGCCACCACTCTCCACGCGGCATCCGCTCAGGGTCAGCAACGCCAGTGATATGGCAACAAAAAGGCAGGAATGTCTCATTTCAGAAGGCCCCGGGGTGCGAAATTCGTTGTGAAAGGCTAAAGTGAGCTGTGCTGACAATAAACGATAAAGCACGCAGCTACCCGCGCGGAGATCACATTTTGCAGCAACGGTTCGCCCAGGCCGGGATTCCGGTGCTGGTCCTGTTTCTTGTACTGGCAGCCTTGGTTCTGCCGGCCCCGGCCATGGCCCAGGATGCCTGCCGCAGTGGCGAAGTCCGGCTTGACCGGAACACCGGTGCCATCCGTGACCTGGGCGGATGCTTGCGGTACCTGGAAGATCCGGACCAGAGCCTGTCGATTGATCAGCTCAGATATCTTGAGGCCGAAGCCTTCACCCAGCATGAATCCGGCGTGCTCAACTTCGGCTACACCGAATCTGCCTACTGGACCCGCTTTGACCTGAGTACCCATGCGCTGCAGGGCGAGACCGACTGGATACTGGAGCTGGCGCTACCGCTGGTGGACAGCGTCGAGTTGTTTCTTGAGCGGGATGGCATGCTGGTAGACCAGCGCCAGGCGGGCTACCAGGACAACTGGGAAGACCGCGACCTGGCCGTGCCCAACCCCACTTTCCGGCTGAAGCTGCCTCCTGACAGCCGCACGCGGGTGTTCCTGCGCATCACCAATACCAACACCTTCCGCCTGCCCATCACCCTCTGGCACCCGAACGAATACATCGAGAAAGTTTCCATCGATGAAGCGGTGCGCGGGGTGCTGCTGGGTGCCATCCTGGCGATCCTGGCCTACAACCTGTTTGTGGCGGTGTCGGTGCGCGAACGCAGCAACATCTACTATGTGCTTTACCTGGTGGGTGCGGCGGTGTTTATTTCTACCGAGCAGGTCCACGGCGTGCAGTTGCTGGATGAACGGCCGGCCTTGCTGAACAAGGATTACCTGCACTACCAGATCATCCTGACCTGGTTCTTTGGCCTGCTGATGGCCCGCTCCCTGCTGGAAACCCGTGAGCGTTCACCAGACCTGGACCAGGTGCTGCGGCTGTGCCTGTATTCGGTGGTGCTCACCTTTGGCCTGTCCATTTTCATGCCCTATTCGGTGGCGATGGAATGGGTCGTGCTGGATTCGATCCTGCTCAGTATCATCCTGATCGTGGTAAGTTACCTGTCCTGGCGTTACTACAACCCGGCGGCCCGGGCCTATTTCTACGCCTGGACCATGGCGCTGATTGGCTTTGGTATCTATGCCCTGACGGTGATGGGCTACCTGCCGCTGAATACCTTTACCACCTACGCCCCGCAGTTCGGGCTGACGGCCCAGATCATCCTGTTCTCCTTTGCCCTGGCAGACCGCATCAAGCAGGTACAGGGTGATGCCATGGCCTGGAACCGCCGGGCCCTGGCCAACCTTGGGCGTTACCAGTCGCTGTTCAACAACGCTATCGAAGGCGTGTTCCAGATGTCGCCGGAACGGAAATTTGTGACCGCCAACCCGGCCATGGCAGAGCTTCTGGGTTACAACAGCAGCCGTGAACTGCTGGATGAAAATCCGGACGTGCTGGAAACCTGCATAGCCGATGAGCGCCTGCGGCGGCTGGTGGTGGAGCAGCTGGAAGCACGGGGCACGGTTAAAGGCATCGAAGCCCGGTATTTTACCCGTGAGGGCGAGGAGCGCTGGGCGACCATCTCCTTGCACACCGCCTACGATGCCGAGGGCATGCCGGTGCACCTGGAAGGCACCTGCATCGATGCCACCGAAAGCCACCAGCGCCAGCAGATCGAACGTGAACGGGAACAGGAACGGCTGGAGAAAGAGCTGGCCCGCAACTCCGCCAAGGCCAAGAGCCAGTTCCTGGCCAACATGAGCCATGAAATCCGGACGCCGCTGGCGGCGATCATCGGTTACGGCGAAACCCTGCTGGACCCGGACCTGGACGACCGGGAAAAGCGCAGCAGCGCTGAAACCGTGGTACGCAGTGGCCGGCACCTGCTGGAGCTGGTGAACGATATCCTGGACCACTCCAAGATCGACGCCAACAAGCTGGACGTGGATGTGGTGCCGGTGAACCTGCCGGAGTTGCTGGATGAAGTCCGCGCGTTCTTCGAGCCACGGGCCCGGGAGAAAGGCCTGGATTTCCGCATTGTTTGCGAGTATCCGCTGCCAGAGCAGATCTGCACGGACCCCACCCGATACCGGCAAATCATCATCAATCTGTGTGCAAATGCGCTGAAATTCACGGAAAGCGGCTCGATCTCCCTGGTTATCCGCTGTGACCGCGAGGCTGAAACCCTGATTGCCCGGGTGGTGGATACCGGTATTGGCATGAAGCCGGAGCAGCTGGAGCGGTTGTTTGATCCGTTCGCCCAGGGCAGTACCGCCATTTCCCGCCAGTACGGTGGCACCGGGCTGGGGCTGAGTATTTCCCGCCGGCTGGCGGAGCTGCTGGGAGGGGATATCCGGGTAACCAGTACCTACGGCGAGGGCAGCGAATTCGAGGTTTCCATCAGCACCGGCAGCCTGCAGCAGGTGCACTTCCTGCGGGATGCCTCGGAATTCAGCCAGCGCCGCCGGGCCATCGCCATGGTGCTGGCACCGAGGTTGTCGGGCCGGATCCTGTGTGCCGAAGACAACGAGGTGAACCGGCGGCTGGTATCCCTGCTGGTGGCCCGTACCGGCGCCGAGCTGGTGCATGTGGCTAACGGTGCCGAAGCCCTGGAACGGGTAAGGCGCGAAGACTTCGACCTGATCCTGATGGATATCCAGATGCCGGTCATGAACGGCCGGGATGCCACCCAGGCGATTCGTGAAGCAGGTATCAATACGCCCATTATTGCCCTTACGGCTAATGTTATGGCCGAGGATATTGCGGAATATCGGATGGCCGGCTGTAACGAGCACCTGGCCAAGCCGATCGACAAGCAGCGGTTCTACGAGATGCTGGCCCGCTACCTGACCCACTGCCCGGAGCCGGTTACTGCTACGGACAGGAGCTATTCCGGCCGGGTTCTGGTGGCCGAAGACAACGAGGACAACCGCCGGCTGGTGGAGCGCATGCTCCGGCGCCTGGGCCTGGACCCGGTTCTGGTGGCCTCGGGGGATGAAGCCGTGCGCCGCGCACTGTCGGATACCGTGCACCTGGTGTTGATGGATCGCCACATGCCGGGAATGGACGGCGTGGAAGCTACCCGCCTGCTTCGCCAGGCCGGATTCCGCCGGCCCCTGATAGCCTTCACCGCAGGTGACCAGGCCGAGAACGAAGCCCTGCTGGCAGCCGGCTGTGATGGCGTGCTCAACAAGCCCATCGACCAGAGCCACCTGCAGGCCCTGCTGGATCGCTATCTGGGAGCGCAGACCGTGGACAGCTCGGGCCTTGATGATGACCTGGCGCAACTGGTCTCCCGCTTCCTGTCCGGCCTTGCGGAGCGCCAGCGCCGCATGAAGCTGGCCCTGGACGACCGGAATGTTGACGTGCTGCGTACCGAGAGCCACCAGATCAAGGGTACGGCCGGAGCCATGGGCTACCCGATGATGACGGAACAGGCGGGCAGGCTGGAGCAGTGCCTGCGACAGAATGAATACGACTGGCCGGAAATCGCACAACGGCTGGAACAACTGAACCATATGATTGACCAGGCTCTGAAGGCACTGGTTTCAACCACCGGTACCCGACAGGAACAGACCCATGAGTGACCAGAATCGCCCCCAGGAACACAATTCACTGAGCATGATGTACGGCACCTACGCAGACGTGCTGTTTGTGTTGTTTCCGTTTCTTGTCATTGCCATGCAGCGGCTGTGGGACGGCAATGTCTATGAAACCCTGATGCGGGCGGACCTCAGCATTGCCGCGACCATCATGGCAGGCCTGGCCATCGGCAAGTTTGTGCTGGGGCTGGTGACCAACCGCGATCTGGGCCGGTACAAGGAGCGCATTGTCTTTTTCATTGCCCTGACCTTGTTTGTGGTGCTGGGGCCGTCCATCATTCTGATGTTGAGTATCGTGGGCAATACCGAAGTCCCGGGGTTTGTGGCCTTTGTGCAGCCGGTGCTGCTGATTGTGGCCATTTCGTTGTACACAACGGCGGTCAGCATCAGCAATATACTGGTGCGGGAGGGGGCCGGAGCCGGCGAGGGTGCCGACAGCCGGCCAGCCGGCGAGCGGGAACAGGGCCGGCCGGGCCCGGCGCCGCTGGAGCTGCCGCGCAAAACCGGCAATGACTCATTCTGAGTAACGGGACACAACAGGAGAGAATGGATGACGGATCTGAGAGTACTGGTGGTTGAAGACGAGCCGGTCATGCGCGAGCGGCTGGTACAGCTGCTGTACAAGGCGGGCGCAACGCTGGTGACGGAATGCAGTGATGCGGCTTCGGCCAGGGCAGCGTTCGACGCCAGTGAATACCAGATCATTCTGCTGGACCTGGGGCTGCCGGACGGCAACGGCCACGAGTTGATGACCCGCTTCAAGGAGGTTCGCAAGGAGCAGCACATCGTGCTGGTAACGGCGGATGATTCGATTGAGAGTATCCAGCGGGCAATCAGTGCCGGCGCCAACGGCTACGTGGTCAAGCCCTATTCCCAGGAAAAAATTCACGATGTTGTGAGTAACTACGCCATGGTCCACGGTGGAGACATGGCGCAGATGCAGGGGCTGAACCGGCACCACTGACCGGTCCAGCCTGCGTTGGTTCAGGCCACCTGGCGGGCAATCCAGGAGTTGTAACGGGTGGCCAGTGCACGCACATAGCGGGCCTCGGCGCCGTCCAGGTTGCTCAGCACGCCCTTGAAAATCCAGCCACGCTCGTACAGACCCAGCACCCGCTGCTCGTCATCCAGGTTGACGCGCTGATTCAGTTTCTTGCAAATCGCATCCAGCAGCGGCAGCTTTTCCGGACGTTTGATCGGTGCCTGCCGGTTGGTCATTGGCTGGTTGGCTGCCCGTGTAGTCGGATGTCTTCTCATGATCTTCTCCTTGTCGTTTTGCGGCTGCAAAAACAGAAAACCCCGGGGCCTGAGGCAACCGGGGTCTGGCAGAGAAGCTGCCCCGGTCGCTGCAATGGCTCCCGGGACTGACCGAAAGCCGTTAGATGTCTTTCACCATGGCGCGCACGGATTGCCCTGCTTGGCAACCGGCGGTGGTAATAACGGTGTACTTGGTAATCATTCTGGACCTATCGGCTCTGTGATTTCGGTTCGGTATCAGTGTATCGGCAATTGGCCGGTTTGCAATAGCCCTCGCCATTCGGCAAACCCGTACAGACGCCGTGGGCTCTCGGGGCCATAATTTGTTCCGTCACGTGTTTTTACGTTGTGCAATCCTCGATGCCTCCGTATCAGGTATCGGATGGATCTCTCCTTTCTACGCAGCCCCCATGGGCTGCGTTTTTTTTCGCCTTCGGAAACTTCGTAGCCACTAGTCCCTACAGCCAATTCCGGCCGGATTGGCGATAATTTGCACACCAATCAAGTGGTACACTTAAACCGAATACAGAGGTTGAAACCGAAGAAAATGCCCGAAGACCCTGCCCCCGCCCGCAACAAGTTCCGTTCTGATTTTATCGTTGAAATCGCACTGCTCGCCGCCGTTGCCGTTTACCTGGTGATCGCCCAGGGGCAGTCTGTGGGAGACAACCTGAGCTTCACCGTTGTGGGCGCCAGCCTGATGGCCCTGGTCACCTACTGGACTCTGCATACAGCCCGGGATGGCCTGGAAGTTATTGCACTGAGGCTTCGCCCCGGCAAGTAAGTTTTTGCCAGGTGTGGTGCAGGATCAGGGCGTCGTTGGCGGCCCGGTGAACCGGCAGGCCCAGTTCGGCAATCACCTGCTGGCGCACGCCGGACCAGTGCCGGACCTGGGTCTGGTCGAGCAGCATGGAGATGGACTCCAGCTGGAAGGCCGGTGTTTCCCCGGCTGCCCGGTACAGGCGATGCAGCCAGAAGCTGTCGAAGGTCCAGGCATCACAGAACACCTGCTCTGACAGCAACCCGTTCAGCTGTTCGACAACCTCGGCTACCGGCCGGCCGTCCTGCTCCAGCCGGCTGCGGGAGATACCGTGAATGGCCTCGGCACTGTCGGACCAGTCCTGCCATTGCCTGTTGGGGCGGATCAGCCAGCTGTGCAGGGCGCCGTCAGGCAGGCACAGGCCAACCTCGATCGGGTAACTGGCGATCAGGTCAAGGCTGGAGGCCTCGAAGTCGATAAACGCTGGGCAGGAATCCGGTTGCATCAGGTGTCGGTTCTGGTTCATTGTCGTTTTCTCCCGAGTTTACCGCCGATCCTGCGTTGACGCGAACCCAACCGGTGTTTGCGCTGTTACAATACCGCTCAGCTTTGAACGCCCTGTGACACACCCCCTGCTATTGTGGTGAGATTCCCATGACTGACACTGTTGTCGTTATTTATTCCGGAGGCATGGACTCGTTTACCCTGCTCCACCTGGCCCGTTCCCGGGGTCTGAAGGTCCATGCGCTGTCGTTCAATTACGGCCAGCGCCATGTACGGGAGCTGGAGGCGGCGCGCGCCGTGTGCCAGGCCGAGGGTATTCCCCACAAGGTGATTGATATCCGCGCCATGAGCGAGGTGATGGCCGGTTCTTCCCTGACCTCTGACGCCGAGGTGCCGGAAGGGCACTATGAAGAAGACTCCATGAAGTCCACTGTGGTGCCCAACCGCAACATGATTCTGCTGTCCCTGGCCACCGGCTACGCGGTAACCGTGGGCGCGGGGGCTGTCTGGTATGGCGCCCACGGCGGCGATCACGCCATCTATCCCGACTGCCGTCCGGAATTTGTGGAGAAGATGGACGCTGTATGCCGCCTCGCCAATTACGAACCGGTGGGTATCGAAGCGCCGTTCATGGCCATGGACAAGGGCGAAATCCTGGCTGAAGGCCTGAAGCTTGGCCTGGATTACAGCCAGACCTGGACCTGCTACAACGGCCGGGATAAAGCCTGCGGCCGTTGCGGTTCCTGTGTCGAGCGGCTGGAAGCGTTCGCCGCCCACGGCCTGGAAGATCCGCTGGCCTACGAGGACAATGCCTGATGTACCGGGTGAAAGAAGCCTTTTACACCTTGCAGGGCGAAGGCGCCCAGGCGGGCCGGGCGGCGGTGTTCTGCCGGTTCAGCAAATGCAATCTGTGGAATGGCCGGGAGCAGGACCGGGCGACCGCGGTGTGCAATTTTTGCGATACCGACTTTGTTGGTACCGATGGCCAGAACGGCGGCCGCTTTGAAACCGCCGAGGCGCTGGCGGCCCATATCCGCAGCCTGTGGCCGGACGCGCCTGGCAAACCCTATGTGGTGTGCACCGGGGGTGAGCCGTTGTTGCAGCTGGATGAGCCGCTGATTGCAGCCTTCCATGCCGAGGGCTTCGAAGTGGGCGTGGAAACCAATGGCACCCTGCCGGCGCCGGACGGTATCGACTGGCTGTGTGTGAGCCCCAAGGCGGATGCCGGGGTGGTGATAACCGAGTGTGATGAACTGAAGTTGGTCTTTCCTCAGCCGCTGGCCCCACCGGAGCGCTTTCTGGGCATCCGGGCCCGGCATTACTTTTTGTCTCCGATGGCTTCGCCCTCGGTGCCGGACCAGGGCAATGATCCGGTCAAACAGAGCAATACCCGCAAGGCGACCGATTACTGCCTGGCCCATCCGCAATGGCGCCTGACCCTCCAGATGCACAAGATTCTGGGCATCGACTGACTCAGGCGGTTTTCCGGAAACCGGTTTCCCGGGCACGGAAGTGGCTCGGGCTCAGGCCGGTCCAGCGTTTGAAAGCACGGGTAAAGTTGGCGGCATCGGCGTAGCCCAGGGCATCGGCAATCTGGCTCAGGTTCATGCCGGTGGTGCCGAGCAGGTCCTGTGCCCGCTCCAGCCGCACCTGGTCGACCAGGTTCTGAAAACTGGCGTCTTCTTCCTGCAGCCGGCGCTTGAGCGTCCGTTCCGAGACAAACAGGGTGCTGGCCACCCGGGCCAGTTTCGGCGGGAATGGATGGCTGGTTTCGATCACCCTGCGCACCCGGCAGGCAAAGCCGACGTCTTCCGTGAGTTGTTTCAGTGCTTCTTCACACTGTTCCCGCGAGCTCTCTGCCAGCTGTTCATTGCTGAACCGGACCGGCTGTGCCAGCTGGCTGACGGGAATCACCAGGGCATCCTCATGGGCGCCATATTCTACCGGCACGCCCACCACCCGACGGAAACGGTGGAAGTGATTCGGCTCCGGGCCGCGCCGGAGAATCCGGGTACCGGGCACCGCAGCCCCGGTCAGCTGGGCTCCCATGGATACGCAGCCGTACAGCACCGCATCCAGCACAAAGCCCTGCAGCGGCCCCAGTTCGACATCACAGGACACGGTGTAATGGGCGTTCTGGCCACTCAGGTGCTTTTCCACTTTCAGGTGTGGTGCCCGCAGTGTCAGGTAACGGGTCATCAGCTCCAGCGCTTCTTCCAGGGTATGGCTGCTCATCACCGCGGTACCCAGGGCTCCGTGCAGGGGCAACCGGAGTTCCCTCGCCAGCATGATGCCCAGGCCAGGTTCGCCGCTTTCGATGATCGCGCGGGTAACAAATTCACTGGCCTGGGCCTGGCTGACCCGGAGATCGGTGGAGTTCAGGCGGGCCGGGTCCAGGCCGACCCGGAGGATCAGATCCCGCTCGTCGACGCCAATGGTGCGGAGCAGCTCGGCCAGGGTATGCAGGTAGATGGCCGGCATACCCAGGTCCTGTGCGGTAGAAACGGAGGCGCGCATGGGTTTCCTCGTCAGTGTCTGTTGTTGTTATGCAAGGGAGTCAGTCACAGATTATGGCCTTTTGCCGTGCCCGACCCCATGACTCCAGTGACGGGTCAACGGGCCGGAGAGGCCAATTGCCGGTATGCCGGCCCTGTCACTGACTGTGCCGGCGAATAAAATCTTCCAGTACCCGGGACGAGCGGCCGGGTTTCTCCAGCATGGGCAGGTGGCCCACACCCCGGAATACGTGTACCTCGGCATGGGGCGTGGCGGTTCCGAACCAGTCCACGCAGCGGGTGGGCGTGATGACGTCTTTGTCGCCCCATTGCACCTGCAGCGGCGGGGTTTCGGTTCCCAGATAGCGGGCCGGTGCCAGCGGGTCTGCCAGCATGTCGTTGAAAATATGGCGCAGGGAATCCCGGCGCTGCAGCAGGTCTGGCCCCAGCAGGCCGGTCATGGCCAGGCCCGGCAGGGTCGGTTTGCCGTTGCCGACGCTGTTGAACATTCGGTAGACCCCGCTCCAGTCCCGGGGAATGAGGATGGCATCCCGGTCGGTTTTGAACGGTGCGTTGAGGTCGGCATCCGGCTGTTCCGGTATGCCGGCACTGTTCAGCAGGGTGACGGTACGCGGTGGCCGGTCGAGCGTGTGCGCCATCACCGAGGCAATGGCGCCGCCCATGGAACTGCCGGCAATGTGCAGGTTGTCGGTGGCATAGCCTGACAGCCATTGTCCGAGCCGCCGGGCCTGGCTTTCATAGCGATAGCAGGCGTCTGGCCGGTACTGGCTTTCTCCCAGGCCGGGCACATCCGGTACCAGCAGGTGCCAGTCTGCGGGTAGCATCTGCATCCACAGGGCCCAGTTTTCTTTCATGGCGGCAAAGCCGTGAATCAGCACCAGGGTCGGTTTGCCCGGTGTCGGCCGGCCCCGCTCCAGAAACACCAGCCGGTGTCCGTCGACCAGGGCCTCCTTGCGGCGGGCACGCAGTAACCAGCGCTGGCCGGTGCGGGCGGCAGGCCACAGATTGGGGGCAGGAATTCTCATGGGGACAACCTCGTAACAACAAGCCGGCACCCAGTGTAACGGGCTGTGGCCGGGGAGCTATTGCCGGGTTGCCTGGGCTGGCGGTCGGTCGGGTCAGTTATTGCCCAGATGGATGTCGGTGATCACCGGATTGTGGTCCGAGGCCCGCCACGGCTGAGGGCCTGACAGGGCGGAGCGCTGGTTGTAGGCAAGTGCCCGGGCTTCATCGGCATTGATGTTCCAGGTTTGCGCGTGGCGGACCCGAGGCTGCAAGTGCCTGTCGGCCAGGCTGTAATCGAGCGAGCCCTTCTCACCCCGGTAACGATAGCTGTGGTAGGCGCAAGCCTCCGGCCCGCAGGGGTAAAAGCGATGTACCTGGCTATGGTATCCGGCCTGTCGGAATCTCTGAACCGGTGTTTCCATGGCATAGCTGTTGAGGTCGCCGGTAATCAGGGTGCCGGCGAATCGGGCGGGAGCGGGCAAGGAATCCAGCCAGCGGATCAGCGCCCCGGCTTCTTCGCTGCGGCGATGGCTGTAGCAGCCCTGACCGTCTTGCCGGTCGGTCTCCTGGCCGGAGGCTTGCCGGCAGGATTTGGATTTCAGGTGCGGCACCACTACCTGTAAAGCATCACCGCCGGCTGCGGGGCGAAACGCCTGTGCCAGTGGCGGACGGCCCTGGTGCCGGAATGTACCGGAGCGCAGCCGGTGCGGCTGACCGGCCGGTACAACCCGGTCTGTGCGGTACAGCAGTGCGGTACGAATGGCATCGGAGCCGTCCTGCCCCGGGGTCCTGATGAATGCCCATGGTTCTCCGAGCGTCTCTGCCAGTTGCGTGATAGCGCTGTCCGGGCCGTAACCGTCGTTTTCCAGCTCACTGACCGCAAGGATGTCCGGCTTGGCCTGCAGGATGGCACTGCGCAGCCGCGAGGCCTGCACCTCCAGTTGCTGAAGGGATTCGGCACCTCTGGGTGTCGGGAAGCCGTTGCCCCGGCCATTGCCGTTAAAGAAGTTCTGCAGGTTCAGGGCCATGACCCGGACATGGTTCCGGGCCGGAGCCGGTGGTGCGTCTGGGCGGGGATTGTTGCGCTGGAACCGGGGCATTACGGACGGTTGCAGGCGCCACTGGCTGAACCGGAAATCCAGAACGCCTTCAAGCCGGGTTACCCGGTCGCCGGCGCGCAGGGGTGCATCGCCGGCAAGGTTGTTCAGCCAGGGCACGGGGTTGGGCTGGCGCTGGCTTTTGCCGTCGTCCAGAAGTACCCGGTGGAGTTGGTTACGTTGGCTTCGGGCAGCGGCTTTGGCGCCCGGGGGCAGGTATTCGGTGGGCGTAACCTGATCGGAGCTGGCCAGGGTGAGTTCGCCATAGCGGGCCAGGTTGTAGTGGTCGATGATGGTCAGGGGCTGGCTGAACCTCACGCGCATGTTTTCCAGGTGTTCCGGTGCCTCGGGCCAGGGCAGTCTGACCTCAATGGGTTCCGGGAGTGGCGCGGTACCGCAGACCTTAAGATTCCGCACAGCCACCAGCTCGGTCAGCCCGTGGAACTCCTTGACGGTGCCGGTCACCCGCAGCCGTTGCCCGGGCTTGCCGGTTTTTTTGCGGGTGTAGATAAACAGGGCTTCGGAGGTGGCGGGGTTGTTATCGGTTTCGTGGTCGGCCTGTTGCAGGTAAAAGCCGTTGAAGCCTCCGGGTTCCCGGGCGTCCCGGGTAACTATGCCTTCTACAGTAACGGTTTGTCCGGCCAGGGGAGAGCGGGTGCCATCAGACTGGATGCGATGGATGGGGGTTGCCGGATCGCCACAGGAGGCCGCCGCCGCTGCAGGAAGCAGGGCGGCGAGGATCAGGCTGATAAGGGGTATTCGTTCTGGCTTGGTCACCGGGCCAGTCTAGCAGAGACCGGCAACCGCTTTGAGTGCCCGTTCCCGTTTGCTGCCAAAGCCGAGTTGGTCGGGATTGGCCAGTTCCACCTGTTGCACCAGCGGGTCCGGGTGCAGGTTATCCAGCGTAATGCCCATGCGTGCCAGCACATAGGATGCCAGGGCGGCGCGGGTTTCAAGGTGCAGCCTGCCCTGTTCCATGCCGTAGTCATTGGCAATGATCTGCTGCTGGGCTTCGGTCAGCCGCTGGTCGGGGGTAATTTCCAGGCTTACCATGCGCTGCCAGTCGTCATCCTGGCCGGCGGTTTGCCGGGCTTTCTGGCGCAGGGCTTCCGGGTGCCCCTGGAAACGGCTCAGGGCAAAGTCCCGGAACTCGCGGTTGGCATGGCACCAGGCGCGAACGTGCCAGTTATTGCCGGTACACACCAGGGTATGGGGTTCCAGCAGGCTTTCAGCGGCTTCTGGGCGGCTCAGGGAAATATAGCTGGCGCGCAGCTGGCGGCGGTAACGGGTTGCGGTTACCACCGCACGCATGGTTTCCGGCGCAACGTGGCGGCAGGGCTCCACGACCACGGTGTTGCCGGGCAGGCCCAGATCCAGCTCCGAGAAGGTGGCCCCGAGCCTTTGCTGGCGGGCCAGCAGGTCATGGTATTCGCTGACCTGGCCATGGGTGACCACCGGTTTGAAATCCCGGGCGGGGACATAGCCTTTAAGGTGCCGGTCGTAGACCAGGTTGCCCGGTGCCAGCTCCCGCAGGTAGGTATTGATGTCTTTGGAAGCCTGCTGCCGGCCGATTCCGAAACTGTGGCAGATGTGGTTGGTGGTCAGCCGACCTTCCCACAGTGCGATGGTTTCGATGAGTCGATAGCGAAGCAGCAGATCCCAGCGAATGGGCCAGTCCGTTTTCTTCATAACCAGGCGCTCACGATCCAGTAATTTGCGTGGCATTCATGTTACCCGCTCCCGTCACCGGGGTGTGTTACGGCCCATTAATGTAAAACATTGTCAAACGGGGCGCCAGCAGCGCCTTCGGTTTCGGCAAGTGCCTAGTGGTGCCGGCTTGGTGTGGCTGGTTAAATACCTGTCTGCAGCAACTTTTAAGGCTGCTATCTTTTATTGATTCCAATCCAGATTTCCCAGCCGGAGTTGCCGATGACCCGAATGGTCGTTTCTTTGTCTGCCTTGATCATGAGCATTGTGCTCCTGGTCAGCGGTAACGCCTTCCTGATGACTCTGCTGGGTATCCGGCTGAGTATCGAGCAGGTGTCTCCGGACGTGATCGGCTGGGTACTGGTGTGCTATTCCATCGGCTTTGTACTGGGCACGTTGTATGTGCACAAGATTATTGGCCGTGTGGGCCATATCCGTGCGTTTGCGGTGTTTGCGGCGATGGCGGCGGTGGCCGCATTGTTGTATCCGATGGCAGTGTCCACCCTGTTCTGGGCGGTGTTGCGGGTATTGTCCGGTTTCAGCGTGGCCGGCGTTCTGGTGGTGATCGAAAGCTGGTTCTCCAGCCGCGCCACCAACAGTAATCGCGGCGCCATGTTTGCCGTGTACCAGATTGTGTTCTACCTGTCCGCCGCCGGCGGCCAGCTGATCGTGAATGTGGGTGACCCTGCCAACTTCCTGCCGTTTTCACTGGCCGCTATTTTACTGGCCCTGGCCCTGATTCCGCTGTCCCTGACCCGCATGGAAGCCCCGGTGATCGAGCAAACTGCCCGGATGTCGGTGTTCAAGCTGGCCCGGGAATCTTTCTCAGGGGTTGCCGGGGCGCTGGTCAGCGGGGTGCTGATTGGTGGCTTCTATGCCCTCGGGCCGGTCTACGCCACCCTGGTGGGGCTGGATGTGGCGAAAACGTCCACCTTTATGGCCAGTGCCATTGTTGCCGCCATGCTGCTGGCCTGGCCGCTGGGCCGGGTGTGCGACCGCTTTGACCGTCGTCGCGTGATGTTCTGGGTGGCCCTGGCGGCTGCCAGTTCGGCGGGCGGTGTGGCGGTGCTGGGCGCCGGCAACCTGGCCTTGCTGACCCTGCTGGTGGGGCTGTTTACCGGATTGTCTGCCACCCTGTACCCGATTGCTGTGGCTATTGCCAACGACCGTATGGACAGCAACCGTATCGTGGCCGCCAGTGCCACCCTGCTGCTGAGCTATGGCATTGGCAGTGTCATCGGGCCCATCGCCATGGCCGAGCTGATCAACCAGCTGGGGCCGTCGGGCCTGTTCTACGGCAATGCCGGTTTCCTGCTGGTCCTGGCTGTAATCACCAGCTACCGCATTACTCACACCGACGATGTGCCGGTCGAGGATCAGGAGCACTTTGTGCCCGCCATGCCGGAGGCTTCTCCGGTACTGGCCGAGCTGGATCCGCGGAACGAGGATTTCCACGAATCTCCGGAAGTGGAAGAGATGCAGGAAGAGTTGCGCCAGGCTGGCTGACGCAACTTGCTGAAACTTTCGGTTATCACCGATTATATTTTCACTTCGGTATCTGTATTTAAATCAACGATTAGCATACTATTGGTGAATATTCAGCAATAGTAAGTTTTCGTCAGTTCTTGCCCGGGCGTGGTTTGCCCCGGAGCAGATCAGCCTCAGGAGTAGATTGTCATGAGAGAACAGTTCCCCTTTGCCGTTGCCCGGGTTACCCGCCGCTGGCGTAAAATGCTTGATGAACGCCTGAAAGACCTCGGTGTTACCCAGGCCCGCTGGAGCACCATGTTCTACCTGCAGGAAGGCGGCGAAGGCCTGACCCAGCGCGAACTGGCGAGCCTCATGGCCATCGAGAACCCGACCCTGGTGCGCCTGCTCGACAGCCTGGAACAGCAGAACCTGATTGAGCGCCGCCCTTGCCCGAACGACCGCCGGGCCCGTCGCCTGCACCTGACCAAGGCGGGTGTGGACTTTATGGAAGAGCTGACACAGAGAGCCTCCGACCTTCGGGAGGAGATGCTTGAAGGGATTTCCGACAAGGATCTCGAGTGCACCCTGAAGGTGTTCCACAAGATCATGGAAAACGCTGAAAAGCAGAAGTAACCCTTGGCGGATAATTCGGTCGAGGGCCTGAAGGCTCGATACGGCGACCGCTGGCGCTGGCTGGCGGTCATCACGGTTGTGATGGGTACCATGGCCACGGTGCTCAGCGCCACAGTGGTCAACGTTGCCCTGCACGACATCATGATGGAGTTCGGAATCCGTCAGGGGCAGGTGCACTGGCTGGCGACCGGCTTTATCGCCGCCATGACCACCACCATGCTGGCTTCCACCTGGTTGCTGGACCGGTTCGGTGTGCGGCTCACCCTGGCCTGTGCCATGGCCATGTTTACCGTCATTTCAGTCATCGGCGGCTTTGCCGAAACTCCCGGCCAGCTGATCGCCGCGCGGGTGGGCCAGGGCGCGATGGCGGGCCTGATGCAGCCAATGGGCATGTTCCTGGTGTTCCGCATTTTTCCGCCTGAACAGCGTGGCCAGGCCATGGGTATCTATGGCATGGGTGTGATCCTGGCACCGGCCCTGGGCCCGGTACTGGGCGGTTTTCTGGTGGACCAGTTCAACTGGCGCTATGTGATGTACGCCCCGGCTCCGGTGACCCTGCTGGGGGTGTGGATGGCCTGGCGTTTTCTGCCATTACCCCGCTCCCGGCCGGCCAATTATCCCTTCGATTTTCTCGGCCTGGCATTGCTGGGCAGCCTGATCGCGCTGACCCTGGACACCCTGACCCGCCTGCAGGAACTGACAGGCCAGGAAGTCCGGGTGCTGGTTCAGGGCGCGGTCGCGGTTGCCCTGCTGGCGGCATTCCTGTTCCGTGCCCGCACGGCCCGTTATCCTCTGATAAAACTGGACTTGCTGCGCCGTCCGGTATTCCTGTTTGCCACCCTGGGTGCCATGGCACTGGGCCTGGCGCTGTTTGGCTCTACATACCTGATTCCGCTGTTTGTACAGACCACGCTCGGCTTCTCCGCAACCGAGGCTGGCCTGCTGATGTTGCCGGCCGGTATCGTGCTGGGCATGACCTTCCCGCTGGCCGGGCGGCTGGCTGACCGGCGCAGTGCCCGCAGCCTGGTGTTGTTTGGTATTGTAGTGTTTGCCCTGTCGGCGGTGCTGTTTGCGGTAACCGGGCACCTGGTGGGCTTTGGCTGGCTGGCATTCTGGGCCATTCTGGGCCGGATCGGCATCGGCTTCATGCTGCCGGCGCTGTCTACCGGCGCGATGAATCCCCTGCCGCCGGAGCTGATGGGGGCGGGTTCCAGCACCATCAACTTTGCCCGGCAACTGGGCGGCGCGTTGGGTGTTAACATCGTGGCGCTGACCATCGAGTTCGGGGAGCATCAGGGTGGGCTTCCTACCTTTTCCGCGTTCCAGTCGGCCTGGTGGCTGGTAGCCGTGTTCGTGGCGGTAGCCGCCATCCCGGTCTGGAAGATGCGCAGCTGAGTTTTCATATAAATTTACCCACCGGAGGCCTTTCTGAATGGATGCTTTTCTCGCATCGACCCTTGCCGTAGCCATTGCCGAGATTGGCGACAAAACCCAGCTGTTGTCGCTGTTCCTGGTTGCCCGCTATGCCACCCGTACCCCGATCATCCTGGGCATCCTGATTGCTACGGTGCTTAACCATGCGCTGTCCGCGTGGATTGGCGCCTGGGTGGCGGCACAGATTCCCGCAGCCTGGCTACCCTGGATTCTTGCCGTGAGCTTTATCGCCATTGCCCTGTGGTTGCTGGTGCCGGATAAAGACGACAGCGACGACTCGAAGTTTCTGGGCATGGGGGCCTTCATGGCCACCACCATCATGTTCTTCCTGGCCGAAATCGGCGACAAAACCCAGATCGCCACGGTGGTACTGGCGGCAAGGTATACCGAGACATTCTGGGTTATTATCGGAACCACCGTTGGTATGCTGATTGCCAATGTACCGGTTATTCTGGCAGGTCGCTGGCTGATGGAGCGCCTGCCCCTGGCCACCGCGCGGATCAGCGCCAGTATTCTGTTTGTGGCGCTGGCGGGGGTTACCATTTGGACAACCTTGATGAACTCCTGACGCCTTCGCCGGTCTTCTGGTGTGGCAGGATTTTGAACAGGAAACAAAGATGATGCAGTTGAAGTACCGTTTCTCGTGGCTGATGGTGCTGTTGCTTGCCGGCCTTGGTATGCAGGCCAGTGCCCAGCCTGCGCCGGAAGCCGGGCCCGGGGAGCAGGAAGATGTAAAGGAAAAAATCGACCGGTCTCCGCGGGTGCCAACCTTTCCCCTGAACGGTGACCTGGCAGGGGAGTTGCAGGTATTCACCACCGCCTATGAAGACACCTTTGCCGGCATTGGTAACGAACTGGCGCTGGGCTACCTGGAACTGGTTAAAGCCAACCCCGGCGTGGATCCCTGGCTACCGGGGGACGGCTCGGTAATTACCCTGCCCCGTATGTATGTGCTGCCGGATGTGCCGCGCAAGGGCATCGTGATCAACCTGGCCGAATACCGTCTTTACTACTTTGCGGAAGATGGCGTGCAAGTGTATCCGGTCGGCGTGGGTACCGAGGAAAATCCCTCACCGCTGACCAACGCCGAAGTGACCATGCCGCTGGAGTCTCCGGCCTGGTATCCGCCGGCCAGTATCCGGGCCGAGTACGAAGCCTCCGGCGACTACCTGCCCAGAATGATTCCCCCGGGCCCGGGTAACCCGTTGGGTTCCCATGCCCTGTTGTTGAGCGAGAAAGGCTACCTGATTCATGGCACCAACAAGCAGTTCGGTGTCGGCATGGCGGTCAGCCATGGCTGCTTTCGCATGTACAACGAGGATATCTCCCGCTTTGTCTACCAGGTGGAGAAAGGCACTCCGGTACGGGTGATCCGTGAATCGGTGAAGGTCGGCCTGTCGGGTGGCGAGGTCTGGCTGGAAGTGCACCGGCCCCGGGAAGATTACACCGCCGAGGATCGCGACAAGCTCTGGCAGCAGGTGTTCGAAAAAGTCGAAACCTTTGTTGAGGAACATCCGGACGTGCAGGTGCGGCGACAGTCTATCGAGATTGCCGTAGACCAGGCCGATGGTATTCCCACCATGATTGGCGAAAAGCTTACGCAGATGGCCGCTGAGAAGAGCGCCGAACCGCCACAAGAACAAAAAACCGAACCCGGACAGACGCTGTACTTCTGATAGCGTGGCGGGATCGAACAAGGCCCCTTCTCACCCTTTACCCGGGATACATTCGCACGGAGATCAACGAAAAGGTGAAGAACACACCGTTTATTGTGGATGCACAGACCGGGTGCCGTGCTATGGTGAAAGCCATAGAAGCCGGAAAGGCCGAGCACTTTGTGCCGGCCTGGCCCTGGGCACCGCTGGGTTTCATTATCAGGCGCTTGCCGGAGGCCGTTCTGGCGCGCATGTTCTGACCATCCCGACCGGAGGGCATGATGCACGCACCGCCATTCCAGAGTCGATCCAGCCACCGGAGGGCAACCTTCTGGGGGCTGGTGTTCCTGGCCGGAGCCCTGCTGTTGCTGGTCAGCCTGTCATGGCAGGTACTGGCCCAGCAGGAACGGCGCGGAACCGCCCTGGTGCTGACCGTGGAAGGTGCCATTGGCCCCGCCACCATGGATTACGTAACCCGGGGTCTTCGCCGGGCCGAGCAGGATAATGCCGGGCTGGTCATCCTGGAGCTGGACACCCCGGGTGGCCTGATGGACTCCATGCGGGAGATCATCAAGGCCATCCTTGCCTCCGACGTGCCCGTTGCCACCTACGTTTCGCCCCAGGGCGCCCGCGCAGCCAGCGCCGGCACCTATATCCTCTACGGCAGCCACATCGCGGCCATGGCGCCCGCCACCAACCTGGGCTCTGCCACGCCGGTACAGATGGGCGGCCTGCCCGGCTCTCCGGAACCAGAATCTCCTTCCCCTGCAGACGATGCACCTGAAGACGCCGGCGAAACCGAAGACACCAGCGCTGAACCGGAAAAACGCCGTGGTGACACCGCTATGGAACGCAAGGTGCTGGAGGATGCCGTCAGCTATATCCGTGGCCTGGCCGAGCGCCACGGCCGCAACGGTGACTGGGCGGAAGAGGCTGTGCGCGAGGCGGTGAACCTGGGGTCCAGTGAGGCGCTTGAGCTGAACGTGATCGATGTGGTGGCTCCGGACTTGGCAGGCCTGTTGTCCGCCGTTGACGGTCGCACCGTGCAGATGGCCTCTGGCCCGCGCACCCTTGAAACCGCCGGGCTGCAACTGGTTCGGGCCAAGCCGGACTGGCGCACCCGCCTGTTGTCGGTGATCACCGATCCCAACGTGGCTTACTTCCTGATGATCATCGGCTTCTACGGCATTATTTTTGAGCTGGCGAACCCGGGGGCCGTGGTGCCGGGCGTGATCGGCGCCATCAGCCTGGTGCTGGCACTGTTTGCCTTCCAGGTACTGTCGGTGAATTACGCCGGCCTGGCGCTGATTATGCTGGGGTTGGCATTTATTGTGGGGGAAGCCTTTGTGCCCAGCTTCGGGATACTGGGTATTGGCGGCATTGTCGCCTTTGTGACCGGTTCGGTGATCCTGATGGATGGCAGCCACCGGCAGATTTCCCTGCCCACCATTGGCGGAACAGCGGTGGTGGCTGGCGGCTTTATGCTGTGGACAGTCACCCGCTTTATCGGCCTGCGGCGCCGGCACCCGGTCAGCGGCAGCGAGCAGATTGTCCATGAACATGGCCTGGCGCTGGACGATTTCAAGCCGGAGCATGACCAGTTCCTTGGCCATGTCCGGGTCAGTGGTGAGCGCTGGAATGCCCGCAGCGGCTCGGCCATTACGGACGGCATGGAAGTCAGGGTAACCGGCATCGACGGGCTGACCCTGCAGGTAGAGCCCGGGTCTGACGCAAGGTAGAACAATCACAGGCAATACAAGGAGGCCGTATGAATCTGGGTGATTTCATTCCCTATCTCGCACCCACTGTGGTGCTGTTGCTGATCCTCGGGTCAGCGATCAAGATCCTGCCCGAATACGAGCGTGGCGTGGTGTTCTTCCTGGGGCGCTTCCAGGGCGTGAAGGGGCCGGGCCTGATTATCGTGATTCCCGGTATCCAGCAGATCGTTCGGGTAGACCTGCGGGTGATCACGCTGGATGTGCCCAGCCAGGATGTGATCTCCAAGGATAACGTGACCGTGCGGGTGAACGCCGTGCTGTATTTCCGGGTAGTGGATCCGGAAAAGGCGATTATCCGGGTGGAAGACTATGGCGCGGCGACCAGCCAGCTGGCCCAGACCACCCTGCGTTCGGTGCTGGGTAAACACGACCTGGACGAGATGTTGTCAGAACGTGACAAGCTGAATGCGGACATCCAGGAGATCATCGATGCCCAGACCGAGGAGTGGGGTATCAAGGTGGCCAACGTGGAAATCAAACACGTAGACCTGAACGAATCGATGATACGCGCCATCGCCCGGCAGGCCGAGGCTGAGCGGGAGCGGCGGGCCAAGGTTATCCACGCCGAAGGTGAACTGCAGGCTTCAAAGAAACTGGTGGAGGCGGCAGAAGTGATGTCGGCCAACTCCGGGGCCATGCAGCTGCGCTACCTGCAAACGCTGGCGGATATGAGCAATAACAACTCGTCCACCATCGTGTTCCCGCTGCCGATGGATATGATCAAGAACTTTCTGGACAATCAGTCCGGAAACAAGGCATCTGGCAAGCTGGATCAGTAACTCCCCGGCTTTTCAAACACCCACAAAAAAGGCCGGTTGAACCGGCCTTTTTCTGCTTTGCGTCAGCCTTACTTCTGGCTGGCACGCTCCAGCATGCGCTTGGCGCGCTCGTTTGCTTCGTCAGCGGACTTCTGAGCAGCGCGGGCAGCAGCCAGGGCTTCTTCAGCAGTCTGCTGAGCAGTGCGAGCATCGCTTGCAGCGCTGTTAGCAGTGTTCAGAGCGTTGTTAGCAGTCTGCTCAGCGGAGCTTGCAGTTGCATTGGCTTCGTCGATAGCAGCCTGGTCAGTGGTGGCACAACCTGCAGTCAGAGCAGTGGCCAGTGCAAACCCAGCGATCGTCAGTTTACGCATGGTAAATCCCCTTATTGGTCGTTTTATTTCCTGTGATCCAGAAGTCAGTATAGACGACTTCCTGTCAGCTATGCCCGATAGGCAGTGACTACCGGAGTCGTTAAACAGTGTAAAACACTATGAAGCAAAATGTTAACTGAGGATAGGTAAAAATTCTTAGCTTATGACAACAACTTAATCGGCGTGTCATAAACGTACCGGGGTCAGGGCATGATCCGGATGGGAGTGCCGTCGTTGACCAGGGCCCAGATCTCATCCATCTCTTCATTGGTCACGGCAATGCAGCCCTCTGTCCAGTCCAGACCTACATAGGCAAAGGCCATGTCGCCGACATCGTTGGGCAGGCCGTGAATCATGATACTGCCACCCGGGTCGAGCCCCCAGGCCTGTGCCAGCTCCCGGTCTTTCGGGCTCGGATAGGAAATATGGATGGATTTGTAGAAATTGCTCTCCGGGTTGCGCCAGTCAAGGGTGTAGTCGCCTTCCGGGGTGCGGGAGTCGCCTTCATAAAGCTTGTGGCCGACCGGGTTGTCGCCCAGGGAAATCCGGTAACTGCGCACCTTGCGGTCGCCACTGAGCAGGTGCAGGCGGCGCTCGCCTTTATTCACTACCACCTGGGTAATTTCGAAGTGGTCAGCCAGCCCGGGTTCCGGGATAGCCGGAGTCATCCGGGTGTCGGCCCGGGCTAACAGCTCGGTAGCCCCGGCAAAGGGGGTAAGGAGTGCTACAAAAACGATCAGAAAAGCTCGAAAAATCATGGCGCCGGCGATGGATATCCAGTGGTTAAACTTTGTTCATGCAGTTTATAACACAGCCGGCAGGCGGATTGATAAGGGGTTTTGTTACATTTTATGTTGCGTCCATCTTCAGGCCCACCTTGGTTACCCGGTCTGCTTCGGTGGCACGGGCTACCAGGGTGACCGGGCCCAGAACGACCTTGTCGCCCACCACGGGGTGGCCCTTGGTGCGCTTGGCAAAGCATTCTGCGAGCGAAAGATCCGGTGGCAATTCATCGAATTCGATGCCATACACCTGCTCTACATCCCCCAGCAAGGCGTCGCCATTGAGCACGAAGTCACCGAAGAAGGCACGCTCGGCCAGGTGTTTCGGTGCCTGTCGGCCACTCAGGGCCTTGCCAAGTTCCGGAAGTACCGCAGGTGTGGCGAACATGGCGACCACGTCTCCGGTCGACACCTCCAGGTCCTTGGTGGGCTGCAGGCACTGGCGATTGCGGAAGACCCCGGCAACGGCGGTATTGTCCGGCAGCCGCAACTGCCCGAGCCGTTTCGGTGATTCCCAGTTCTGGCCCCGGAGCGGGAACAGCATCAGCTCGTGGTCGCCCGCCGCGGGGGCATCGAGGGGCAGGCGCCGGTAGGGGTCTTCGCCGGCCGGAACCTCCAGTTTCAGTTTGCGGGCCAGCGGTGCCATGGTGGTTCCCTGTACCACAAGCGACACAAGCACGATGAAGAAAGCAGCATGGAACACCAGCTGGGCATCCGGCAGGCCGGCGATGATCGGGAACAGGGCCAGGACAATCGGTACCGCGCCCCGCAGACCCACCCAGCTGATAAAGCCCAGTTCCCGGCGGTTGAAGCCGAAGGGCCAGAGCGTCAGCAGGACAGTCAGCGGGCGAATCACGAAAATCAGTGCCAGCGCCAGGATCAGGCCGCCACCGGCCAGCGGTACCAGGTCGGACGGGTTCACCAGCAGCCCCAGCATCAGGAACAGACACAGCTGGGCCAGCCAGGCCAGGCCATCGTGTACCTGCAGGATCATGGGCATCATGCGCACGTGGCGATTACCGATCACCACACCACTCAGATAGATGGCGAGAAAACCGCTACCGCCAATGGCGTTGGTGGCCGAAAACACGGCGATGCCGGCTGCGGCCACTAACAGGGGGTAAAGAGCGGGGGTCAGGCGCATCCGGTTGGTCAGGGCGACGATGGCAAAGCCGCCCAGAATGCCCGCTGGCGCGCCGATACCGAATTGCTGGACCAGCATCAGCAGGCCAGAGGCAAAGGCGCCGTCCTGGTGCTGGCTGATCAGGGTAACCAGCATCAGGGTCAGGAAAATAGCCATCGGGTCGTTGCTGCCCGATTCGATTTCCAGAGTGGCGCTGACCCGTTCGTTCAGGTGCAGCCCACGGCCCTGAAGCAGGGAGAAAACCGCAGCGGCATCGGTGGAGGAGATAATCGCGCCGATCAGCAAGGCGATCAGCCAGTGCAGGTCGAACACCCACCAGGCAACGATTGCCGCTCCGCCCGCCGTCAGGGCGACACCCACGGTGGCCAGCATCATGGCGGGTTTCAGGCCAACCCGGAAGGTATCCACGCGGGTACGCATACCGCCGTCGAGCAGGATAACGCCCAGAGCCAGGTTGGCGATCAGGAAGGCGAGTTCCACATTATCGAACTCGATACCCCCGGGCCCGTCCTCGCCCATCAGCATGCCTACCACCAGAAAGACCAGCAGCACAGGCATGCCAACGCGGCTGGAAAGGGGGCTGAGCACGATGCTGAAAACCAGCATCAGGGCGCCAATCAGGGTGAAGGTGGGATCCATCAGACTCCAACTAAAGGGGCTTGCCCGGCCATGGCGGCGGGCTTATATTGCTTGAACAGCCATTATGCCGGCGGGCGTAGCTCAATGGTAGAGCTTCAGGTTCCCAACCTGGTGACGTGGGTTCGATTCCCATCGCCCGCTCCAGTCCGGCAATTTCCCCTCAGTGCAGCTTCAGTCTCGGGTGCATGGCCCGGCTGATCTTATCCATCAGCCAGATAACGCCTGTGCGCACAAACCCGTGCAGGGCTACCTGGTGCATCCGGTACAGGGACACGTAAAACAGCCTGGCCACCTTGCCCTCAATGTACATGCTGCGGCCGGACAGGTTGCCCATCAGGTTGCCAACGGTGGTGTATTTGCTGAAGTTGATCAGTGAGCCGTGGTCGTTATAGACAAAGGGTACCGCTTCCTTGCCTTCAAGCCGGTTACACAGGGTTTCGAACAGGGTATCTGCCTGCTGGTGGGCGGCCTGGGCCCGTGGAGGTACCGGTCGGTCAGAATCCGGTTGCGGGCAGGCTGCGCAATCACCGAAGGCGAAGATGTGGTCGTCCCGGGTGGTTTTCAGGGTCTGTTCTACCATCAGCTGGTTGCCGCGATTGGCCTCCAGCCCGTCCAGGTCGGCCAGAAAACCCGGAGCCTTGATACCGGCGGCCCAGATGGTCATCTCGGACGGCAGTTCAGTGCCGTCTTTCATCACCAGGCTGTTCTCCCGTACTTCGCTGACCGGCTGGCCGGTCAATACCTGCACTTTCTGGCGCTGCAGTTCCCGGGTTGCGGCGGCAGACAGCCGGCCAGGCAGCGCCGGCAGAATGCGGTCGGCCGCTTCGATCACACTGATGGAAACGTCGGAAGACTTCAGGTGGTTCATGCCATATACCGGCAGTTCCCGGGAGGCCAGCCGCAGCTCCGCGGCCAGTTCCACACCCGTGGCGCCGGCCCCGATGATGCTGATGTTCAGGCTGTGGGGCTTGCCCTGCAGGGCTTCATGATTCTTGCGCAGGAAGGCATTGAGCATCAGATTATGGAACCGCCGTGCCTGGCGCAGGCTGTCCAGGAAAAGACAGTGTTCCTGGGCACCCGGAGTGCCGAAATCGTTCGCAGTGCTGCCTACCGCAATCACCAGGGTGTCGTACCGGATGCGGCGTTCGGGCACCACTTCATTGCCTTCGTCATCGTGGAAGGCCGCAATGACGATTTCCTTGGCTGAGCGGTCGAGCCCGCTCATCCGGCCAAGCTGGAATTCGTAATGGTGCTTGCGGGCGTGGGCGCGGTAGTTGATTTCGTTGGCGCTGGCGTCGAGGGAACCGGACGCGACCTCGTGCAGCAGGGGTTTCCAGACGTGGGTCAGGCCGGCATCGACCAGGGAAATGCGGGCTTTGTGTTTCTTGCCCAGTTTGTTGCCCAGCCGGGTGACCAGTTCCAGGCCGCCGGCGCCACCGCCGACAACTACGATGTGGTGCAGGTTTTCCATAACGATCGCCTTGAAGTGAAGAGAGCCAAGCGCTCTTTCGGCGAAAAACGCTTGGCTGTCCTCACTGACTTTGTCCAGTCCCTGACTGGAGGCGGCTAATACTAACGTCGTAGTTCCGGCATGACAATTCAACGAAAGTGGCTTTTTGCTGCCTCGTTGGGCCTGGTCGCGATTGATTAATCCGATGCCATGCGGCACTTTAGGGTAAACGCCCACAGAGGCTTGGACCATAACCCTGCTAACAGGAGAACCACTGTGAAACTGGAAGTCAAAGGCATTGCGGACGGCCAGCCGATTCCCGAAAAGTTCGCGTTTGGTGTGTTCAGTGAACAGGACCACATGAGTTTTGGCCCCAACCGGAACCCGGAACTGGTGTGGGAAGGCGCGCCGGAGGGCACCAAAAGCTTTGTGGTAGTGATGTTTGACCCGGATGTGCCCAGCGTGGCCGACGATGTGAACCAGGAAGGCAAGACCGTAGCGGCCGACCTGCCCCGGGTAGACTTCTTCCACTGGCTGCTGGTGGACATTCCGGCCAGCGTTGGTCGTATCCCGGAAGGTGAGGACAGCGACGGCGTCAGTCCCAAGGGCAAGGAACATGGCCCCGGACCGATCGGGGTGCGCGGTGTGAATAACTACACCCAGTTCCTGGCCGGCAATCCGGACATGGCCGGCACCTACGCCGGTTACGACGGCCCCTGCCCGCCCTGGAACGATGAGATCATCCACCATTACCACTACGAAGTGCATGCGCTGGATGTGGAAACGCTGGGCCTGGATGGCGAATTTGACGGCAACGACGTGCGCCAGGCCATGGCCGGGCATGTGCTGGCCAGTGCCCGGGTAACCGGTACCTACACCCTCAATCCGGATCTGCGCTGAGCGGGTTCTGACGGTGCGGGGCTGCAGCGGCTCCGCGCCGGCCTTCATCTAACTGTCTCGTGGTTGTCACCTGCGTGTCACCCGGCCTTGTCAGAGTTTTTCCTGCACTCTGACGGCTGGCCTGACAATGCAGGAGGCACCATGGGCAAGTATCGCAGCGTCTTCATCTCGGATGTCCATCTTGGCACAGCGGATTGCCAGGCCGGGCAACTGCTGGATTTCCTCAATACCATCCGGTGCGACACCCTGTACCTGGTAGGCGACATCGTCGACCTGATTGCCATGCAGCGCCGGGCCCACTTTCCGGAAAGCCATCGGCAGGTTGTTCACAAACTGTTGGAGCTGGCCGCCACCGGCACCCGCGTTGTCTATGTGCCCGGTAACCACGATGAATTCTTCCGCCGCTTCTGTGGCCAGACCCTCTCCGGTGTGGAGCTTCTCTACAAGGCCGTGCATACCACCGCGGATGGGCGGCGTTTCCTGGTATGCCACGGTGACCAGTTTGACCAGGTAGTGCGCTGCAGCCCCCTGATGTTGCTGGTGGGTGACCATGCCCACGGCCTGCTGCTGCGGTTGAACCGCTGGTTCAATGCCCTGCGTCGGTTGCAGGGCAAACCCTACTGGTCGCTGGCGGCCTGGATCAAAAGCCGCATAGGTAAGGCCAGAACCTTTATTCGCCGGTTTGAACTGGCAGCGCTGACAGCCGCGGAGAAGGGCGATTTCGATGGTTTTATTTGCGGCCACATTCACTCTGCCGGCTTCTTGCGTGGCGAGGACGGTCTATACTGCAATGATGGTGACTGGGTTGAGCACTGCTCGGCCCTGGTGGAAACAACCGATGGCGAACTGCAGTTGCTGCAGTGGTCTGGTCAGCCGGTGATTGTCATGACCGAGCGGGATGCGCCGGCGGTGGCGGGCCCGGAAGGGGATCGCCCGGTGGTGGACGTGCTGACGCCGTCGTTCATCGAACAGGTTAATCGCATTGCCGGTTGATGGGGCTGATGTTTGGAGGCCTAAATAATTTGGTTTCGGCGCTTTAGCTTTGGGTGACCGGTCATTCGGGGTTTTACGGTGAGCTGTCAAAGTAATTCATAAAAAACATTAAGTTAAAAGAGTTTTTCAAGAGGCTATTGGTACCTTGCAGCGCCAGAGAGGGCGGTAGCCAGAGAGGGCCGACTTGAAATATATTTTGTGGTCTATATAATTCAGCCCTAACTTTCGAAGCGAATTGATCACGTTATGACATCAGAAGGATCGAATACCACCGCCATCACCTTGCGCAAACCTACCAAGGATGATGGCTTCAGGCTCCACCAGCTGGTTGCGGAATGTCCGCCGCTGGACCCCAACTCGATTTACTGCAACCTGTTGCAGTGCAGCCACTTTGCCGAGACCGGCGTGGCGGCGGAGAAGGACGGCGATCTGGTCGGCTTTATCTCCGGATACATCCCTCCCCAACAGCCCGAGACCGTGTTTGTCTGGCAGGTGGCGGTACACGAAAAAGGTCGTGGCCAGGGCCTCGCCAAGCGGATGCTTAAGGAAATCGTAGGTCGGGACGCGTGCAAGAACGTCACGCACCTGGAAACCACGATTACCGAAGACAACGAGGCTTCCTGGGCGCTGTTCCGCTCATTTGCCCGTGATCTGGGAGCCGAGCTCACCTATCACGAGCACTTCGAGAAAGAGACCCACTTTGGCGGCAAGCACGATTCTGAGTTCCTGCTGCGCATCGGGCCTTTCACGAAGCCTGTCTGAGAGCCCTGATTCACAACATGTGAATCGCTGACTGCGAATCTGAACAGCCGGCAGGCCACCCGAGGTGGGCCTGCCAGATGGCTGACATCAACGCACGGCGGGCCTGTTGCGACCGACACGTTTTACCAGCAGGCCACCGCGCATTTACCTCGAACCTGACATGCTAAGAGGCAAGACAATGGAAATTTTTAAGTCTACTGAATCCGAAGTTCGTGTTTATTCCCGTGCCTTTCCGGTGATTTTCAACCGTGCCAAGAACGCGCACCTGTACACCGAAGACGGCAAACAGTACCTGGACTTCCTGGCCGGTGCCGGTTCCCTGAACTACGGCCACAACAACGATGTCCTGAAGAAAGCACTGCTCGAGTACATCGAGGCAGACGGTGTGAGCCAAGGCCTGGACCTGTTCACCACCGCCAAGCACGACTTCATGGAATCGTACAAGAAGTACATCCTTGATCCCCGTGGCCTGAACTACAAGATGCAGTTCACCGGCCCCACCGGTACCAACTGTGTGGAAGCGGCCATGAAGCTGGCCCGGAAGGTGAAAGGCCGTACCAACATCATTTCTTTCACTAACGGTTTCCACGGCGTAACGGCCGGTGCCGTTGCCGCCACTGGTAACGAACATCACCGTGGTGGTGTAGGCGTGCCCCTGGGCCACGTGGACTTCATGTTCTACGACGGCTACCTGGGTGAAGACGTAGACACCCTGGACATCATGGACAAGGTGCTGTCTGACAGCTCCTCCGGTGTTGAAAAGCCGGCGGCGGCTATCGTTGAGGCCGTTCAGGGTGAAGGCGGTCTGAATGCGGCCCGCGCTGAATGGATGAAAGGCTTGTCCGAGCTGTGCAAGAAGCACGACATCCTGCTGATTGTGGATGACATCCAGGCGGGTAACGGCCGGACCGGCGAGTTCTTCAGCTTTGAATTCGCTGGCATCAAGCCGGACATCGTGACGGTATCCAAGTCCCTGAGTGGCTATGGCCTGCCGATGGCGCTGGTGCTGTTCAAGCCGGAGCTGGACGTATGGGAATCCGGTGAGCACAACGGTACTTTCCGTGGTAACAACATGGCGTTCGTAACGGCCCGCGCAGCGGTAGAAACCTACTGGAAAGACGATGCCTTCGCCAACGAAGTGAAGGCCAAGACCAAGGTGCTGGGCGATGCCCTGCAGGCGATCTGCGACAAGTACCCGGGTGAGTTCTCGATGAAAGGCCGTGGCCTGATGCGTGGTATCGAAGCCAAGCATGCAGACGTGACCGGTCCGATCACCAAGCGCTGCTTCGAGAAGGGCCTGATCATCGAGACCAGTGGCCCGAACGATGAAGTGATCAAGTGCCTGATGCCGCTGACCACCAGCGAAGATGACCTGCGTCTGGGCGCGAAACTGCTGGGCGAGTCTGTTGACGAGATCATGCAGGAAGGTGTGAACGAGGCGTCGTAAGACGCCCGTTTCCCCCACCTTTCCAAAACGCAGATTACGAAGGCAAGGATATGACTACGGCACAGCACACCGTCGAGAAAATCGGCGGTACATCAATGAGTAATTACGAGGCCGTGCGCGACAATATCATTATTGGCAAGCGCAAGAAGAGCGACCTCTACCAGCGGATTTTCGTGGTTTCAGCCTATGGCGGCGTAACCAACGAACTGCTGGAACACAAGAAAACCGGCGAGCCGGGCGTTTACGCCCTGTTTGCCGATGCCGAATCGGACTGGGCCTGGGGTGACGACCTCACCAAGCTGATCCAGTTGCTGACCGACATCAACGGCGAGCTGTTCAGAGACCCGATGCTCAAGCAGCAGGCGGACCAGTTCATCACCGACCGTATCGAAGGTGTTCGGGGCTGCCTGATCGACTTGCAGCGTCTGTGTTCCTACGGTCAGTTCCAGCTTGAAGAGCATCTGCTGACTGTCCGGGAAATGCTGGCGGGTATCGGCGAAGCGCACAGTGCGTTCAACACCACCCTGAAGCTGCAGCAGGAAGGCATTAATGCCCGCTTTGTCGACCTGACCGGCTGGCGCGATGCCGAGCTGCTGCCGCTGGATGAAAAGCTGAAGCAGGCGTTCGACAGCATCGACCTGAGCCGCGAGCTGCCGATTGTGACCGGCTACGCCCAGTGCAAGGAAGGTCTGATGCGCACCTTCGATCGTGGCTACAGCGAGATGACGTTCAGCCGGGTGGCTGTGATGACCAACGCCCGCGAAGCCATCATCCACAAGGAATATCACCTGAGCTCCGCCGACCCGAAAGTGGTGGGTGAAGACAAGGTAGTTCCCCTGGGTCGTACCAACTACGACGTGGCGGACCAGCTGGCCAACCTGGGTATGGAAGCCATCCACCCCCGGGCCGGTAAGGGCCTGCGCCAGAACGAGATTCCGCTGCGGGTGATGAACACCTTCGAGCCGGAGCATACCGGCACCCTGATTACCGGTGATTACATCAGCGAGAAACCGCAGGTGGAAATCATTGCCGGCGCCAAGGGTGTGTTTGCCATCGAAGTGTTCGACCAGGACATGCAGGGCGAGCCCGGCTCGGATCGCAAGATCCTGGACGTGCTGACCCGCTTCAAGGTGCGCTTCATGTCGAAGGACACCAACGCCAACACCATCACTCACTATGTGGGCACCACGCTCAAGCATGTGAAGCGAGTGGTCAAGGCGCTGGAAGAAGAGTTTCCGAATGCCGAAGTCAGCACCCGCAAGGTGGCCCTGGTGTCAGCCTGTGGCAGCGACATGAAGGTGCCCGGCATCCTGGCCCGCTCTGTGAAGGCGCTGGCAGACAAGGAAATCAGCGTGCTGGCCATTCACCAGTGCATGCGCCAGGTGGATATCCAGTTCGTGATTGACGAAGACCATTACAACGAGGCGATTGTGGCCCTGCACGGGGCGCTCATCGAGCCCCACAACCACGAATACGCTATCGTGGCGGCAACCACCGCCTGAAGAATTGCCCGCAAGCGGAACCGGTCGCTTCGCTTGCGGGTGATGGAGGACGTCTTGCCTCCTGATCGGGCGCCCGGTCGGCCGTCTCGCCTCTGGCGAGTTATTATGGCCGGGCGTGGCCGATCACCTTTCCTTCCCCCGTTTTCTTTCCCTTCAGCCGCCGTGCAACAGCCAGAACCAGGCGCCGACCGTCAGTTGGCAGAGCAATACCACCACCGTCAGCAGCAGTCGCAATTTCAGGTACCAGGCCGGCCAGTACTGGCGCATCCAGCGCGCATCCACCAAATACAGTAAGGCGAAGGCCACGGTGTAGAGCAGGATTTTCTGGGGTGTGGGCAACAACAGTCCCAGCCCCGCGCCCACAAAGAAGACCTGGCTTAACAACATGGTTACCAGTGGCGATTGCGGGTAGGAGCGGTTCTCCAGCTGCAACGCCATGGTCCAGTAAATGCCTCCCATAAAGGCAAGTATCCCGGCGCTGTAAAGATAGAACCAACCGAGAATAGCGACACTGTTGGCGGGCAGGGCAAACAGGCCGACAACCCCTGCGATAAACGGAACCAGGCCGGCAATGCCGACCAGAATGGCAAGGCGGGCAACGGCGATCACGACCGCTGCCTCGGTTTCAGTTCATTGAGAATTATTCGCACGGTATAGCTCCCTGAATTGCGATACAGGGAGATTTACGCTTGCCATGCCCGCCGGGATCATCGGGCCAGTTCGAGACATTCCCGATGGGCCGGGCAGGTGACCAGGTGATCGTTCACCATACCGGTAGCCTGCATAAAGGCGTACACGATGGTTGGGCCGACAAAATTGAAACCGGCTTTTTTCAGGGCCCGGGACATGGCCTCGGATTCTGCGGTGGTGGCCGGTACCTGTTCGATGGTTTGCCAGTGGTTTTGCCGGGGTTGGTGCTCCACGAACTGCCAGAGAAAATCGGCAAAGCCGATGCCTTGCTCCTTCAGCGCCAGGTAGCTGCGGGCATTGCGGACAATGGACTGCACTTTCAGGCGGTTGCGGATAATACCGGGGTTCTCCAGCAGCCGGGCCTGGTCCTGCTCGGTGAAGCGCACGATCTGTTCCGGATCAAAGCCGGCGAAGGCGGCGCGGTAGCTTTCCTGCTTGCGCAAAATGGTGATCCAGCTCAGGCCGGCCTGCTGGCCGTCCAGGCACAGCTTTTCGAACAGCGCCTGGTCATCATATTCCGGGCGGCCCCAGACGGTGTCGTGGTAGTGCACATAGAGCGGGTCGGTTCCGCACCAGGGGCAGCGTTCATTGGTCTCGGTCACATCGGGCCTCCGGGTCAGCGTCTGGCGCGGATCACGCGGTGGAACAGGGGCTCCCAGCTGGTGTCTAATGGCCGCGCCGGGGTCAGGGCAAAGTCGTCCGCCGGCGGCTCCAGCAGGGTGATGTCCGGCCACAGCGTGCGCTTGCCGTCGGTGGATGCCTGGTGCACCAGGGTAATCACAAAGCCTTCGGCATAGAAACAGCTGGCCTGCCAGAGGCCGTCAGGCTGGTCGCCGTAGAGTTCGAAGTTCTTGCGTACTTCCAGGGTTTGCAGGTTGCCGGCTATGCCCCGCCCCGTGGCTTTCAGCCAGGCTTCCTTGAGAGTCCAGACCTGCAGGAAAGAAAAGGGATCATCGGCCCGGAACAGCCACTCCTGCTCCACCGGCGAAAACCAGCGCCTGGCCACGCCGGTCCAGTCCGGCTTGCGCTGGCCCGGTTCGATATCAATACCCAGCGGCCGGCCGCCGGTGGCCACGGCGGCCAGTTCCCGGCTGTGGCTGAGGCTGAGGCACCAGTGCGGGGGTGAAACGGTCGCCACCGGGCGTCCGTCCACGGGCTGGCAGTGCTCGGGAGCCGTGCCGCTGGCCTGGCTGATACCCTGTCGCATCAGCCAGCGGCTGGCCAGGAATTCCCGCCTGCGGACACCCTCTAGCCGGGCCATGGTGTCGGCCTCAAAACGGGTCATCCACTCCGGCGGTGCGGGCAGGTCCCGCTGGATCTGGTGACACAGCCAGATCTGGGGCCGGTCAGGGCTGCAGGCGTTGGATGGTCCAGCCATCACCCTCTCTCACGTATTCGAAGCGATCGTGCAGTCGGCTTGGCCGCCCCTGCCAGAATTCAATCCGCTCCGGAACCACACGGTAACCGCCCCAGAAACTGGGCAGGGGAATTTCGCCGGAGCTGAACTTGCGTTTCATCTCCGCCACTTTCTGTTCCAGCAGGCCTCGGGAAGTAATCGCCTTGCTCTGCTCCGATACCCAGGCGCCAATCTGGCTGCCCCGGGGCCGGGAGGCGAAGTATTTCAGGGATTCCGACTTGCTGACCTTTTCCACCGGCCCCTGAACACGTACCTGACGGTTCAGGCCGATCCAGGGAAACAGCAGCGCTGCCTTGGGGTTATGCTCCAGTTCCAGCGCCTTGCGGCTGCCGTAATTGGTGTAGAACACAAAGCCCCGGTTATCGAAGTATTTTAGCAGCACGGTGCGCAGGTCCGGCATCTGGTCGGTACCGGCGGTGGCCAGCGACATGGCGTTGGGCTCAAGAATACCTGCGGTGCGGGCATCTTCAAACCAGGCCTGGAACTGCAAAACCGGGTCGTCGTTCAGGTGTTCGCGATCCAGCCCTTCACTTTCAAAATCCCGACGCATATCGCCGATGTCCATACTGCTCTCTCCGTTGGGTTGCACAGGGAGTGTTACGTCTTGCGAGGATATCGGGTTCAGTGCCGGCTGTCAGGTCTGGCTGACAAAGACTGGCGCCCGGCGGTATGCTTGAAGGAGTATCCGGAATTTCAGTGCTGTTTCAGAGGGAGTGGTCTGTGGCCGAGCAAAAGGCAGAACGTCATCTGGCGCGAAATAGTGTCATCGTGCTGGCGGTATTGGTGGGGTTGTACGCACTGGCGGGGTTCCTGTTGCTGCCCTGGTGGCTGGAAAAAGCCCTGCCCGAACAGCTGGAACAGCGTATGGGCTGGCAGGCGCAGGTGGAAAGCATCCGGGTTAATCCGTTTGCCCTGAGCATAGAAGCCGAAGGCTTTGCCGCCCGTGACCAGGCAGACGAACCGGTCACGGCCTTCGAGAAGCTGCGGGTGGATGTGAGTTTCCTCCAGCTGGTGCGGGGCATTATCGGCTTCGAGGAAATCCGCCTGACCGAACCGGATATCCGCCTGGATCTGCTGGAAGACTACTCGGTGAACTACGCCCGGGACTGGCAAAACGCCAACCTGCCTGCCAGCGAACCTGAGCCGGTTCAGGAGCCGTCGGAGCCGTCGGAACCACCCAGGCTGTTTTTCCGGCAGATCGCCATTGAAGGTGGCCAGCTGCTGTTCCGGGATTTCTCCCAGCCGGAACCGGCCGAATTCCTCATCGAACCGCTGGATCTTGCCCTGAACGACCTGGCCACCTGGCAGAGGGAAGAGTCTGACAGCCAGTACTCTGTCACCGCCGCCATCGGGGACCAGCACATCGACTGGCAGGGCGACCTGAGCGTAACGCCGCTGTATTCCGAAGGCCGGTTGCGTATTGCCGATGTTCGCCACGACACCCTGGCCCACTTCCTGGCCCCCTATTTGCCCTGGCAACTGCGGGATGGCGCCGTCACCGTGGAATCCCGCTACCAGCTGGCCGGTGGTGACCAGTTTGAACTGATTACCTCCGGTGGCAAGCTGTCGATCCGTGACCTGGCCCTGAACGAAGGTGACGAAGAGCCGGCCCTCACAACCCGGGCCCTGACCGTAAACGATATTGGCTTTGACCTCACCGCCCGGGAAGCTTCTGTGGGCATGGTGACCATCGAGGCACCGTTCGTGGCCGCCAGCCGTGATGCCGAAGGTATGGTCGACTGGGTAACCTCGCTGCCGGCCGGTGAGCAAACTGCGGAGGCCGCGGAGGAAGAGCCCGCAAGCTCCGCCCCGGCTTTCCGCTGGTCCGTTGAGGGTGTGGAACTGACCGAAGGTGGCGTCCGGTGGCGCGACCGGGTTCCGGAAACCCCGGCGGAACTGGCCCTGACCGACCTGGCGGTCACTCTGGGTGGGCTGTCCCAGCAGATGGATGAGCCTGTGCCCTACAGCCTGTCGGCGGGATTGGCCAGCGGTGGCAGCCTGCGGGCCGACGGCCAGGTGACACCCGCACCGTTCAATTTTGAAGGGGCCCTGGCCGGCACAGACATCGCGCTGGCGGCAGTAGAACCCTATCTGCAGCTGGGCGCCAACCTGGCGGTAAACGAAGGCCGCTTGGGCTTTGACGGCAACCTGGACCTGGACAGCCAGGATGACCCCATGACCGGTACCTTCAGCGGCACCGCACAAATTGCCGACCTGGACCTGCGGCTGGCGGACCAGGACGGGCAACTGGTGTCCTGGCAGTTGCTGCGACTGGCGCCGGTGGAATTCAACGTCAACCCGGCCCGGCTGGAAATCGGCACAGTAACCCTGGCACAACCGGCCTTTAACCTGGTGCGGGATACCGGCGGTGCCCATAACGTGGAGCGCATTGTCAAAACCGGCGCCGATGTCGGCACGGAACAAGCCGACGCGGCGCAAGATGACAGCGCAGCCGAACAATCCGGCGAGCCAGGATTTATCTTCCGCATTGGCGAGCTGCTGGTGGAGGAAGGCTCCGTAGCCTATACCGACCGCACCATGGAGCCGGTGTTTAACACCACCTTCGATACCCTGAGCGGCAGCGTAACCGGCATCAGCAACGTGCCACCCCAGCAGGGCTCGGTGAACTTGCAGGGCCGGCTGGCGGGCGTGGCGCCGGTCACTTTCAAGGGCACCCTGGGCGCCCTGGGTACGGAAGACCCCAGCGAGCTGCAACTGAATATGGACGACCTGGCCCTGCCTGTACTGTCCCCCTACTTTGGCCGTTTTCTGGGTTACGGCGTGGACAGCGGCAAACTGAAACTGGACCTGGACTACGAATTCACCGGAACCCGGCTGAAGGCATCGAACCAGGTGGTGCTGGACCGAATGGAACTGGGCCAGGCGGTGGCCAGTGAAGAGGCGGTCAACGCCCCGGTAAAGCTCGGGCTCGCCCTGCTGACCGATCGCCAGGGCGTGATTGAAGTGGACCTGCCCATTGAAGGTGACCTGTCGGACCCGCAATTCAGTGTGGGCCAGATTGTCATGCGGGCCTTTGTGAACCTCTTGGTGAAAGCGGCGGCCTCACCGTTCAGCATGCTCGGCTCCCTGGCGGACCTGGCCGGTTTCAGCAGCGAAGAACTGGGACAGGTAAGCTTTGTGCCGGGCAGTGTGCAACTGGCCAGCGGCGAGGCGGAAAAGCTGTCTGCCCTGGCCGGCGCCCTCAATGACCGGCCGGACCTGCTGTTGAACATCCGAGGTGCCGTAGCCGCCGAAGCCGATGGCCTGGCCCTGCTCAAGGCCGAGCGTGAAGCCCGGGGTGAACCGGTAACCGGTGAAGCCTGGGAGCAGGCGCAACAAGCTTATCGCAATGGTGAGCTGTCGCTGCCGCCGGAGACCCTGGGCAAACTGGCCACAGACCGGGGGGTGGCGGTGCGCCGCCTGCTGCAGGACACCCATGGTGTGCCCTCTGACCAACTGTTCACCCTGGAGCCGTCCCGGCAGGCGGCCGTGGATGATCAGGGCCAGGTGACCGTACCGTTCAACCTGGATGTACGCTGAACAACCACCGGATCAGGAAGGCTTATGGCCAGTCTAAAGGCACGTGCTGCCAGTCATTTCTTTGCCTATGTGTCGCGCCTGCGCTGGATCAAGCGCTGGGGCCTGATGCGCAATGCCATCGAAGAAAACGTGGCCACCCATTCCTGGGAAGTGGCCACCATCGCCCACGCCCTGGCGCTGATCCGCAACCGGCACTTTGACGGGGCGGTGAATGCCGACCGCATCGCCGCTGCCGCGCTGTACCACGATGCTACCGAGGTAATTACCGGTGATATGCCGACCCCGGTGAAGTACCACTCGAAAGTGATGCGGGAAGCCTTCGGGGATATTGAACACAAGGCCGAAGCGGAACTGCTGGCACTGCTACCCGATGACTTGCGGGAGGATTTCGCTCCCTACGTGCGGGAGTCGCAGCTGTGCCAGGCGGAAAAGGAACTGATCAAGGCGGCAGACCGGCTGTCAGCCCTGCTGAAATGCCGGGCCGAGATCCAGACCGGCAACAAGGAATTCGAGCCGGCGGCTGAGCAGATACTCCATGGCCTGCAACAGCAGGCCCTGCCGGAAGTGCTGTACTTTCTGGAGGTGTTTGCACCCAGTTACGAGCGCCCGCTGGACCATTTGCTGGGCTAGCGAGTGCCGTAACCGGGTTTATGGCTTAGCTGTTGCCGGCTGAGGCCACCATGCCACCACGCAGGCCGTCCCGGCTCAGAGCGTCCCGAACGGCATCTTCAGGGCTGCCGGCCAGCTCCCGGAACATGCCCATGGAGCCCAGTAGGGCGGAGGATTCGTAAGGTACGAAGATTCGAAGCGGCATCTTCCATTTCCGCCTGGATGGCATTGTTGACCTCACTGCGGGATTCGAACAGCTTGTCCAGCTCCATCACGCCGGTGCCTGTAGTGCCATAGGCGACCCCTTTGGGGGAGAACCTGGGGCGTATCCAGAGAATGGCCACCGGAACCAGAATGCCGGACAGAACCCCCATCGCTACCAGTTGCCATTCAAAAGATGCGCCGAGAGACGCCACCAGTGCGGTCAGTGCGGCCGCCACGCCGAGGGCGAGCAACAGCAGTACGCCGGAGGTGAGTTCGGCCAGGCTGAGGGCCAGGGCCAGAATCAGCCAGAAGTGGGTAAGACTCCATTCCATAGTCAGTTTTATCCCGTCGTCGAATCAAGTGGCCGGAGCGCCCGTTTCAGGGGGCGTGTGATGCCATTTTGCATGGCGGCCCAGCTGTTACAGTACCGGAGTTCTAAAGTACCTGCATCAGTAGCAAAAACAAGACAGAGGGTCGTAATCATGAAGGATCTCAAGAACAAAGTGGCTGTGGTAACCGGAGCCGGTTCCGGAATCGGCCGGGCCCTTGCCAGCGTGTTGGCCGCCAAAGGCTGCCGGCTGGCGCTGTCTGACGTTAACGAAGCCGGGCTGGCAGAAACCGTGGCCGCCTGCGGTGGTGCCGACGTGCGTTCTTACCTTCTCGATGTCTCTGACCGCGAAGCCATCTACGCCCACGCCGAACAGGTACGGGCGGACTTCGGCAAGGTTAACCTGGTCATCAACAACGCCGGCGTGGCGCTGTCGGCCTCCGTTCGCGAGATGACCGACGAAGACTTCAAATGGGTGATGGATATCGACTTCTGGGGCGTGGCCCACGGTACCCGCGCCTTCCTGCCCCACCTGATCGAATCCGGTGAGGGCCATGTGGTGAACGTCTCCAGCGTATTTGGCCTGATCGGCGTGCCCAAACAGAGCGCCTACAACGCGGCCAAGTTTGCCGTGCGGGGCTTTACCGAATCCCTGCGCCAGGAAATGAAACTGGAAAACCAGCCGGTGCAGGTCAGCTGCGTACACCCCGGCGGAATCCGCACCAACATCGCCAACTCCGCCCGCATGGGTAAATCCGAAAACGGTGAAGCCCAGCGCAAAGGCTTCGACAAGATTGCCATGACTACCCCGGACAAGGCTGCGGAAATCATCGTGAAAGGCATCCTGAAAAACGAATCCCGCATCCTCGTGGGCCCGGATGCCTGGGGCATCGACGCCATCAACCGCCTGCTCGGCTCTGCCTACCAGCCACTGGTAGAACGCTTCTCCCGCAAGAACCTGTACATCTGACCTGACAAGCCCCCGGCAGCACTGGAGCTGCCGTCAAATTGCGGTATCCTTGGCTGAATCACCATCAGCCAAGGATTGCTTTGCCATGTGCGAACTGCTGGCCATGAGCGCCAACACCCCCACCGACCTGTGCTTCAGCTTCACCGGCCTGACCCGCCGCGGCGGCGACACCGGTCCCCACAAAGACGGCTGGGGCGTGGCGTTCTACGAAGGCAAGGGCGTGCGCAGCTTCCACGACGCCGACGCCAGCGCCAACTCCCGCATCGCCGAAGTGGTCCAGACCCACCCCATCAAAAGCGAAGTCGCCATCTGCCACATCCGCCAGGCCAACGTCGGCGAAATCTGCCTGGCCAACACCCATCCGTTTATCCGCGAACTCTGGGGCAGATACTGGGTCTTCGCCCACAACGGCCAACTCACCGGCTTCCGCCCCGAACCCGGTTTCTACGAGCCGGTCGGCGACACCGACAGCGAAGCCCTGTTCTGCGACATCCTCAACCACCTGCGCAGCCACTGCAGCCGCTACACCCCGCTCGAAGACGTCGTCGCCAGACTCGTGAGCCTGTCCCAGGCCTACGCCAGCGAAGGCGTCTTCAACCTGCTGCTCAGCAACGGCGACTGGCTGTTCACCTACTGCACCACCAAAATGGCCAGCATCACCCGCCGGGCCCCGTTCGGCCCGGCCCGGCTGAAAGACGCCGACGTCACCGTCGATTTTGAATCCGAAACCACCCCCAACGACATCGTCAGCGTGATCGTGACAGAACCCCTGACCACCGATGAAAAATGGGATGTCTACCAGCCCGGCGAATGGAGGCTGTGGAAGAAGGGAGAAGTGGTGATGTCGGGCCTGACAAAGCAGGCCCAGGTAGGATAACTGGCCCGGAGAACACACAACAGTTCAAGTTCAGTTGGAGACAGTTCGTCGTCAGTCAGGTCAAGCAGGAGAGTGGGTTGGAGGGGCTTTCCTGCAGGAAAAAAGATGTCTGAGCGAAGCGAGTTGTTTTTTCCGAAAGGAAAGCCCCTCCAACCCGCTCGCCAGCGTAACTCCAGCCAGAAACCTTACTGCAAGGTCCGCCGATTCCCACTCTTATACTGCGGCGCAATGTACTGCTGAATCTGCGCCTTAAACCGCCCGATCAGCTCGCTATTGTCCTTATCCCAGGGATGGAAATCCGGCTTGAAATACTCCGCCCAGGCCGGAATCAGGCTAGAGAAAGCGCCATCCTTACCCCACATGCGCCACATCCCCTTCGCCGCACCCTTCACCGAAAAGTGCTTGCGATCCTTCATCACCATCCGCCCGGTAAACCAGGTCGCCACTACGCCCAGTGCAGCCGTCGCGAACAACTGGTAGAAAGCCCGCTCGGCATAGGTGCCGCCCACTTGCTGGAACACATCATAGGCCACCGCCTTGTGCTCGGTTTCCTCAATGGCATGCCATACCCACAGTGGGCGCATGGTTTCGTGTATATCCTCACGCACATCGTCCCGCTCCAGCAGCATATCCGCCATCATCGCCGTGATATGCTCCAGGGCACAGGTCACCGCCAGCTGGTGGCGCTTGGGCAGCTTGCGGGCCAGGTCCAGAATCACCTTCAGATCCTTCTCCATCTCCTCCACCGGCATGCCCTGATCGCGAACATGCTGGTTCATGGCAATATGCTCCAGGGAATGCATGGCCTCCTGGCCAATAAAGCCCCGAACCTCCGCCTTCAGCTTCGGATCGTTGATCTGATCGCGGAACGCCCGCACAGAATCCACAAAAAACTGCTCGCCTTCCGGAAACAGCACAGACAGTGCATTCATGGTGTGGCTGATCAGATAGTTGTTGTCCAGCCAGTAGCGGGGCACCTTCTCATCGAACTCGAAGCCCATGCGCTGGGGCTTGATGGCGACATTGTCCGGGGTATGTGAGGCCTTGGCCTGGCCGTTGGCGTGTGCGGTGGTCAGCATGTTGTTACTCCTGTGCGTTTGAACGCTTTGGCTGATGTCATGGCTCCAGTGTGGGCCAGTCAACCAACAAGCTGAATGCGCAAACGGGCCGGCCATCGTTCACAATGGGCCACCGGAGCCCCGCATTGACCGGTATGACGGCAAACATGCGGCCCGCAGCCCCACTGTTGCTTTGATGGGGTTCTGGTACAGTCACTAACCAGACATTTATCAATTCAGGAACAGACTATGGCAGCAACGGGAGCGGACACCGAGAAGCAGATGCTTGGGCTGTTTCTGGTGCCTGGCGTCTACCTTCGCGTGCTGGCAGAAACCGTACGCAAGCTGGGCCATAACGACCGCTCCCTGTATCAGGGGCTGGCCTTCACCGCTGAAGACCTCAAAGCCAACGACAGCCGCGTGTTTGTCACCGACGCCATCCTCATGGCCCAGCGGGCACTGGAACTGGCCGGAAAGGATGGCCTGAGCTTCCAGCTGGCGCGGGAGCTGCGGGTAACCATCCACGGCACCCTCGGCTTCGCCGCCCTCACCAGCCCTACCTTTGAAGGCGCCCTGGATTCCGTGCGCCGCTACCTGCAACTGAGGGCGCCGTTCCTGAGCATGAAGCAGTCCCTTGCTGGCGATCAGGTACTGGTGCAGCTGTGCACCGAATTTGATGTGCCCGGGTTGTACAACTTCCTGGCCGAAACCGTCAGCGCCACCCTGATTCTGCTGACCGAGCAGCTACTGGACCGCAGCGACGCCGAGGCAAAGGGTTTTGCCCTGTCCGATGGCAAGCTACCCGGCGTCTCGGTACGCCTCACCGCCCCGGAACCCGCTTATTACACCGCTTTTGCCAGCCAGCTGCCGGTGCGGTTCGACTACGGCCAGCCGGAAGAAATGCTGATCTTCCCGCGCCAGATGCTGGATGTACGAATGCGCCTGGCCGACGCCGAAGCCTCCCAAATGGCCCGGGACCAATGCGAGTTCGAGCTGCAAAAGGCCCTGAAAGAGCAAGGCGACATCGTACTGGCCATCCGCAACATGCTTAGAATGACCCCGGGGCCGCTACCGTCCCTGGAAGCCATGGCTGAGCGATTCCACGTCTCATCCCGAACCCTAAAGCGCCGCCTGGCGGACCGGGACACCAGTTACCGGGAAATCGTAGAAGCCGTCCTGAAAGACCGGGCCATCCAGCTGTTACGCTATACCACCCAGTCCGTCAGCGAGATCGCCTATGAACTGGGCTATGCCGACCTGTCCAACTTCAGCCGGGCGTTTCGCAAGTGGACCGGCAAGTCTGCCTCTGAATTTCGGGAAGGTGGGGTTGATCCGGCTCTTGATGTTGGGCCTTGATAGTTGGTTTGTTGCGCCTTTGGGTTGGGAGCTTGGTCGCAGGGTGGTCAGAGAATTTTTTCTGCGAAAAACAACTCGCTTTGCTCAGACATCTTTTTCGCAGAAAAAATTCTCTGACCACCCCACGCCCTGTTGACCTTTTTGATGGCGTACCGGTTTGTCTCTGGTCGTTTTCAGGCTTTTGATTCAGTTTTCATTTCTGTCTTTTGCAGTTGTCTTCCCCGCCTATGCCCCGATATTGTGACGGACGGGGAGGTTGGATTATTTTTCCCGCCAGAAAAAATATGTCTGAGCGAAGCGAGTTGTTTTTTCCAAGGGAAAAATAATCCAACCTCCCCAGTCCCGCCCCCAAAACCAACAGGCTAGGGCCCAAGCCGAACCCAAACTCAAAAAAAGGAACCAGGATGAACGGACAACCAGACACACACAGCAAAGTCATAGGCTACCTGCTCTGGATCTTCGGATTCCTGGGCTCGCACCGGTTTTATTATGGTAAACCGATCACCGGCACCATCTGGTTCTTCACCTTAGGGCTGTTCTTCATCGGCTGGATCATCGACCTGTTTCTGATCCCCAGTATGGACAGACAGGCCGACCGGCGTTTTCAGGAAGGCGAGGTCAGCTACAACATCAGCTGGATTCTGCTCACCTTCCTGGGGGTGTTCGGCATCCATCGCATGTACATGGGCAAGTGGATTACCGGCCTGATCTACCTGCTGACCGGCGGCTTGTTCTTCATCGGCGTGCTGTACGACTTCTGGACCCTGAATACCCAGGTTTCCGAACGTAACCACGAAGTCCGTTTCGGCTGATTACAGGCCGGCGGCGGTTTCCAGTTCGGCCAGGCCTTCTTCCAGGTGGTCGAGCATTCGCTGCATGCTGGGCAGCGTCCGGCGGCAGCCGATGAGGCCGAATTCTACCTGGCCGTTGTAGCTGGTCAGGGTCATGTTCAGGGCCAGGCGGTCCATGGCGATGGAGACCGGGTACATGCCTTCCAGCCTGGCGCCGTTCCAGTAGCGGGGCTCGGAGGGGCCGGGTACGTTGGAGATCACCACGTTGAAGGTCTGCCAGTTTGGCGCCATGCCGGTGAGCAGGTGGAAGGCCGCCGGGGCCAGGGTCAGGGCGGTGTAGTTGACGATTTCCTCTGAGGACATGTTCCGGTAGCGGTCCTTGGCTTCCTCCATGCTCTGGTGGATTTTCATCAGGCGCTGGCCGGCATTGTTTTCATCGGTGTGCAGGTTGGCCAGGATCACGCCGACCTGGTTGCCTTCGGAACTGTCGTCCCGGCGCAGGGAAACCGGCACGAAGGCGATCAGCGGTTTCGCCGGCAGGGCATCCTGGTTCATCAGATAGGTGCGCAAGGCTGAGGCACACATGGCAGTGACCACGTCGTTCACCGTGGTGCCGTAGGCTTCACACACCGCCTTGATGCGTTTCAGGCAGTAAGACTGGGCGGCGAAGCGGCGGGAACCGGTAATTTTCTGGTTCAGAACGCTGCGCGGGGCGTGGAAGATGGAGTGGTAGGCCGGGTCTTTGCGGGCCTGGTTGATGGTTTTCAACAGCTCCTTCGCTACCGTGGGAATGGTACCCAGCTGCTTGCCGGAGCTGCCCAGCAGGTGGGCAACGCTGCGCCAGAGTGACAGGCTGCCATCATCGCCACCGGAACGCGCCCTTGGTGTCATATCCCAGATCGGCGGCATGCCGGTTTCTTGCGGATTCTCGCTCAGCATCCGGGTGGCCAGGCGCATCGCGGAAACACCGTCGATCAGCGAGTGATGCACCTTGGTGTACAGGGCAAACTGCCGGTCTTTCAGCCCTTCAATCAAGTGCACTTCCCACATGGGCCGCTCCCGGTCCATCAGGTGCGAGTGCTCGGCCGACACAAACGACAACAGCTCCCGGATACGCCCCGGCGTTGGCAGGGCTTCAAAGCGGAAGTGGTGCTCCAGGTCCAGCTGATCGTCTTCCACCCACACCGGCTGGCCCAGCCGGTAGCTCAGCCGGCGGTTGAACGGCGCGGTTACCTGATGCTGCTGCCGCAACTGCTCCGCCAGCCGGGCAACGTAATCGTCCGGGGCGTTTTCGGGAAAGGAAAACAGCTGAAGCCCGCCCACGTGCATGGGTTGTTGGCGCTTTTCCAGCCAGAGGAACAATTGGTCGGTGGGGCTGAGAGGTGTCACGGTGCATCTCGTGTTGTTGAGGATAGAGATGATACTACCGCAACTTGCCCGACACCGGATTGACCCAAACAAACCCGGCTGACGCCCGTTCAGCGACCCCAGGGGCTCAGGCCGCCACCGACGCCGCCTGAGCCACCGGCACCTCCAGCCGTATCCGGTTGCCATCCAACAGCACCGGATACGTCTTCACCTGCACACCCGCATCCTCCAGACACCGCCCGGTCCGCAAACTGAAATGCTGCTTGTACAGCGGCGAAGCCACCACCGGCTCCCCGTTCAAATCCCCGGTAATCCCCCGGGCCAAAACGTTCGAACCACTGAACGGATCGCTATGGCTGATGGCAAACAACGCCGGCAACCGATGCGGCAGATAAAACACCGCCACCGGCCCGTCCTCCGTCCAGACGGCAATGCCGGAATCCGCCACCAGATCATCCACCGTACAAACCGCTTCCCAACAAGTTCGAGCTTTCATAAAACGTTCTCCTGAATCCCAATGTCTTTAACTTGCCTATCCCACTTATGTCTGTGAGCGCGGGGGCCGGGGTAATTTTCTGGCAGGAAAAAAGATGTCTGAGCAAAGCGAGTTATTTTTTCCAGAAGAAAATTACCCCGGCCCCCGTGCTCAGCCCCCAAGCCAGAAGGCTACGAAGAAACCACCTCCAAAACAGGCCGACGCTGCCCCCGCTCCGAAGTCCAACGCTGCACCGGATCCCTCTGCAACGGCGCATTCACAAACTCCCGGAACCGCTTGCGCTTCTCAGGATCCTCAACGGCGGTCTTCCACTCGCACTGATAGGTATCCACCAGATCTGCCATATGCTGCTCCAGCTCCTCACCAATACCCAGGCTGTCCTCCAACACCACCTGCTTCAGATACGCCAGACCACCCTCCAGGTTTTCCATCCACACCGACGTCCGCTGCAGCCGGTCCGCCGTGCGCACATAGAACATCACCACCCGGTCAATGGTGCGAATCAGTTCCTCATCCGACAGATCCGTGGCAAATAGATCCCCATGCCGTGGCCGCATGCCTCCATTGCCACAGACATACAGATTCCAGCCCTTCTCCGTGGCAATCACCCCGAAGTCCTTGCTCTGGGCCTCCGCACATTCCCGGGTACAGCCGGACACCGCCATCTTCACCTTGTGCGGCGCCCGCAGGCCCTTGTAGCGATTCTCCAGGGTGATCGCCATGCCCACGCTGTCCTGCACGCCGTAACGGCACCAGGTGCTGCCCACACAGGACTTCACCGTACGCAGGGACTTGCCGTAGGCGTGGCCGGTCTCGAACCCGGCGGCAATCAGCTTTTCCCAGATCTCCGACAGTTCGCTCAGGGTGGCGCCGAACAGATCCACCCTCTGCCCGCCGGTGATCTTGGTGTACAGATCGTACTCCCTGGCCACTTCGCCCAGCACAATCAGCTTTTCAGGGGTAATCTCGCCGCCCGGAATGCGTGGCACGATGGAGTAAGTGCCGTTCTTCTGCATGTTGGCCATGAAGGTATCGTTGGTGTCCTGCAGCGGCACGTGGTCCGTGGCCAGGATGTGCTCGTTCCAGCAGGTGGCCAGAATGGAGCCCACCGTTGGCTTGCAGATGTCACAGCCCTGGCCCTTGCCGTATTGTTTGAGCAGGCCCCGGAAGGTGCGGATACCGTTCACCTTCACCAGGTGGAACAGCTCCTGGCGAGTGTAGGCGAAGTGCTCGCACAGATCCGTGCATACCTCCACGCCGCGCTTTTCCAGCTCGCTGTCCACCACCTTTTTGAGCAAAGCGGCACAGCCGCCGCAGCCGGTACTGGCTTTGGTTTCAGCTTTTACTCCGCCCAGGTCGGTGCAACCGGCGTCAATGGCGCCACAGATATCGCCCTTGGTGACGTTGTGGCAGGAACAGATAGACGCGGTATCCGGCAGGGCATCGGCCCCCAGGGCCGGGGCACCGCCTTCGCTTTCCGGCAGAATCAGCGCTTCCGGGTTCGCCGGTAGCTCGATGCCGTTGAGGGCGTATTGCAGCAGGGTGTCGTAGGGGCCGTTGTCGCCCACCAGAATGGCGCCCAGCAGAGTCTTGCCGTCCTGGCTCACCACCATGCGCCGGTAGTGGCCGGCCTGCTCATCGTGAAAACGGATATTGCGTGCACCCGGGGTCTGGGCGTGGGCATCGCCAATGGAGCCCACATCCACCCCCAGCAACTTGAGCTTGGTGCTCATGTCGGCGCCGGTAAAGGCGGCGCTGGCGTCGTTGTTCAGCTCGGCTGATAGCGTGCGGGCCATGGTGTAACCCGGCGCCACCAGGCCAAAAATGCGGTTATTCCAGAGTGCGCATTCGCCGATGGCATGAATATTCGGGTCGGAAGTGGTGCATTGATTGTTGACCACAATGCCACCGCGCTCGCCCACCTCCAGACCGCAGGCCCGGGCCAGGGTATCCTGGGGGCGGATGCCGGCGGAGAACACAATCAGGTCGGTCTCCAGATGGCTCTCATCCGAGAAATTCATCCGTAGCCGCGCACCGCTTCCCGGCACGATGGCGGTGGTGGCTTTCTCGGTGTGCACCTGTACGCCGAGGTCCTCGATCTTCTGACGCAACAGGGCGCCGCCCTGATCGTCCAGCTGCACCGGCATCAGGCGCGGGGCGAATTCCACCACATGGGCCCGCAGGCCGAGGCTTTTCAGGGCATTCGCCGCTTCCAGCCCCAGCAGGCCGCCGCCCACCACCACGCCGGTTTTTGCCGATTGGGCGCTGGCCTGAATGGCGTCCAGGTCGTCCAGGGTGCGGTACACAAAGCATCCGTCCCGGTCGTTGCCTTCAATCGGCGGTACAAACGGATAGGAGCCGGTGGCCAGTACCAGTTCGTCATAGGGATAGACGCCCTTGGCGGTGGTTATCACCCGGGCGTCCCGGTCGATGGCGGTAACCGGCTCATGCAGGTGCAGGTCAATGTCCTGCTCCGCATACCAGTCTGCCGTGCCCATCGCGAGATCCGCATGGCTGGAGCCGCTGAAGTACTCGGACAGGTGCACCCGGTCGTACGCCAGTTGCTTCTCTTCCCCGAACACCAGAATGTTAAAACTCCCGGCAGCCGGCGACTGGGTGAATTGCTCCAGGAAGTGATGGCCAACCATGCCGTTGCCGATCACGATCAGGGTTTGTTTACTCATGGGCTGCCTCTCCAAACAAAAAAAGCCGGAGCATCATGCCCTCGGTTGAGAACAGATGGTCCGGCGCCAATGCCAACAACAATGATCTGATGGTCCGGCCTGATTCCTTGGCCGGGACAGTCGTCCTTGGTTAGGCCAAAGCGATCTCCGTGCCAACTCTTCAAAGCCATTAAATTCAGCGGGTTAGCGGTTCTGGCCGCTTGGCCCAGCTCGTAGCAGGCGAAAAGGTGCCCCGGGATGGGGCGACTTGCACGATGATGAAGCCGGCGGTTCTGGCCTGTTAATTGCTGCACACCGGTTAGACCGAACACGCTGTGTGCTGACACAAGGAGCTGCATCATGAATACCCAACGCCACCCCCACGTGACCGCGACGGCGACTGCCGCGGATTTCCTGATCGCCTCCCGGCAGTGCGAGATCCGCAACCTGGAGCACTTTCTGCAGATGGGGCGGCTGGTACAAAGCGTGGGCAACCTGGTGCACGGGCTGCAACGGGAGCGGGGTGCTACCAACCTGTTTCTGGGTTCCGGGGGTCAGTGCTTCGCCAGGCAGCGGGACTTGGTGCTGAAACAGAACGAACAGCTGGCCTCAATCTTCCGGGAGGCGCTGGCGGACATCCAGCATGACCTGACCGACCACCCGGTCAGCAGTCCGTTGCTTGGACACATTGCTGGTGCCCTGCACTGCCTCGATCAACTTCCAGAAATGCGGCGCCGGGTAGCAGAGCAGTCTGCCAGCGTGGCGGATGCCACGGACTGGTACTGCGACACCATCCATAAGTTGATCACAGTGGTATTTGAAGCCGCTGAAACCGTGGCTGAACCCTCTATCGCCGGCTTGCTGGTGGCCATGGTGCACGTAATGAATGGCAAGGAATACTGTGGCCAGGAACGGGCCACGGGCTCGGCCGGGTTCTCCAGCGGCCAGTTCGACAGTGCACTGTCACGGCGCATGATGCACCTGGTTGAGGCGCAGGAACGGTGTTTTGACGTGTTTGTAAACTTCGCCCACGAAGAGAGTCTGGGGCTCTGGCAAGCCCTTCGCGCCCACCCTCGGGAGCTGGAGATTGAACGGATGCGGCAGAAGGCAGTGTCTGTCGGGCGCTTTAAAACGCTGGATGAAGGATTGGCGGACCACTGGTTCCATCTGATGACTGAGCGTATGGATGATCTCAAAAAAATTGAAGACTCCATCGAAAGCGCCTTTCATCATCGCTGCGTGGAACGCTACACCGAAGCCCGTCAAACACTGGCTCACCAGGAAACCTTGCTGGCCTCACTGGAACAACGAAGCTCCCCGGCAACTCCGGTGTTGGTGGTCTGTGATAATGGCGTGGACGCACGCACGGTGGATGCCTGGGCCGGCGATGGCGTCGGGCAACAGGCAGGCCGGTCGATCTTTGACCTGGTTCAGGCGCAAACTCGCCGACTGCGCCAGATGTCCGAAGAACTCCAAAGTGCCAAAGAAGCCCTGGAAGACCGCCGTATCCAGGAAAAAGCCGTTTTGCTGCTGATGGAACACCGCAACATCAGCAACGACGAAGCCCACCGTTTATTGAGGAAACTGGCGATGGATCAGGGTAAACGCTTGCCAGAAGTGGCCCGGGCGTTGATGTCCATGTCCGCCGTGATTGGCAATCAAGCCGCCGGGCTCAACAACTGCAGAGGCACGCGATAGCGCAACAGGCGGGATTGGTGGCTGACCAGAACGGTGCAGGTTTTGCGGTTTACCCGGATGACCTCACCTTTCTTCTCGCTGCGCCCGTCACCAAAACGCACGGCATCCCCGACCTGCCACTGCTGCCGGGCCGGCTTCGGGCTCGGCAGTTCAAAGGCTGCGCCCGAAAGTTCGATACCGGCCAACGTTGCCTGTTCACTCAGATACTGTCGGGTAGCCCCGGCGGCGCCGCTGTTATGCAACTCATCCAGCGTTTCATAAAAATGCCGGTTATGCACCGAGCCGTAATGCCGTTGCCCGGCGCTGTGCTGCAGCAAATGGGCGAACTCATGGCAGCAGGTGTGCGCCAGCAGGTTCAGCACGCTTACTTCACCGTCAAAATACCCCCGGCCACGGATTTCCCGGGTGGATAACCAGCCCTGGGCGGTTTCCGGTTGGTGCTTGGCGGCAATCATCCTGGCCCCGTAGGTGATCAAGTGTTGCTTCTTGCGGGGATCATAACGGTGGTAAGTGGCTTGCCCGGAGCCTACGCGCAGCACCAGTCCTGCACACTGGTTCTGTTTTCGAACCCAGCTTGCAGCCGGCGCCCATAGAATGTCCCGGGTGGCCTGGCACATGAGAGTGCCGAGTGTCTTTGTAAATTCGGGGAGTGAAGATGTCACGAGTTAACGGGCTTCCAGTTCTTTGCGAGCCGTCATTGCCAAAAAGGCTGACCGGCTCATATGTCTGCTCCGGGCCTCCTCGTCAATGCGACGCAACAGGCCTTCCGGAAGGCTGACGTTAAGGCGGACAGATCGGGTTTTCAAGCGGTTAACGTCTATATCCACCATCATCCAGAGACCACCCTGATAGTCACGGTTATTCATCAGGTCGTCCAGGGAGGACGGCGAGGGAAGCTCCATGTCTTCGTCTTCGCAGTAAAGCTCAATGGCCTCCTGGATTTTTCCCGGCAACTCCTGCCATTGGTCGGCAGCGGAAAAACAGCCGGGGAAGTCCGGAATTTCTGCGCCGTGGGCGTGCTCGTCGTCGCCCTTGTGTACGTATACGGGATAAAGCACGTTTACCTCCAGTCCCAGCCGGCCTGACGATAAATGCTTCTCAGGGTGCCGATGGGAATATCTTTTCGGGGGTGCGGAACCACAACATGACCCGGTTTGTCCGGATGTTTGTACTTTTCGTGATCTCCCTTGCCACCGACTTTGACCCAGCCTTCGGCTTTGAGTCGTTTAATCAGGTCAGCACTTTTCACAAGATAAGATCCTTGTTGTGTATGTTTACACAATGGTTTGTTCCTGACAATGAAGCCCGGAAACAAAAACGGCCGGCCCGAAGGCCAGCCGTTTTCCGAGGATCGAACCTGAAAAATCAGGCTTCGATTGGCGAGCGCCAGTCGTCTGCACCGGAGGTACCGGCAACGGCATGCTCCCAGGTTACCTTGCGGTAGGACAGGGAAACGGTTACCAGCTGGGTGAAGTCAGCGTTGGCGGCGTCCTGGCAGTGGGGCATGTTGCAGTCGATGTCGATGATGGTGGCATCTTCCAGGATGGTGGAGAAGAAGTGCTCCTGCTTGCCTTCTACGGAAGTTCGGTACCACTTGAGCTCTACTTTCGGCAGCATTTCGCCGGAAGCCAGGGCGTTGTACATCAGCGGGGTGGATTTGTTCAGGGCGGAAGTGAACTTGAACGGCTTGTGAACGCGCTGGCCGGAAGGCTGGCCGGACTGGGGATCAGTCGGAACGGTGACAACGTGGCTGAATTCCTGAACCAGCACTTCGTCTTCGTGGCCTTCAACGTAGATGTTGCCTACGGAATCGGAAGTGAATGCGCCGGCGGTGATGTTGCCCTGAGTTTTACCTTCGATGCTGATATAACAAGGAGTTGGCATAGTCTGCTCCATGACAATGTGTGAGTGAGTGTCCCAAGGTTGTTCCCTGGACGGCGTAACTGATAGCAGCCCCCGTGCCAGTTTTTTAATTATTATATAAAACATATGGTTATGTGTTTTTCTGGCGTTTCCTGAGTGCCTTCGGGCAACGCGTTGCCTGGCGTACGGGCGAGCTTTTGCTGGCCGGGCAAGAAATGGCCCAGAGCTCAGATCCAGGAGCCTCCGGCCAGGGAAGTTAATAGCGCCAGCAGAAGCAGGGCTGAGACGCCTTGCCAGAAACGTACCGGCTGCCGTTCCATGAGAGGAGGATGGTGTCGGGCGCGCCAGTCCTGCCCGGGGTGTCGGAGTTCATAGAGCAGTTCCGATAACGCCGGGTAGCGACGATGGGGTTCCGGGTGGGTGGCCCGGGCCAGGGTGGCGTCCAGCCACGGTGGCAGGTCTTCGCGCCAGGCCCTGGCTGGCCGGTATGTCAGGGCCCGCAGTTGTTTGCGAGTGCGGATTCGGGGTACATCGGTGTGGTAGGGCAGGTGCCCGGTCAACAGCTGATAGACAATCACGCCAAGGGCGTACTGGTCCGACTGCCAGGTGCCCGGCTCGCCGAGAAACAGTTCCGGGGCCGAGTAGAGGGCTGCGCCAACCGGATAGTCGGTGGCAGGTTTGCCGGCTTCTTCAAGACCGGCGACCCGGGTAGCTCCGAAATCGACCAGCATGGCCTGGCCATCGGGTGTGATCAGGACATTTTCCGGTTTCAGGTCCTGATGCACCATTTCCAGCCGGTGAAAGGCCCTGAGTCCCCGGATAATCTGCTCGGCCAGTTGTCGCACGGTTTCCAGGTCTGGCTGAGGGTGGTCAAGCATCCATTGCCGCAAGGTACAGCCTTCCACATAGTCAGTGGCCAGGTACAGGCAACTTTGCGGGCGCTCCGGGGCAAAGATGGCGACCACATGGGGGCTCTGCACGCGCTGGGCAATCCAGCGTTCGGTGGCAAATCGCTCCAGTTCGTCCGGGTACTGTCGTAACTCCATGGCGGGAAACTTGATTGCGACTTGCTTCCCGGAACTTTCATCCACGGCCAGGTAAACGTGGCTTCGGCTACTGATGTGCAGGGCCCGGATGATCCGGTACCCGTCCAGCACCTGTCCGGGTGCGGGCTCGGGCGCGAAGGGCAGTTCGCGATAGGTCTCCTGGGCGCTGACGTCCTGTGTCCGAGAGGGTAACTGGAGTACGCGCAGTACCTGAACGGTCAGGTTATCCTCACTTCCCCGCTCCAGTGCCAGGTTCGCCAATGCCCGGGCAGCGTGATACAGATTGTCCCCGCAGTCTGCAAGGCATCTGGTGATATCCCCTGCAGACAGTTGTTCGTATACACCATCGGTCATCATCAGAAATACGTCGTTCCGGTGCAGGGCGACACTGCGATATTCGATGTCCAGTTGCGGGCTCAGCCCCAGGGCCCGGTTCAGGCAGCTTTCCTCGGCCGAAAGCCAGACCCGGTGGTCGGTCGTGAATTGTTCCAGGGTGTCGCCCTGAAGCCGGTAAATCCGGGCGTCTCCTATATGAAACAGGTGCGCCGTTGCGGATTTCAGCACCAGGGCACTGAAGGTGCAGACGTAGCCCCGGTCCTGGTCGTAGCGATAACGGCTTTGCCGGGTCTGGGCGTGCAGCCAGGCATTAGTGGCCCGAACTACCCGTTCGGCCGACTGTTTCACCGACCAGCTCTCGGGGGTCGAGTAATAGTCGCTCAGGAAGCCTGCCACCGCCGCTTCGCTGGCTACCTGGCTGACATTGCTGGAGCTGATGCCGTCGGTGATCACGGCCGCAATGCCTTTGCTGTGGCGCTGATGATTGTCGGGTACCAGCAGGCCGTGGAAGTCCTGGTTGACGGGTTTCCGGCCGGCGCTGCTGAACTGCCCGGCTTCTATCGTGAGCTGTTGGGTGCTGGACATGGATATGAACCAGTGAAGCCCCCGGTGTGAGCGGCACCGGGGGCTTCAGCCGTGATCAGGCGCTGCGGGTGCTGGCTGGTGCGCGGTAGTCCGCTGCCAGCGTGCGCTTGGGCGCAGTGCGTATATGGGTGGCGTACAGGGTCAGGCCAGTGAAGGACAAGCCGCCCACCAGGTTGCCCAGCACGGTGGGAATTTCATTCCAGATGAAGTAGTCCATGATGCCGAACTCGCCGCCCATCAGCAGGGCAAACGGGAACAGGAACATGTTCACAATGGAATGCTCGAAGCCCATGTAGAAGAACAGCATGATCGGCATCCACATGGCCAGCACCTTGCCCTGCACGGTGGTGGAGATCATCGCACCGACTACCCCCATCGACACCATCCAGTTACACAGCACGCCCCGCAGGAAGATGGTGAACCAGCCCGCTACGCCATGTTCGGCATAACCCAGGGTGCGGGCTTTGCCGATGGAGGCGATCTTTTCGCCTACCACGCCTGGCTCGGTGTTGAAGCCGTAGGTGAAGACGAAGGCCATGATGGCGGCCACGGTGAGGGCACCGCCGAAGTTACCCAGGAACACCCAGCCCCAGTTACGGAGAATGCCCCGGGTATCCACGCCCGGGCGCCGGTCCAGAAGGGCCAGTGGGGTGAGCATGAAGACGCCGGTGAGCAGGTCGAAACCCATCAGGTAGAGCATGCAGAAGCCGACCGGGAACAGCATCGCACCAGCCAGGGGGCTGCCGGTCTGGACGGTGACGGTGATGGCAAAGACCGCGGCCAGGGCCAGGATGGCACCGGCCATGAAGGCCCGGATCAGGACATCCCGGGTGGCCATATAGATTTTCGATTCTCCGGCGTCGACCATCTTGGTGACGAACTCGGAAGGCAGAATGTAAGACATAAGGGATTCCTCCTGATTTTTTGGCGCGGTTGCCGGCGCCAAAAAAAGGCGCCGCTCACGATTCGCTTTGAAAGCAAAGGTGAGCAGACGCCGTCGCCTGAAGTTGTTCATTTTCGGTGTGGCAGAGTGCTGGTCTGCTGAAGGAGTCTCAGCAGGGTTCGTGCCAGCTTCGGAAGTTCTAAAGAAAAAGCAGTGATTTCAATAGCAAGGCGAGTGTGTGCGCATGGTTAGCCGGCTAGTCCTGGCGCGGTCAGCAGCACTGATGCAGTGCAGCCTGCGAGGCGCTGGTGCATTTTCAGCGCAAACTGAACCGAACCGGCAGAGCGTAGGCAAAGGTTTGCCCCTGCATTTCCGGCGGCACGGCAGGCAGTGGTGCGGCTTGTTCCAGCATTTGCAGGGCGGCATCGTCCAGCAGGCGGTGGCCTGAGCTGTCCCGAAGTGAGTGCTCGAGAAGCTTGCCGTCGCGGGTGAACTCGAACACGATCACCGGTGTGCCCTGTTGGCCCAGCCGGCGCGCCCGGCGCGGGTAGTCGTAGTAGCGGGCCAGGTGGCGGCTGAGTTTGCTCAGATAGCTGTTCACGTCGGCGGAGTTGCCGGCGGTCTGCAGGGGTACCGCATCCTGGCTTTCCGAGGCATCGCCCTCTTCCCCGGATGTCTCAGTCGCTTCTGAAACATCCGCCGCAGGGGCAGGCTCTGCCGGCGTGGGTGCCGGTTCCGAAGCAGGCTCCGGTGTTGGCTCGGGTTCAGGTTCTGGCCGAGGTTCGGGTTTCGGAGCCGGTTCGGGCTTGGGATCGGGTTTGGGCTTTGGCTTGGGGGCCGGCTTGGGCTCGGGTTTCGGTTTCGGCGCGGGCTCAGGCTTGGTAGGGGGAGCCGCGGGTGTTTCCACCGGCGCAGGTGTTTTCCGGCCAGCCAGGCTGATCTTGATAGCCGGTGCGGTGTTCACAGCACTGTCGCCCAGGGTAGCCAGGGGTATGGGTTTGTCCGGTGCCGCCAGCGTCAGCCCGAAGCCGGCAGCGGCTATGGCCAGCACCAGAAACAACAACTTGGAGCCCTTGTGTTCCGGCATCATTGCCCGGGCTCCGTCAGCAGCAGAACCTCGGTGTAGCCGCCCTGCTCCAGGACGGAGAGCAGCGCTTCCAGGTCGGACATGGTAAGCGACTGGTCTGCGGCAATTCTCAAGGGATTGCTGTCACCGGGTTGCGGCAGGGCGGCCAGCAGCTGTTCTTCGCCCAGCACCTTGCCCTGTACTTTCCACTGGCCATCGGCCGCAACCATCAGGTCGGCTTCGGGGGCACGTTCCTGTTGCTGTCGGGCTGCACCGGGCAGCTCGGGCAGGGGCTCGTTGGTCAGCTGGCCGGCCACGATAAAGAAGATCAGCAGCAGGAACACCAGGTTGATCAGCGGCAGCAGGGCGTCTTCAACCCGGTCCAGCAGGCCTTTTCCGGAGGTTGATGGAGGAGGAACCAGTTCTGTCATAGGTCGTTGGTGCTTTGGCGATTCCAGTGCGCTTCCACGCCGGCGTTGTCCAGGGCGCTCAGGGTGCGGGTGAAATCTGCCAGGCGGGTATCGGCGGTGGTGCCCAGATTGGCTTCCCGGATGCCGGCTGCCTTCAGTGCTTCCAGCAATTCCCCGAGGCTGTAGCGGTTGTCCTGCCACATTACTTGACCGCTGGCGCTTACCTGCAGTTCAGGCAGGGGCTCGCCGGTTACGCTGCTGCGGCTTTCAGTGTTATTGCCCAGCTCCAGGTAGTCCACAGGCAGCAAGCGGGTGGTGAGCATGAAAAACACCAGCAGAATAAACACCACATCAATCAGCGGTGTAATCCGGATCGGTAGTGGCCGGTTGGGCCGGGGTTCAACCAGCTGCATGGGCGAAGCGCGGGCTATCGTTGCCGGAATAATTACGGGTGTCAGCAGCTTTTGAGGGTTTATCCGCTGGGACAGCCTGCGGCGCGCCGGCGGCCTCGCCAGAGGGCACCACATTGAACACGCTGACCAGTGTGCTGTTGATGGTTTTATGGATGCGGCGCAGGCGGAATTCGATCCAGGCGGCCAGAGCGGCAAAGGGGATAGCGACAATCAGGCCTGCAGCGGTGGTCATCAGGGCTTCGTAGATACCGCCACTGAGCTGGCTGGCGTTGGCCCGGCCTTCGGTGGCGGCCATGGCGCTGAAGGCTTCCATCATGCCCATGACGGTGCCCAGCAGGCCCAGCAGCGGAGCCAGGGCGGCAATCACTTCGATGATTTTCAGCGGTGCTTCAAAGGGTTCCAGTGCACCCTGGGCATCCCGCACGGCGGTCTCGCGCACGGCCGGGGTGTTGGGGTTGGTCTGGCAGGCGTTCATGGTATTCACCAGCAGGTGCATCAGCGGGTTGCCGCGCCCGAAAAAGCCTGCTTGCTGGCGCACCTGTTCCGGGCGGGTGTCCGACGGGGCAGATTGCCACTGGTCTACCAGGGTGCGCAGCTTGCGGGTGTATCGTGGGGCGTAGAAGCTGCCGTACAGCATCAGGTAGACAAAGGTAACGGTACCGATCACCGCCAGGGTAATCAGCACAACCATGATCGGGCCGCCCATGTCGACCAGCTGGTTTAACGGACTGAGTTCGGTAAGGGGCTCGGCTACGGCGCTGAAGGGTTCCATGAAGCAACACTCGGAAAAATGAAAATAGAACTAAATAATAACTATTATCACTGGAATTACAAGTAGGAATGCGAATGTGTTGCAACGGGCTGGCTGCTTTTCGAAACAGTGCGGAGGTGTGTCAGCCGAACCAGCCGGCTGACTGCGCCGCCTGCCATAACAGCCGCAGTGCCAACAGGGTCAGCACCACGTTGAACGCCAGGCTGAACCAGCGGTTGGTCATGGTGTTCAGCAGGCGCAGCCCCAGCCAGGTGCCGGCAAAGCCGCAGGCAATCATGGCGACAATGAACAGTAGCCATTCCGAGAACACAAAGCCGGCAAAGCCGAACACCAGGGCTTTGGGCGCATGCTGCAGGGTCATGGCGGCGGCAAAGGTGGATACGGTTTTGAAACGGTCGGTGTGAATCTGCTTGATGAATGCGGCTACCAAAGGACCGGTGGCACCCACAAACAGGCTGATAAAACTGGTGATGGCCGAGGCCAGGAAAATACCGGCCGGCCCGAAAGAGGCCTTGGGCAGTTTCGGGCCCCAGCACAGATACAGCACGAAGCCGGCAATGGTCAGCTGCCAGAGGTGAGCGGGAAGGTTGACCAGTAACCAGGCACCCAGCGCAGCCCCCGCCACAACACCCGGCGCAAAGGCGAGAATCACCCGCCAGTCTATATGGCGAAAGGTCAGTACTGCCCTGCCGGTGTTGGAGCCCAGCTGGATCATTCCGTGGACAGGAATAATCGCCGCTGGCGGAATCCAGGTGGCCATCAGCACCAGCAGCAATACACCACCACCGGCGCCCAGCACGGCAGTCAGCATGGAGGTAACGGCGGAGGCCGCCAGCAGGAATAATCCCACGCCCGTGCTCAGGGCCTCCGGGAACAGCAGATCCATGGCACTCACCTAACGATTGTCGTAAGCTCCGGAGTTTCCGGATTACACCCGAAATGTCCAGCCGGATTGCACCACAAAACAACAAGCAGGGTTGCCGATGAAACAGTCTGAATATCTGAGCTTTGATGCCACCGCACTGGCTGACCTGATTCGCCGGGGCGACGTCAGCGCCCGGGAAGTAGCTGAAGCGGCCATCGACCGGGCCAACCGGGTGAATGGCAAACTCAACGCGATATGCCATCCGCAGTTCACCGAAGCCATGGAACAGGGTTTCCCTGAAGACGGGCCCTTTGCCGGCGTGCCGATACTGCTGAAAGACCTGGCCCAGGAGCAGGCCGGTCATCCCTGCAGCTATGGCAGCAGGGCCCTGAGCACCAATGTGCCAACCCGGGATTCGGAATTCGTGCGCCGTGCCCGCAACGCCGGGCTGGTGTTTCTGGGGCGCACGGCCACGCCGGAATTCGGCCTGAAGGCGGTGACGGAATCCGAGCTTTGGGGCCCCAGCCGCAATCCCTGGAACACCGACCTTACCCCTGGCGGTTCCAGCGGTGGTTCCGGTGCCGCAGTGGCAGCCGGTATTGTGCCCATGGCCGGTGCTAATGATGGCGGCGGTTCCATCCGTATTCCGGCGGCCTACAACGGCCTTTTCGGCCTGAAACCATCCCGGGGCCGCATCTCTGTGGGCCCGCACATGGGTGAGGCCTGGACCGGCGCCTCCACCGATCACGTGGTGTCCCGCACTGTGCGAGACAGCGCCGCCATGCTGGATGTGCTGTCCGGCCCCGCCAGCGGTGACCCGTTCCGGATTCCTGAGCCCGAATCGTCGTTTCTTGAACAGATGCAGCAATCCCCCGGCAAGCTGAAAATCGGTGTGTTCACCTCCTCACCCTACGACACCGAAGTGGCCCCTGAATGCGTGGCGGCGGTGGAAGAAACCGCAAGAATGCTGGAGGGCCTCGGGCATGAGGTGGAATACGCCCGTCCGGACTTTGACGGCATGGCCCTGGCCCGGTGCTACCTGTCCCTGTATTTCGGGGAAGTCTCGGCCCTGATGGACAGCGCCCGGGAACGCTTCGGTGCCACGGATAAAGACTTTGAACTGGAAACCCGCCTGCTGGGAATGCTCGGCCGCACCATGCCGCTGCCGGACTACGTTCGGAGGCGCCAGCAGTGGAATGACTTTGCCCGGGCCCTGGGGGCGTTCTTCGACCGCTTTGACCTGTATCTGAGCCCCACGACCGGCCAGTTGCCGGCACAGATTGGCCAGATGGATACCCCGGCGCACCTGAAGCTGGTCGCCCGGCTGATGCTGGGCCTGAAAGCCGGCAAACTGGTACACCGTTCAGGACAGGTAGACCAGATGGCCCTGGAAAGCCTCGCCCGAACCCCCTTCACCCAGCTGGCCAACCTGACCGGAACCCCGGCGATATCGGTGCCCATGCACTGGACCCGCGACGGGCTGCCGGTGGGCGTTCAGTTCGGTGCGGCCCACGGCGGCGAAGGCGGCTTGCTGCAACTGGCCGCCCAGCTGGAGGAAGCCAACCCCTGGTTTGCCAACTACGAGCGCCTGGAATCGGCATTCTGAAGAAACTGTGCGGATTTGTTGGTCAGGGGTTGTGATCCGGGCCAACAAACTCCACGTTTATCTTTCCATGTGGAACAGGCTATGCTGTAGGGCAGGGACTCCGCTCCCTGACCACCCTGATGGCATCGAGGAGGCGAGCATCTTATGAACCAATCGATGGCAATCGACGATCTGGTATCCGTAGCACAGGCCGAAGCCATGGGGGAGCTGGATGCCCCGATGATGGCAATTGTTCTCTCCAGCGATGAGAGCTACGACCTGCCCATCAACTCCCTGGAAACCGATGCCGACAAGGCCCGCTGGGGCCTGATTCTACGTGCCGCCCGTGAGCATGTAGAAGCCGACGCGGTGGCTGTGCTTTACCCGGCCTGGACCACCATCCGCCGCAAGCCGGCTGAAAGCGAAGAACCCGAAGAGTCTGAAAAGTCCGACGTGCAGGCTTCAGAAGCCGATGACGGGAATGCAGACGACGACAAAGGCCCCATCGACACCCTGTTCGTACAGCTGCACACCCGCGACAGGATTTACTGGCGTGGCTTCGAACAAATCCGCGACCCGCGGCACCAGCGCATCATCGGCTTCCGCCGGATCAAGGCGCTGTCCACCGACTACGAACGGGATAACGCGCCCTCCGTGGCGGCCTGGCTCAGTACACTGTTCGAGCCGCTGCCGGAAGAAGGCGAACAAACCGACATCGACCAGGAACTGGCAAACCTGCTGGAAGAGCCGGAAGTGAGTGCCGCGCTCTACCCCCGGCAGATGCGGGCCCTGCATTGACGGATAAGGGCAAGTACACACGGCAGTGATTCGGGTTTGATCAGCGAATAGGCTATAATCGCCGGTTTTATCCTGCACCCTCAAGGCACTGAACCAGGGCACTGACCGTGATTGTATTTGACCAGGTACAAAAGTCGTATCAGGTGGCCGGCCGGGCGATCCCCGCGTTGCATGCCACCAGTATGACCATAGAAACCGGCGAAGTATTCGGCATCGTCGGCCATTCCGGTGCGGGCAAGTCGACCCTTGTCCGCCTGATCAACATGCTCGAGCCAGCGACCGGTGGCCGCATCCTGATCGATAACGAAGACATCACCCGCTACAGCGCCGCCGAGCTCAGGGCGTTCCGCCGCAAAGTGGGCATGATCTTCCAGCACTTCAACCTGTTGTCGTCCAAAACCGTGGCTGACAACATCGCCTTCCCCATGAAACTGGCGGGTATCTACTCGAAAACCGAGATCCGGGAACGGGTGGACGAACTGCTGGCCCGGGTCAGCCTGAGCGACCATGCCAACAAATACCCGTCCCAGTTGTCCGGCGGCCAGAAACAGCGCGTGGGCATCGCCCGGGCCCTGGCCTGCCGCCCGACCATCCTGCTGTGTGACGAAGCCACCAGTGCCCTGGATCCGCAAACCACACAATCGGTGCTGAAACTGCTGGGCGACATCAACAAGGAACTGGGCCTGACCATCGTGCTGATCACCCACGAAATGGACGTGGTACGCCGGGTGTGCGACCGGGTTGCCGTGATGGACGCCGGCCGGGTTGTGGAAATGGGCCCGGTGAGCGACGTGTTCCTGCACCCGCAGCACCCCACCACCCGGGATTTCGTGTTCGAAAGCGAGAACGTAGACCGCGACGAACTGCAGGAAGACCTGCAAAAAGCCAACGGCCGCATCCTGCGACTGACCTTCAAGGGTGAATCCACCTACAAGCCGCTGCTGGGCAGCGTGGCCCGGGAATCCGGTGTGGATTTCAGCATCCTGTCCGGCCGGATCGACCACATTAAAGACACCCCCTACGGCCAGCTGACCCTGTCACTGGTGGGCGGTGATCTCGACATTGCCATGCAGGCGCTGGAAGCCGCCGACGTTCACGTGGAGGTGGTGCGCTGATGGAAGCTTTAATGGAAACCCTGATGGGCAACGTAGACTGGGCCGAAATCGGCTGGGCCAGCTGGGACACCCTGGTGATGGTAGGCATGTCGTTGCTGTTCAGCGTCCTGATCGGCCTGCCCGTCGGCGTACTGCTGTTCCTGTTCGGCAAACGCCAGCTGCTGGAACAACCGGTGGCCTACGCGGTGCTGTCGTTTGTAGTCAACGTACTGCGCTCGGTACCCTTTATCATCCTGCTGATCGTGATGATCCCGTTCACCGTCATGCTGATCGGCACCTCCCTGGGCGTAGCCGGGGCCATCCCGCCGCTGGTGGCCGGTGGCGCACCCTTCTTCGCCCGTTTGGTGGAAACTTCCCTGCGGGAAGTCGACCGCGGCATCATCGAAGCCACCCAGGCCATGGGTGCAAACGTAAGGCAGATCATCTTCGGTGCCTTGCTGCCGGAAGCGCTTCCCGGCATTATCGCGGGTATTACGGTTACTGCCATCACGCTGGTGTCCTACGCGGCTATGTCTGGCGTTATCGGTGGCGGTGGCCTGGGCGACCTGGCGATCCGCTTCGGTTACCAGCGTTTCCAGACCGACGTGATGGTAATCACCGTGGCCCTGCTGGTCATTTTTGTACAGCTGTTACAGATGGCGGGTGATCGCCTGGTGCTGTATTTCAGCAGAAAGTAACCGGACTCACGTGCGCAGTCTGATATAGGCCACCGGCCGTATTCCCGAACATGATGCATTCGTTAATGCTTTAAGGAGAGATTTGATGAACCTGAAGAAAACCCTGGTAGCTATCGCTGCCGTAGCAACCTTCTCCTCTGCTGCTGTTGCAGAAAAACTGTCAGTGGCCGCCACTCCGGTACCCCATGCGGAACTGCTGGAATTTGTGAAGCCGGCACTGGCTGAACAAGGCGTTGAGCTGGACGTGAAAGTCTTCACCGACTACGTACAGCCGAACATCCAGGTCGACCAGAAGCGTATGGACGCCAACTTCTTCCAGCACCAGCCGTACCTGGATGAATTCAACGCCGGCCGCGGCACAGACCTGGTGACTGTCACCGGTGTCCACGTTGAGCCGTTTGGCGCCTACTCCAGCAAGATCAAGTCCCTGGACGAGCTGAAAGACGGCGCGGTTGTGGCTATCCCCAACGATCCCACCAACGGCGGCCGTGCCCTGCTGCTGCTGCAGAAAGCCGGTCTGATCACCCTGGAAGACGAGAGCAAGATCACCGCCACCCCGCGTGACATTGCCGACAACCCCAAAGACCTGGACTTCAAGGAACTGGAAGCCGCCACGCTGCCGCGCATCCTGAACCAGGTCGACGTTGCCCTGATCAACACCAACTACGCGCTGGAAGCGGGCCTGAACCCGTCTGAAGATGCCCTGGTGATTGAAGGTGCCGAGTCTCCTTATGTGAATATCCTGGTTGCCCGTCCGGACAACAAGGACAGCGAAGCCATGCAGAAGCTGGCCAACGCCCTGAAGTCCGATGCGGTAAAAGACTTCATCATGGAGAAGTATGAAGGTGCGGTAGTCCCGGCGTTCTGATACCAACCGGGTAACCGACTGAAATCAAAAGGACAGGGTGAGACCTGTCCTTTTTTTATACCTGCAGTTGGCCGAAATGACGGGCCGGGTGTCAGTTGCGTCATGTGTCTGATTGCCTAAAGAAGGTACAAGTGTTCGCCGAAATAAGTAGTAACAACAATAAAATCCGGAGAACTCACCATGGAACGAATGAAACCCCTTCGCCGGCGCATGACTGAAATCCTGTTCAACCCGGTGCGGCTGGTATTCTTCAAGGCGGTTCGCTACCTGATCGGTGAAGGCCACGACCAGTACGTGGACGACATGTACAGCACCCAGGACGGCCGGCTGCTGATTGTCTCCCGCCCCAGCTTTGCCGATGTGGTGGCCATTGAAACGGCTACCGGCAAGATTGCCTGGCGCTTCCAGGTGGAAGGTTACCGTTCTGACCACATGGCCATTTCACCGGACGGCACCCAGGTGGCGGTGTCGGCCTCGACCGGTAACGTGGTGCATGTGCTGGATGTGAATACTGGCAAGGAAATCGGCCAGTTCCCGACCGGCAATTCGCCCCACGAAAATGTCTATTCCAGGGATGGCAGCAAGATTTACCACGCCAGCATCGGCCATGTTTTCACCCCGCTGGACAAGAACCTGATGGACTTCACCAAGGGCGAGCGACGGTTCCAGGTGGTGGATGCAGAATCCCTGGAAATCATCGAGCAGTTCGACTTTGCCGAAAAACTGGACGCGGCCGGCTACAGTGACCTGAGCCCCGCCATCCGGCCCATGGCCCATACGCCGGATGAACGCTTCTTCTACTTCCAGCTGTCGTTCCTGCACGGCTTTGTGGAGTACGACATGGAGCAGGGCGTGGTCACCCGCCGGGCGGCGCTGCCAAACCTGGTACCGGATATGCCACGGGAGCTCTACATCAACGATTCCGCCCACCACGGCATTGCCATGAACGGCAAAGGCGACACCCTGTGTGTCGCCGGCACCATGAGCGATTACGTGGCGATTGTGGACCGGGAAACCTTCGACTACACGGTGCTGACCGGGCTGGGTGAGAAGCCCTATTGGGTAACCACCAATGCCAAGGGCGACCGCTGCTATATTTCCTGGAGCGGTACCGACCAGATGTCGGTGATTGATATCGACAGTGCCAGCGAGATTGCCCGGGTGGATGTGGGGGATCATCCCCAGCGTATCCGTGAAGGCCGGGTGCCGGCCAGCTGGTAAGCCGGAAACAGAAAAGGGCAGGTGTTCAACCTGCCCTTTTCGTGACTGCTTTACAGAACCGGAGGCTCAGTCGCCGCTCCAGTTGGAGGACGGGTCTGGTGTCATCCGCAGGTAGGACTTAACGGCCTTGTAGCCTTTCGGGAATCGTTTCTTGATTTCCTCTTCGTCCTGCAGGGACGGCACAATCACCACATCGCCACCTTTTTCCCAGTTGCCCGGGGTGGCCACCTTGTGTTCGTCGGTCAGCTGCAGCGAGTCGATCACCCGCAGCACTTCGTTGAAGTTACGACCGGTAGAGGCCGGATAGGTGATGATCAGGCGCACCTTCTTGTTCGGGTCTATCACGAACAGCGAGCGAACAGTCAGGGTGCTGTCAGCGTTGGGGTGGATCATGTCGTACAGCTTGGCCACTTTGCTGTCGTGGTCAGCAATGATCGGGAAGTTAACGCTGCAACCCTGGGTTTCGTTGATGTCCTTGATCCACTCCTGGTGGGAGTCCACCGGGTCGACACTCAGGGCGATTGCCTTGACGTTACGCTTGCCGAACTCGTCCTTCAGCTTGGCGGTCAGGCCAAGTTCGGTGGTGCAAACCGGTGTGAAGTCCGCCGGGTGAGAGAACAGCACGCCCCAGCTGTCGCCGAGCCAGTCGTAGAACCGGATGGTGCCTTCGCTGGATTCCTGTTCGAAATCCGGTGCGGTATCTCCAAGACGCAAGGTCATAGTCAGTCTCCTTTCCTTTGCACGGTTTTTGTACGGCCACTTTGCCAGTGTCTACCTGTAACTCTGGTACCGGATGATCCGGATAACAAGGGGTAGTTGACCCGGATCATCCAACACTTTGGTCACATCCTTATGACAATCCCTGGCGGTTAACGGTAACCGGCAGCCTTTTGCTTCTCGAAATATTCCCGTGTCAGCCTGAATACTACCGGGCTGAGCAGCAACAGGGCGATCAGGTTAGGCAGCGCCATCATGGCGTTCAGGGTATCTGCGACCAGCCAGATAAAGCCCAGGTTCACCGTGGCGCCCACCGGAATCGCAATGATCCACAGCACCCGGTACGGCACAATGGCTTTCACCCCGAACAGGAACTCGATGCTGCGCTCGCCGTAGAACGACCAGCCGATGATGGTGGTGAAGGCGAAGATGGCCAGTGCGATGGCGACCACATAGTTACCGAAGCCCGGCAGGCCGGTTTCAAAGGCCAGTGAGGTAAGCGCTGCACCGGTTTCACCGGAGGTCCAGGCGCCGGAGGTGATAATCACCAGGCCGGTGATGCTGCACACGATGATGGTATCGATGAAGGTGCCCAGCATGGCCACCATGCCCTGCTTGACCGGGTTTTTGGTCTGGGCCGCAGCATGGGCAATGGGAGCGGAACCCAGGCCGGCTTCGTTGGAGAAAATGCCCCGGGCCACACCGAAGCGGATGGCCGCCCACACCGCGGCACCGGCAAAGCCACCCTCGGCTGCGGCAGGGCTGAAGGCATAGCTGAAGACCATGCTGATGGCGTCCGGAATCGCGTTGGCGTTGATGGCCAGGACAATCAGGCCGATCAGCACGTAGGACACCGCCATGAACGGCACCAGCGCACTGGCAACCTGGCCGATGCGTTTGATACCGCCAATCAGCACCATGCCCACCAGTACCATCAGGATAACGCCGGTTACCCAGTGCGGCAGGTTGAAGTTGGTTGCCAGTACATCAGCCACCGAGTTGGCCTGTACGGTATTGCCGATGCCGAAGGCTGCGATCGAGGCAAAGACGGCAAACAAGACACCCAGCCATGCCCACTTGCTGCCCAGGCCGTTACGGATGTAGTACATGGGGCCACCCACGTGATTGCCGCGCTCGTCGACCTCCCGGAAGCGAACCGCCAGTACGGCTTCGGAATACTTGGTGGCCATGCCCACCAGGGCGGTCAGCCACATCCAGAACAGCGCACCAGGGCCGCCGAGGAAGACCGCCGTGGCCACGCCGGCAATGTTGCCGGTGCCCACGGTGGCAGACAGCGCCGTCATCAGGGCCTGGAACGGCGGAATGTCACCGTCGTCGTCATCGCCCCGGGCTCGGCCGCTCCACATCAGCCGGAAGCCGGCGCCGAGTTTCATGATCGGCATCAGTTTCAGGCCGATACTCAGGAACAGGCCGACGCCCAGTATCATGACCAGCATGGGCGGGCCCCAAACCAGCCCGTTGATATCATTAACAAAATTTGAAATGGCTTCCATGGAGACTCCCGGTTTTTGCCACGGATCTATTATGGTTTTTGGCCTTGTTCAGGCATAACTCATTGAGTTTAGTCGACTATTTTTTCATGTAAACCGTTTTTACCGCCGTGGTTTCCTATTTGTGGGCGAATTGCCTATGTTTAGGGTAACCGGAATCGCTTTCCGGCCAGTTGAATCTGACACCGAGGGGAGCAGTTGATGCGCTCACTGAAGATTTCCGAAGTGATGTGGAACCATATTGAACCCATCCGCTGTGGCACACCGCTGCCACGGGTGGTGAAGGCGCTGCTTGAGAACCACGTTTCCGGGCTACCGGTAGTGGACGACCAGCGCCATGTGCTGGGCTTTGTCTCGGAGCAGGACTGCATTCATGCACTGCTGGTGAGTAACTACCATGGCGAAGGCGAGCCCATGGTGGACGACGTGATGTTCCATAACCCGCTGACGGTATCCCCGGATATGTCGGTGGTAGACCTGGCCCAGAACCTGGGTGCCGGTAAACCGAAAGTGTATCCGGTGGTTGATCATGGGAAACTGGTGGGTATTGTTACCCGTACAGCCATCCTGTCCCAGCTGGCAAAGGCAGGTTACACCATGGAGAAATCCCGCTTTGCCAGTGCCGAGGACTGAGGCACCCATTCAACAGAATCAGGACTGCTATGGAACTGTTATCGACCAACGTCTGTTTTGACGGCGAACACCGCCGCTATCGCCATACCTCGGCCACGCTGCAGTGCGCGATGGAATTTGCGGTTTTCCTGCCTCCGGCGGTACTGGGCACCAATGGCAAGCCGGTACCGGTGCTGTACTGGCTCTCGGGGCTGACCTGCACAGACCAGAACTTCATGCAGAAAGCCGGCGCCCAGAAGCTGGCGGCCAGGCTCGGCCTGGCGATTGTCTGCCCGGACACCAGCCCACGGGGCCTGAACCTGCCGGGTGAAGACGACAGCTACGATTTCGGCTCCGGAGCCGGCTTCTATGTGAACGCGACCGAGCAGCCCTGGGCTCCCCATTACCGCATGTACGATTACGTGGTGAAGGAATTGCCGCAGCTGGTGGAAAGCGAACTGCCATTGAGTGGTGAGCGGGCTGTCAGCGGGCATTCCATGGGCGGCCACGGTGCTCTGATTTGTGCCCTGAAGAATCCGGGTTTCTACAAATCCGTGTCGGCGTTCGCGCCCATCGCCAATCCGATGGCCTGCCCCTGGGGTCAGAAAGCCTTTACCGGTTACCTGGGGTCAGACCAGGGACGCTGGGAAGAGTGGGATGCCACCCGGTTGATTCCGGGGGCCGAGGAGCGCTTGCCCCTGTTGATTGACCAGGGCACCGCCGATGAATTCCTGGAGCAGCAGCTGAACCCGGAAGCGCTGGCGGATGCCTGCGAGAAGCACCATCACCACATCAATCTGCGCATGCACCGGGGCTACGACCACAGCTACTTCTTCATTGCCTCGTTCATTGATGACCACCTGAACCACCACGCCCGGGCATTGGGCCTGGTGGCCTGACGCATCAGGCCTGCGGTTGCATATTGGCGTGGTATTTGAACGCCTGCCGGATATGCTCCCGCAGCTGTTTTTCGTCCCAGGGCTTGGTCAGGAACTTGTAGATTGCGCCCTGGTTGATGGCCTCGGTGACGGATTTCAGGTCGGTGTAGCCGGACAGCACAATGCGCACGGTGTGCGGGTGAATGGCTTTCACCTGGCTGAGAAACTCGGTGCCGGACATTTCCGGCATGCGCTGGTCTGAAATGATCACCTGTACTTCGTTTTCCGCCAGCAGGGTGAAGGCTTCGCTGATGCTGGTGGATGACAGAATCCGGTAGCCATCCCGGCGCAGGGTCCGGGTCAGGGCCTTGATGATGTTCACCTCATCGTCCAGCAGCAGGACGGTTTTTTGCTCTTCCTCTGCACTATCACTGCCGCCGGCTCCGCGATGTCCGTGCAGGTTCATATATTCGGTCAGCTGCTCGAACGGCATGGGTCGCGAGAAGGCATAGCCCTGCAGCAGGTCACACTGGTTGCGGCGCAGGAAGTTGGCCTGGGCCTCGGTTTCCACCCCTTCGGCCACCACTTCCAGCGACAGGTGGTGGGCCATGGAAATGACGCCCCGGGTGATGGCGGCATCACTCCGGTTCTTGATGACTTCCTTGATGAACGAGTTGTCGATCTTGATCCGGTTGGCCGGCATCTGCTTGATGTAGGTCAGGCTCGAGAAACCGGTGCCGAAATCATCAATCGAGATCTGTACACCCAGCTCCCGGAGTTTGTGGAGTGTGTCGACCACCTGGCTGGTGTCATTGATGACCGCAGACTCCACCATCTCCAGGTCCAGCGCCTGGGCTGGCAGGCCGGATTCGCCCAGGGCCCGTTTGACCGTCGCCAGAAAATCGGTTTTCCGGATCTGTACCGGCGAGATATTCACACCCACCGAACAGTCCCGGAAGCCGGCGGCATGGAGTTTGACCATATCCCGGCAAGCCTGGTCCAGCACCCATTCACCCAGGGCAATAATTTGCCCGGTTTCCTCCGCCAGCGGTACGAAGTCTGCCGGCGATACCAGGCCAAGCTCTGGGTGTTCCCAGCGCACCAGCGCTTCCACCGAGCGGGCCTGGCCGGTGCGGGAGTCGATCATCGGTTGGTAGTAGAGCGTCAGGGCCTGGTTGTCGATGGCGTCCTGCAGCTGGTTGCGCAGCTTGACCCGGTAGCTGGCCTGGGAGTTCATGGCTTCTTCAAACCACTGCCAGGTGTTGCGGCCCAGTTGCTTGGCCTGGTACATGGCCAGGTCCGCCTGCTGGATCAGTTCGGCTGAACTGCTGATGTTGCCGTCGGTTTCGGTCATGCCGATGCTGGCGGTCAGGTGCAGGGTAACGTCGCCAATCCGGTAAGGGTTGGCCAGGGTGCTCATTACCTGTTCCACCACCAGCTGGGCATCGCTGCCGTGGGTCAACCCCGACAGCGCCACCACAAATTCGTCGCCACTGACCCGCGCCACGGTGTCGCCAGAGCGCACCAGTTCTTTCAGGCGGCGGGCCACTTCGATCAGGATCTGGTCGCCGGTGCGGTGGCCGAGGGAATCATTGATCAGCTTGAAGCCGTCCAGGTCAATGAACAGTACCCCCACATGGCGGTTGTAGCGCCGGGCAAACTGGCAGGCCTGGGTCAGCCGGTCTTCCAGCAGGGTGCGGTTGGGCAGCTGGGTGAGCACATCGTGGCTGGAGTTGTAGGCCAGCTGGTGTTCGATGGATTTGCGCTCGGAAATGTCGTTCTGTACGCCCACGTAATGGGTGGTTTCATTGCGCTCATTGCGGATCGGCGACAGGTACAGGTCGTTCCAGAACGGAGTGCCGTCTTTGCGGTAGTTGCGCAGCATAACCGACACTTCTTCGCCATCGGCCAGGCCCCGGTGGATAGTCTCCAGCGCCTGCATGTTGCTGTCATCGGGTGGATCGCCCTGCAGGAACCGGCAGTTGCGGCCCAGTACTTCGGCGGCGGTGTAGCCGGTGATGCGCTCGAAGGTGGGGTTTACGTACACCAGTGGCATGTCGTCGGCACGGGCATCGGCCACCACCATGCCGTTGGAGCTGGTTTCAATGCAGCGTTGCAGCAGTTTCAGCTGCCGGGTGTTTTCGATCTGGGCGGTTTTGTCGGTCAGGGTGAACAGGGCCAGTTCGTGGTGGCCAATGGTGATGTTCTGGCTGGCCACTTCCACAATCAGCTTTCGGCCATCCCTGGTGCGGTGGCATTCCAGCCCAGCCCCCGCTTGCAGCACTGTGCCGTCGCCATCCGGCTCGCCGGTCAGGGATTTATCGGCCAGGTCGGCAATGTTCAGGCCTGCAACTTCCTCCGGCACCACGCCATAGAGCGTGCGTGCAGCTTCGTTCATGGCATTCATGCGGCCGCTGCCCGGCGCTGCCAGGCACATGGGCGTGGGGTTATTCTCGAACAGCAGCCGGTACTGGGCTTCGCTGCTGGCCAGGTCTTCGGTGGCGACAGCACGGTCGATGGCATAGCGAATGCTGCGCAAGAGGGCGTGGCCATCGATACGGCCCTTGACCAGGTAATCGGCGGCCCCCAGTTCAACGGCCCGGGCATCCAGCTCTTCATCGCCCTGGCCGGTCAGCAGGATAAACGGGGTGGTGATGCCTTCGTTCTTCGCCTGCTGGATCAGGTCAAGGCCGGAATCCGGCCCCAGGCGAAGGTCAACCAGGGCCACATCAAAGCTTTCCCGGTGCAGGGCGGCCAGGCCATCGTCCAGGCAGTTGTGCCAGGTCAGCCGGGTTTTGCCCGGGCTGGCTTCAGCCAGCAGGTCTTCGGTGATCAGGTAGTCGTCTTCGTCGTCCTCGATCAGCAATACGCGCAACATCGGGTCGGTCATGGCGATTCCCACCAGGTTTCCAGGGCTTTTACGATGTCGATCAGTTCGGTGTAACTGGACGGCTTCACCAGATAGTCGCTGGCCCCCTGGGCCAGGCAGAAGGCCCGGTCTTCATCATTTCTGGATGTGGTCAGGATGACCGTTGGCAGCTGTTGCAGGGCGGGTTCCGAGCGGATTTCCACCAGCGATTGCCGGCCGTCTTTCAGGGGCATGTTCAGGTCGAGCAGCAGCAGGTCCGGCAGCGGCCCGGGGCTTTCTTCACCAAGCAACAGCGCCATCAGCTCCACGCCGTCGGAGACAAACCGCAACTGGCAGTGCTCGCAGCTTTCCTCGAAGGCATCCTGCAGCATCAGCTGGTCGTCCGGATCGTCTTCGGCAATCAGGATCACCGGCGGGCGGTTGTCACTGGTCATATCAGGCCGCTCCCTGACCGCTGCGCAAGCGGATACGGAAGGTGGTGCCGGTGCCGGGCTGGCTGCTCAGGCTGACCGATGCTCCGTGGCGATCGAGGATTTTCTTCACAATCGCCATACCGATTCCGGTGCCCGGGTAGCCTTCTTTCTGGTGCAACCGCTGGAACGGGTGGAACAGTTTTTCTGCATAGCGTTCGTCGAAGCCGATGCCGTTGTCGCTGACCACCAAGGTCCAGGCATCGTTCGTGATGTCTTCGGCACGCACCTGAACCACCGGTGGCCGGTCCGGGGCGTGGAACTTGATGGCGTTACTGAGCAGGTTTTGCAATACCTGCCGCAACTGCATGGCGTCGCCCCAGGTTGCCGGCAGTGTTTCGGCGTCCACCTTGCCCTGTGCCCGGCCGATGCTGGTTTCCATATCCACCAGCACTTCGCTGAGGATTTCGTTGGTGTTGCAGGCCACCATGGGCTTGGCCCGGGTGGTTACCCGCGAATAGGACAGCAGGTCTTCAATCAGTGCCTGCATGCGCCCGGCAGCCGACTGCATGCGCCGCAGATAGTCTTTTTCCCGCTCGCCCAGGTCTTCGGAACGGGCAATCAGGCGGTCCGAGAATGCCTGTATCTTGCGCAGGGGTTCCTGCAGGTCGTGGGAGGCCACGAAGGCGAAGTCCTGCAGCTCCCGGTTGCTGCGCTCCAGTTCCTTCATGGTTTCTTCCAGCTGTTCCATGGCCTTGCGCAGGGCCGTGGTGTCACGGGCCACCACGTAGATCAGGTCGTCGGCACTGAGAATGGCGTTGATGTCGACCCAGTGGATGCCGCCCTGCCGGTTGAGGATACGAACCTCCAGGTCTTTGATTTCCGCGCCTTCGCCCAGGGCCCACATGGCTTCCTGGACCGCTTCCCGGTCATCTTCGTGGATCAGGTCAAGGTAGGAGGTACCTAGCAGTTCATCCCGGGTGTAACCCAGGGTGTCGACAAAGTGGGCGTTCAGTTCGAAGAAATAGCTGTTCAGGTCGACGATGCAGAACATGTCGGGAGACAGTGAGAAGAACTGTTCCCGTTCCTGGGTGAGGATTTCTGCCACCAGTTCGTTGCTGATGTCCCGGCCTACGCAGAACAGGATCTGGTCTTCCGGAGACCACTCGGCAATCCAGGCAATCGTGATGACCTGGCCGTTGCGGTGGTTCAGCCGGGCCCGGAACTCGATGGCTTTGTCGTGTTCGCCGGAGATCAGCCTGGCCATTTCATCTTCGGTACTGGCCCGGTCTTCCGGCACCAGTAGCTGGCGGTAGGGCTGGCCCTGAAGCTCTTCGGGGCTGTAGCCGAGAATGGTGAGACAGGCCGGGCTGATCTGCAAAAAGGTGCCATCGGCACTGATGGAGCAGAGAATATCCCGGGAGAACTCCAGGAAGCGCTCGTTGATGTAGCGCAGCGCCCGTTCCTGCTCCAGGTGGTAGTTGAGGGTGTTATTGAGCTCTTCCAGCGACGCCGAACGCTGCCGGGCCTGGTTCCAGAACCGGTAGCTGGCAATGGCCAGGGCCACCACCAGTATCGACGCGCTGACAATGAGCAGAATCAGCCAGGGGCTGAAGCCGGAGGAAACCGCCATTCAGTCGGAAGACCCCGCATCGTCATCCAGCAGTACCGAACCATCGGCATCCCGGCGCACCCGGGTAATGCCGGGGTTGTCGGCCTCCAGGCGCAGCAGCTCTTCTTCCCGGGCCTTGATCATGGCCCGCTGGGCATCGTTTTCCTTGCGCAGGCGCTGGTTTTCTTTTTGCAGACGATAGAGTTCTACCGCGGAACTGATCGCAGCGACCACTTCATGGTCGTCCCAGGGCTTGGTCAGGTATCGGAAGACTTCCGCCTGGTTGATGGCCTTGACCATGGATTCGCTGTCGCCATGGCCACTGAGTACCAGGCGGATGGCGCCCGGTTGCTTCTGTTTGGCAAATTTCAGGTAGGTGACACCATCGGCCATGGGCATCTTGTAGTCTGACAGGATGACCGCGTACTCGTGTTGCAGAAGGGCTTCGAGGGCTTCTTCAACATCGCTGAAGGCGTCGACCTGCCAGTCCTGCCGGCGCAACAAGCGGCGCAAGCTGTTGAGGACGTTCGGCTCGTCGTCGACCAGCTGGATTCTGATCATGCAGGGTTCTCCGTATCCTGGTTCTGCTGTGTGTGCCGGAGCGGCTCCGGTTGTGTTACCGGTAGTGTAATCCGGAATCGGGTGCCCTGCCCGGGCTCGCTGTGTACCTCGATCTCGCCATTGTGCTTCTTGATGATGTTGAAGGACAGAGACAGCCCCAGCCCGGTGCCCTTGCCGATGCCCTTGGTGGTGAAGAACGGCTCGAAAATGCGGTTCAGGTGCTCGCTGGCAATACCCTTTCCGGTGTCTTCCACTTCCAGGGTAACGCTATCACCCTGGTGCCGGGTACAGATGGTGATCTTGCCAAAATCCTCGATGGCGTGGGCCGCGTTAACCAGCAGGTTCATGATCACCTGGTTGATCTGGGAGGCAATGCACTCCACGTGGGGCAGCTCTCCGAAATCCCGGACAACCTCGGCTTTGTATTTGAGCTCGTTGTTCACCACGTTCAGGGTGGTTTCAATACCCCGGTGCAGGTCGGCCTGCTTGAACTCTTCTTCCTCGATGTGGGAGAAGTCCTTCATCGCCGAGATGATGGTTTTTACCCGTTCGATACCCTCGCGGGATTCGCTCAGCAGGTCTTTCAGGTCTTCCCGCAGGTAGTTGTAATCGATGTTGTGGCGAATCTGGCGCAGATCCTCCAGCGATGCCGCGGTGTCGATGGCATCGGTCAGCCGGAACAGGTCGTTCAGGTAGTTTTCCAGGGTTTGCAGGTTGGAATAGACGTAGCCCACCGGGTTGTTGATCTCGTGGGCAACCCCCGCGGCCAGCTGGCCGATGGCCGCCAGCTTTTCCGATTGCAGCAGTTGTTTGTTGGCCTGCTCCAGTCGGGCATTGAGTGCGTCCTGGCCGGTGTCGGTGGGTTCCTTGTCGGTCATTTGGGTGCCTGCCTGCGGGTTGGTTGGATAAACAATATCTGGATTGCATCCAGTATAGATTCACTGCCCCGGTTTTTGCGTAACGTTTGGTTTCCGGAGTTCACGCCAAGTTATTAATTCTTCGTGAGATACGTGGTTGTTCAGGTAGAAATTTGTTAAGAATCGTTGTCGCGCGGCGACCGCTCAATTAGCTTGCGCTATTCTTGATTCCCAAATAAGACTTTTGTCGGATCCGGTTCCGCATGCTGCATCGCTTGAAGAACGATTTTCGCCTGTCCATCATTACCCTGCTCGGCGCCAGTGCCGTGCTGGGGATTACGCCGTTTGCCGTGCTTCGGTTCCTGCAGGGCAACACCATGGCCGGCCTGCTCGATACGGTGATCCTTGCGGGTATTTCCTTCGGAGTGATATACAGCTGGCTGACCGGCAACACCCGGGTGGGCGGCATGGTGCTGGCCCTTATGGCCTGCGGCGGTGCGGTATCGGTTGGCTATGTGGTGGGCGAGCCGGGCCTGTTCTGGTTGTATCCCTGCCTGGTGACCACCTTCTTCCTGGTGGCACCGAAGATTGCCATTGTGCTGAACATTTCCTCGGTGCTGGTACTGATGTCGTTCGGGGAGGCCTTCAGCTCCCAGGTGCAGATGTGGTCCTTTGCCTCCACGGCAGTGGTCGTCAGTGCCTGTGCCTATGTGTTCGCTTACCGGAACAAGAACCAGCGGGTGCGCCTGGAACACCTGGCCACCATTGATCCCCTCACTGGGGTGAAGAACCGGCGTTCGATGGACGAAGCGCTGGACCTGGCAGCCGCCAACGCCGAGCAGACCGGGCAGTCCTACGCGCTGGTGCTGCTGGACCTGGATCATTTCAAAACCATCAATGACGACTATGGCCACGGTGTTGGTGACAGTGTGCTGACCGAGCTGGTCGCGCTGATCGAACACAATACCCGCAAGTCAGACCAGTTGTTCCGCTATGGCGGCGAGGAGTTCGTCCTGCTGCTGCCGGGTGTGGATGGCGTGGGGCTGCAGTCGGTGATGACCAACCTGCAGCAATTGTTGCGCCGGCGGCTGAAGCACCCGGGCGGGGCGGTTACGGCTTCCTTCGGTGTGGCACTGCTGGGCCATGGCGAAAGTGTGGCCAGCTGGTTGCGGCGTGCCGACAACGCCTTGTATGAAGCCAAGGAATCCGGCCGTGACCGGATTGTCTATGCAGACGCGCTGGCCCAGGCCGGTTCCGGTGCCGGCCGGTACCGGAACAGCCGCCAGCCCAGCAGCAAGCTGGCGGAGGTCAGCCCCGCGGTTAATCCCACCCAGAATCCGGCCGCTCCCAGCGCCGGCAGCAATGCGTCTGTAAAGGTCAGAAAGTAACCCAGCGGCAAGCCGATTCCCCAGAACGAGAACAGCATGATAAACATGGGGATGCGGGTGTCCTTGTAACCCCTGAGTGCGCTGATGCAGGTGACCTGGATGACGTCCGCAATCTGGAACATGGCGGCAAAGGTCAGCAACCGGACAGTGACCGCCTGTACCTCGGCATCACTGGAATACAGCGCTGCAATCGGCCCGGAAAACACATACAGGGCGCTGGCGAAGATCAGGGCGATGGCCGAGGCCAGGATCAGCGAGCTTCGGGAAATCAGCCAGGCAGTGTCCGGGGCCCGTGCGCCGATCAGAAAACTGACTCGCAGGGTCAGCGCCATTCCGATACTCAGCGGCAGCATGAACAACAGTGACACCACGTTCAGGGCAATCTGGTGCCCTGCCACCACAACCGGCCCCAGCGGAGCCAGGAACAACGCAATAACCGAAAACATGCTGGCTTCTACGAAAATGGTAAAGCCGATTGGCACGCCAATGCGCAGAATGTAACGGATGCCCTGCCAGTTCGGTTTCACCCAGTCTGCCAGTATATGGAAGGCCCGGAAGGTCTTGCTGTAGTTCAGGTACACCAGCAGGGCGATGGCCGCCGTTCCGTTCGACAAGGAGGTGGCCCAGCCGCAACCCACGCCCCCCATGGCCGGCAGGCCGAGCTTTCCGTAGATGAAGATGTAGTTCAGGGGCAGGTTGATCAGGGTGCTGAGCACCGAAAATGCCATGATCACCCGGGTGTGCCCGAGCCCATCTGTAAGGCCTCGCAGGGCGTTCATCAGCAGCATGGCAGGAATGCCCCAGGCGAAGGCATCCAGGTAGCCCTGGGTTATGCCGGCGGTGGTGGGCTCCATCTTCAGCATCGACAGCACCGGCTGTACGTTGGTCAGCAACAGCACCATCACTACGGTGCCGGCCAGGGCGATGTACAGCCCCTGCCAGGTAGCCGGCATGATCTTGCCGGTGGTGCGGGCACCGTTGTAGCCGGAGATGATCGGTTGCAGCGCGCCGAGCAGGCCCATGAAAAACAGGAACAGCGGCATCCACAGGCTGCTGCCGATGCCGACACCGGCCAGGTCTTCGGCACTGGCGTGGCCGGCCATCACGGTATCGATGACACCATTGGCCATCTGGGCCAGCTGGGCAATCAGGATGGGGCCGCCCAGAATAGCCAGGGTTTTCCATTCAGTAAGGGTGCGGCTGACCAGCGGTTGCCGGGTTTCTGGTAACGGTTGGTGGTTTTCGTCCATGGTGTTCCGGGTTTCTGTGCAGGGCGTATAGGGGCCTTGGGCCGGCTGAAGATCATACCCTATCGCCGGTGTTGGTTCTTATAGGGACAAGCACGCCTTCAGAAACTGCAATTGCCGGAAGAAATCAGTAAAGTAGCAGCCCGGATTTTTGCAGGTGGCGCGCGATGAAACTGTTGGTTCTGGTTACGATTCTCTGGGCGTTCTCGTTCAGCCTGATTGGTGAATTCCTGGCTGGCCGGGTAGACAGCGACTTTGCGGTGCTCAGCCGGGTGTTGCTGGCAGCTCTGGTATTCCTGCCCCTGACCCGCTGGCGCGGTGTTCCCGGAGGCATGAAGCTGGGCATCATGGCCACCGGTATGCTGCAGTTCGGTATCACCTACCTGTGCCTGTACCGCTCGTTCAGTTACCTGACGGTGCCGGAAGTGCTGTTGTTCACCATCTTCACTCCGCTGTATGTCACCCTGCTGGACGATGCCATGTACCGCCGGTTTTCCCCGGTGGCCCTGCTGGCTGCGGCCATCGCCACCCTGGGCGCCGGCATTATCCGCTACGACGGCCTGAGCGAAGACTACATCACCGGTTTCCTGTTGTTGCAGGTGGCCAATTTCACCTTTGCCGCCGGCCAGGTGGGCTACAAACACGTGATGCAGCGTTACCCGCTGGAGCTGCCGGGCTATCGCACTTTCGGTTATTTCTTCTTTGGCGCGCTGGTCATCGCCCTGCCGTCGTTCCTGGTGTTCGGTAATCCGGACAAGCTGCCGGCTACCGGCTTGCAGTGGGGCATTCTGGCCTGGCTTGGCCTGGCGGCTTCCGGTCTGGGGCTGTATTTGTGGAACCGGGGCGGTTGCCAGGTGGATGCCGGCACCCTGGCGATCATGAACAATGCCCTGGTGCCGGCCGGCTTGCTGGTTAACCTGTTGATCTGGAACCGGGATGCGGACCTCGGGCGGCTTGCGCTCGGCGGCCTGGTGATTGCGTTCTCGCTGTGGGTGAACAACCGGTTTCGGCGGCAGGCCCTGGCCTGATCCCCTGGCCGGGGGCCGGCCGTAAACAACTGAACAACATTTCAACACTGGCATCATTTGGCCAGTGCTGGCAGAATCCGGCCCCAATTGCCCCAGCACTCAGGCTCGGCGCACTCACAATCCGTAATTTCCTAAAGCCAAAAGCACAGGAAGAAAACTCATGACTCAGTCCAACTCCGCAGCTGACAGCGGTACCGGGGCTCGCGGACTCTGGTCTTCCAGACTCGCGTTTATTCTGGCAGCAACCGGTTCTGCTGTCGGCCTTGGTAACGTGTGGAAGTTTCCCTACGTAACCGGTGAAAACGGCGGCGGCGCGTTCGTTCTCGTGTACCTGCTCTGTATCTTCATCATCGGTATTCCCATCATGATGGCCGAGGTGTTTATCGGCCGGAATGGTCGCCACAACCCGATCACCAGTTTCCGGCTGGTGGCAGAGCGCAACCTGGCGTCTCCGGGTTGGCGTATTTCTGCCATCATCGGTATGTTCGCGGCCTTTATCATTCTGTCGTTCTACTCCGTCATCGGCGGCTGGGCGGCTTCCTACATCGGCCACGCGGCCATGGGTGACTTCACCGGTGGTACGGCTGACTCGGTAGGCGCCTTGTTCGGTGATTTGCTGAGTAACCCCGGCCTGTTGCTGTTCTGGCACACCGTCTTTATGGCGCTGGTTATCCTGGTGGTAGCCCGTGGCCTGAAGGGTGGCCTGGAGCGTGCTGCGACCATCCTGATGCCGGCACTGCTGGTGTTGCTGCTGGTAGTGGTGGGCTATGCCACCACCACCGGTCATTTCGGCGAAGCGGTCAGCTTCCTGTTTACCCCGGATTTCAGCGCCCTGACCATTGACGGCGTCCTGGTTGCCCTGGGCCATGCGTTCTTCACCCTGAGCCTGGGTATGGCCATCATGATGGCCTACGGCTCCTATCTCGGTAACGATGTGAAGATTGGCCGCACGGCTGTCAGTGTTGCCATCCTGGATACCGTGGTTGCCTTGCTGGCGGGCCTGGCCATTTTCCCGGTGGTATTCGCCAACGGCCTGGAAGCCGGTGCCGGCCCCGGCCTGATCTTCCAGACCCTGCCGCTGGCGTTCGGCAACATGCCCATGGGCAGCCTGTTTGGCGCGCTGTTCTTTATCCTGCTGTTGTTTGCCGCCTGGACCTCCGGTATTTCCCTGCTGGAGCCGGTGGTTGAGTGGGTTGAAGAGAAAACCAGCCTGGGCCGCACCGGCAGTGCCATTGTCGCCGGCGGTGCTTGCTGGGCGCTGGGTATTGCCTCGATCCTGTCACTGAACGTGTGGTCCGGTGTGACCCCGCTGGGCATGTTCGCAGCCTTTGAAGGCAAGACCATCTTCGACCTGCTGGACTACTTTACTGCCAATATCATGCTGCCGCTGTCCGGTATGCTGACGGCCGTGTTTGTGGGCTGGTTCGTGGCGAAGGAGTCTCTGAAGAGCGACCTGGCCATGGACGGTGGTGCCTTTGCCCTGTGGCACAACCTGCTGCGCTACGTGACTCCGGTAGCCGTGGCAATCGTGTTTGTCTACAACCTGATTGGTTGATCCGGCGCGGCCGTTCTGGCCGCTGTCACACCATAAAAAAACCGGCGCTGGAAACAGTGCCGGTTTTTTTATGCCTGGGATTGATTGGGCCCTACACCTTGCCGCCCAGCAGGATACGTACCGCTGTACAGGCATCTTCGAGTTCTTCGTCCCGGGGTTCCCGGCCACCGATGATGTCGCTGTACAGGCAGGATTCGGCGATGCGCACCATGAAGTAGGACAGGCTCTGTATGTTCATGGGCGGGCTCAGGTGCCCGGCGCGTACTTCATCCTTGAGTAAGCGGGTATTCACTTCCACCGTGCGGGCGTGCAGGGTGGAATGGGATGACGTGAGCATCTTGAGCGCGTATTCCGGATCCTGGTGCAGGAATTTCCGCAGTGGCGAAAAGTGCAGGATGGTCATGTTGATGTGACGGAACACGCCAACTACATAGTCGACGCCATGGCCGGGGGTAATGGCACGGGCTTCTTTGTAGAGAGGTTCGTACAGGGACCAGAGAATCTCACCAATCAGCAGGTCCCGGTTGCCCACCCAGCGGAACAGGGTGGCGCGGCCTATGTGCAGGTCATCGGCCAGGGCCGCCAGGCTGATCTTTTCCCCTTTCAGCCACATTCTTCGGGCGCGTTTGAAGGCGTCCAGAGGCGTAGGTTTGGTGATGGTGTCGGTCACTGTGGTCTCTTTGGCTGATTTGCCCTTTATTCTAGCGATTGGCGCCTGCAGGGGCTATGGGTCCTTATACCCACAGGTCGCCAATGGGCGTATCCGGGCCGAAGTGGTGCAGTACCTGGGCCTGGAACAGTTCGGCGGTGGCGATGGCGTCGATCAGCGCATTGTGGCCGGCGTAGTGGGGCAGGCCGTAGCGGATCCGGCTGTCGGGCAGGCGGATGGAGATGGGCTTTTTGCCCATCAGTTGCTGCCACCGGCCGGGGTTTCGTTTGGGGTGCAGGTAGGCTTCGATGGCCATAGTGTCGATGACCGGGAAGAGCAGCTGTTCTTTCAGGCGCCATTGCAGGGCCATGTTCAGGAACGGCCGCTCTATGTTGCGGTAGTGCACCACGGGTATGCGGCCCTTGAGGTGCTGGAACAGGGTGTCGAGCACCTCGGCAAGGTCCGGGGCGTGTTCAATTTCGCTGTGGGTGATGCCGTGAATCGTAACGGTGTCCTGCTCCAGCGGCAGCTGCGGGCGGACGATCTGGTGCCAGGCCTCGCCGAGTTGTATGCCGCCCAGGGTAAAAGGCACCAGGCCGATGCTGACAATGGAGTGCTTGTTGACGTCCAGGCCGGTGGTTTCGAAGTCCAAGGCGACCAGCGGAACGTCGCGCACGGGGGTGGTGGCATCCGGGCAGCCGGCGTTGTAAAAGTCGCGAATCCGCGTGTCCTTTGCCTGTTCCGCCCCCTGGCGGTAGGTTTCTGGCCAGTTCCGGTTACTGTTGCTGCTTTCGGTGGCGTTAGACATTCCGCGTGGCTCCGGCGTTGTAGCGGAAGCGCAGGAATTTCTGGGCATTGCTGACCACCTGGAAGGCGTCTTTCAGGTGGCTGCGTTCGAACGGCGACAGGTCTTCGGGGCGCACGTTATTGTCCGGTTCCCGGCCCTCTTCAATGGCCAGCGCCTGGTGGCGGATGCGGACAATCGAGATGAATTCCAGGGCATCGCGCAGGTTGCCGGCATCGTCATCCATCAGCAGCTTGGTGTTGGCTACGTCCTTCAGGCGCTCGAAGGAGTTCTGGGAGCGGCTACCACTGGCCAGCGCGTGTACCCGGATAAGGTCAGACAGCGGCGCGGTGCCCCGGCGTTTCAGGTTAAAGGTTTTCTGGTGCTTGCCGTCTTCTTCCAGCACAAAGGTGCGGAAGAAACCCAGGGGCGGTGTGCGGTTCAGGGCATTCCTGGCCAGGAACGTGAGGAAGCGCTGACTTCCTCCGGCCTTTTCCACAATCAGGGTTTTCAGCTGCTCGGCAAAGTCGGTTTCGCCGTAGATGCCGTCCAGGTCGAAGAAGATGTTGCTGTTGAGCAGGGCTTCGGCCTTGGGGTTATCGATCCAGTCAGTGAAATAGTCTTTCCAGACCCTCAGCGGTTGCCGCCATTTCGGGTTGGTGGCCATGATGTCGCCGGTACAGTAGGTGTAGCCGCACTCGGCCAGGCCGTCGGAGACGAACTTGGCCAGGGCCAGGAAGTAGTCGTCGTGTTCTTCCGGAATGAAACTGTCGTCCAGGATCATGGCGTTGTCCTGGTCTGTGACTACCAGCTGCTCGTCCCGGGCCATGGAACCCAGCGCCATGAAACAGTAGGGCACCGGTGGCGGGCCGAGCTTTTCTTCGCCCAGTTCGAGTAACCGCTGGCTGAAACTGCGGCCGATTCCGGCCATGGCACTGCCGATCATGTGGGAGTTGGCGTCTTCGTTGACCATGCGCACGAAGCTGTCGCGCACTTCACGGCTGATTTTCTTCAGGCCTTTGACGTCGTTCTGGTGGTAGATGTTACTCACCAGGTACAGGCTGCTCTGGCTTTCGTATTTGACGATATCAGACAGCGCGATCACGCCGCGCACTTCGTCGCCTTCCATCACCGGCAGGTGGTGCACGTTGTTGTGGAGCATGGTGAGCATGGCTTCGAAGATGAAGGAGCGGGCGCTGATGGTGATCAGCCCTTCCGACATGATGTCGCTGATCGGGGTTTCCGAGGCCAGGGCATGGGTAACCGCACGGGTACGTAGATCCCGGTCGGTGATGATGCCCTGCAATTTCGGGCGTTCGCCGCTTTCATCCATCAACAGCAGCGCCGATACGCCATTGTCTGTCATGATTCTGGCGGCTTCCTGCAGGCGAACGGTGGTCGGAGCGGAAACCGGTTCCCGGGATATCAGGCGGGTAACCTTGGCGGTCATCAGTTCGTTGGATTTCTCTCTACGCGAAACCGCCGAACGCAGTCGGCTGCGGTCTTCAATCTCAACAAAGTCTGCAAAGTTTTCGTCGGTTTCCCACAGATGCTGAAAGGTGGTATCCGGAATCTTGTAGATCAGGCAATCTTCGATGGCTTTGGCGGGGAACCGGACTTTCTTGTTCATCATCAATCCGAACTGGCCAAAGATTTCGCCCTCGCCCACGCGGTTGTACAGCTCACCGGAGCGGCGGAAAATCTCCACGGCGCCGCTGCGGATATAGTGGAGCCAATGATTGGTCTGGCCGAGTTCAAGTATCTGGGTGCCGGCGCGGTAGTAGACCACCTCAATACCGCTGACAACTCGTTCAAGAAGTTCTTCAGGCATGTCATTGAACGGGGGGTATTGGGCAATGTGGTTGCGGATGTCCAACAGTTCGGCCTGCATGGGCTCTCCAGAGTGACTGAGTCTTGATTAAATGTTTGCGGTTGGCTGACCGGTTATTCCAGAGTCTGGCCAAACTATAGCAGTTGTCTGTCCGGTTGGTGTACCTTGGCGACGGAATGTGGCGGGCTGGAGAAAGGTTTATGGTCAACAAGTTACTGGTAACCGGCGGGATTCGCTCCGGTAAGACCGGGCTGGCTGAGCAGAGGGCCAAAGCGGCCGGTAACGACGTGGTTTATGTGGCGACCGCCACTGCAGGCGATGATGAAATGGCACTGCGTATCCAGCGTCACCAGCAGCTGCGTCCCGATCACTGGCAGCTGGTTGAGGAGCCGCTGCGCCTGGGCCGGGTATTGTCAGTGTATGCCAGCGGTCTGGGAGAGCCACCGTTGCTGTTGGTGGACTGTATGAGCCTGTGGCTGAGCAATCTGTTGTTTGCCGACGGCTCCTTGTTCCAGCCCGAGCGGGCGGCCTTTCTGGAGGCGGTTGAGGCCTATCCCGGCCCTCTGGTGATTGTGACCAACGAAGTGGGGCTCGGAACCATCGGCATGGACCCGCTTACCCGCCGTTTTGCCGACGAGCTGGGCTGGCTCAATCAGGCCCTGGCCCAGCGATGTGATGAGGTGGTGATGGCCGTGGCGGGTTTACCAATTACCCTCAAGGCTGGTGGCTGATCAGGCTGCGGAACACACCGAATTCGGACTGGTCCACCTGTATCCGGCTGCGGCAGGCGTAAGGGACGGCGAAGCCGGTGAATGATTTTTCCAGCGGAATGCCCAACACATTGGCCAGCACCATGCGAATCACGCCTCCGTGGCAGACCACCAAGACCCGTTTGCCGGCTAGGGTTTGCTGCCACCGATCAAAACCATCGATGGTGCGCTGGTAGAAATCCGTCACAGCTTCACCGCCGGGGGGGAGGAAGTTGATGGGGTCCTGCCAGAAGTGGTTGAGGTGATCCCCATAACGCTCCTGGATCTGCTCTGCGGTCAACCCTTCCCACTCACCGAAGCCGATCTCCCGAAGATCTTCTTCGATGTGCAGTGGAATCCTGTGTTCCTCGGCTAGTTGCTGGGCGAAGCGTCGGCACCGTTTCATGGGTGAACTGACGATGGCGTCCCACCGATCACCCTCGGCGATGGCAGCTCTCATCTGTTGCCACCCGGTGTCGCTCAAAGGGTCGTCTTTACTGCCCCGGAACATCTGGCCACCTTCCGGTTCGCCGTGGCGTATCAGGTCGATTACTGTGGTGGTCATAGGGCTATTCTTCCGCTTTGCCGCTGACGCCAGCGTCGGTAAAACTGGCCATCCGGTTATGCAGGGCGCAGGCGGCGCGTAGCAGGGGAACGGCAACGGCGGCGCCGCTGCCCTCGCCCAGACGCATGCCAAGGTCCAGCAGGGGCGAGGCATCGAGTGCCTCCAGCACGGAATTGTGGCCGGGTTCGGCCGAGCGGTGTGCAAACAGAAGCCACTCGCGCACCCCTGGCTGTTGATGCACAGCCACCAGCGCGGCGACAGAGACGATAAAACCATCCACCAGCACCGGGATCCGGCGTGCGGCGCAGCCCATTATGGCGCCCGTCAGTGCGGCTATTTCAAAGCCTCCCAAAGAGGCCAGTACCGTCAGCGGATCCCGGTCGGGACCATGTCGGTGCAAGGCCTTCTCAACAACGCGGGCCTTGCGGGCAACGCCTTCGGAGTTCAGCCCGGTGCCCGGGCCAACGAGGGTGGTGGGCTGCTGGCCCAGCAGGGCGCAGGCCAATGCGGCGGCACTGGTGGTGTTGCCGATGCCCATGTCGCCACCAATAAACAGGCGGCAGCCAGCGTTTGCAGCGCGCCTGGCGGCTTCGTCGCCACTGTATAGCGCGGATTCAACCTGGCGCGAGGACATGGCCGGTGATTTTGCCATGTTGGCCGTAGAGGGGGCGATAATCTGGTGTATGACGCCGGGTAATTCCGGTACTTCGCCAACGGTACCCAGGTTAACCACTTCCAGGCTGGCACCGAGTTCCTCGGCCATCACGCTGATGGCGGCGCCACCGCTGGCAAAGTTGGCGATCATCTGGGCGGTGACGGCCTGTGGAAATGCGGATACGCCTTCGGCGCACACGCCGTGATCTCCAGCGAAAATCACCATGCGGACCGGATCAACAGACGGCGTTTCACTGCCCGACAGGCTTGCGAGTGTAATGGCAACCTGTTCCAGCTTTCCCAGAGATCCGGGCGGTTTAGTAAGTACTTGCTGACGAGCCGAGGCAAGTTCTAAATGTGCACGGGATGGTGCGGGTGGCTGCTGAAGCCAGCTTTCGGGCAGAGGCATGGATTGTTCCTTGTGAACAGAAAGTGAGGATGGTCTATCTGTGGCTCCATGGTGTCAAGGTAAGGCTCGGGTCGGGTAGACTTGCCGGCATTCTTCGTGAGGGTATGGTCTTGGATGCGTTTTCGATGTCGGTAGCCGCATGCTGTATCGCGGTTTTGGTGGATATTTTGATTGGCGAGCCGCGCCGCTGGCACCCCTTGGTGGGCTTTGGCCGCGTGGTTGCCTGGGTTGAACGGTGCTTTAATCGTCGACCGCAACAACCGGGCCGCAGTGGGATGATCGGTGGCATTGCCGCCGTGTTGTTGATGATGCCAGTGGTCGCCGTGGCAATGGCTTTACAGGAATTGTTGAGTGGCTGGGCGGCGTTGCTGGTGCAGGCGGTTGTGCTGTGGCTGGCCATTGCGCTGCGGGGTTTGGCTGAGCATGGCAGAGCGGTATCGGACGCCTTGCTGCAAGGGCATGGCGAGCAAGCCCGTGCCGCGGTGGGACGCATCGTGAGCCGTGATGCCGAGTCGCTTTCTGACAGTGGTGTGGCCGCGGCGGCCGCCGAATCTATGTTGGAGAACGGTGCGGATGCTGTTTTTGCCAGCTTGTTCTGGTTTTTGGTAGCGGGCTTGCCCGGTGTGGTTTTACACCGGCTGGTGAACACGCTGGATGCCATGTGGGGCTATCGTAACCAACGCTATCTTTATTTCGGGCGCTTTGCCGCTCGGCTGGATGACCTTATGAACTGGCTGCCGGCACGGCTGACCGCCCTGACCTACGCGTTGATGGGCAACACGCGGCTGGCGATGACGTGCTGGTTTCGTCAGGCCAAAACATGGGACAGCCCCAATGCCGGCCCGGTGATGGCGGCCGGAGCCGGAGCGTTGAGCGTTTCCCTGGGCGGCCCGGCTCCTTATGCCAGCGGCGTTAAACAGCGCCCTCGCTTGGGCAGCGGCCCAGAGGCAACCGCCCGGACAGTTGAAGGGGCTATCGGGCTGGTCCAACGGGGTGTGGGGCTGTGGTTGATTGTCCTGGCACTGTTTGCCTTTGGATTTTGGGCCGGAGGTGCCGCGTGATTCCGTTTCATTCACCGGAGCGCCCGGAGCACGGCGGCAGGCTGGAAGCCGCAGCCCGCAAATGGGGCATACCCCGAAGCCAGTGGCTGGACCTTTCTACCGGTTTAAACCCCGTTCCTTATCCGATTCCTGAAATTCCCATGGAGGTTTGGCAACGCTTGCCCGAGCCGGATGACGGTTTGGAAGAGATCATTCGGCGCTGGGCTGGTGCACCGGCCGATGCGGCTTGTCTGCCTGTGGCGGGTAGCCAGCAAGCCATCATGGCATTACCGGCCGTTCGCAAGCGCCTGCACGGTCTTGGCCGGGTAGCCGTGCCCACGCCGGGATACCGGGAACACGGTCATGCCTGGCAACGGGCGGATTTTGACGTGGTGGGTATTTCAGCGGAACAGGCACTGGCGGATGATCTGAGCTGGCTGGATTCGGTGGATGTGGTGGTTTGGATTAATCCGAACAATCCAACCGGGCAGGTGCTGGCGCCAGAGCGTTTGTTGGCCTGGCGGGAACGGCTAGCGCGGCGCGGTGGCTGGTTGGTAGTGGATGAGGCGTTCATCGAAGGACTTCCCGATCATAGGCTCGACCCATGGGCGGGCGCAGCCAATCTCGTCATCCTGAGGTCGTTAGGTAAGTTTTTCGGGTTGGCCGGAATTCGGGCCGGCGCTGTGCTGTTGGAAAGTGGGCTGGCAAAACAGTTTAATCACGAACTGGGGCCTTGGCCTGTAAGTGGCCCGACGCGATATCTAATGAAATGGGTGCTGGTAGATGAGGCATGGCAAGCAAACGCATTGATCAAGCAGAAAGAAGCCTCGAACAGATTGTCCGCTCTGCTTGAACAACACGGTCTGGGTGTCCCTAGTGGCACGTTGCTGTTTCAAACGGTACGACATCCTCGGGCAGCGGAAATCGCAGACCGACTCGCTCGGTGCGGAGTTCTGGTGCGGTGCTTCGATTCTCCCGAGGCTTTGCGTTTTGGTTTACCGGCCGAAGAGGCCAGTTGGCGGCGCTTGGCTGACGCTCTGTCGGGAATTTATATATGTCATTGACCACCCCCATCCCGGTTGGTAGTCTTGCCCGCGATTTCAGGTGCTCTGCATGTTCATTTCAGACTGGCGAAAGTCGGGTGAATACATAGAGTGAAACGGGAAACTGGTGAGAGGCCAGTACTGCCCCCGCAACGGTAATCAGGTTAATAGCAATCCGTTACGCCACTGTGTCCTAAGCATGGGAAGGTGATTGCTTCGGAGCACGGCCTCCACCTGAAAGTCCGGAGACCGGCCTGAAAGACGGAGTTTCTCAACTCCGTACACCAGACGTTGCGGAGGGCGACGGCGGTGGGTGATCCTGGCTCATCAGCACTACATGCCCTCCACCCCCGTCTGAACACCTTAATTGTCCTTCGCAGTAACCAAGACCGACCGCGCGGGTGCGTGCGGTGCACTGTGAGTGATGATATGAACCCTTCGAAGGCCATTCCGGCGTTAATTTTGTTGCCACTGGCGTTTCCTGTCACTGCGACTGACGGACAGACTGAAAACGCAACTCTTGAACCGATCGTTGTAACAGCGACCCTAGGTCCGCTGACCGCGGGCGAAAGTTTGTCCTCAGTAACCGTCATCGATGAAGAAGCTATCAGACAGCAAAATCCGTCTGACTTTTCTGAACTTCTGCGTGGTCAGCCGGGCATTAACGTGACGGGAAATGGATCGTTCGGGAAAACGACGAGTGTTTACACCCGTGGCACGGCAAATGATTCAACGTTGTTTTTAGTGGATGGCGTACGTTTACGTTCAGCGACCTCTGGTGGTCCATCTTGGCAGTACTTTCCTGCGGAACTCGTAGAGCGTGTCGAAATTGTTCGCGGTGCAAAGAGCTCGCTTTACGGCTCAGACGCGGTCGGTGGCGTGATACAGGCTTTTACGCTTGATCCGGAAGAGACACCTGCAGGTTGGGTAGAGCTTGGCGCGGGCAACTTCGACACCCAAAAAGGCAGTGCCGGTGTCGCCGCTAGCGCAGGCAACACACGCTTTAGTTTAAGTGGCCTGCATAAGGAAACGGATGGTACGGCGGTGATCACTGATGGTGAAGACCGAGGTTTCCGAAACACTGCAGGAGTCGGGCGGATTGTCCATGAGCTGGACTCTGGTGGCGAAGCCAGTCTGGTTGTGGTTCAGAGCGAAGGTAATACTGAGTACGAAGGCGGCAACATCGATTATATGCTCCGAACTATTGGATTTGGGCTAGAAACTCCGGTGAGTGACCACTGGCGTCAGTCGTTGCAGTTTTCTGAGTCTCGTGACGAAACCGATAATGTCACGCCTACCTTTAGCAGCACTTTTGACACACGATCGCGTGCAGCTCGCTGGGACAACACATTTACTTGGAATGTTCACGAGTTGGTTGTTGGCACTGAATTGATGAATGATGAAGTGGGCGGCACGACTGATTATGCCGAGACCAGCCGTTCTAATTTTGCACTTTATACACAGCTGCGCTTGAATTTCGGGCCGACAGATTTGATGTTGAGCTTGCGAGGGGATGATAACGAAGCATACGGGAAGAACGAAACCGGTAGTATTGCATTGGGGCATGCATTCGATCGTTCCCATCGTGTGCGGTTGAGCTACGGTACCGCATTCCGTGCCCCGACATTTAATGATTTGTACTTTCCAGGTGCTAACCCGGATCTTGAAGCTGAAGAGTCGGCGACGGTAGAAGTCGGTTTCAGTGGCCATTATCAGTATTGGTTCTGGGATACCGCAGTGTTCCAGCTCGATGTCGATAACTTGATTGCATGGCAACCCGCCCCAACACCGAGTGACCCGTTTAATTGGTCGCCAATGAACGTTAACGAAGCTCGGATTCGGGGGCTGGAGCTCAGCGCTGGCTTCGAGCGCGACGGATGGCGCGGTGATGCAGCCTTGACCTTGCTTGACCCTGAAAATCGTGAAACTGGCAATCGCCTTCAGCGCCGCAGTGACAAAACCTTACGACTCGACTTGAGCAAACAAGTGGGCAACTGGGACTTTGGCGGAACGGTGGTTGCGGAAGGTTATCGGTACGACGATGCCAGTAACGATGATCGGTTGTCCGGTTTTGCTACGCTGGACCTGCGGGCTGGCTGGCGCTTTGCAAAGGACTGGACAACGCGTCTAACAGTGGCCAATGTTCTGGATAAAGAATACAGCACGGCTCGATACTCCAGCTCACAAGATCTGGATTATATCGCGGCAGGCCGCACAGCTATGCTGACTGTCCGCTATGACATTCGATAAATGATCTGACAAAGCCGGGGAGGCGCCAGTGATAAAGCTGAAAGGTTTGGCCGTGATGTTGGGCTGGATGCTGCTGGCACCTCCGGGGCTGGCCGCCCCTATTTGTGTAGTAGATGATCTAGAGGTTGAGGTTTGCCTGGATCAACCGGCCAAGCGCATTGCCACCTTGTCCCCGGGCGCCACGGAACTGGCGTTTGCCGCAGGAGCGGGCGACAAGGTGGTCGCTGTGGTGAATTACAGCGATTACCCTGAAGCCGCCCTCAAATTACCTTTGGTGGGTAATCACACCCGGATAGATCTGGAAGCGTTATTGGCGCTGAAGCCCGATTTGGTGATCACCTGGCGAACCGGTAATCCCCCGGCGCAAATGGAGATGCTGAGAGCACTCGGCTTGCCTATGTTTGCCATTGAACCACGTACCTTCGAGGGCGTTTCCAAAGTCATTGAACAGCTTTCGACACTGGCAGGCACGGAACAGGAAGGTTTCGCGGAAGCAGAACGTTTCCGAAAAGGGATCGCCGAGATTGCAGAGCAGTATCGGGACGCCGAGCCCGTGCCGGTTTTCTATCAAGTTTGGCAAACTCCGCTGATGACGATCAACGATGATCATCTGATCGGTAAAGTGGTTCAGCTTTGCGGTGGGGTGAATGTCTTTGGTGACATGCCGCGATTGGTGCCAAGAATCAGTGCCGAAGTGGTGCTGGAGGCCGATCCTCATGCAATTATTACAGGCAGTGTTGAGGGTATCGAAGATAACCAACTTGATCGCTGGAAGAGTTACACCGGAATGACTGCTGTGGCAAAAAATAACTTGTTCTTTGTCCCGGCATCACCCATCTCAAGGCCGACGCCCAGGCTTCTTGAGGCGAGTCGAGATATTTGCGAAAGACTGGATGTTGCCCGTGAACGCGAGTAAGACCTGCAAACACCCGTGTAAACAGGTGACAGTAAGATGACTCGCTCTTTGCTGGTACTCGGTGCGATTTCTCTGGCCGCGCTGATATTGGCCTTGGCTATCGGCAGTGTGAACATTGCGCCCTCAGAACTCTGGAAAGTCATCCAGGGTGAAGGCAGCGCATTGCATCGTACCTTGCTGCTGGACCTGCGTCTGCCGCGCACCCTTGCGGCTTTCGCGACCGGCGGCCTGTTAGCGGTAGCGGGTGCCCTGATGCAGGTGCTGCTACGCAACCCGCTGGCGGACCCTTACGTGCTGGGGTTGTCCGGCGGTGCCGCTGTGGGCGCGCTCTTGGCGATGTTGGCCGGAATGGGGGCGTTGCTGATCTCGGGCTTCGCCTTTGCCGGTGCGATGCTGGCAATGGTGTTGGTGTTCGGTCTTGCCCACGGCACCGGCAGTTGGACCGCCTCGCGCCTGCTGCTGACCGGCGTTGTAGTGGCCGCTGGTTGGGGAGCTGTGATCACCCTCATGCTGGCGATCACGCCCTCTTATAAACTGCCAGGCATGCTGTACTGGCTGATGGGCGATGTTTCCTACGCTCGTACCCCTTGGCCTGCGTTAGTGGTTCTTGTGCTGGCGATTCTGGTGATTCTGCCGCTTGCCAGAAATATGAACGTGTTGGCGCGTGGCCCGATGCAGGCAGCGGCGTTAGGGGTATCGGTGCGTCCGCTTGAGTGGACTATCTATGTGCTCGCCAGCCTGCTGACCGCGACGGCGGTAACAACCGCAGGCAGTATCGGGTTTGTAGGCCTGATCGTACCGCATATGCTACGGCTGGTGTTGGGCAACGATCAGCGCATTATTTTGCCTGCCAGCGCCTTGGCTGGCGGTACTCTGCTTGTGTTGGCAGATACCCTCGCTCGCACGGTGATCGCGCCTGAGCAGCTTCCCGTGGGTGTTATTACTGCATTACTGGGCGTCCCGACCTTCCTGTATCTTCTGCACCGGAGCCGTTAATGAGCACGCTGCACACCCGCGACCTGATCATCAATGTGCCCGGTAGAACAGACGGCTTCCCTCTGAATCTGAGTGTTGAGCCCGGTCAGACTTGGGGCGTGTTGGGCCCTAACGGGGCCGGCAAAACCACTCTGCTGCATACCCTCGCAGGCTTGTTACCTGCACGCAGTGGCCGAGTTGTATTGAGCGACTCGCCGCTTATTGCGCTAAAACGCCGCGACATTGCGCGGCAACTGGGATTGGTATTTCAGGAACGGCAAGACAGTTTTCCCGCAACGGTCATGGAAACCGCACTGATTGGGCGTCACCCGTGGTTGTCGCCTTGGGAAAGTGAACAAGCTGATGACCAGATCCGTGCGCAACAGGCGTTGGTGGCGATGGATGTTGATCATTTGTCTGGGCGCTTGCTGAGCACCTTGTCGGGCGGTGAGCGTCAGCGGGTTGCGATTGCAACACTGATGACTCAGAACCCCGATATCTGGTTGCTTGACGAGCCGACTAACCACTTAGACCTACACCATCAGGTCAAAGTAATGAGCCTGCTGAGAGACCAGTCGGTTGCAGGAAAAGCAGTGTTCATGTGCTTGCATGATCTGAATCTGGCCGCACGGTGGTGTAGCCACGTGTTGCTGCTTTATCCCAATGGCGATGCCTGTTGGGGCCCCGCTGACAGTATGTTGAAACCATCCGCACTTGAGCAGTTGTATAACCAAAAGCTGGTGACGGTAGAGGCTGATGGCGCCCCGGTGTTTGTCCCCGTGAGCCCCAGTTAATAACGATGAAAGTGGTGAACTTATGAGCAAATCCGTACCGGCAGTCATGATTACTGGCCCCGCCTCTGGGCAGGGGAAATCCATGGTGACAGCGGCATTGGCCCGTCTGCACCGGAATGCCGGGCGTAAGGTGCGAGTGTTCAAGCACGGGCCGGATTATCTCGACCCAATGGTGCTGGAGGTCGCATCCGGCCACCCTGTCTATCAATTACACCCTTGGATGACCGGAGAAGATGAGTGCCGCTGGCGGCTGTTTGAGGCAGCACAAGACGCCGACCTTATTCTGATCGAAGGTGCGATGGGGTTGTTCGACGGCGATCCATCCAGTGCTGATCTGGCAAAGCTTATGGGTATTCCTGCATTGCCCGTGATCGACGCCGGTGGCATGGCCCAGACCTTTGGCGCTCTTGTGTTGGGGCTTGCTCGCTTTGACCCGGAGTTATCTGTTTATGATGTGATTGCGAACAAAATTGGTAGCCCACGCCATGGTGAAATGCTGAAAGAGCGACTGCCAGAAGGGATTCGCCTGTTGGGGGCTATCCCCAGAAACGATGCCATGAGCATACCCGAGCGACATTTGGGATTGATGCAGCCGGAAGAGCTGGCCAACCTCGACCAGAAGCTGGATGGCGCTGCCCAAGTGCTGAAAGAGGCGGGGCTCGATGCATTGCCGAAAACGGTTGAGATTCCCGCCGTTGAAAGGGCAACTAAACCGAAAATGCTACTGGCCGGTGTTCGTATCGGGATCGCTCGTGATGCCGCCTTCAGTTTTATCTATCGGGCCAACACCGAGCTGTTGCTCGCCATGGGTGCTGAACTGCACTATTTCTCGCCGCTGGAAGATTCGGAGCTGCCGCCCGCGGATGCGCTTTGGCTTCCAGGAGGTTACCCGGAGCTGCATGGGAATACGTTGGCAGAGAATACCGCGATGGCGAATGCCATTCGTGCTTTTCATAACGCGGGTAAGCCGATATTGGCGGAGTGTGGCGGCCTGATGGCCTGCGCGGAAGAATTGTCGGATAAAGAAGGCCGTGTGCATTCCCTGTACGGGTTAATCCCGGGGCGGGCGGCTATGGCGAAGCGTTTACAGGGTATAGGTATGCACAGCCTGAAGGCGGAACAAGGCGAGTTGCGGGGCCACACTTTTCACCGATCCACGCTGAACACCACTTGGCAACCTGCGGCCCACACTCAAAAACAGGCGGGCACGGGCAGTGAAGCCGTTTTTTCTAAGAACGCTCTCGTGGCCAGTTATTTCCACGGCTATTTCCCCTCAGCCCCCGAACTTGTGGCGGCGATTTTCCGCGGTGAGACGCTGACTTTCCCCGGCTACTCCGAGAACGATCATTCGTAATCGACATAACTCGTGAAAGGGCTTCTACGAATGCGATATCTGAAGGTATTTCTGGCGGCCATGACGGTCATGTTTTGGGCGCCTTCAGTGATGGCTGCTACCGTCGTGGGCATTATTTCCGAGCGTTCAGCCGCAGAAATGGCGGCGGGCGCTCATCGGTTTTTAGACCACAACCCAGACCACCGCGTGTTGCTGCGAACTCCCGATCAACTGGCCACCCAGAGCGACCAACAAGTGCTCGAGTTGCTCAAGAGCGCTGATGCCATCGTGTTGGCGGCGGTGTTTGGTGACCAGGTGGAGCGCCTTGCCGGGTTGGTGAAAGTCGTCGTAGCGGGTGACGCTGCCGGGCAGATGCCAGTGCTAGGTATCAACAGTGATTGGCGTATTTCACGGCTGTCTCAGCTCAATGGACAAAAGCCATTGGCGGAGCTGAATGCCGCTGGACTCAAGGCCTTGGTCGCCGCGCCGGCAGCCGGAGTTGATGCTGCTGAGGATTTGGTAAACCGGCAGGCCCGGTTTCCCGGCCAGGCTGACTGGTTGGAAGGCCGTGCTTTCTATCAGGGCCGGACGCCGAACCATCTGGATGGCCTGATACGGTGGCTGTTGGCCAAAGCGGGACACGGCATGGATTACGAAAAGCCCAAGCCCCGCGCCAGTATCCGTTATTACCAGAATGGTGAAGCGAGCGTTGAGGCTTCAGCACTGACGCTGACCGACGCCCCCGTAGTCGTGGTTCTTGATCTGGACAGTGGAGACCGGCCGGGAGATCGGGCTTTACTGAACGATACCTGTGCGGCTTTGGAAGCTCGGGAGCTTCAGTGTTTTGCAATCCTATCCCGATGGGGTGGTGCCAGCCTTGATGCCTTGCGCACGCTCGAAGAAGCGATTCAACCCGCAACATTGGCGGGCATTGTCAGCCTGCAGGATTTCACCATTGGCGGAGGTGAGGGCCGCCGGGAGGTTACGGAAGAGTTGATCCGGCTCAACGTGCCTGTCATCAAAGGCCTTAGGCTGGCTTCCCGGACTCGGAATCAATGGCAGCTTTCCGTTGATGGTATCCCCACCGATCAGGTGCATTACAACCTGGCCATGCCGGAACTTCAGGGTGTAAGCCAGCCCATGGTATTGGCAACGGCGGAGCCTGAAGAGATCGATCCCCAAACTGGCGTTGTGTTGACGCTGACACAGCCGGTTCCAAACCGTGTTGCTGCATTGGCTGAACGCCTTCAGCGTTGGCAGGTGCTGCAAACCAAAGATAATGCCGACAAACGGGTGGCTATTGTTTATTACAACCATCCCCCCGGGCGCCAGAACATAGGCGCGGACAACCTGGATGTACCAGCTTCACTGTTCCAAATGCTGAGCTGGCTAAAAGCCGAGGGGTACAGCACCGGTCCCCTACCTGACAGCCCGGAAGCCTTGCTCGACCTAGTTCAACAGCGCGGGGTTAGTCTGCCAGATGACCCGCGCTCGATGAAGGAAATGGCGACTGGGGTCCCTTCGATGAGCGCGCAAACCTACCAGGGTTATCTGCAATCTCTACCAAACGTTGTGCAGCAAGAAATAACGCACGGTCCGCTGGGGTATTTGCATGAACGCTTGGAACAAGCCCATGAATTGGGGGAGCAGGACTTGGCTCTGGGCCTTCTGGATCGCGGCGTTAAGGATCTGCGCAATTTAATCGAGCATGTACAGCACCCGAACCGGCCTACCGCCCTCGCCCAGCTTGATCAATACGAAGCGCTGTGGAGCCAGCGACTAAAAGAAGGTGGGCACAAAAGCGAATTGAACGAACAGCGAGCTTTATTGGCCGATACGGGCATACCGGGGCTGAAAGGCTGGGGTGAAGCGCCGGGGCTGTCGATGGTGGTGGACGACCGCTTGATCTTCCCCGGCCTGCGATTCGGGAATATTTTCATTGGGCCCCAGCCACCAAGAGGCTGGGAGGTGGATGAAGAGCTGCTGCACGCGAATACCACTTTCCCACCAACGCACCAATATGTGGGCTTCTACCATTGGTTGAGAGACCACTATAAGGCCGATGCGCTGGTGTACGTGGGGCGGCATTCCACCCGTGAATTCCTGCCACGGCGTCGCGCTGGCCTGACTGAGGATGATTACCCTGATTTGCTGGGGGGTAACCTGCCATTGATCTACCCCTACATCGTCGACGGAGTTGGTGAAGGCATTCAGGCCAAGCGGCGTGCGCTGGGCGTGATGATCAGTCATCTGACACCGCCCCTAGCGGTTACTGAGCTGTACGACGACCTGCTTGAAATAAGGCAGTTGGTGGAAACCTGGGAGTCGGCGACCGATCCTGATAGCCCAACCCGTGAGCGGGCGCTGAAAATGCTGCGAGAAAAAATCTTGCTGCTGGACATCGACGACGATATCGAGCAGGAAATTGCCAATGAAATGGGGCTTTCCGCCGATGAAGTTTCGATAGAAGAGCTGTCGCCCGAGATACTGGTTCACGAAGCCGGGCACTATGTAACGGACATTCAGGAGCATTTCATGCCTCTGGGGTTGCATGTGTTTGGGAAGGACTGGACCAACGAGATGCTGGATACGATGCTGACCTCAATGGCGAGCAAGTCGGGTAAGCCAGAACCGAGCTGGCGACAGAGGTTGGCGATGTCACCTGCGGCTGAGCGGAAGAGCTGGCTGAACGCGCTTAATGGTCGTTTTGTAGCGCCCGGGCATGGCAACGACCCGCTGCGAACTCCGGAAGTCTTGCCAACGGGGAGAAATTTTCATGCGTTGTCTGACGACCTGATTCCGACGCGAGTGGCCTGGTCACTGGCCGAGGATTTAGCCGCAAAAGCAGAAAAAACGGGCACCCGACAAAGTAACGAAAGTGATGCATTGGTTCTCTGGGCGTCGGACACGGTGCGTGACGAAGGCGTGATGATTGCCTTCGGCCTGAAACTTATGGGTATCCGCCCGGTGTGGAATAGCCGAGGCATTGTTAATGGTCTGGAGCGACTGCCCGCAGGACCGGGCACAGATAACCCGGTTCGGCGTAATGTGCTCTTTACCACATCGGGGCTCTTCCGGGATCTCTACGGAAGCAAGCTGGAGTGGTTGGATCTGGCTTCTCGGTACACGCTGGCGGGCGCTGCAAAAACCATAGCAACTGAGCACCCGGATTTGGTGCCCGCACTCGATCAGGCTTTGTCGGTTTTACCGGTAGCCCTGCAAGAACGCGGTAGCGAATCGCTGGAAATCAATGGTGTGGCCGCACGCTGGGTGGCTGATACTCGGATTCTCTTAACTGCCGGACAGTCGGCACAGGATGCAGGTAATCAGGCGGCCTACCGGGTGTTTGGCACAGCGCCGGGAGCGTACGGAGCTGGGGTGAACCGGCTGGCTACCCGTACTGGCGCATGGCAGGGGCGGCAGCAGCTGGGCGATGTCTATCGTCGTCGAATGGGGCATGTTTACGGTAAAGAAAGCCTAGGTGAACCGGCGCACGAAGCCTTTGATCGCCAGCTGCTTTCTGTCGACAAAACCTATCTGGGACGATCCAGCCATTTGTATGGTCTGCTCGATAATGATGACGGCTTTGACTTCCAGGGCGGGTTGTCCAATGCGGTTGAGCATTTGCGGGGTGAGCCGCCGGAGAATATGGTTTTACAGTACAAGGATCCGAAGAACCCGACAGTGGACTCGCTTCAGCGGGCACTGCAGGTTGAGCTTCGTGCCCGAAATTTGAATCCCCAATGGCTCGCACCGTTGATGGAGCATGGTTATGCCGGTGCGCGCACCATGGGCAGTGATTTTCTGGATAACCTCTGGGGCTGGCAGATTACCAGTCCACAGGTGCTTCGCTCGAGTGTCTGGGATGAAATTAATGAGGTGTATTTTCAGGATCGCCATGGGCTGGGCCTGAGTGACTTCTTGGCAGAGGGGCACAATGTTCACGTAAAGACCCATATGCAGGCCATTGCCCTACTGGCAGCCAAGCGTGGTTTCTGGGAAGTGAATGTGTTCACCCTGAAGTCCCTCGTGCGTGATTTCGCCGGCAATATCATTGACCATGGCTTGCCCGGAAGCGGCCACACTCGCCCGGATCATCCCTTGATGGACTGGGTTGCGGGCCAGTTAGACCCGCAACAGCGGGAGGCTTTTGATTCCGCCCGCAAGGGTGGATCTTCGACTTATCAGCTCGCACCCCAGGGCTGACATTCCAAAATGACCAGGAGAATACCCATGCGTGAACGCGCCAAAGACCCCGAACGCCATGCCAGGCGCATGGCCGCCAAACAGAAAATCATGCAAGAGCGCATTGCCAGTGCCCAGAAAGAACAGGGCGTGTTACTGGTGCTCACCGGCCCCGGCAAGGGCAAGAGCAGTTCCGGCTTCGGCATGGTCGCCCGGGCCCTGGGCCATGGAATGAAAGTGGGCATCGTCCAGTTTATCAAAGGCGCATTCAGCACCGGTGAGGAAGCGTTCTTCCGGCAGCTGCCGAACGTCACCTACCACGTCATGGGGCAGGGCTACACCTGGGATACCCAGAACCGGGAACAGGATGTGAAGAGCGCAACCGATGCCTGGGAAGTTGCTGCAAGCATGCTGAGCGATGACAGCTATGACCTGGTACTGCTGGATGAACTGAATATCGCCCTGAAGTACGACTACATCGATCTGGATCGGGTGCTGGACGACCTGCAGGCCCGTCCGGAAATGCAGCATGTGGTGGTCACCGGTCGCGGGGCTCCGCAGGAACTGATTGACCTCGCTGATACGGTCACCGAGATGGGTGTGGTCAAACATGCCTTCAAGGATCAGGGCATCAAGGCCCAGAAGGGTGTGGAGCTGTAAATGCCCACCCTGATGGTGCAGGGCACCACCTCGGATGCTGGCAAAACCACGGTGGTGGCGGCGCTGTGTCGCTGGCTGGCCCGGCAGGGGGTCTCAGTCGCGCCATTCAAGCCCCAGAACATGGCCCTGAACAGTGCAGTCACCGTGGATGGCGGCGAGATTGGCCGTTCCACGGCGTTACAGGCGCTGGCCTGTGGTCTGGAACCCCACAGCGACATGAACCCGGTGTTGTTGAAACCCCAGAGCGATTGCGGCGCCCAGGTGATCTTGCGGGGCAAGGTCCATGGCAATATGGATGCTCTGGATTACCACGCCTACAAAGCTGAGGCGATGAATTCGGTGATGGCGAGCTGGCGGGATCTGAGCGCTCGCTACGATGTGGTCATCGCCGAAGGCGCCGGCAGCCCCGCGGAAATCAACCTGCGGGCCAACGATATTGCCAACATGGGTTTTGCCGAAGCTGCCGATTGTCCGGTGTTGCTGGTAGGGGATATCGACAAGGGCGGTGTTTTCGCCCAGTTGGTGGGCACACTGGCGTTGCTTTCCGACAGTGAGCGGGACAGGACGGCGGGTTTTGTCATCAACCGGTTCCGGGGTGATATTGCGCTGTTGGAGCCCGGGCTGGACTGGCTGACGGAACACACGGGCAAGCCGGTGTTTGGCGTTTTGCCATACCTGCACGGGTTAGTGATCGACTCCGAAGACAGCGTCAGTGCCGCCGGCACCAGCGAGGCCGGCGCCCTGAAAGTGGTGGTGCCGATATTGCCTCGGATCAGCAACCACAACGATTTTGATCCGTTGCGACTCCACCCGGGCGTTGACCTGGTGTTCGTGGGGACGGATGAACCCATTCCGCCAGCGGATCTGATTATCTTGCCCGGCAGCAAAAGCACCCGGCACGACCTGCAGTGGCTGAAGCAACAAGGCTGGCCGGAAGCCATCCAGAAACACCTGCGGTATGGCGGCAAGCTACTGGGTATCTGTGGCGGCTTCCAGATGCTGGGGCTAAAAGTGGAAGACCCGGAAGGGCTGGAGGGTGAAGCCGGCACTACCGAGGGCCTGGCCCTGTTCGAAATGGTTACCCGTATGGTGCCGGGCAAGCAGCTCCGAATGGTAAATGGCGGGCTGACCTCTCATGTTGCCAGCACGGCGGTGACAGGCGCTCTGAAAGGCTATGAAATGCACAACGGTGTCACCGAAGGCGCCGCGCTGGTGCGCCCATTTGCAGAGCTGGAAGGCCGGCCGGATGGCGCCGTCAGTGCGGATGGCCAGGTGGCGGGTACCTACATCCACGGCGTCTTCGACGAGCCAGCCGCCTGCCATGCCATTCTGGCCTGGGCAGGCCTTAAAACACAGGGCGAGCAGTCGGTGGACTACCAGCGTCACCGTCTGCAGCAACTTGATCGCCTGGCCGATCAGGTGGAGCAGTGCCTGGACACAGAGCGGTTAAGGAGGCTGTTGCAGTTGTGAGTAACCCGAATGATCCCTTCACCGATGCCCAGCGCGAAGGCCTGTACCGGGCCATCTTCGAGCGCCGGGATGTGCGCTCCCAGTTCCTGCCAGATGCCATTCCGGAGGCGGTTCTGGCGCGCATCCTGAGAGCTGCCCACCACGCCCCGTCGGTCGGCTTCATGCAGCCCTGGGATTTCATCGTGATCGACAGCCTGGCGGTGCGCGAGCAGGTGCTGGACAGTTTTAACGAGGAAAACGCAAAGGCCTCGGAAAACTACACCGGCGAGCGCCAGCAAACCTATCGGAGCCTGAAACTGCAGGGCATTCTGGAAAGCCCCATCAACCTCTGCATCACCTGTGATCGATCCCGCGGCGGTCCCAATGTCCTGGGGCGTAACTCCATTATGGAAATGGACCTGTTCAGCACCTGCCTGGCGGTGCAGAACCTCTGGCTGGCAGCACGGGCCGAGGGCATTGGCGTGGGCTGGGTGAGTATTCTGGATCAGGATGTGCTGTCGAATATCCTGCAGTTGCCGGATCATGTATACCCGCTGGCCTATCTGTGTCTGGGCTATGTCAGTGAATTCCTGGAGCAACCGGAATTACAGTCCAAAGGCTGGCGTTCCCGGCTGCCGCTGGAAGATCTGGTGCATGGGAATAGCTGGGGGCAGCCGATTGCGCATAGGAAACTGAAAAAGCACCTCGCCGGGGGGTGATGGGTACCATAAAAAACTATTATCGTTTTCCTCATAGGTCCCGAATTGGGTACGATCCGACCCGACTTGGGACTTCTGTTCAGGGGGTGAGATGAAGTTTTCTGTGTTTTACCAGCAGGCCTTGGCCCGGAAGGGTGGCGAACAGGCCCTGAAATCTCTGTTGCCACCGGTCATTGAAAAGCATCGTCTGGCGGAGATCGGCGATGACCGTTACCTGTCCGAGATCACCCGATGCATTTTCAAGGCTGGTTTTGTCTGGCGGGTGATCGAGAACAAGTGGCCGGATTTTGAGGCGGCATTCGAAGGGTTTGTGCCCGCCTACTGGCAGCAGGTGCCGCCGGAAGTGCTCGAGCAGCTGGCTACAGACGAGCGTATCGTTCGCAACATGCAGAAGATCCGGACCGTGCCGGAAAATGCCCGGATGATCATGGATGTGGCGAAAGATCATGGTAGCTTTGGTCAGTTTCTGGCCCAGTGGCCGTCGACCGATCAGGTGGGGCTGCTGCTTTACCTGAAGCGTAACGGTGAGCGTCTGGGCGGGAACTCGGCCCAGTATTTCCTGCGCCGGGTGGGTTGGGATGGCTTTATCCTGTCCCACGATGTGGTTACCGCCCTGACCCGGGCCGGAATTCTGGATGCCTCACCGGCCAGCAAGAAAGGCATGAGCCAGGCCCAGGAGGCGTTCAACCGTTGGCACGAAGAGACGGAAATGCCCTTCAGCCACCTGTCCCGGATAGTGTCGTTCACGGTGGATAACTGACGATTTCCCGAGCGTTAGAGAACCAGCAACAGCGCCAGTTCACTGAACACAACAGCTGCGCCCAGGGTGTCGCCGGTGTAGCCACCGAGCTGGCTATGAAGATAGCTGCCCCAGAACACAGCAACCAGCAGGACGGCCGTTATGGCTGCGGGAATCAGTAACGGCTGCCAGAGTGATAATCCGGCTGCCAGTAATAACACAAACCCCGCCGCCGCCAGCAAACGGCTGCGGGAGAAACCGTCTGCTACCGGCTTGGATTTACTCTTGTCGGGGTCAGTGACGTACGGCAGGCAGGCCATCAATATCAGTGGTGTCAGCCGGGAAACCGCAGGTGCCACCAGCAACGCAAGCCAGATCAATTCAGCCTCAGCCAGCAGGGCTACTTTCAGCAGCAGGGCCATCACCAGTGCCACCGTGCCATAGGTTCCGATCCGGCTGTCTTTCATGATTTCCAGCCGTTTTTCCACGGTATAGCCGCCGCCGAGAGCATCAACACTGTCGGCCAGGCCATCTTCGTGGAAGGCCCCGGTGATAAACAGGTGCAGAATAACCACCAGGATAATGGCTGCCAGCGGGCTGGCCACCAATGAGAACAGAACGTAGGCGGCGCAATAGCCAAGGCCGAGCAGAAGGCCCACCAGAGGAAAATAGACGCTGCTCTGGTTCATCAGGCGCTGGGAGTAATCAATCCGGACGCGCATGGGGATACGAGTCAGGAATCCCAGTGCCAGCCAGAAGGCCTGCCATTCATGTGCAATCCGCGAGCGAGGGAGCAAGGGCGCCTCCTTGAGAATTCAAAAGCGCCCATTGTACGTGAGACCAGCAAAGTTTGCGGTGTTCTCAGAGTCGCATCAGTCCAGCCACTCCCCGGGGTTTTCGGTGGTAAAGCGTGTCACCTTGTCCGGTGGTTCACAGCTGTCAGTCATGTCTTGGTCGCTCAGCAGCACGTAGGTATCCCGGTGAGCGGTGCCAATTGATTTTGCGCCGTCAGTGGTGAAGCACGACAGAGCATGCCGATCGGCCACAATGAGGTAACTGTCTGGCGTCTTCTTCATCCAGACCCATGCATTACGATCTTCCTGTTCCAGTGAACTGAAGAAGCTGAAATGAGTGAAATCCCGCTTCGAGAAAAGAATAAACTGTTCACGGAAATCAATCATGCCAATTTGCCCGCCGACAGGCACGAACTGCTCGGCTGCGGCGAGCACATTTCTGGGTGTGCGCAGTGGCTCGAGAATCCGATAACCCCAGGTTGTGAACACCAGCCAACTCACCATCAGGGCAATGAACCAGCGCTCGAGTGCCCGGGAGCGCCAGAGCGCCATGAGACTTACGACCCAGATAACCCCAAGGGTGAACAACAGGGTGCCGGCTTCGTGCAGTCGAGCCGGATCCTGAGTGTAGTCAGCGACCTTTTCCACCAGACGAGGGTGGTCATTCCAGGCTAGCACGCCCAGGGTAATCAAGGCTGCACCAAGCAGCAGATGCAGAGCACTGATGACTGCCCCGAACCAGCGTGCCGGGTTTTGTCCACTCAATGCCGGGGCCAGGCTCAGGGCCAGTGCCGGCAGAGCTGGCAGCACATACACTCCGCGTTTGCCCGGGCTCAGACTGAAAAACACCACCACCAATACGACCCACGCCAGCAGAACCACAACGTCCAGCCTGTGTTTGAGAATCTTACGAACGGGCCTCAGCAGCGCCAAGAATAGCAGCGGCAACGGAAACCACAGCGAGGGAATCACGCTGGCGAGGTAGTAATACCAGGGCTGAATGTGCCCCCAGGAATCGGCATAGCGCTCGCCGGTCTGTTTGAACAGAATGTTGTCGCGATAGGCCAGGGCCTCGTCGGTGCCCAGGTGACTGACGGCCAGCACCATCGGCACCAGCCAGGCTGCCACAACGGCCAGCATGACCAGGGGCCCGAGGGCGCAGCGCCAGCGGAGTGTGCCCTGAAATTGAGAAGTGTCCCGCAGTTTCAGAGCCAGTATCGGAATGAACAGCAAGGCGGGAAGAAAGCCAACCCCTTTGGTAATAATGCCAAGCCCCATAAAGGCCCAGGCCACGAAATACCAACGCCAGGACGGCTGCACGAAAAAATGCCGGATCAGACCGTAACAGGCCACCATGATCCAGCAGGCCACCATGGCATCAATCTGGGCTCGCTGGGCCTGAATCAGGAACTGGGGTGCCAGCATCAGCAGCAGTGCGGCAATGGCGCCGGTGCGTTGGTTCCACAAGCGTGTGCCCAGATCGAACACCAGGCCCAGTGTTAGCAGGCTGCACAGGGCGTTCGGTAGCAGAAACGCGATTTTCAGGTTGCCGGTCAGCCAGTAGAAAAAGGCGATGGCCCACATGAACACCGGTGGTTTGTCCGGGTAGAGTTCGCCGCCCCGCATGGGCAGCAGCCATTGCCCGGAGGCCACCATTTCCCGGGCTACTTCGGCGAATCGCGGTTCGTCGGCGGGCCACGGAGAGCGTAACCCGATGCCGGTCAGAATCATGAGTGCCGCGAAGGCCAGTACCACCAGTAACAATCGGTTGTACGGCAGATTGAATAAGGTGTCGGGTAAACGCCGAAGACGGAAGTCGAGTGTCATAATCGCAACTCAGGAGGGGTCAGATACGGAATCAGCAAGGGTCTGATTGCGCTGGTTGTGATACAGGTAAGCGCCAATGGCACTTGCCAGCGCGAACAGAACCGCGCTTACCACAAGCTGATCGAGACGGGCCTGGCCAATCCCTGCGCCGGCCATCGCAAAGATCACCATCTGGGGCAGGTAGCCAAGAACGCTGCCCAACAAAAATGGGACGAATCGTATCCCGGAACACCCGGCGAGGAGATTGGTGACAAGATTGCTGCCTACCGGCAACAGCCTGATCATGAGGATTTTGAGTAGAGTGCCTTCCGTGAACAGACTGTCGAAGCGCTGCATGCGAAGTTCAAAACGGTGTATGAGTGGTGCCCGCAGTAGCCAGCGTGCGACAAAAAAGCAGCCTGTCGCGCCAATGGCTGTAGCGATAGTCGATAGGATCGCACCCTGAATGCTGCCTGCGGCAAATCCCAGAACGAAAGCGAGGACCTGTCTGGGGGCTCCGAATCCAGTGAAAAGTGCACCGAGCAGCGTAATGGCTGAAAGTCCTGCCAGCCCATTACTGTTCAGGAAATCTGCCACGCGCTCCTGATCGGTCAGAAAACCGAACCAGTCCCCGCTCATGGTCAGATAGCCTGTTAATACCAGGATGGCGAAAGATAGCCAGCGCAGTCCCGAAGCCATATCAAGCCCGTTCCGTTGCCGGTCGACTGTTGTTCGGATCCTCTAGGTTTGCAATTTGAGGAACTCGTGTGCGGTGAAGTAACCACATAACGCCGATCATATCGACGATTCCGGCCCATGCACGGTTCCAGGCATTGTATTTGGAAATCCCGGCCATTCTTGGGCGATGATTGACCTCGACAATGGCGATTTCGCCTCCCGCGCCTTTCACCAGCGCGGGAATGAACCGATGGGCGTGATCGAACCACGGCAGTTTGAGAAAGGTCGATCGGGGAAACAGCTTCAGTCCACAGCCTGTATCGGGAACTCCATCATGTAGAAAGGCGTTGCGAATACGATTAGCCAGGCGTGATTGGAAACGTTTCCATGCTGTATCCTTCCGATTTCTGCGATAGCCGGCAATACAAAAGTCGGGATTGTGGAGTCTGTTCGCTTGTTGCAACAGTGCTGGAATATCGGCGGGGTCGTTTTGACCATCTCCGTCCATTGTCACAATCAGTTGGCCTGTGGCGCGAAGGATACCGGTCGCCAGTGCCCCGCTCTGTCCGATGCTCTGTTCATGTCGAGCCGCCAATAGCCTGCCCCCCAAAGCCTCGGCAGTGCGACGAGCTGTTGCCAGTGTCTGGTCGGAACTGCCATCGTCCACGAGCACGACTTCAAAGCCCGGGTAATCCCTCATAACGTTGAAGGCCTCGGTCAGCAGCTTCGCGATGTTTTCCTGCTCGTTTTTTGCAGGAATGACCAGTGACAGAGTGCTGTGCTGAGACATTGAGATATTCTCCAAGATGTTAACCAAACCACGTTGCCGTGCGGTTTATGCCTTGGAGAATTATCAGCCTTGAAGCTTAACCGAATCTTAAGAGCGTTTCGTGAGCGCCGGGCATCGTGCTGGCAGCCATACTTGCACACAAAGCCCGGGTTGACCGTCTGCCCTGTCTGCCAGGATAAGATGGCCGCCATGGAGCTCGGCAATACGCCGAGCAATCGCCAGCCCCAGCCCTGCGCCTCCTCCTTTACGTTGATCCAGTCGCACAAACCGGCTGAGTGCGCGTTCACGCTCCTCCGCGGGAATTCCAGGACCCTGGTCACAAACCGAAATGGCGTAGCCTTCACCTGCGGGAACGAGATTGGTGGTGATTATGGTATGAGGCAGACTGTATTGGATGGCGTTGGCCAGCAAGGAGCGCATGAGGGTGTTAATCAGGGCACTATGGCAGCTAATCAGGGACTGACCTGTTTCGTCCTGGAGCACCGGCTCTATGTTTTTCTTTAGCGCCAGCGGTGCAACATCTGCGATGCTTTGTTCCAGAATGGCGGAAAGATTGTGATGCTCCGGCGGAAACTGAGCGCCGGAGTCCACCCGACTCAGTAACAGCATTTGTTCGACCAGATGAACCATTCGGTCTACGGCCTGGATAAGGTCTCCATATTGTTCGGGGTTGTCACCGTAAACTTTCTCCAGATTCAGGCGCAGCGCGGCCAATGGGGTTCGCAGCTCATGTGCCGCATCAGCGGAGAAGCGGCGTTCACGTTCCAGAGCCTGATTCAGCCGTCTCAACAGGCCGTTGACTGCGTGCACCAATCCAGCTACTTCTTTCGGAGCCTGACGATCATCGAGGGGATGGATGTTCTCAGGCGCCATGTTCCGAACCGGTTTTTCGAGCTTTCTCAAAGGCTTGAAGCTCACCTGAATTGATGCCAGGACGGCTATGGCCAGTAGAGGCAACGCCAACAGAAAAGGCAGAACGTTGCCCAGCGCAATTTCCTGGCTCAGTTCATCCCGAACGTCCTCTCGCTGGGCGGTACGTATCCAGAATCCGGTTGATGTATCTCGCATGGTAAACGTTCGCCATTGATAGCCGGCGGCCTCCTGCCAGGCAAATCCTGGCTCAAGGCCCTGGGCATCGTTAGCCCGGAGCGTGTCCAGCACAGGTTGTTGATCAGGAGACCAGACTTCGAAAGCGATTTTGCGTTCGTATTTATGCCCGGCACCGTCGGGCAGAATTTCGTCCTCTTCTTCATCGCCCTGAAATAATGCGTCCGGCAATTCGAGAGTTTTCGACAGCGTAAAGGCTAACTGCTCGATAGACTGAGTGCTCGAGAGATGTTCCACCAGCCCCTGCACAATCCGGGTACTTTGTGCCAGCTCCGCATCGAACAGTTCGTCCAACTGGTGATTGCTGACATAGAACCCCCAGCCTGCCGCGATCAGAGTGATCATAAAAACAGTGCTGGTAATCAGCAGAATCAGCTTCCGTGTCAGGCTCATATTTCTTGGCCTTCCGAGGCTGCTTTGCTGTCCAGCATATAGCCAACGCCGCGCACAGTGCGAATGGCCTGCTTACCCAGCCGCCGGCGCAGATGGTGAACGTGAACTTCCAGGGCGTTGCTCTCGGCACCCTGATCCCAGCCGTAAAGTTGTTCCTCCAAACGTCGTCTGGTTGCCACCTGATCAGGGTGCCGCATCAGATAGTGAAGGATCTGCAGTTCGCTACGGGGTAGCACGAACGTCTCTGTGCCTACCTGCAATTGCGCAGAGTCCGGATCAAGCACGAGTCGCCCCACCTTGAGTCCTGAGACTCGTGTGCCTGAGCGGCGGCGAGTAACCGCCCTTATCCGGGCTTTCAGTTCTGACATGGCAAAGGGCTTGGTCAGGTAATCGTCTGCCCCTGCATCCAGTCCCTGTAGTTTTTCGGTCAGTTCGCTCCGCGCAGTCAGGATGATGATGGGCAACTCTACGCCCTGCTCCCTCACCTGGCGGACAATGTCCAGGCCATCGACACGGGGTAACGTCAAGTCAAGAATGGCCAGGTCAAAGCTCTCGTTCAGTAAGGCGTTCAGAGCCTGTTGGCCATCATCGACCCAATCTACGGTATTCTGGTCGTCCCGGAGCATGCTCAACATGGTGTTGGCCAGGGGGTGGTCATCTTCGGTCAGAAGTATGCGCATTCTGTTACAGCCATCCGTTTGGTGTTCAACTCAAAGGTTGTTTGTGCTCTTCAGTGTAATTGAAAGCTGGCGGAGTGCGGCCGGAATCATTGCTCAACGCTGCACTCTTGGTTACCGGTTCCAGCAGAAACAGAATGTAACGCCGGTTTTGATCGACCGGATCGGCTATCTGCTCCAGTTGGCCGAGCAAGTCCCGCTGATCTTTATCCACCGCTACAGCGATGGGCAACGTTCGATTTCCATCAGCGAGTTCGCGCCTGAGGGCTTCCACCTCAATGCCATCAACTCTACCCGCGCTGTAAAACCGGGCAGAAAACGGAGGTTCGCCGGTATAAACAAGCCTCGCAGAGGGCTTGTCAGACAGATGACTGGCGGTCATCACCAGCTCCCGTTCCGTTCTCAGCAGCTCCGGATGAAGGCTCACCCAGCCGCTGGCAAGTGAGCCAAGCACGGGGATGAAAAGGGTGGCGGCCACTGAGGAACGCTTCAAGCGTCGGCCGATGTCTGGCATCAGTAGCCCGGAGCTGAGCGCGGCAACAAATGGCAGACCAGGCAGCACATAGGTCCAGAGTATGTTACCGGCCAGGGTAAAGAACACGGCCGGTGTCACCGCGGCCAGGAGTACCAGCGCGCTGACATGTTGTTCGCCAGTATGCCATTGCTGCAGCTGGAAGGCGCCGCACCAGTGGTTGCGAAGCACGCCAGCCACCGCGACAAGCCCCCAGGGCATGCTGGCAAGCACAAGATAGAGCCAGATCGTGCCCCGGGGGAAATCATGGGCACTGCCGTAAAGGTCACCCTGCCAGCCGCTGACGACAAAGCGCTTGATGTGCTCACCGACAATGAAGTAATCCAGGAAACCCGGTGTCTTCAGCTCTGCCAGGACATACCAGGGCGCTGACATCAACAGGGTCAGGGCCAGCCCGCGCACCCAGGGCAAACTGTGCCAGAGGGTCTGCCAACGGTTGAAGGTGAGCGCCCAGAGGAACACCGGCAGGCCAGCAAGCACCAGAACCAGTGGTCCCTTGGCCAGCAGGCCAGTAGCCAGGCCGATGAAGAACAGCCAGCCCCAGAGCGGCGGCCCCCCCTGCAGGCGAATGATCAGGCTCACCAGTGTCAGGCTGGTGCCAAGGGCCAGGAATGAATCTGTCATTACCGTGCCGGCAGACAGAAAGCCCAATGCCGTAGTGGCGTAGATTAACGCAGCCCAGAGCCCTTGAGTTTTGGCTCCGTGGCCGAGCGGGTCGGGGTGCAGGTAGCGACGCAGGTTGTAGACCAGCCAGACGATGCCGACATTGGCCAGCCAGGAGGGCAGTCGGCCGGCGAATTCGCTGACGCCGAACAGCTTGAACGACAGTGCCTGAGTCCAGAACGACAGGGGCGGCTTGCCCCAGAAAGGCACACCAATATCGAACCAGGGGGTTATCCAGTCGCCGGTTTCCGCCATAATCCGCGCCATCTCCGCGTAGCGGGGCTCGGTGGTGTCCGCGAACGGCAACAAGGCAGACAGGCCGAGCCTGGCAGCAAGCACCGAGACCAGCAGCCACAGCAAGGTGTTACTGATTCTGGTCATGGCCGGCCACTCGCAGCATGGGTTGTATGTAAGTCATGGTCTCCTGACTATCTTCCGCCACGATAAAAACCGGGCGTTGCTTGGTTTCCATATAGATGCGCCCGATGTATTCCCCCAACAAGCCGACACACAGAAGCTGGACGCCGGACAGGAAGGTGATCATGGCAATCAGGGAGGCATAGCCCGGTGTTGAAATGCCGAAGGCCAGCGCCCGGATTACCTCCCAGAGGCCAACGGTGCCGCCTGCCCCCGCGGCCAGTAAGCCCAGCACAAGGGCCAGTCGCAGTGGTCGGGTCGAGAATGAGGTGATGCCCTCCATGGCCAGGTGTACGAGTTTCAGGTAGTTCCACTTGGTGCTGCCTGCGATTCGGGGGTCGCGATCGAATTCCAGGGTTACGGTGGGCATACCGACCCAGGCAAACATGCCCTTGAGGTAACGGTTGCGTTCCGGAAGCCGGTTCAGGGCCTCGACCGTGCGCCGGCTCATCAGCCGGAAGTCGCCGGTATCGACCGGAATCGGAGAATCGCTGATCCGATTGATCAGACGATAGAAAAGGCTGGCCGTGATGCGTTTAAGCCAGCTTTCGCCGGCCCGGGATCGGCGTTTCATCAGCACGACATCGGCCCCTTTGCGCCATTCGGCAAGCATGTCGGGAATCAGTTCGGGGGGATCCTGAAGGTCTGCATCCATAAGCACCACGGCCTCGCCGCGGGCGTGCTCCAGGCCGGCCGAGACTGCCGCCTCCTTGCCGAAGTTTCGGGACAACTGCAAGACACGGATTTCTGGCTGCCGTTGCCTGGCGGCCATCAGAATGGCGACCGAATCATCCCGACTGCCGTCGTCGACAAACAGCAGCTCAAAGCTGCCGTCGAGCTTTTGCCCGGTCGTCCAGAGTCGAGCCAGCAGGGCCGGGAGCACTTCAGCCTCGTTGTGGACCGGAATAACTATGCTCAGCATAGGTTCAGGGGAGCTTGAGCGTTGTTTTTTCATGGAAAACAAACCTCTTGGCAAAGAAGTAATTGGCAACCGTGACGAGTGCCGTGGCCAGGAACTGTGCTGACAGGACTTTGAGGCCAGCCAGGCTGAGAACGGAGAAGCTGAAAAGGTTCAGGGTCCAGCCCAGACTGGCTGCCGCCAGGTATCGCGGCATCGCGACTCGGTGCGGCAGGTTCGAGGCAAACGCGTACTGATGCTGGGCCACGTAGTTGAAAACCAGTCCGGCCGTGGCTCCGGTTGCTGTTGCTAGCCTGGGGTCAAGCCCGGCCTGAACCAGCAGGCCCATCATCAGCCAATGCAACAGCGTGGCCAGTCCGCCGGCTGCAAGGAAACGGGCAAGTCGGCGTTGAAAAAAATGGCGAGCTTTGGGCATAGGTGTTTGCGTCTGTGTCGATTGTTTTCGGGATAGCCCCGAGGTTGGCCGCAATCTACCCCTCCTTTCTTAAGTGAGCCTTAACCGTGCAGGCACAGAAACCTTAAGGCGCTCTTAAGGTTTCTGTGGTGCCGTCTTAAGACTGGTTTAAGCCAGCCTTTCTAATCTGTCAGCCATGACCCTGCGTCCGTCTGGGCCAGGAAAAGCAAGCAGAGAGAAGGCAGCCATGACTGATCCGTTAACAATGTCGACCTGTTGTCCTCCGGATTCCGGGGAGTTGGTTCCGGCCGTCCGTTGTGCTGGCCGGTGGTTTTGCGAAATCCAGTCCAACACGCCATTGGCCCACACGGTGTCGGATTTCATTCGGCGCCGCTTCCTCCACGCGTACGGGGCCGAGCCTTCCCTGCGTATTCCACGGCTTCTGGCCCTGACAACCGCTCAGGGAACGCTGCTGGCCGCCGTTGGCGTGCGCAATGCGGAACAGGAACGGCTTTTTCTGGAGGATTACCTGTCGGTACCGGTGCAGTCGCTGATGCCAGAGCCGGGCACCGAACGCAGCCGGATTGCCGAAATTGCCCACCTGGCCGGGGTGGAAGCCGGTGTCAGCCGCTATCTGTTTGCTTCTCTTTCGGTGTGGCTGGATGCCGCCGGCTACGATTGGGTGGTGTGTACCGGCACCGATCAGTTGCGTAACAGCTTTCATCGACTGGGCATTGCCACCCGGGTGCTGGCGGATGCCGATCCTTCAAAACTACCGGATGGCGGAGCCGGTTGGGGCCGCTATTACGACCATCATCCGGTGGTGATGACGATTCGGGTGGCCGATGGCATGTCGGCGTTGCGCGAGGCTGGCTTGCTGAAGCTGGTGCAGCCGGTGGCTGCCGCCGAAGCCGGACGTCAGCCGGATCTGGGAGGTGCCTATGGCCGCCTTGCCTGATCAGTTGCTTGGGCGCGTACAACAGCATCCGGACCACATCGCCCTGCGCGGACCGGCTGCCGAGCTTAGTTACCAGGATTTGTGGCGTGCAGCCGGAGCAGTAGCCGAACAGTTGCGAAACCTGGGTGTTAAACGCATCGGGCTGTGTGGCGTCAACACCCCGGCCTGGGTGGTGGCGGACCTTGCCTGCCTGATGGCAGAGGTGGTGTGTGTGCCGGTGCCGGTGTTTTTCTCCAAAAGCCAGACCGAGCACCTGATTCAGCGGGCAGGGCTGGATGCCCTGCTGTTCAGTGCCGAGGCCGAACAGGCGGAGGCGATTGGCCAGGGTGTCTGGTTGCGGCTCATGCCGGTGTCTCCGGGGGCGGCCTGGATGCCGGAACACACCGCCAAGATTACCTTCACCTCCGGCAGCACCGGTACCCCCAAGGGCGTGTGCCTGTCGGCGCAGCAGATGGCTGCGACCGCTTGTGCACTGCAACAGCGGCTTGAAGGTGTGACGTTACAGCAACACCTGTGCATCCTGCCGCTGGCGACCCTGCTGGAGAACATTGCCGGGGTATACCTGCCCCTGCTGATGGGTGCCACGGTGACGGTTGCCCCGCTGCAAACCCTGGGCATGACTGGCAGCAGCGGCCTGGAACTGGGCCAGCTGGTGGCCGGCCTGAATCAGCACCAGCCCCATTCGGTGATTCTGGTGCCGGAGCTGGCCATGGCGCTGGTCAATGCCGCCGAGCAGGGTTCGCTGGCTACGGATTCGTTTCGTTTCCTGGCCGTTGGTGGTGGCCGGGTTTCACCAGATTTGCTGGCCCGTGGCCGGGCGATGAATTTGCCGCTGTACGAAGGTTACGGCTTGTCCGAGTGCGGCTCGGTGGTGGCCTTGAACGTACCGGGCGCGGAGCGGGAGGGCACAGTGGGCCGGCCGCTTTCGCATGTACAGGTTCAGGTGGATGGCAATCGGCGGATTCTGGTGCGGGGCAACACCCATCTGGGGTATCTGGGCGACGAGCCCGAGGATGATGGCTGGCTGGACACCGGAGACCTTGGGGCGATCAGCCCGGAGGGTTTCCTGGCTGTTAACGGCCGCGCCAAGAACCTGATCATCACCAGTTTTGGCCGCAACATCAGCCCGGAATGGCTGGAGAGCGAGCTGGTACAGGCCGTGGGTGCCACCCAGGCCGTGGTGTTTGGTGATGGCGAACCACAGCCCAGCGCCTTGCTGGTGGTTCGGGATGGTCGTGGCCCGGACACGTTGCGGGCCGCCCTGACGGCACTCAATGCCGGTTTGCCTGACTACGCCCGTCTGCAGGCCGTGTACATCCGCCGGCAACCCCTGACTCAGGCCGAAGGCCATATCACCGCCAACGGCCGCCCGGTGCGGCATCAGATTCAGGCTGACCTGCCCATGCTCATGGCCGAAGCCTTTCCCCTTTTTATGAATCTTTCTGTGCCTGCGGGCACTTCTCCCCAACAGATAACGCCAGGAGTCTCCAACATGGCATTTTTTGACCGACTGCAATCCGAAACCGAACAGGCCCGGGCCCATGTCACCGGAGCCCCGGTGATTCAAGCCATCCAGGAGGGTCGCTTTGACCTTGAAGGCTACACCTGGTTTCTGACCCAGGCCTACCACCACGTGAAACACACGGTGCCGCTGATGATGGCCTGCGGCGGCCGGCTGCCCGAGCGGCTGGAGTTTGTGCGCAAGGCGCTGGTGGAATACATCGAGGAAGAATACGGCCACCACGAGTGGATCCTGAACGACCTGGAAGCCTGTGGTGAAGACAAGGAAGCCATCCGCCATGGCCAGCCGGATACTTCCATCGAGCTGATGGTGGCTTACCTGTACGACCGCATCCAGCGCGGTAACCCGGCCGCCTTTTTCGGCATGGTTCAGGTACTGGAAGGCACCTCCATCGAACTGGCTACACCCCTGGGCGAAGCCATCCAGAAGCAGTTAGGCCTGCCTGACCAGGCCTTCAGCTATCTGTATTCTCACGGCGCGCTGGACCAGGAGCACTTCGAGTTCTTCCGCAACCTGATGGACAGCATTACAGATCCGGACGACCAGCAGGCCATCGTCGAGTCGGCCCGCATGGTGTATCGACTATACGGCGACATGCTGCACAGCATTCCGCTGCCGGCACGCAACAAGGAGCAGCGCCATGAGGCTGCATGACCGAACCTTTCTGCTGCTGGGCGGCACTGGCGGCATTGGCCAGGCCCTGATCAGCCCCCTGGTGGAAAGTGGTGCCCGGGTGATTGTGGCGACCCGCCACCCCGAGCGGCTGGAAAAGCGCGCAGGCGTTTCCCCGGTGCACCTGGAACTGGCCAGTCCGGAACTGGACCGGCAACTGCAACAGCTGACCGAGGTGTATCCGGATATTGATGGCGTGATCCACTGCGCCGGCCAGAACCGCTTTGCGGCGCTGGAGGGCATGGCGGTCAGTGACCTGGATGCCCAGCTCATGGTCAACCTGCGTTCCGCCATGCTGGTGGCCCGGCATTTTGTCCCGCGGTTCCGTAAAGCGGGGATGGGCGGCCTGGTGTTTGTGGGTTCCACCTTCGGCAGTATCGGGTTCCCGGGCTACACCGCTTACTGTGCCAGCAAATTCGGCCTGCGCGGCTTTACCGAAGCCCTGCGCCGGGAGCTGGCGGATACCCCGGTGCAGGTGGTGTACGTGGCCCCCAGGGCGACCGCCACGGCCATGAACCCGGAGCCGGTGAACGAGTTGAACCGGGCGCTGGGCAATGCCATGGACGCTCCGGAAACCGTGGCGGCCCAGATTCTTCAGGCCATGGAAAAGGATGAGCGCCGGCGCTTCCTGGGCTGGCCGGAAAAACTGTTTGTGGTGATCAACGGCATCCTGCCGAAGATGGTGGATAAAGCCATGTTGAAACAACTGCCGGTCATCCGGCGCTTTCTGGATTCAGGAGCAATGTCATGAAGTGGATAGCAATGATGTTGGCCAGTGTCCTGGCCATGCCTCTGTGGGCTCAGGACATACAGGCTGAGCTGGTGCACATTCAGCAACGCTGGGCCGAGATCCAGTATCGGTTGCCCGAGGACGACAGGGAAAAGGCGTTTGAAGCACTGGCCAGGGACGCTGAGACCTTTGTCGCCGATTACCCGGGCCGGGCCGAACCGCTGATCTGGCAGGGTATTGTGCTCAGCACCTACGCTGGCGCCAAAGGCGGTCTGGGGGCCCTGGGGCTGGTAAAAGAGGCCAGGGCTTCACTGGAAGCGGCACTGGACATCGATCCAGAGGCACTGGATGGCTCGGCCTATACGTCTCTGGGTAGTCTATACTACCAGGTCCCGGGTTGGCCGCTGGGGTTCGGGGATGACAGCAAGGCCCGGAGTTACCTGCAAAAAGCCCTGGCGATCAACCCTGATGGCATTGATGCCAATTATTTTTTCGGGGATTTTCTGCTGGATCAGGATGAGCCGGAGCGGGCGCGGGTGTACCTGGAAAAAGTACTGTCGGCGCCAGGCAGGCCGGGCCGTGAGCTGGCAGATGACGGTCGCCGCCGCGAGGCCACACAGCTTCTCGGGCAACGCTGAGCAAACACCCTGCCGGGGGCCGGAACGTGTTCCGGTGCCCGGTGTGATGCATCGAGCTTATCGCCTATATAAGAAAACAGAATTTCACCTTATATATCGTTTCAGTATATCCTTAGATCAAATCATAGATATCGGCGACATCCAAGGTGATTACCATGACTCAGCCTATCGTTCAGCATTTCTTCGACGAACCCACCAATACGTTCAGTTACGTGGTGCGTGATCCGGACAGTCAGGCCTGTGCCATCCTGGATTCGGTGCTGGATTTCGACTACGCCGCCGGCCGCACCGACGTGCGCTCTGCAGACGAGATCATCCAGTACGTTCGAGACAACAACCTGGCGGTTGAGTGGATTCTGGAGACCCATGTACACGCAGACCACCTGTCAGCGGCACCCTATCTGCACGAACATCTTGGCGGAAAGACGGGAATTGGCGCAAAAATCGTCGACGTTCAGGAAATCTTTGGCAAGGCCTTTAATGCCGGGACCGAATTTGCACGCGATGGCAGCCAGTTCGACCAGCTGTTTGAGGAAGGCGATACCTTCACCATTGGCAACCTCGAAGGCTATGTGCTGCACACTCCGGGCCACACACCGGCGTGCCTGACCTACGTTATCGGCGATGCCGCCTTCGTGGGCGACACCCTGTTCATGCCGGATTACGGCACGGCCCGTTGTGATTTCCCGGGTGGCGATGCGCGCACCCTGTATCAATCGATCCAGAAGGTGCTCACCCTGCCGCCGGAGACCCGTATCTTCCTGTGCCATGACTACAAGGCGCCGGGCCGGGATGAGTACCAGCATATGACCACGGTGGCGGAGCAGCGTGAGGCCAATGTGCATGTGCATGAAGGTATCTCCGAAGAGGAGTTTGTGAAAATGCGCACCGAGCGGGATGCCACCCTGGACATGCCCCGGCTGATCCTGCCCTCGGTTCAGGTGAATATGCGGGCCGGTCATATGCCACCGGCAGAGGATAACGGTCAGGTTTACCTGAAAGTTCCGGTCAACCGGTTCTGAGCCGGGTATGAACTTCAAACGCTACCTGCCCATTCTGCAGTGGGCACCACACTACAGCCGCAACCAGGTCACCAGTGACCTGATCGCGGCTGTGATTGTCACGGTGATGCTGATCCCGCAGTCGCTGGCCTATGCGTTACTGGCGGGCCTGCCGGCCCATGTCGGGCTGTATGCCAGTATCCTGCCGCTGGCGATCTACGCGGTGTTCGGCACCAGCCGAACCCTGTCGGTGGGGCCGGTTGCCGTGGCTTCATTGATGACAGCGGCTGCCCTGGCGCCACTGGCGGAGGCTGGTACGCCCGAATACGTTGCCGGTGCGGTGTTGCTGGCGGTGATGTCGGGCCTGATGCTGACTGTCATGGGGGTGATGCGGCTCGGTTTCCTGGCCAACTTCCTCAGCCATCCGGTGATTTCCGGGTTTATCACCGCCTCCGGCATCGTCATTGCTGCCAGCCAGCTGAAGCACCTGTTCGGTATCCAGTCTTCCGGCCACAACCTGATTGATATCGTCGGTTCGCTGTTCAGCGGCCTGGCTGATACCAACCTGCCCACTTTACTGGTGGGTGGCGGTGCCCTGCTGTTCCTGGTGTGGTCCCGTCGCTACCTGAAGCCGCTGCTGAGCAAGCTGGGCCTGGCGCCCCGTGCCGCGGATATTTTCACCAAGACGGCACCGATTCTGGCAGTGGTGGTGACAACCCTGGTGGCTTGGGCCCTGCGGCTGGATGAACAGGGTGTCCGGCTGGTGGGTGCCGTGCCATCGGGTTTGCCCTCCTTCACCATGCCAAGCCTGGAGCCCTCGGTATGGTCCCAGCTGGCCGTCAGTGCCTTGCTGATCAGTGTGGTGGGCTTTGTGGAATCGGTTTCCGTGGGCCAGACGCTCGCAGCCAAGCGGCGCCAGCGCATTGATCCGGACCAGGAACTGATTGGCCTGGGCACCGCCAACCTGGGTTCCGGTTTCTCCGGAGGTATGCCGGTAACCGGTGGCTTCTCCCGCTCCGTGGTAAACTTTGATGCCGGTGCGGAAACGCCGGCGGCGGGAGCCTATACGGCGGTGGGCATTGCCCTGGCCACCCTGTTCCTGACGCCTGCCATTGCCTGGCTGCCCCAGGCCACGCTGGCAGCGACGATTATCGTGGCGGTGGCTACGCTGATTGACCTGCCGGCGCTGGCTCGCACCTTCCGGTATTCCCGTACCGACTTTGGCGCCATGCTGGCCACCATTGTGCTGACCCTGGTTCACAGCGTGGAGGCAGGCATTATTGCCGGGGTGGCGCTGTCCATCGGGTTGTTCCTGTATCGAACCAGCCGGCCCCACAGTGCCGTGGTAGGGCGGGTGCCGGGCACCGAGCATTTCCGCAACGTGCTGCGCCATGATGTGGAGCTTTGCCCGAAGGTGACGTTCCTGCGTGTGGACGAAAGCCTGTATTTTGCCAATGCCCGGTTCCTTGAGGAAACGGTGATGGACCTGATCACCCGGGAGCCGGAACTGACAGACCTGGTGCTGGTGTGCCCCGCGGTGAACCTGATTGATGCCTCGGCGCTGGAAAGCCTCGAAGCCATCAACGAGCGCCTGCACGATGCCGGCGCAAGGCTGCACCTGTCGGAGGTGAAAGGCCCGGTGATGGACCGGCTCAAGTGCACGGAGTTTCTGGAACACCTGGGCGGTGGCGTGCACCTGAGTACCTATGAGGCCTGGCAGGCGCTCACCAACCGGCCGGCGATCGCATGATCTGAGCGTAGTGATCCCATTGACCGGCGCGGGGGTATGTTGAACACTGCCCCCGTATTTCATGCCAGCAACCGGTGACCGCCGATGGGAATGACCGACAACCTGCTCTCTACTGGCCAGTGGCTGTTTACCGCCCTGTTGTTTGTGCTGGTTCTGATTGCGGCACTTCGGGCCGTGGACTGGCGGGCGTTTCGCAACGACAACACAGCTCAGCACACCCTGTTCGGAGCGGCGGTGGTGTTGGGTTTTCTCTGGCAGCTGCGGGCGGGCATCTCGCCGGGGCTCGCGATTCACATTTTCGGGATTACCGTGATTACCCTCATGCTGGGGTGGGCGCTGGCGGTACTTGCCGGCCTGCTGGCGCTGGTGATTACGGTGATTACCGGGCGCGAACCGCTGATGATGTTTGCCGCCAACGGCCTGGTCACGGTAATGGTGCCGGCCCTGGTGAGCCACGGCATCATGCTGTGGGAGCGTCGGCGTAACTTCCGGAATTTCTTCGCTTATATCTTCTTTTGCGGGTTCTTCGGTGCCGGGCTGTCAGTGGCGGCGGCCGGGGTGGTGATGTGTTTGCTGCTCTGGACCAGCGGAGCCTATAGTTTCGACATGCTGGTGCACGAATACCTGCGCTACCTGCCGCTGTTCATGATTCCCGAAGGCTTTATCAACGGAGCCTTTGTGACCGGGCTGATGGTGTTCCATCCCGACCGGTTGAGCACCCTGGACCAGCGCCGGTATCGTTAGCGGGGCGGCTCCGGCTGGGTCTTGCAGGAGGCATTCTCCCGCCACATGGCCAGCCAGGGCAGCACCTCGGAAGCCGGCATGGGCCGGGCCACGGCATAGCCTTGCACCAGGTTGCAGCCCATGGCCATGAGCGCTTCGGCCTGGGCCATGGTTTCCACGCCTTCGGCCAGGGTCGGTTTCTCGAAGCGCTGGGCCATGAAAATCACACTTTCCACAATCGCCCGGTCGCTGTCGTCCTGCAGCATGTCGCGGATGAAACTCTGGTCGATCTTGATCATGTTGATCGGCAGGGTGCGCAGGTAAGTCAGGGATGAGAACCCGGTTCCGAAATCATCCAGGGCAACCTGGAGGCCCAGGGTCTGGCACTTTGCCAGTACGTTCTCGGCGCGCTGAATGTCTTCCAGGGCGGTGGATTCCAGCACTTCCAGTGTGATCTGTTCCGGATTTACCTCCGGGTGGCTCTGCAGGTAGCTTTCCAGGTAGTGCACAAAGCTCCGGTCCATCAGGTGCGGTGCGCCGATGTTAATGCTCACCGCAAGCTGCTCGCCGGCCTCGTTCCACAGGTTCATCTGGTGGATGGCTTCTTTCAGCACCCAGCTGCCCAGCGGTACTTCCAGGTGGCTGTTCTCTACCGCAGGCAGGAACTCCCCGGGCGTGGTCAGACCCCTGGCCGGGTGGTTCCAGCGGATCAGGGCTTCAAAGCCCACCACCTGGCAGTCTGCCAGCCGCACCTGGGGCTGGAAATACAGTTCGAATTCGTTGTGCTCCAGCGCATTGCCGATTTCCACCAGCTGATTGCGGCGCTGGCGCCGGAAGGCGTCTTCACCGGGGTCGAAAATGTGGAACTGGTTACGGCCTTTTTCCTTGGCCGCGTACATGGCCTGGTCGGCGTGGCGGATCAGGCCTTCGGCGTCGGTGTTGTCGTCCGGATAAATGGCGGCGCCCAGGCTGGCGGTGACCGTAATAAAGGTATCCGCCACCGGGATCGGCTGGCTCACTTCCGACAGCAGTCGCTGATAGACGATTTCCGGGTTGTCGTTCTGAACCAGGATGACAAACTCGTCGCCGCCGATCCGTGCGATGGTGTCGCCCCGTCGCAGGCTGTGGGCCAGGCGGTCGGCCACGGTTTTCAGGGCCTTGTCGCCGGCGTCGTGGCCGAATTCGTCGTTGATGGCTTTGAAACCGTCAATGTCCAGGTAACACACCGAGAGCGAACGTTTCTGGCGGTCGGCGTGCTGGCGGGCCGTGCGCAGGCGTTCCACCAGCAACTGCCGGTTGGGCAGGCCGGTGAGTTCATCGTAGTTAGCAGCCCGGTCCAGGTCCCGGGCATGGTTTTTCAGTGCGGTGATGTCGGAAAACGACGCGACGTGGAAATATTGCCCCGGCTCCTCCAGGTGAACCCGGCTGACCGACAACAACTCCACATATTCCTCACCATTCTTGCGTCGGTTCCACAGCTCGCCACGCCAGAAATCGTTTTGCTCGATAGAGCGCCACATGGACTGGTAATAGGCCTTGGAGTGCCGGCCGGAGCTGAGAATGTTCGGGTTCAGGCCCAGCACTTCTTCCCGGCTGTAGCCGGTGATGCGGGCGAAGGCCGGGTTCACATCCATGATGCGGTTGTGCTTGTCGGTGATCAGGATGGCCTCGTGGCTGCGGTCGAATACGCTGGCGGCAATACGCAGGCCCCGCTCGCCGTGCTTGCGGTCGGAAATATTGGTCTGGATGATGACAAAGCCCGGCTCCACGCCCTCCGCTTTGCCGATCGGCATGCTGCAGGTGTGTACCCAGTACGGGGTGCCGCTGGCGGTGTAATGCAGGATGTCTTCTTCGAAGGGTTCGCCGTTGGCGAAGTGCGCCCGGATGCGGGCGACGGTTTCCTTGTCGGTGCCGGTTCCGGGTAACAGGTCAAACGGCTTTTTGCCCCGGATATCGGTCAGGGGGTAACCGGTATGGGCCTCAAACGCGCCGTTTACCCATTCGATGCGGGCCTCGCCATCCAGGATCAGCACCATGTTGCTGGTGGTGGTGGCCACCAGTGCCAGCCGGGCCGGGGAAATATCAGCAGTTGGTGCGATGTGTTCGGGACCTTTGGGCATCTCGGGTAAATCCGGTAATTGGCGGTTGGCTCTCCTCCCTGTGAGTGCGCCGGAAAGTATAGCAATCGCAATCAGTTTAACCGTCCGTAGAGGCCGAGATGGCCGCAGTGACAGTCAGCGGATTATCCATTTATTGCAAAAGTCAGACGCCGCGCAATCCTAGCGTATACGCGAATTGCGGGCATTACACATTAGTCTGACGGAATTGATGTCCGTCAAAATCGTGTGGATTGAATAGCTTGCGTTGGGGTTATTGGCGCCAGCGGGAGTGTTTCTGCAGCTTCCGTTGCAGGGTGCGGCGATGCATGTTCAGGGCCCGGGCCGTCGCTGAGATGTTGCCCTCGTGCTCATTCAGCACCCGCTGGATGTGTTCCCATTCCATTTCTTCCACCGAGGGTGGCTCCGGGCGCAATTCAGGTGGGGCTTCCAGCGGCTCAAAGCCACTGATCAGTTGCTGTATGGTCACCGGTTTGCACAGGTAGTTGGCAGCCCCCCGGCGCATGGCCTCCACGGCAGTGGCAATGCTGCCGTAGCCGGTGAGTACCAGTACGTCCAGGTCCGGGTTGGTGTCGAGGAGTTCCGGTAGCAGCTGCAGCCCGCTCTCGCCGGCCAGGTTCAGGTCGAGCACGCAGCGGCGGATGTTGTGGGCATCCAGCGCATCCAGGGCGCTGTCGTGGTTGCTGGCGGTGATGGCCTCGATACCCTGCCGGGCCAGGGAGCGGCTCAGCACCTGCAGGAAGGCCTGGTCGTCATCAACAATCAGCCACTGTTCCTGTTCAGACATATTCCGGCTCTCCTCCAGTGGATGTCACGGCCTGCGGCAAATCGATCACCATGGTGGTTCCGGTGTTGCCGGTTCGGGCTTTCAGGTTGCCGCCCAGCCGCTGGATGGTGGCATTAGACAAAAACAGGCCAACTCCCAGACCGTTCCTGGAATCGACTATATCTTCGCCGGGTGCTCCGGCCAGGGCGGCCTCCAACCCTTCACCGTGGTCTTCGACCACGATCTCTATGCGACCGTTATCGGTTTGCCGACTGCTGACTGCTACCCACTGGGGGCTGGCGGTCAGGGCATTGGCCAACAGGTTCAGGATGGCCTGGTCGAGGGTGGCGTCGACCGCAATGCGGGCATCGGGATGATCCCTTGCCCACTGGATAGGGCCGGACGGCCACAGCAGGGTGGCGGATTCCCGCAACCTGGCCAGCCACTCGCGTACTGGCAGGGTTTCCAGTTGGGCGGTCTTGGCTTCTACGGCGGTTTTGGTGAGCTGCTGCAGGTGGCTGCTGCACAGCATCACCTGCTGGCCCATCATGTCCAGGTCTTCTTCCAGCTCCGGGTTGCCCTGGCCGCTGTGGGAACGGATTTCATCCAGTAGCAAAGTCATGGTGTTCAGTGGTGTGCCGAGCCGGTGTGCAACCGCCGCCGCCGACAGGCCAAGGGCAATCACCTGCTCATCCCGCAACCGGTTTTCCCGGAACCGGGACAGCTGGCTTTGCTGGTGTCGCAGGCGACGGGCCAGGGTGCCCACCACCAGCAACAGAATGCCGGCGGTCAGGGCAAAGGTCACCCACATGCCGACAAGGTGTAGCTGGGCGAGGTCGCCACCGTGGTGATCGTGCACCACCGGGGTGTGCCAGATGACCAGGGCGGTGTACACGGCAATGCCGGTGAGCGTTAGCGCAATGCTCTGGCGGGTTGGTACCAGGATAATGGCCACGGCAATGGGCAGCAGCAATACCGACACCAGCGGATTGGTATAGCCGCCGGTGTAGAACAGCCAGAGACCGATCAGGATCAGGTCCGTGGCCAGCGTCAGGCTGACCGGAACCGAGGATTCGGGCGGTTTGCGGTTGAACCAGAGCCAGCCAAGGGTGGCCAGCACGCCGTACAGCAGGCAAACCAGCAGGGCCTCGGCCCGGTGCGCCAGGGTGATGACGGATTCGGCAACGGCAATAGCCACCAGTTGCGTGGTGATGATGGCCAGCCGCATGCCCAGCAGGTAGCGGGCAGCCTGGCGAAAACCGGTCTGAGAGTGAGTGAGCCATTCCATTGGGGCATTCTAGCAGCAAGCGGCTGCGGCGCACCTGAACAACGTGCGACCTTTTGTCAGGGGTCAATCGGTGAAATAACACACCAGTTGCTGGCTGACCACATCGCCGGTCAGTTGCAGCTGGCCCCGGGTGATGTGATGGACTTCCACGGCTTCTGCAGCTTGCCCGGCCATTCCTGAAAGCTGGCAGGGTGGCAGGCGATCAGGGTGGTACTGGCAGTGGGCGGTATCCGGGAACAGGGCCGCATAGGCTATGCCGGTTTCCACCAGGTCCTGGAAGAAATGCGAACCGTAGGACAGGTCCGGCACCATGTCGCCGGCGTTTTCTGACACTTCCACCAGCGCGGCCACGCCGGCAATGTCGGAAAACCGCACCGGAACACCCAGTTCCGGGCTGCTGGTGCCCCAGCGACCGGGGCCGACCAGCATCGTGGGTTCGGCCGAAGCCCGCACGGTTTCACCGACCAGCCGTGCCACCTCGTAACGCTCATTGGTATTCAGGCCGGCATAGATGGCGGCGTTTACCCGGATCACCCTTGTGATGGCCAGGTTGATGTTGCCGCCCATGAAATGGCCCCGGGTCCGGAACAGCAGGCGGGGCTCGGGCAGCGGGTCCGGAATCTGCACCGGGCCGGTTTCGCCAATGGTGGCCAGTGGGCGGCATTGCACCAGGTTGAAAGACGGCTCTCCCTCGGCATTCAGATGCAGGGTAAATTCCACATCCACCGGATGCCGGTAACCGGCTTCCAGGGTGGCCAGCAGGCTCGATAGCCGGTTGATAAACCGGCTGCCCTGCACCAGTGGCCGGAAGGTCAGGCGCCAGACCGGGCCATCAAGGCCGATCTGCTCGGCCCTGGCGGTGGCGTCCCGGTCGATTTCGGCAAGGTGGTTCATGGGCAGGTTTGGCGCAGATGGAAGCATCTGGCTCAGGGGCCGGGTTTCGAGGCCCCCGGTTTCCAGGTCCAGCAGGTCCACCAGGTGCTGGGAGAACCGGAAGCTTTCGTCCTGGTTGCGGAACGGTTGCCGGGTGGGATGGTCCAGTGCCATCACGCAGGCGTGGTCGCCTTCAATACGGTCCACCGCCCGGGTGCCCAGGCCCATCACCAACCGCACCATGCCGGCTTTCGGGTCCATGTTGCTGTCCCAGGCAAAGGTGTTGCGGGACACCCCCACGCCGGCAGCATCCGGCAGGTAATAGCGGTTGTGGAACCGGCCGTTTACCCGCTGGATCAGCAGTGCCATGGGTTCTTCCCGCTGGTCGAGCCCTCGCTGTTTGCGGTATACCAGCGCATCTTTGCTCATGGACGATGCATACACCTGCCGGATGGCATCTTCCAGCGCGGCCAGTCGCTGTTCGGGCGAGCCCTGGTTGACCAGGAACACGCTGTCGTACTTGCCCGCAAAGGCATTGCCGAAACCGTCTTCCTGCAGGCTGGATGAGCGCACCAGGATCGGGTACTGGCCGTAGTGGTCCAGCAGGCGCTCCAGGTCTGCCCGGATTTCATCGGGAAAGCGGCCTTCCAGAATACCGTTTTGCAGGGCCGGGGCTTCTGCCAGGTAACCGGTGGCGGAGCGCTGGCGCATGATCGCCGGCCACAGGCCGTTGTGCACCAGGAAGGCATAGTAGGCATCGGTGCCCAGATAGCTGGAATCGTGGGGTTCCAGCATCTCCTGCCATTGTTGCGGATCGTCTTTCAGCAGGATGTTCCGGGCAATCAGCATGCCCGTAGCCTTACCGCCGATATAGCCGCTGCCCACCAGCCGGCCGCGGATGGCCAGCAGGTCTTCCAGTGACAGATAACGGCGGGCCAGTTCCAGTATCTGCGGGTCCCGGCTGACCAGAACCTGCAGCACCTGCTCCTGCAGGTTGGCAATGGCGGCGGGATCGTTTTCGGACAGGGCCCGGCTGGCGTCCTGGAACAATCGGTCCCAGTAATCCAGAAGGGGCTGCCGGTGCAGGCTTTCCTGTTCCAGGCTGGCCTGTAACCGGGTGGCATCGCTGCTGTCGGTAATCGGGCAGAACTGGCCGTTATGCTCCCGGTGGGGCAGGAACATGGTGGGTGATTGCCGGCGCCAGGCCTTGATTGGCTGTACCTGCACATTGTCGCCATGGCGGCGAACGTCCAGCATTACCTGGGTGGTCTGGCGGATTCTGTCCAGGGTCATCCGGGAGTGGCGCTCCGGGTGCAGGGCAAACCAGGCCACGGTATCCAGCTCGAACAGGAACGGGCACACCACCCGGAAGAAATTACCCACCATGGCGTCGGTGGCCCAGGCATTGAGCAGCTCGCTCAGGCTGTCACAGACATAGAACGCGCCGCGACCGTGTTGCTCGATCAGGTGCCAGACCCGGCTGGTGAAGCTTTCAAAACCGCCAAGGGCGTCGATTTCGATCGTGCGAACGGCAGGGTGGTTTTCAATGATCGGCGGATGGTCGCCAAACCGGAGGTAGAGAATCTGCCGGCCTGCATCGGCGGCGGCATCAACGAAGGGAAGGACGAAACGGCGATAGTCATCAAGGTGGGAAACCCGCCAGACAACGTTATCGCCGATTCTGAGGTAATCCAGAACCTCGTCCAGTCCGGCCAGACCGGTAGATACCCGGTCTTCTGACTGGCGAGGTTCTTCGCCGTTCATGGCAGGATCAGATCACGCCCATGGCGTTCATGGCCTTGGCAACCCGCAGGAAGCCATTGATGTTGGCACCCAGTACGTAGTTACCTTCGGCGCCGAACTCGGCCGCGGTCTCGTAGCAGTTCTTGTGGATATCAATCATGATTTCCTCAAGGCGCTTCTGGGTGTAATCGAAGGTCCAGGAGTCACGGCTGGCGTTCTGCTGCATTTCCAGCGCAGAGGTGGCAACACCACCGGCGTTGGCTGCCTTGCCCGGGCCGTAGGCGATCTTGGCGTCCTGGAAGATGATGATGCCTTCCGGGGTGGTCGGCATGTTGGCGCCTTCAGCCACGGCGATACAGCCGTTTTCGACCAGGGTCTTGGCATCGCTGCCGTTGAGCTCGTTCTGGGTGGCGCAAGGCAGGGCCACGTCACACGGAACGCTCCAGATGTTGCCGTCTTCCACGTACTTGGCGTCTTTGTGGAACTCGGTGTAGGCACTGATGCGACGACGCTCAACTTCCTTGATACGCTTGAGGGTCTGCAGGTTGATGCCGTTCTCGTCCACGATCATGCCCTGGGAGTCGGAGCAGGCAATGACCTTGGCGCCCAGCTCGTGGCACTTGTCGATGGCGTAGATGGCCACGTTACCGGAGCCGGAAACCACGACAGTCTTGCCTTCCAGGGAGTCACCACGGGCTTTCAGCATTTCGTGGGTGAAGAATACAGTGCCGTAGCCGGTAGCTTCGGTACGGGCACGGCTGCCGCCCCAGTCCAGGCCCTTGCCGGTGAACACGCCGGATTCGTAACGGTTGGTGATGCGCTTGTACTGGCCGAACAGGTAGCCAATCTCGCGGCCGCCCACGCCGATGTCACCGGCAGGAACGTCTGTGTACTCGCCCAGGTGACGGTACAGTTCGGTCATCAGGCTCTGGCAGAAACGCATGATTTCGTCGTCGGACTTGCCCTTCGGATCGAAGTCGCTGCCGCCTTTACCGCCGCCGATGGGCAGGCCGGTCAGGGCGTTCTTGAAGATCTGTTCGAAGCCCAGGAACTTGATGATGCCCAGGTAGACGGACGGGTGGAAACGCATGCCGCCCTTGTAGGGCCCCAGGGCGCTGTTGAACTCAACGCGGAAGGCACGGTTGATGTGGATCTCGCCACTGTCGTCCTGCCAGGGTACACGGAAGATGATCTGGCGCTCTGGTTCGCAGATGCGCTGGATGATCTTCTTGTCGGCGAACTCGGGATACTTGACCAGTACGGGCCCCAGAGTTTCCAGCACTTCATGAACTGCCTGGTGGAACTCTTTCTCACCGGGATTGCGGTGCAGAACGTCCTGGTAAATCGGTTCCAGCTTTTCGTCGAGTTTTGCTGTCATGGGATAAGCCCTCGGAATTCGCGTATTGAAAGCCGCAAGAATTTGCGACCACCCAAAAAAAGGGACGAGATTTCACCACATCTGACGGCAGTTTTGCAAGTGCAGGGCGAAACAATGTGCTTCTGCACCTATCGGAGATACCCCCAAAGAGGTGCGGCATTGTGTCTCAAGCCAGGCTTAAGGAAGGGTCTTACAATTCCGGATCATTAGTCATGCAACCAACTAAAACGATCCAAGGACCGCCAACCGATGTTGAAACAAACCCGCCTGGCTCGCTGTATCAGCCTTGTGATGGCCGGCTATGCCGTCGCACCCCTTGCCAATGCCCGGTCCGAAGCTGAAAACCCGGTGGTCATCCGGGTAACCGAAGGCCAGTCCGCCGAAGCGGCCAGGCTTTCTGCGGCGGCTATCCAGACCGAGCCGGTACAACGGTTGTCGTCTGATGCGTCTGTGTCGCTGTCCCGTATGGGTGGCCGTGGCCTGGACCCGGTAATCCGTGGCCAGAACGAAGAGCGGGTTGAGGTATTGCTGGACGGCATGCGGGTGGAGGGCGCCTGCCCGAGCCGTATGGATCCGCCCACCAGCCGGTTGAGCACGGCGCTGGCGCCGGTGCTGGAAGTGCGCACCAGCAACCGCACCCTGCGCTGGGGGCCGATTGCCGGCGGCCAGGTGGTGGCCACCACTGCAGCTCCGGAATTTGCGGATGACAACCGCACAACCGGCCACCTGACCCTGGGCGGCGCCGACAATGGCGAAGGCAAACTGGTGAACGGCAGCGTGGCGGCCGGTAGCAAGGATGCCTTCATTCGATTGGCCGGCGGATACGACGAAGCGGACGACTACGAAGACGGCGATGGTAGTGAAGTTCGCAGCTCCTATGAAAACACCGAAGGCCGGGTGGATGGTGCCTGGACAGCTGACAACGGTCTCTACATCAAAGGCATGGTCAGCCGCCAGGAAGAGCGGGATGTCAGCTTCCCGGGCCGGGGTATGGACGCGCCGAAAACCGATACCGACCTGTATCGACTGGAGCTGGGTGCGCCGGTGGCCAATGGCGGCTGGAACCTGATGGCCTGGCAGGCGGACGTTGACCATGTGATGGATAACTTCAGTCTGCGTGAGCAAACGGCTCCCATGAAAATGTTGACCGCCTCGGAGACGAGTACTCAAGGCGTGCGACTGGTGCTGGATCAGACCATCAACTACACCAAAGACATTGCTATCGGTGTCGATGTGGAAAGCAACGACTGGGATGCCGCCCTGAACAACGTAGATAAAGACGTTGTGGCCTCTTACATGTGGCCGGGCGTTGAGAGAGATCGGGTGGGTGTGTTTGTTGAAGCCTTCCACCAGATCCGCATGAACACCCGGTTGGGTGCCGGTATTCGTTACGACCGTGTAGAGATGCAGGCCACCAAGGCTGACCAGACCTACATGCTTAAAAAGCCAGATGGAACCATGGTGTCGATGAGTGCGGCCAAGGCTTACGAGCAGGTATATGGCACCACCAGCACCGATGCCAATGATGACAACGTCAGTGGCTTTGTCAGTGGTGAGTGGCGTTACGCGCCGAACCGTAGCCTGGATGTCGTGGCCAGCCACAGTGTGCGCAGCCCTGGAGTGACCGAACGCTACGTCAACAAAATGTTGGGTTGGGTGGGTAACCCGGGCCTGGATACCGAAAAGCACAACAAGCTGGAAATCAGCCTGTCGGGCCGTGAAGGCAACTGGAACTGGCGTCCGGCGGTCTGGGTAGACCAGGTGGACGACTATGTTCTGCGTTCCCAGGACCGCTACCACAACATTGATGCCCGCTTGCTGGGTGTCGAAGGCCAGCTGGGCTGGAGCAACGGTACCTGGAGCACGAACAGCAAGCTGGCGTCTGTAAGGGGTGAAAACCGGGATGCCGACAAGGCGCTGCCGCGGATTCCGCCGATTCAGTTTATCCAGACCCTTGGCTGGCATCATCAGGGTCACACCCTGGAAGCTGAATGGCAACTGGCGCGCCGGCAGGATCGGGTAGACCTGGAGTCTGGCCTTGATCCCAGCACCTCACCGGGTTACGGCGTCTTCAACCTGTCCGGTACCCATCCGCTTATGGCCAACCTGAGCCTGACCTGGGCGGTCGATAACGTGTTCGACAAGACCTGGGCATCCCACGTGAGCAAAGCGGATGCTCTGGGCGAGGAGTTTTTCAAGGTCAACGAACCGGGCCGTACCGTGCGCGCAGCACTCACGGCCCGGTGGTAAAGACGATTATGGCGGTTACCCGCTTCTCATAGCCGGCGGGTGACATTTATACCCCGGGCAGATGTTGAGTCTGTCCGGGGTTTTTTTGTGCCTTTCTGCAGGGGGGCTAGAATGGGACGCTATCAATTCAGCAAGATCAGGTAAAAGGGTGGTTATGAGTCATCGTCCCGGTTGGGTTTTCTACAGTTCATTTGTTCTGCTGGCGGTCTTTGTGGTGGCCGGCGGGCTGATGCCGGACCAGTTGTCCTTCTATGCCCACAAGGCCCTGGAGTTCACCACCCTGCACTTTGGCTGGCTTTATCTGTTTGCCACCTCGGGTTTCCTGGTGTTCTGCATAGCGATTGCCGGCAGTGACTACGGCCGGATACGCCTGGGGGCCGACGGCGAGGCGCCGGAGTTCTCCTACCTGACCTGGCTGGGCATGATCTTTTCCGCCGGTATGGGGGTGGGGCTGGTGTTCTGGGCGGTGGCCGAGCCCATGAGCCACTTTGTTTCGCCGCCGTTTGGTTCCGCTGAACCGGAAAGCCCGCAGGCGGCCAGTATGGCCATGCGTTATTCGCTGTTTCATTGGGGCTTTCATCAATGGGCCAACTTTGCCCTGGTGGGGCTGGCCATTGCCTATGTGCGTTTCCGGCTGCAGCGCCCCGGCCTGATCAGTGAAGCCTTTCGCTCCACCATGGGCGACCGGGTGGATTCCGGGGCCGGCCATGCCATCAATATCCTGGCGGTGGTCTCCACGGTGTTCGGGGTTGCCACCACACTCGGGCTGGGGGTTATCCAGATTAACAGTGGTCTGGGGGCGGTGGCCGGCACGGCATTCGGGGTCAGCCAGCAGCTGTTCATCCTGGCGGGAGTGGCCGCGGTATTTCTGCTGTGTTCGCTGGCGCCGCTGGAAAGCGGTATCCGATACGTGAGTGATGCCAACATGGTTCTGGCAGCGGGGTTGCTGGTATTCGTGTTTTTCTTCGGGCCCACCGATTTCATTACGGCGGCCATGACCAATGCCATCGGGGATTACTTTTCCAACATGGTGGGCATGAGCCTAGTGATGACACCTTATACCGGCGACGACTGGGTAGAGCGCTGGACCATTTTCTACTGGGCCTGGGGGCTGTCGTGGGCGCCGTTTGTAGGCAGCTTCATTGCCCGTATTTCCCGCGGCCGCACCATCCGAGAGTTCGTGTTCGGGGTGATCGGCATGCCGGTGCTGCTGAGTATTGTCTGGTTCTCCACCTTTGGCGGTTCGGCGCTGTATTTCGAACTGTTCGAGGGCGCGGCGCTGGGCGAGGCGGTGACCACGGAAATGAGTTCGGCCTTGTTTGCCACCCTGGAATACCTGCCGGGTACCGCCATTCTGGGCGGGCTGATGTTGGTGCTGATCGTTTTGTTTGTTATTACTTCCGCTAACTCGGCTACCTTTGTATTGGGGATGTTCACCAGCAAGGGGGTGCTCAACCCGAAACGCTGGTCCCGCTTGACCTGGGGCATAGTGCAGGTGTCTGTGGCCGGTGTACTGTTGCTCAGTGGCGGGCTGGAAGCGCTGCAGACCATCTCCATACTGGCGGCCTTTCCGTTCATGATGCTGATGATCTTCATGGCAACGGCACTGCTGAAATCCCTGCGTAACGAACAGCGCCAGATCGAGCTGCACGAGGCCATGACCCGGGAACGCCTGCTGCGGTTGCTGGCGGAAAGTGACGACCTGGGTGACAAAGGCTGGAAACCGGCCGAAGAGGGCGGCTCAGAGGCTCCGCCGGAACAGCCGGAAAATAACCCCCGGGCCTGATTTCATCGGGTGAAAAGGGTGCTAGAATTCGGTTATTAGCAAATACCAAAAAGGAATAAGTTGATGGCTAAGCGCGCGTTGATCGGATGGATGCTGGCACCCTGGTTACTCTTTCCCACCGCAGCTCCGGCACAGGATCTCCAGGCCACGCCGGTAACCCGGGCGCCGTTCAATGAAACCGTACACCTTGACGGGCTGATTGAGGCCGTTCAGCAGAGCACGGTGTCGGCCCAGACCAGCGGTACGGTGGTCGAGTTGCCGTTTGATGTGGACGATTCGGTAGCAGCCGGAGACCTGATCGTGCGCCTTGAAGACAGCGAGCAGCAGTCGCGCCTTCGGCAGGCGCAAGCCGGCCTTGAAGAAGCCCGCTCCGGTTTGCAGGATGCCCGGCAGCAGTACACCCGTATCGAAGCCATCCATGAGCGGGGCCTGGTGTCGCGGCAAGAGTTTGACCAGGCCAGGAACAACCTCAGTGCGGCCAGGGCCCGGGTGGAGCGGGCGGAAGCCTCTGTGGCAGAAGCGCAGAAACAACTGGACTACACCCGCATTATTGCCCCTTATGGCGGAATCCTGACCGAGCGCCATGTGGAATTGGGCGAGTCGGTAAACCCGGGCCAGCCGCTGCTCAGCGGCCTGTCGCTGGAGCAATTGCGGGTGGTGGTTGACCTGCCCCAGAAGTATGCAGACCTGGCCCGCAGCGAACGCCAGGCTACCGTTACCCTGGCCGACGGCCGGGTGCTGGAAACCGGGGAACTGACGTTCTATCCCTACGCCAACCCGGAAACCCACACCTTTCGCCTGCGGCTGCGCCTGAATGAACCCAATGGCAGCCTGTTCCCGGGCATGCTGGTGAAGGTCAGTGTGCCGGTAGCCAGCCGGGAGGCCCTGTGGGTACCGGCCAGCGCCCTGATTCAGCGCAGCGAACTGCGGGCCGTGTTTGTGCTGGACAGCCAGGATCAGCCCCGTCTGCGCCAGGTCCGCCTGGGTGTTCGCGAGAACGACCGGCTGGAGGTGCTGGCCGGGCTTTCGGAAGGCGAACGGGTGGTGACCAATCCGGATGAGCTGGTGGGCAGCGAACGCTTGAGCCTGTCTGAAAACGCCCGGGCTGAAGGGGAGTAATGGCCGTGAGTGATAAGCTGCCGCCGGTCGGCCCGTCCGGAGCCATTGCCCGGGTATTCCAGAACAACCACCTGACGCCGCTGCTGGCGATCCTTGCGATTATTCTTGGTGTCCTGTCTGTCGTGGTGACACCCAAGGAAGAAGAACCTCAGATTGATGTCACCATGGCGGACATCATGGTGGCCATGCCCGGTGCCAGCACCCGGGAGGTTGAAAGCGCCATTGCCACACCTGCCGAGCAGGTAATGAGCGAAATCAAGGGCGTGAAGCACGTGTATTCTGTGTCCCGCCAGGGCCAGGCGGTGATCACCGTGCAGTTCGAGGTGGGCATCGCCCGCCAGGACGCCCTGGTTCGGCTGTACAACCAGGTGTATTCGAACCAGGACTGGTTGCCACAGAATCTCGGCGCCTCCCAGCCGGTCATAAAACCCCGGGGCATTGATGATGTACCGGTGATGACTTTGACACTGTATGACCCCACCGGCACCCACAGCGGGGAAGAACTTACCCGTCTGGCGCATATGCTGGAAGTGGCCCTGAAGCGGGTGCCCGGTACCCGGGACATCTACACAGTGGGCGGTGTGCCGGATCGGGTGGATATCCTGTTTGACCCTGCGCTGCTGGCCGGTTTCGGCCTGACCACGGCGGATATCGAAAGTGCCCTGCAGTCTGCCAACGCCTCCAGCCAGGAAGCCCGGGTAACCCGGGATAATCTCTCGATACCGGTGCAGGCCGGTACCCTGTTGCAGTCCCTGGAAGACGTAAAGCGCCTGGTGGTGGGGATGCACCAGGGCGCGGCTGTGTACCTGGATGATGTGGCGGAGGTTCGTCGCGGCAGTACCGTACCCGACCAGAGCGTGCTGGCGGGCTTCGGACCGGCCCATGGGGATGAACGGGCAGGGAAGGCCGGCGATGTCTACCCTGCGGTCACCCTCGCGATTGCCAAGAAACCGGGTGAAAACGCCATCGATATCACTACCGCGATCGAACAGCGCCTGGACCAGCTGCGCAACCGGGCACTGCCGGCCGACGTGGAGGTGCTGGTTACCCGTGACTACGGAGTGACCGCGTCTGACAAGGCGCAGAAGCTGATTTCCGACCTGGTCTCCGCCACCCTGGCGGTGATGCTGCTGGTGCTCGCCTTTATGGGCTGGCGCCAGGCGCTGATCGTCGGTATTTCGGTGCTGATCACCCTGCTGCTGACCCTGGTGTTTTCCTGGGCCTGGGGCTTTACCCTCAACCGTGTCTCGCTGTTCGCGCTGATTTTCTCCATCGGCATCCTGGTGGACGACGGCATTGTCATTACCGAGAACATTAACCGCCGCATCCAGAACAGCCGTCGGGCCATAAAAGACATTATCCCGGTGGCAGTGGATGAAGTGGGTACACCCACTATTATGGCCAGCCTGACTATCATGGCGGCCCTGCTGCCCATGGCGTTTGTCTCCGGGCTGATGGGCCCCTACATGAGCCCGATTCCGATCAACGCATCGGCCGGTATGGTGGTGTCCCAGGTTGTGGCGTTTGTGGTGGCGCCCTGGCTGGCCTTCCGGCTGCTCAAGCACAAGAAAGGCGAGGCCCTGGAAGAGGGTGGCGATTCCGGCAGCTCTGCCGATGGCGTCAGCCCGGTGTCCCTGAAAATTTTCAACACGGTGCTGGGGCCGTTTTTGGGTGAACACGCCTGGCGCCGGCGTTTGCTGGCGCTTGGGGTGGTCCTGCTCACTCTGGGCGCGGCCTCTTTGCCGGTATTCCAGGCGGTGATCCTGAAAATGCTGCCTTTCGACAACAAGTCGGAATTGCAGGTGGTGGTGGATATGCCCGAGCGCACACCCATGGAGCAAACCCAGCGGGTGCTGACCGAAATGGGCCATTACCTGGAAACCGTGGACGAAGTGGATAACTGGCAGGCCTATGCCGGTACCGCTTCACCGATCAATTTCAACGGCCTGGTGCGCCAATATTATCTGCGCAGCGAGCCCTACCAGGGTGATATCCAGGTCAACCTGGCCAGTGCGGAGGCGCGCAGCCGCCCCTCCCATGACATCACCCAGGCCCTTCGTGGCCCGCTTACCGAGATTGCTGACCGGTATGGCGCCAAGGTGAAAATGGTGGAAGTGCCGCCGGGGCCGCCGGTGATGTCGCCGCTGGTAGCGGAAGTCTACGCCGCCGATGGCTTCCGCCGGGCGGAGCTGGCCAACCTGATTGCCGGAGATATGGCAAACATTGAGGGGCTGGTGGATATCGACACCACCCTGGAAGCACCTACCCGGCAATGGGAAGTGGTGGTGGACCGGGCCCGGGCGGCCCGGCTGGGTGTGTCCCAGGCCCAGGTGGTGGCCACCCTGCAGACGACACTGGGCGGCATGAATGTCAGTTACCTGCACGATGAACAGGCCAAGTACCCGGTGCCGATCCGGGTGATTTTGTCTGAGGCCGACAAGGCCCAGCCGTCTGCCCTGTTGTCGATCAAGGTGCGCAGCCGCAGTGGCGAGCTGGTGCCACTGGCCAGTGTGGCCGAGGTGCGGGAAGCGGACTGGATGGGCGCTATCTATCACAAGGACTTGCTGCCGGTGACCTACGTGACGGCGGATATGGCCGGCGAGATTGATTCACCGCTATACGGCATGTTCCGGATGGTCAGCCTGTTGAACGACCAGGAACAGGCACCGGAGCAGTTCTTTATCCAGCAACCGCCGCTGCCGGAAAAAGGCACCCTGAAATGGGACGGCGAGTGGCAGATCACCTACGAAACCTTCCGGGATATGGGCGCTGCCTACAGTGTGGGTGTGTTCATGATCTTCGTACTGCTGGTGGCCCAGTTCCGCTCCTACATACTGCCGCTGGTGATCATGGCGCCGATTCCGCTGACCATGATCGGCATCATGCCCGGCCATGCCCTTCTGGGTAAGGAATTCACCGCCACCAGTATGATCGGCATGATCGCCCTGGCGGGGATTATCGTGCGTAATTCCATCCTGCTGGTGGTGTTTATCAAGCAGCTGCTGGACGAAGGCATGGAGCTGGAGAAGGCGGTGGTTCTGGCCGGTGCCGTGCGGATCAAGCCCATTGCGCTGACTGCGGTGTCTGCCGTAGTAGGAGCTTACTTCATCCTCAGCGACCCGATCTTCAACGGCCTGGCGATTTCGCTGGTGTTCGGGCTGGCTATGTCCACGCTGTTCACAGTGATTGTGGTGCCACTGCTGTACTACACCCTGGCCCGCTGCAAGTGGGTTTGAAGCCGCTATCGGGCGGGCCAGTAACGCTGCATTTCCAGGAACAGGAATGAGGCGCTCCAGGTCAGCAGGAGAAACCCGGTAAGCCCCTCAATGCCGGTCAGGTAGCGCAGCTGGCCCATAGGCACAACATCGCCGTAGCCCAGTGTGGTGAACGTGGTGAAGGAAAAGTAGACGCAATCGAGCAGGCTGCCCGAGAAGTTACCGGTCAGCAGGCCCCAGCCGTCGGCGTGGTGCATGAACCAGAATGTGGTGGCGAACACCCATACCTGCAGTGCGTGGGAAATCAGGCACCCCAATACCGCCACAATCAGGCGGAAATGGTGGCTCTTTCTCATTTTGCCGAGCATGGTGCTCAGGCGCAGCAAGGTTTCATTATGGATAAACACCACAATGCACACCAGGGCGCAGTTGAGCAGGACAACGTTCAGCAATGTGTCGTAGGTGCTCGGCATTGAGCGGGCTTCCTGATCAAGAAGGGGGCCTGTGTGAATTTGTCGCAGGGTGCGGTCAATCGGATCCGCCCTGAAAATTGTATAGTAGTTTTAGCGCGTTAACGCTACCCTGCCAACCGGAACAAGAAACCTGGCTATGTTGAAACGTCTGTTACCCCTGATCATCCTGGCTGTCGGTGTACTGGTTTTTATTGCCCTGAAAGCCACCCGTCCGGAACCGGCGGAGGTTACGGCCACGGAACGCAGCTGGCGTGTTGAGGTGCAAGCCATTACACCGGGCAGCCAGGTGCCGGTATTGCCCCTGTATGGCGAGGTGCTTGCGCCGGACCAGCAAACCATCACTGCCACGCTGGCGGGCCGAGTGGCGGAGCGCCCGGTGTCTGAGGGGATGAGCGTGAAACAGGGCGATTTGTTGCTGGCGCTGGACGAAGCGGACATCGGCCCGGCATTGGCCCAGGCCCGGGCCCAGGTGGATGACCTGGATGCCCAGATAAGCTCCGAACAGGTGCGCTACCGCAACGACCAGGAAGCCCTGAAAAGTGAGCAGGCCATTGTTGCCAATGCCCGGCGGCAGTTTGAGCGTATTGAGTCGCTGGTGGGGCGCAACCTGGCCTCCCGGGAAAACCTTGAGGGAGCAACCGATGCCCTGGCCCGTGCCGAACTGACGGTCAGCACCCGGCAGCGGGCTATCCAGGAGCATCCCGCCCGCCTGCAAAGCCTCGAGGCCAAACTGGCCCAGGCCCGGGCTAATCTTTCCGCGACGGAACGGGATGTCGACCGGGCCAGGGTGGTGGCACCGTTTGACGGTGTGGTGACCGGTATTGAGGTGGCCGTAGGCGATCAGGTATCCCGCAACGAGCCTCTTCTGACGGTGTATCCCACCCGGGGCCTGGAAGTGCGGGCCCGGGTGCCCCAGGTATTCCAGAACGAACTGATCACCGCGCTCGGGCAGGGGCAAACCCTGACCGCGATTTCAGATAATGGCCATGAATTCGTCCTGGCCCGCTTTGCCGGCCTGTCAGACCCGGCCGGTACCGAAGCCGTGCTGGAACTGCAGGGCGAACCCGGTGGCCTGCGGCCCGGGGCGTTGCTGCCCCTGACCCTTGAACGACCCGCCCGGCAACAGGCGGTGGACGTGCCGTTCAGCGCCCTGTATGGCGCAGACAGTGTTTACCTGATGACCGATGATGGCCGAATGCAGCGGGTTGAAGTAGAACGCATCGGCGAGGCCCGCAGTGAAAACGGCGAACGCCGGTTGCTGATTGCCGGAGAGCAGCTCACCCCCGGTGCCCGCCTGATCACCACCCACCTGCCCAATGCTGTGACCGGCCTGAAAGTCGAACTGGCAGATGCTGACGGGGAGCCTGCCCAGTGAAGCGAAAGCAGGGCGTAATCGGTTTCTTTGTTCATCACCGGGTTGCCGGCAACCTGGTGATGCTGGTGATGTTGCTGGGTGGCGCACTGGCGCTGACCCGGATGAATATCCAGTTTTTCCCCACCTTTGCCCTGGATGTGGTCAGCGTGCGGGTGGTCTGGAGCGGTGCCTCTGCAGAAGACGTGGAGCGCGGTATTACCGACCCGCTGGAGCAGCGCCTGCGCAGTGTCGATGGCCTGAAAAAGATGACGTCCACCTCCGCCCAGGGGGTGTCCTCCATCAGCCTGGAATTCCATGAAGGCACCGACCCGATCCAGGCGGTGGACGATGTACGCCAGCAGGTGGATGAATTCAACAACCTGCCCGGCGACGCCGAGGAACCTCAGGTAGCCCGGGTGGAGCGGTATGAACCGGTGGCCCGGCTACTGGTATACGGCGAGGTGGACCGCAGCGAGCTGCGCCAGCTGGTGTACCGGTTTGAAGACGAGCTGCTGGAGCGGGGTATTGACCGCATCAATATCCGTGGTCTGCCAGAACAGCAGGTCAGCGTGGATGTGCCGGTAGAACGGCTGGAAACCCTGGGGCTGTCGCTGGAGCAGATTGCTGACCGCGTTGCTTCCCTGTCCCGGGATTTGCCGGCGGGCATGATGGCCCAGCAGGATGCCACCCGGGAATTGCGTTCGGTGGAGCAGCGTCGCAGCCCCCAGGCCTTTGAAACGATTCCGGTACTCAGCGGAGACCGCATTCGCCTGCAGCTGGGTGATATCGCCATCATTCGCCAGGAAGCCCGGGACAACCAGACGGTGATGGAAAACGAAGGCCTGCCGGCGGTGGAACTGCAATTGCAGCGGGCGGAGAACGGCAATTCGCTGGCGGCTGCCCGGGTTCTGGAAAGCTGGCTGGAAGACACCCGCCCGGCTTTGCCCCCCACCATCAAAATGAAGGTGTATGACGAAACCTGGCAGCTGTTGGAAGACCGGATTTCCCTGCTGGTGAATAACGGCCTCAGTGGCCTGGTGCTGGTGATTGCCCTGTTGTACCTGTTCCTGCCCGGGCGGGTGGCGGCCTGGGTGGCCATCGGTATTCCCACCGCCTTTATGGCCGCGCTGGCGGTGCTGTGGCTGCTCGGCGGCTCCATCAACATGATGTCTCTGTTTGCCCTGATCATGGCGCTCGGGGTTATCGTGGATGATGCCATTGTGGTGGGCGAGGATGCCGATGCCCATGCCCGCATGGGGGAGCAATCCATCTACGCCGCCGAAGGCGCCGCCAAGCGCATGGTGTGGCCGGTGCTGGCCTCGTCCCTGACCACGGTGGCTGCCTTTATGCCGCTGCTGGTGGTGGGCGGCATTATCGGCAATATTCTGGGCGATATTCCACTGGTGATGATCTGTGTTCTGGTGGCGTCGTTGCTGGAATGCTTTGTGGTATTGCCGGCTCACCTGCGCCATGCCTTTGTGGTCAAGGACAAGGGCGACAAGCTACCGGAGCAGGGCGCTCGCCCACGCGGCAACCCGGTAAGCCGGTTCCGGGATCGTTTTGAGCAGAGCTTTGATCGTTTCCGGGAAGGCCCGTTCCGCCGGTTTTCCCGGTACAGCCTGAAACACCGCGGCGCCACCGTGGCCAGCGCCCTGGCCCTGGCGATTATGACGGTGGGCCTGCTGGCCGGTGGCCGCCTGGGCTTTAACTTCTTCCCCACACCGGAGCCTTCCGTGTTCTATGCCAATGCCAGCTTTGTGGCCGGCACGGACAAAGGCACCGTGGAAGATTTCATGCGCCAGATGCAGCAGACCCTGAACGAAACCGAACAGGCCCTGGGCGGTAACCTGATCCGCCATGCGGTAACCACCTTCGGGGCCACCCAGGGTGCCGAGGGCAGCTCCCGTAACGATGACGAACTGGGCTCCATGCTGGTGGAGCTGGTGCCGTCGGACCGGCGGGACGTTCGCAACCCGGAGTTTATGCGGGAATGGCGCAGCCGCATGGCGCTGCCCGCCGGGCTGGATGCCCTGAACATCAATGAACGCCAGGCCGGGCCTCCGGGGCGGGATGTGAACGTACGCCTGACCGGCGATAACGCAGAAAACCTGAAACGGGCCGCCGATGAAGTGGCCCAGGCCCTGAGCACCCTGCCCGGGGTGCTGGATGTGGAAGACGACATGCCCTGGGGCCGGGAACAACTGATCTACCAGGTGAGCCCGTTTGGTGAGGCCATGGGCCTGACCACGGTGGATCTTGGCCGGCAGTTGCGGGCCGCCTTTGACGGCCGGATTGCGCAGATCTACCAGGATGGTCGCGACGAAGTGGAAGTGCGGGTGCAGCTGCCCCGGGATCAGCGGGAACAGTATTCCACCCTCGAGCGCATGACCGTGCGCCTGCCCGACGGCCGGTTTGTGCCCCTGGCCCAGGTGATGAACCTGGATCACCGTCAGGGCTTCCAGGCTCTGCGCCACGCCGATGGCAAGCTGGCGGTGGAAGTGACGTCAGCACTCAATACCCGGGTGGCCACGACCGACCAGGTGATCGAGAGCCTGCAGGCCGGCGCGCTGCCGGACATTGCCAGCCGCTACGGCGTGCGTTACAGCTTTGAAGGCCGTTCCGCTGACCAGCGCGAAACCATGGACGACATGAAAACCGGCCTGGTGATCGGTGTTGCGCTGATGTACGTGGTGCTGGCCTGGGTGTTTGCGTCCTGGAGTTTGCCGCTGATCGTGATGGCCATCATCCCGTTCGCCCTGGTGGGTGCCCTGTTGGGGCACTGGATCATGGGGCTTCAGCTGACGATTCTGTCACTGTTTGGCCTGTTCGGCCTGTCCGGTATCGTGGTCAACAACGCGATTATTCTGGTGGCTTTCTACAACCAGCAGCGACAGAAAGGCCTGGGCATTACCGATGCCCTGAACGAAGCGGCGGTGCAGCGGGTGCGGGCAGTGTTGCTAACTTCCCTGACCACCATCGGCGGCCTGTTGCCCCTGCTGTTTGAAACCTCCCTGCAGGCCCAGTTCCTGATTCCGATGGCGACATCCATCGCCTTTGGCCTGGGGTTGGCGACCTTCCTGGTGTTGCTGGTGATTCCGGCACTGTTGTCCTGGGTGGAGCAGTTCCGGGAATGGCGGGCCAGCCGTCGGGGCCCGCAGCCGGAGGTGTCGGAAGCCTGAGTGCCGTTACTCAGGTTTCCTTGAGGTCTTTCCAGGCCGCGTACTTGTGCAGGTCGGATTCCACCAGTTTCAGGCACAGGGCAACCACGCCGGCATCATCCAGCAGGCCAAAGCCGAAAATGAGGTCCGGAATCAGGTCCAGCGGGTTCATCACGTACAGCAGGGCGCCTGCGATGGCGGCAATGGATTTCCAGGGAATGGCCCGGTAGTCGCCGCGCCAGTAGTCCCGGATCAGCGAGAACATCAGGTGGATGTCGGTGCCAAAACGCTTGAGCTTGCCGCTGTTCTTCACTTTGTCTTCGATGGCTTTCTGTCGTTCCAGCAGGGATTGCAGGTCCTCTTTGTGAACCTGGCTGGCTTCCTTGTCCAGCTGATGTTTAGCCGTTTTATCTGTAATCCACGCCATACGTTTTACCTTCCTGAAAATTGATGCGCCCAAGATAGCAGGGTCAGCCGACAAAAATCCGCTTCGCCAGGCCGGCTCCCTTCAGCCCGCGTATGGCCAGGGTTGTCACCAGCCCTCCGATCATGGCCCCCACCACGCCGCAGGTAAGAATGTCCTGCCCGGTCAGGTAAAGCCCGGGGATGTCGGTTTTCGGTTTCAGCCAGCGTTGTTCGAAACGCTCCGGGTTGTGGTCCAGGCCATAGAGTTCACCCTGTTCATAGCGGCAGAACCAGGCGGTCGACAGCGGGGTGGAAGTTTCCACATAGTCCACCTTGCCCCGGAGTTGGGGCAGTTTCTGGTACATGACTTCAAGCAGCCGGTCGGTGATGCGGGCCTTCAGGGCCTCGTAATCCTCACCTCGCTTGCCCCAGGTGGAGCCCTGCCAGGGCTCGAACATGTCCCAGGTGGTAGGCGCCACGATTTCGATGGTGGACGTGCCGGGCCAGCGGTTCTGGTAGTCAGGGTCCTTGGCGGCCGGGAAGGAAATATACACCACCGGGAAGGGCTCGGACTCCGGGTTCTGCAGGAATCGCTCCACATTGCCGTCATGGTCGGCGCCGGGGTAAATCCAGAAGTTGGTGCGGGGCAGGCCCAGCTGCTCGGGCGTTCCTTTCAGGCCAAGGTAAAGCCCGATGTGGGGCTTGGAGGGCTTGATGTGTTCCCGTTTGTGGGGGTAGCCGATCCGTTTGGCTTCGGATTCCGGCATTAGCCGTTCGAAGGTATTGATAACCCCGGCGTTGCTGATTACCAGAGGGGCCCGGATGTCGTGGCCATCGGCCATGCGTACACCCACCGCCTTGCCTTTTTCGATCAGGATTTCTTTGACATCGGCATAAGTGAGCACGTCGCCGCCACCGGCCTGGATGACCGGAATGATGGATTTGGCGATCTCCGAGGCACCGCCCACCGGGTAGAAGCCGCCATACTGGTAATGCCGGGCAATCAGCGCGTGCACCATGAAACTGGACTGCTTCGGGGTTACACCACAATCACCCCACTGGCCGGTGATGGCGCCAATCAGTTCCTGGTTGTCGGTGAGTTCGCTCAGTACGTCGTAGGTCGTGCGGTTAAAGCAGTCCGGCAACACCGATTTCAAACCCTTTGAAACCAGCGGGCTCGCCAGCGCAGGCGACAGCTTGGACAGGGTGTACCACTGCATGCCGTTGGCGACTTTGCCGAGCAGGGTCATGTAACGGTCAATGGCGGCTTTCTCGCCCGGGAACGCCGCCAGCAGGGAGTGTCGCAGGCCTTCCTTGCCGGCCTGAAGGTTGACCACCTTGTCGCCCAGGAAGAAACGGTCGTAGTTTTCGGCCATGGGGGCCCATTCGAGCTTGCCGTCGGTAATGTAGTCGAACAGCCGGCGCCCGAGGGTGTGCCTGGCGCCCATATCGCCAATGTAGTGAACGCCGACATCCCACTCATAGCCGTTGCGGGCATAGCTGTGGGTGTAGCCACCGGCGGTGTAGTGCTGCTCGAGTACGAGTACCTTTTGGCCGGCTTTGGACAGGCAGGCAGCGGTGGTCAGGCCACCGATGCCGGAGCCGATCACCACGGCGTCATAGGGGCCTTGCAGGCGGTTCGCCCGATAGCGATTGCCGATTCGGATGGTGCTGGGTGTTAACTTCCCGGGGTTTGCTTCCTTCGCCACTGTGTCACTCTCTGTCCCTGGTTGTTATATGAGCTGTTACGACAGTAAACCAGCCCTGCATGTTATTCAGGCTTCGCCTTGCCAGCGTGCCACGAAATGCCCTTCAGGATCGTACTGGCTGGCTTGCTTGTCCAGATTAAACTGGCGCAATCCACGGGGGTCTGCGCCCACGCCGGCGAGGTACTGCCAGTTGCCGTAGTTACTGGCGACATCGTAGTCCACCAATTGCTGCTCAAACCAGGTGGCGCCGTAACGCCAGTCCTGGGCCAGTTCATTGACCAGGCAACTGGCCACCAGTTGCCGAGCCCGGTTACTGATATAACCTGTGAGCCGGAGCTGGTTCATGGCGGCGTTGACCAGCGGGTAGGGTGTGGTGCCCCGGCACCAGCTCTCGAAATCTGGCCGATTGAAGGCGTTGTCGCGGCTTTGCTGTTGTACGCCATCTCGCAGGAACAGCCACCGGCCGTGCTTCATGGCGTACCAGTAGAAGTATTCCCGCCACAGAAGCTCGAACCACAGCCAGTAGGTGGAATCGTTGCGGGTTTCGGACTGCTCGTATTCGTCAATCATGCCGGTCACCTCGCGCACCGACAGGCAGCCGTTGGCCAGCCAGGGTGACAGGCGGGATGACGCCAGCGGATCATCCAGTGCGTTGCGGGTTTCCTTGTAGCGGGCTATGCCATGGCTGACAAACAGGTATTCCCGCAATTGCCGCAGCCCGGCTTCTTCACCACCCCGGAAGCCGGCATCGTGTTCCGGTTCGGTAATCGGTGGGCAATCGCCCCGGTTGTCCTTCGCAAATCCCGGAGGCGGCGGCAGGGCCGTCATGGTGCGGATGCGTAGCCGGTCGGTGCAGCGGTCACCCTGTTTCTCCACCAGCTTGCGGAACTGGGAGAAGGTGTGGGGTAAGTCGTCCAGGTCCATGGGCAGGGATTTTTCAGTGAACAGGCTCAGGGTTTCAAATTGCTGGAAGTGCACATCCGGCAGCTTCTCCTGAAGGCCCTGCCATTGACTAGCTTCTTCTGTGCCTGGCTGCCGGGTGCGGATTACCTGGTTGACCTGGTGTTGTTGTACCAGTTCGGGAAGCACGTTTTCTGGCTCCCCAAACGCGATGTGGAGGCGCTGGCCAAGGGGCCGGAGATTGCGTTCCAGGGTCATCAGGCTTTGCCACAGGAAACGCCAGCGGTGTTCGCCCATGGCGCTGAGCCCGAGCGGCCCGGGTTGGAACCAGCGGGGCTCTACCACGTACACGCACAGCAGCATGTCTGAGCGGCCGGCGGCCAGCAGGGCAGCGTTGTCGTGCATGCGAAGATCGCGGGTAAACCAGTAGAGTGTGCGCACCTGAAGGGCCCTTTCTGACAGTTCGGGAATCTATACGCCCGCGCCTGCGTATGAGATTGCAGCGCGGGAAAGCCTGCAGCCGGCAGGCGTGTTAAAGTTAAGAGTGTATCCCGCAAGCCTGACCCGACCAAACGGAAACGAGGAGACTGAACGTGATCAAATCCCGCGCAGCTGTGGCATTTGAAGCCAATAAACCGCTGGAAATTGTTGAAGTGGATGTGGCACCACCCAAGGAAGGCGAAGTGCTGGTGAAGATCGTGGCAACCGGTGTGTGCCATACCGATGCCTACACCCTGTCCGGCGCTGACCCCGAGGGCCTGTTTCCGACCATTCTGGGCCACGAGGGTGGCGGCATTGTCGAAGCGGTGGGCCCTGGCGTAACCGGCCTGGAAGTGGGCGACCACGTGATTCCGCTGTACACCGCCGAGTGCGGCAAGTGTAAATTCTGCACCTCCGGCAAGACCAACCTGTGTGGCGCTGTGCGTGAAACCCAGGGCAAGGGCGTGATGCCGGACGGCACCTCCCGCTTCTCCTACAAGGGCCAGCCGCTGTACCACTACATGGGCTGCTCCACCTTCTCTGAATACACCGTGCTGCCGGAAATCTCCCTGGCCAAGATCCCCAAGGAAGCGCCCCTGGACAAGGTGTGCCTGCTGGGTTGTGGCGTAACCACCGGCATCGGTGCGGTACTGAACACAGCCAAGGTTGAGGAAGGTGCGACTGTGGCTATCTTTGGTCTGGGTGGCATCGGCCTGGCAGCCATCATCGGTGCGACCATGGCCAAGGCTGGTCGCATCATTGCCGTCGACATCAACCCGGGCAAGTTCGACATCGCCAAACAGCTGGGTGCTACCGATGTGGTTAACCCGAACGATTACGACAAGCCGATCCAGGAAGTCATCATCGAAATGACCGATGGCGGTGCCGACTACACCTTCGAGTGTGTGGGCAACGTGAAGCTGATGCGTGCCGCGCTGGAAGCCTGCCATAAGGGCTGGGGTGAAAGCACCATCATCGGCGTGGCCGGTGCCGGTGAAGAGATCAGCACCCGCCCGTTCCAGCTGGTAACCGGCCGGGTATGGCGCGGTTCCGCCTTCGGTGGCGTGAAAGGCCGCACCGAGCTGCCGTCTTACGTGGAAAAAGCCGAGAAAGGTGAAATCCCGCTGGATGTGTTCATCACCCACGAGATGAAGCTGGAAGACATCAACAAGGCGTTTGACCTGATGCACGAGGGTAAGAGCATCCGGTCGGTGATTCACTTCTGATCATTGCTGGCCAGAAGTGAATCAACGAGTTGCCGGGGCGCGGGTGTTTGCCCGCTCCCGGTTAACTCAGGCTTTGCAGGAGTTGCGAGGCCAGGGTCTGAGGGCATTCAACGGAAGGTACGTGCCCGATCCCATCCAGAATAACCGGGTCCGAAGCGCCACTGAACTGTGCCAGTGCTTTCAGGGACTCTGGTGGTGTTGCCAGGTCTTCGGAGCCACCGATCAGCAGTAACGGTACCTTGTGTCCGTGCAGCTTTTCCCGGAAGTCCGCTTTGCCCAGCATTTCGCACAGCAGTGCATAGCTGTTGGCGTCGCCCCGTCCCATGATCACTTTCCAGCCGTCCAGAAGCGCAGGCTGTTCCTGACAGGCATTTGGGCCGAACCAGCGGGGTACGATTTCGCCGGCCATCGCCACCAGGCCTTTCTCCCGAACGTTGGCCGCACGCAGGCTCCAGGCCTCCTCGGTGCCAATGATGGCGCCGGTGTTGGTCAGTGTGGCAGTTTCAAGCTGCTCGCTATGGGCGGCAATCAGCTGCTGACCGATTACCCCGCCGATAGAGGTGCCGGCAAAATGAAAGCTGGATACCCCGGCTTCTTTCGCCAGTGCCAGGGCTTCCTGTGCCAGATCTTCCGGGGTGATCTCTCCGGCCGTTTCGGGCCAGGCGCCACTTGCACCGTGCCCGGGCAGGTCCCAGGTCAGAACCCGGAACTTTGGTAACAGCGTGGGCAGCATGTCGTCCCAAACCCCCTGGGTCATGCCCAGAGGGTGTGCCAGCATCAATAACGGCTTTTGGCTGTCGCCCAGCAGGCGATAGCAGATGGTGCGGCCGTTGTGATTCAGAAAAGCCATGTTGTCTCCTCAGAATGGGTCCGATCAGACCCGTTCAATCAGTGTAGCAATACCCTGACCCACGCCCACACACATGGTGCACAGGGCGTAGCGGCCGCCAGTGCGCTGCAGTTGGTGTGCCGCAGTCTGCAGCAGGCGCGCGCCGGACATGCCCAGTGGGTGGCCTAGGGCAATGGCACCACCGTTCGGGTTCACCCGGGGGTCGTCATCGGCAACGCCCAGCTCCCGCAGCACAGCCAGGCCCTGGGCGGCGAAGGCTTCGTTGAGCTCAATCACGTCGATCTCATCGATGCTGATGCCCTGTTTTTTCAGCAGCTTCTGGACAGCCGGGACAGGGCCAATACCCATGATCCTCGGTTCTACGCCAGCGGTCGCCATGCCCAGAATTTTCGCCATAGGCTTCAGCCCGTGCTGTTTGACTGCTGCTTCGCTGGCCACCAGCATCGCGGCGGCGCCGTCGTTGACGCCCGAAGCGTTGCCGGCGGTCACACTGCCGTTTTCACGGAATGGAGCTGGCAGGGCCGCGAGTTTCTCCAGGGTACTGGCGCGGGGATGTTCGTCGGTGTCGAACACCAGCGGGTCTTGTTTGCGGCGCGGAATGGACACCGGCACGATCTCTTCGGCAAATACACCTTCCTGCTGTGCCCGAGCGGTTTTCTGCTGGGAGCGGAAGGCGAACAGGTCCTGATCTTCCCGCGACACCTTGTACTGCTCGGCCACGTTCTCCGCCGTTTCCGGCATTGAATCGACGCCGTACTGCTTTTTCATCAGCGGATTCACAAAGCGCCAGCCGATGGTGGTGTCTTCGATCTTCTGGCCGCGGGAGAACGCGGAGTCAGCCTTGCCCATCACGTAGGGCGCGCGGGACATGGATTCCACGCCGCCGGCCAGTACCAGGTCCATTTCACCGGCGCGGATGGCGCGGAAGGCAGTGCCCACGGCGTCCATGCCGGATCCGCACAGCCGGTTGAGGGTGGTGCCGGGCACGGAAGTGGGCAAGCCCGCCAGCAGCGCAGACATACGCGCTACGTTGCGGTTGTCTTCACCGGCCTGGTTGGCGCTGCCCATCATTACTTCGTCGATGGCGGCAGGGTCCAGTTCCGGCGCCTGCTCCAGCACGGCCTTGAAAATATGGGCGGCAAGGTCGTCCGGGCGCACACTGGCCAGGGTGCCGCCGAAACGGCCGATGGCGGAGCGGCGGGGATGGCAAATGAATACGTCAGTCATGGTGGACCTCACTGTTGGCCGGAATGATGGGCATTGGTGCGGGTTTTCAGGTCCCGCAGCACTTTGAGTTCCTCGGCGGTCGGCGCCGGGGTGGTTTCCAGCTGCTCGGCGAAGCGGATGTCCCAGCCGGTCGCCTCGATCACGTCTTCCCGGGTCACGTTCGGGTGCAGGGAGGTGACCACGAGCTCCTTAGTCTCCGGATCCGGCTTGAGGATGCACAGGTCGGTAATGACCACCGTGGGGCCACGGCCAATGTTCGGTACGTTGTCCCGGGCCTTGCCGTCACGGCCGAAGCCGACGGTGGTCACGAAGTCCACATCCTTCACGAAGGTGCGCCTGGAGTGCTTCACGGTAATGAACACTTCCTTCGCGTTGGTGGCAATTTCCGGGGCGCCGCCACCGCCGGGCAGGCGAACTTTGGGCTCGCGGTAATCGCCGATCAGGGTGGTGTTCAGGTTAGCGTAACGGTCGATCTGGGCGGTGCCCAGGAAGCCAACGCTGATGTGGCCGCCCTGCAGCCAGTAACGGAACATCTCGGGCACGGAGACGGTGGTCAGGGCCGATTCGCACAGCTCGCCGTCGCCGATGGACAGTGGCAGCACGTCCGGCTTGGTTTGCAGGGTGCCGGATTCGTAGATCAGGGTGACATCCGGAGCGTGGGTCAGGCGAGCCAGGTTGGCGGCCTCACTGGGCAGGCCGATACCCACGAAGCAAGTCATGTCGTTGGTCAGCGCACGGGCAGCGGTAACGCTCATCATTTCTGAAGATGTGAATTCAAGGCTCATCACGCGGCTCCTTTCTCGAATACGTTTTCTTGCAGCCAGGTCTGGAAGGTCTCGCGGTCGCGGGCAATGCCGTCCCAGTCTTTGTAGAAGGCGTTGTCGCGGTCGTAGTAGCCCAGTGCATAGGACGGCCTGGCGCCTTTCGGAGCCTCGGCAATCGCGGTGATCGCCCAGGACGGCAGCACGCAGGCATTAACCGATGCGCCCAGGTCATCCACGATTTCCTCGACGGTGACAATGCTGCGCTTGGCGGCCAGTACCACTTCTTTCTGGATACCGACGATGCCTTCAATCAGCACATTGCCCTTGCGGTCGGCCCGCTGGGCATGGATTACCGCCACGTCCGGGCGAATCGACGGCACGGCCGCCAGGCGCTCACCGGTGAACGGGCATTCGATGAACTTGATCTGGTCATTTACTTTCGGCAGATCGCTGCCTACATATCCGCGCAGAACTGCCAGCGGCAGGCCGGCCGCACCAGCTTCATAGGCGTTGGCCATGGCCGCGTGGCTGTGTTCGAGAATCTCCAGCTGGTTCGGCCAGCCCTTTTCAACAGCATCCCGCAGGCGGTGCAGGGAGCCCACACCCGGGTTGCCGCCCCAGGAGAAGATCAGTTTTTTGGCACAGCCGGCACCGATCATCTGGTCATACACCAGGTCCGGGGTCATGCGGATCAGGGTCAGATCCCGCTTTTCCTGACGGATGATTTCATGGCCCGCAGCAAACGGGATCAGGTGGGTGAAGCCTTCCATCGCCACGGTATCACCGCTGTTGATGTACTTGCTCACCGCTTCCTTGAGGGGAAGAAACTCGGCCATCGCAATGCCTCCTGTGTCACTTTTGTGATGAGTTCGCTGTACGAACATAAGTTTAATATGCGAACATGATGGCGCGATTGGTTTTGGGTCGTCAAGTACAAATTTTGTTCACAAGGCAAAATGTACAGTTGTTCGTTGTGCGAACACGCTGTGGGCGTGCGAAACTAAGGCCAGTAACGGTACTTAAGGAGTCAGAATGGACGAGCAGATTCTCAAGCCCGGTGATCGGGATTACGTGGGAGCGTTGGCTTCGGGGCTGGAGGTTTTACAGGCTTTTGATGCGGAGCACCCACGAATGACCCTGAGCGAAGTGGCAGCCCGCACCGAGATGGATCGGGCCAAGGCTCGGCGCTTCCTGCTGACGTTGCACGCACTGGGCTTTGTGAAGCGAACCGGCCGGCAGTTTGAGCTGACCCCCCGGGTGCTTCAGCTGGGTTATGCCTACCAGGCGTCAAACCAGTATCGGGCTGTGATTCAACAGTACCTTGAAGACGTGACAGCTGAACTCGGGGAGTCGTCTTCTCTGGCCGTCCTGGATGGTGATGACGTGGTTTACGTGGTGCGCTCGGCGGCCCGCCACCGGTTGATGGCCATTACCTTGTCGGTCGGCACCCGCTTGCCTGCGGCTTATACCTCGATGGGGCGGGTGTTATTGGCCCAGTTGCCGGAGCATGAGTTGAAAGCGTATCTCGACAGGGTCAGTCTTGAGCCTTATACCGGGTTGTCCATTACCGACCAGCAGGCGCTCCGGAAAGAAATAGATAAGGTTCGCGAGCAGGGCTATGCGATGGTTGACCAGGAACTGGATCAGGGGCTGCGCTCGGTGGCAGTGCCAGCGTTTGCTGGCAGTGGCGAGTTGCTGGGGGCACTGAACATCAGTACCAACGCCGCACGGGTGGATATGGATACCCTGATGAACACCTACCTGCCCCGCCTGCAGGCAGTGGCCGAAAAGGTCCGGCAAACCGCTCGCTGATGCTCAGGGATACCGGCCCATCACCCGGTTTTCGATCAACTCCCCCAGAATCGTATTTGTCAGGCGCATGACTGCGTTGGGGCTTTCTCCTCTTCGGCGGGAGGCGATCACCGGCGTGGTAATGTTGTCATCCTCCAGCGGCATATAGTCCACCCCTTCACGGTGCAGGCGGCGCACCTGCTCTGGCACCAGGGTAAAGCCCATGTCAGAGGCCACCAGAGACAAGGCGGTTTGCAGGTCGTTCACTTGCTGGATGACATGTACTCTGAGGCCGCGACGGTGAAACAACCCCTGGGTAATATCGGAAAAGTTGGGGCCGGCGCCGGCGGGGAAGGTGATCATGGGCACCTCCGAGAGCTCCTTCATGGAGGGCGGGTGCCGGGTGAGGGGGTGGCTTGCCGGAACGGCTGCAATCATCGGCTCGTCGAAGAGGATTTCCTGTTCTACGTCCGGATCCTGGATGTTCAGCCGGCCAAAGCCGATATCAATCCTTCCCACCTTCAGAGCTTCGACCTGCTCCCGGGTTTTCAGCTCGTGCAGCACAATTTCCAGGTTTTTGTTCTGCCGAAGCCGGCGGACCATCAGGGGTAATTGCCCGTAGAACACCGATGGCACAAAGCCGATCGAGAACAGGGTTTTCCGGTGCTGGGCGATCCGGCGGGTATCGTCCACGGTGGCATTAACCTTGTCCAGTACCTGCTTGGCCTGCTCCAGAAAGTACTCGCCGCCGGTGGTCAGCTCCAGGCCCCGTGGTTTACGAATAAATAACTCCACACCTACTTCCTGTTCCAGCTGTTTGATCGCCCGGGTCAGGGGTGGTTGCGCAATAAACAGCTTTTCGGCGGCGCGGGTCAGGTTGCCTGCTTCGGCCACTGCGACGAAGTACCGCAAGTGTCTCAGCTCCATCCATACCTCCAGGGTATCGGTTATTACTTAATCAATATTGGTTCACGTCAGTGAAACTTCGTACTGTTTGAATCACAGGATTTTTACCTTGCGATTCGGAGTAGTCATGTCAGCCACCATTCAGTCCCTTGAAGCCATCCTGGTCGATATCCCGACCATTCGACCGCACAAGCTTTCCATGACAACCATGGGGGTTCAGACCATGGTGATTGTGCGTGTTAAGGATTCTGATGGCGTGGAAGGCCTGGGCGAGGCAACCACCATCGGCGGCCTGGCCTACGGCCCGGAAAGTCCGGAAAGCGTAAAGCTTACCATTGATACCTATTTCAAACCGCAACTGATTGGCCAGTCGGCCGATAATGTCAATACCTTAAGGGTAATGTTAGACCGCTCCACCCGCGGCAACAACCTGGCCAAGTCTGCCATCGAGACCGCCCTGCTGGACCTTCAGGGCAAGCGCCTGAATCGCCCGGTGTCGGACCTGCTCGGCGGCGCACTGCACCAGCACATCCCGGTGCTCTGGACCCTGGCCAGCGGCGATACCGCTAAAGACATCGAGGAGGCTCTGGGGCTGCTCGAAACCCGCCGCCACTGTGACTTCAAGCTCAAGATCGGTTCCCGCCCGGTGATGGACGATGTTCGCCATGTGGCGGCGATTAAAGAAGCGGTCGGTGACAGCGCCAGTGTCCGCGTGGATGTGAATCAGGCCTGGGATGAAGCGACTGCGGCAAAAGGCATGGCCGAGTTGCAGGCTGCCGGTATTGACCTGGTAGAGCAGCCCACCCCGATGAAGGATTACGCCGCCCTGGTACGGCTGTCTGAAAAGTTCCACCTGCCCATCCTGGCCGACGAGGCCGTGGCAGACGCCAAGGATATGTTCAGCCTGGCGGCCGCGGGCTTCAGCGGCGCCGTAGCGATGAAAATTGCGAAGGCGGGTGGCCCGATGAAGGCACTGGACCAGGCGAAGGTGGCCCAGGCAGCGGGTATCGGCCTGTACGGCGGCACCTTGCTGGAAGGCAGCATCGGCACGGTCGCATCCCTGCATGCGTGGTCCACGCTCGAAACCCTGCACTGGGGCACGGAGATGTTCGGCCCGCTGCTGATGAAAGACGACATCGTGGTCAAGCCGCTGAACTTCCACAACAACGGCGTCGACCTGCCGAAGGGCCCGGGCCTGGGTGTGGAAATTGATGAAGACAAGCTGGACCGGTACCGCCGCAAAGCCTGATACGCCAAAAGATTCAGTAAACGGAGGAAAGCACATGCTGTTCAAAGTTGAGATGAAGGTGAATATCCCCCACGACATGCCCGCCGAAGTTGCTGCGGACATCAAGGCCCGGGAAAAAGCCTACGCCCAGGACCTGCAAAAACAGGGTAAGTGGCGCCACCTGTGGCGGGTGGCGGGCAGCTACGCCAACGTCAGTATCTTTGACGTGGCAGACAACGCCGAGTTGCAAGACCTGATCAGCAACCTGCCGCTGTTCCCTTATATGGATATCACCGTCGCGCCCTTGTGCCGGCACCCGTCTTCCATCCATGAGGATGACCGTTAATCACACCCATTGTTGCTAACTGATGAACTGATACGAGCAACAAAAATAACAGTAACCGAGGAGAACAATCATGACCGTTAAAACCATGCATACTGCGGACGTGAAGGACCTGTTGGAGAAAGTGGCCGGCTTCAACCAGGAAGGTGGAAACGAGCGAGTAAAGAAAATTGTTCATCGTCTGATGCACGATATTTTCCAGATTGTTGAAGACTTTGACGTGACAGCCGAAGAGTTCTGGCAGGCCGTTTACTACGTTGGTGACCTGGGCAAGAACGGCGAAGCCGCCCTGCTGGCGCCGGGCCTGGGCATGGACAAGTACCTGGACATCCGTATGGATGCCGAAGACGAGCAAGCCGGCCTGGCCGGTGGCACGCCGCGCACCATTGAAGGCCCGCTGTATGTAGCCGGTGCCCCCATGAGCGAAGGCTTTGCCCGCATGGATGATGGTTCCGACGAAAGTGCCGAGACCATGATCCTGACCGGTCAGGTGACAGACGAGAATGGCCAGCCTGTCGCCAACGCCGTGGTTGACGTATGGCACGCCAACACCATGGGCAACTACTCTTACTTCGACCAGTCCCAGACAGACTACAACCTGCGTCGTCGCATCAAGACCGATGAAAACGGCCGTTACACTGCCCGGTCCATCATTCCGGCTGGCTACGGCTGCCCGCCCGAGGGTTCCACCCAGGCCCTGCTGAACCTGCTGGGTCGTCACGGCAACCGTCCGGCGCATATCCACTTCTTTATCTCCAAGCCGGGCTACAAGCACCTGACCACCCAGATCAACCTGGCCGGTGACGAGTACACCTACGACGACTTCGCCTTCGCCACCCGTGAAGAGCTGGTGGTTGAAGCCAACCGCATCGAAGACCCGGCCAAGGCTGAGCAGTTCGGCCTGAACAAGCCGTTCACCGAAGTGGAGTTCAACATCCAGCTGGTCGCTACCGACAAGCCTGAGCTGCAAAGCCGCCACGAGCGCAAGCGCGCCCTGGAAGGCGAAGCGGCCTGATTCCAACCCTTTAATCCCAATGTTCTTGTGATCCGGCCGGCCTGTGAATGCAGGCCGGCCAGGGGGCCCTCACGCCCGAAAAACGGTTTTCACAACAACAAAATGGAGTGACGAACATGACTCGCCAACTCGACCGACTTGAGAAAACGATCCGCAACGCGGTGGAAGCCGATGCACAAACCGGCCACTATCGCTGTGACCGCAGCATCTTCACCGACGAAGAGCTGTTTGAGCTGGAGATGAAACACATCTTCGAAGGCAACTGGATTTTTCTGGCCCATGAGAGCCAGATCGAGAATCCGGGCGACTACTACACCACCATGGTGGGTCGTCAGCCGGTGATCATCACCCGGACCAAGGATGGCGAGCTCAAGGCGATTCTGAACACCTGTACCCACCGCGGGGCCACCCTGTGCCGCAAGAAGCGTGGCAACAAGACCTCCTTCACCTGCCCGTTCCACGGCTGGACCTTCAAGAATGACGGCAAGCTGCTGAAGGCCAAGGACCAGAAGAAGGGCGGTTACCCGGAAAGCTTCAACGTTGACGGTTCCCACGACCTGAAACAGCTACCGAAGTTCGAGAACTACCGCGGCTTCCTGTTTGGCAGCCTGAACTCCGACGTATTGCCGCTGGAAGAGTACCTGGGTGAGACCACCAAGGTGCTGGATGCCATCGTCGACCAGGCGCCGGAAGGCCTGGAGATCCTGCGCGGTGCCTCTACCTACACCTACGAAGGTAACTGGAAGCTGACTGCCGAAAACGGCGCGGACGGCTACCACGTAAGCACCGTGCACTGGAACTACCTGTCTACCATGGGCCAGCGCAACTACGAGAAAGGCGGCACCGAGGCAGTAGACGCCAAGAGCTGGTCCAACGAAGGCGGCTTCTACTCCTTCGAGAACGGCCACATGATGCTGTGGACCCGCCTGACCAACCCGGAAGTACGTCCGGTATACAACCAGCTGGAGCGCCTGGAAAAGGAAGTGGGTGAGGCGAAGGCCGACTTCATCGTGCGCACCACCAAGAACCTGTGCCTGTACCCGAACGTCTACGTGATGGACCAGTTCTCCACCCAGATCCGGGTGCTGCGCCCGATCGACGTCAACAAGACCGAGATCACCATCTACTGCTGGGCACCCAAGGGTGAATCCGCCGAAAACCGCGCCAAGCGCATCCGCCAGTACGAAGACTTCTTCAACGTGTCCGGCATGGGCACGCCGGATGACCTGGAAGAGTTCCGCGCTTGCCAGCAGGGCTACTACGCCAAGGGTACCAAATGGAACGACATGAGCCGTGGCGCCCAGCACTGGATTGAAGGCGCGGACGACTGGGCCAAGGGTATCAATCTGAAGCCAATCCTCAGTGGCGCCAAGCCAGAAGATGAAGGCCTGTACGTGACGCACCACCAGCATTGGGTGGAAGAGATGACCAAGGCGATTGATACCGAGCGCGCCCGCTTTATTTCCCTGACCGAGGAGGCTTCCGCATGAGCATGTCATACGAGCAGATCCAGGCCTTTGTCTACCGGGAAGCCCGCCTGCTGGATGATCGGCAGTGGGATGAGTGGCTGAAGTGCTACCACGAGGACGTCACCTACTGGATGCCGGCCTGGGACGATGACAACGAGCTGACTGAAGATCCGCAGACCGAGATTTCACTGATCTACTACCCGAACCGTAACGGTCTGGAAGATCGCGTCTACCGGTTGAAGACCGAGCGCTCCGGTGCCAGCTCTATTCCCGAGCCGCGCACCGTGCACCTGACCAGCAACCTGGAAATCCTGGAGCGGGACGGTGACACCGTAAAACTGCGTTTCAACTGGCAGACCAACAGCCACCGTTACCACAAGACCCAGTCCTTCTTCGGCGTGTCTTTCTACACCCTGGACTGCAGTGGCGAGCAGCCTCTGATTACCGAGAAGAAGGTGGTTCTGAGCAACGATTACATCAATCAGGTGATTGATATCTATCACCTGTAATTGATGGGGAGAGCATCATCATGAGTTACAACATCGCGCTTAATTTTGAAGACGGCGTTACCCGGGTGATCACCTGCAACGAAGGTGAAACCGTTCTAGACGCCGCCTACCGGGCCCAGATCAACCTGCCAATGGACTGCTCCGACGGTGTCTGCGGAACCTGTAAGGGTTCCTGCCACCAGGGCGAGTTCGACATGGGCGACGAGTACATCGACGAGGCACTGTCTGACGAGGAAGCCGAACAGGGCATGGTGCTGACCTGCCAGATGGTGCCCTCCAGCGACTGTGTGGTCGAGATTCCGGCGGCCGCGTCCCTGTGCAGCAAGGCAGGTAACGAGGCCGTGACCGGCACCGTGGGTGAGGTCAACCTGATTTCCCCCACCGCCATCGAACTCAAGGTTACTGCAGACGCCGACATCGGTTTCCTGCCGGGCCAGTACGTGAACATCCAGGTGCCCGGCACCGAGGAAACCCGTGCTTACTCGTTCAGCTCCCGCCCGGGCAGCCGCGAGCTGAGCTTCCTGATCCGCAACGTGCCCGGTGGCCTGATGAGCTCCTGGCTGGTGGGCAAGGCCAAGACCGGCGACAAGGTGACCCTGACCGGCCCCATGGGTGTGTTCTACCTGCGCCCGGTTCAGCGCCCCGTGCTGATGCTGGCCGGTGGTACCGGCCTGGCTCCGTTCCTGGCCATGCTCGAAAGCCTGAAGGAAAAAGGCTGCGACCAGCCCACTCACATGATCTACGGCGTGACCAACGACGACGACCTGGTGGGGCTGGAAGCCCTCGAAAAGTTTGCCGAAGAGATTGAAAACTTCAGCTTCAAGACGGTAGTGGCCAGCGACGAAAGCACCCATCCCCGCAAGGGCTATGTCACCAACCACATGGAAGATGCGCCCATCAACGACGGTGATGTAGACGTGTATCTGTGCGGGCCGCCTCCGATGGTCGACGCGGTACTGGGTTACTTCCGGGAGCAGGGCGTCGAGCCCAACTCCTTCCACTACGAGAAGTTCACCCCGAGCGTATCCGCCGTTGAGGAGAAAGTGGCATGACCCCGCGTTTCACCGGCAAGGTGGTGGTGGTCACCGGTGCTGCCCAGGGCATTGGCCGGCGAGTGGCCGAACTGGCCGCCGCCGAAGGTGCCCGCCTGGTACTGGTGGACATCGCGGACTACGTGCAGGGCGTTGCCGCCGAGTTGCGCGACCAGGGCTCTGAAGCCCTGGCCGTGCAGGCCAACCTGGAAACCTGGGAAGGTGCGGAAATGGTGATGGCCAAGGCCCATGAGCAGTTCGGCCGCATCGACATCCTGGTCAACAACGTGGGCGGCACCATCTGGGCCCAGCCGTTCGAGCATTACCAGCCGGAACAGATCCAGAAGGAAATCCAGCGCTCGTTGTTCCCGACCCTGTGGTGCTGCCGGGCGGTTCTGCCTTACATGGTGGAGCAGAAGGGCGGTGCCATTGTGAACGTCTCGTCTGTGGCGACCCGTGGCCTGATGCGGGTGCCCTATGGCGCCGCCAAGGGCGGGGTCAACGCCATGACCGTGAACCTGGCTTTCGAATACGCCGAGCATGGCATCCGGGTGAACGCCACGGCGCCGGGTGGCACCGAGGCACCTCCCCGGCTGACGCCGCGCAACACCGAGGCACAGGGCGAGCGGGAACAGGCCTGGTACCAGACCCTGATCGACCAGACCAACGCCACCAGCTTCATGCACCGCTACGGCACCCTCGATGAGCAGGCGGAACCGATTTTGTTCCTGGCTTCCGATGCGGCCAATTACATCACCGGAACCATCCTGCCCGTGGCCGGAGGCGACTGCGGCTGACGGGCATTCAATCCAGCCTCCAACAAAAACAAGACATGGAGAAAACGATGAGAAACATAGACGTCAATGACGTTATTGATAATGCCACCTTCACCAGGTTCCACTGGCAAGTGCTGTTCTGGTGCACCCTGATCATCATCTTTGATGGTTATGACCTGGTGATCTACGGGGTGGTACTGCCGCTGCTGATGGAGCAGTGGAACCTGAGCCCGTACGTGGCCGGACTTCTGGGTAGCAGTGCCCTGTTCGGGATGATGTTCGGTGCTATGGGCTTCGGCATGTTGTCCGACCGGCTCGGGCGCAAGAAAACCATCCTGATGTGTGTGGTCCTGTTCAGCCTCACCACCGTGATTAACGGCTTTGCCACCACGCCTTGGCAGTTCGGCATTCTGCGCTTTATTGCCGGCCTCGGCATTGGCGGGGTTATGCCCAACGTGGTCTCGCTGATGAGCGAGTATTCACCCCAGAAAAGCCGTAGCACCCTGGTTGCCCTGATGTTTTCCGGTTACGCGGTGGGCGGCATGATGTCGGCTGGCCTGGGTATCTGGATTGTTCCTAACTTCGGTTGGGAAATCATGTTCTACCTTGCAGTGGTCCCGCTGCTGATGTTGCCGCTGATAATGAAGTTCCTGCCGGAGTCTGTGGCGTTTCTGATGGCGCAGAAGCGCGAAGGGGAGGCCCGTAGCATTCTGCAGAAAGTGGCACCGGTGCGCCAGATCAGCGAGATGGATACACTCTCTGTGCCGCTGACTACCGTGAGCAAGGCGCCGGTTCTGGAATTGTTCCGGGGCGGCCGTGCCTTCAGCACCGCGATGTTCTGGATTGCCTTCTTCTGCTGTCTGTTGATGGTCTATGCCCTGGGCTCCTGGTTGCCCAAGCTGATGTCCCTGGCCGGATATGAGCTGAGCTCCAGTCTGATGTTTTTGATGGTTCTGAATATTGGTGCGATTTTCGGTGCGGTTGGTGGCGGCTGGCTGGCAGACCGGTTGTCGCTGCGCACGGTGCTGGTTACTTTCTTTATTCTGGCATCGGTATCACTGGTAATGCTGGGCTACGAGAGCCCGATGTGGTTCCTGTATACCCTGATGGGCATTGCCGGCGCGACCACCATTGGCTCCCAGATTTTGCTGTACGCTTACGTGGCCCAGTATTACCCGACGAATATTCGCTCAACCGGGTTGGGCTGGGCATCGGGCATCGGCCGTAATGGAGCCATTGTCGGGCCAATTATTGGTGGTACCTTGCTGGCCCTGGCATTGCCGCACCAGATGAATTTCCTGGCCCTCGCTATCCCCGGTGCCATTGCCACTGTTGCCATTGCCCTGGTGGGCCGGAGGTTCGCCTCGGCGCCAGCGCGTGAGAACGCAGAGGTGAGCCTGGCAACCAGTAATTAAGAAATCAGCGTTGATGTGACCTGAGGGAGACAGTCAGTCATTCGGACCCCTCTTTGCCCCGGCACCACAGTGACCGGGGCTTTTTTGCTGTTACATGGCTCAAACAGAACTTAATAACAAGGAGCTGAATATGCCCCAGCTGTTTCGGGACTTGTCTGTGTCTGCGGTTGCCGCAGGGTTTCTGGCGGTACTGGTGTCCTATGCCGGGCCATTGGCGATTTTCTTCCAGGCCGGGGCGGCGGCGGATGTATCGCCGGAGATGATGACCTCCTGGGTCTGGGCCATCTCCATGGGGGCGGCGGTTTCCGGAATCTTACTGTCGATCTGGCTGCGTGCGCCGGTGGTGACTGCCTGGTCGGCGCCGGGCACGGCCTTATTGGTGGTACTGTTTCCGGAGCTATCCCTCAACGAGGCGGCAGGTGCTTACATCACCGCCGCGCTGATTATCTTTTTCATTGGTGTTTCGGGTACCTTTGATGCCTTTGTGCGTGCCATCCCGAAGGGGGTGGCAGCGGGCATGATGGCGGGCATCCTGTTTCAGTTCGGTCTCGGGGCTTTCGCTGCCATTGAAACCACGCCGGCAATGGCCATCGGCATGCTGGTCGCCTATGTGGCCTTCCGTCGCTTTACCCCCAAATACACCCTGGTGCTTTTGTTGTTTGCCGGGGTCATCCTGGCGGTGGTACTGGAAGATGCGTCGCTGGCCGGTGTTAGCCTGGGCCTGGCGTTGCCGAAGTTCATCACGCCGGAATGGAGCTTCGGCGCTACCCTGAGCCTGGCCATCCCCCTGGTGCTGGTCAGCCTGACAGGCCAGTTCCTGCCTGGCATGGCGATTCTCCGGGGTGCCGGCTATCGGGTGAAAGCCAAACCGGTGATTGCGGTCGCCAGCCTGGTGTCCCTGCCCATGGCGCTATTTGGGGGCATTACCACAGTGGTGGCGGCGATTACGGCGGCTATCTGCACGAGCGAGGATGCCCACGAAAATCCGGACAAGCGTTATGTGGCCGGTGTATTTAATGGTGTGTTCTATCTGGTGGGGGCGGTCTTTGCCGGCACCATCGTCGCCTTGTTCACCTCGTTACCTTCGGCCTTTGTTGCAGTGCTGGCGGGCCTGGCACTGCTGGGTGCCATTGCCAACAATCTGTTTGCGGCACTGGAGGAGGTCAGCCACCGGGAGGCATCGCTGATTACCTTTCTGGTAACGGCGTCCGGGTTATCGCTGTTCGGACTGTCGTCGGCTTTCTGGGGGGTGGTGATCGGTTACGGCTGTTACCGGGTACTCAACGGAGGGAAATAAGGTTGGGCTGACGGACGCCAGCCCAACCGGGACGTCAGCCTTCCTGCAGCGCCTGCAGTACAGCCTTGGCCGCACCTTCAGAGGACGCCGGGTTCTGGCCGGTAATCAGCTTGCCGTCCACCACAATGTGCGGTGCCCAGTCATCGCCGCGGCTGTAGCGGCCGTTGTTCTGCTTGAGCATGTCTTCCAGCAGGAAGGGCACGATGTTGGTGAGTTGCACGGCCTCTTCTTCCGTGTTGCTGAAGCCGGTAACTTCGCGGCCACCCACGATGTTCTGGTCTGGCTTTACGAACACATTCTTGAATACGGCGGGGGCGTGGCACACGGCACCGATCACCTTGTCCTGCTCGTAGGCGGTCTTGATCAGGGCGACAGACTTGTCGTCCTCGGCCAGGTCCCACAGGGGGCCGTGGCCGCCGGGGTAGAAAATGGCGTCGTACTGGTTCATGTCCACGTCGGCCAGTTTCCTGGTGCTGGCCAGCATTTCCCTGGCGTGGGTGTCTGCCATGAAGCGTCGGGTGGAATCAGTGAGTGCTTCTTCGGCTTCGCTGTTCGGGTCTACCGGTGGCTGGCCGCCTTTTGGAGAGGCCAGGGTGATATCCGCGCCAGCATCCTTGAATACGTAGAAGGGCGCGGTGAATTCTTCCAGCCAGAAACCGGTTTTATGGCCGGTGTCGCCCATCTGGTCGTGGGATGTCAGTACCATCAGAATTTTCATATCGGTCGATCCTCCTGTCGGGAATCGGGGAGTGTGTTCGGGCGTTACTTCACAAGTCATGGTGGCCCGGGATGCAAATTTCAACAGGAATTACGGCAACAAGGCGGGAATGGATGCCCGGAGTGTCTATACTCCGGTTACATATTGCTCAATGGGTCAGGGAAAGTGTCCGCAATGAAGGTAACGCTCATCAAGGCAGCCATGCTGTGCCTGGTCGTGCTGGCTGCAGCGCCGGCATGGTCGCAGCAGGGGACAGAAACTGTGGAGCCGTTGACGGTGGTGGTCGGTGTGGATCACGCGCCACCTTACCGGATCCTGGAGTCGGACCGGAAGACCGGGCTGTACCTGGATATGTTCGAGGAAATGACCAGTCGCCTTGGCTGGGCGGTCGAATACCGGGAAGCACCGTTTCGGCGCCTGCAGCTGATGCTGCAGCAGGGCGAGATCGACATGATGCTGGGCCTGGTGCGCAACGGTGCCCGGGAGCAGTGGATGGAGTTTGTGGCGCCGGCCTTCCCGCCTGAGCGGCGGTTGTTTTTCTACCTGGATGACGCCAATCGTGTAGATCGCTACCAGGACCTTTATGGCAAAGCCATCGGCGTACTCGAAGGCGGTAGCTATTTCAGCAGGTTCGACAAAGATCCCGAATTGATGAAGGCCTCTGCTGCCCATTACGAAAACCTGATGCTGATGATGCAGAAGGGCCGGGTGGATGTGGTCATTGCGCCGGAGTTGGTGGGGCTGTACACAGCAAAGAATCTGGGTATTGAGGCCCGGGTCTCACCGTTTTTTGTGCCGGGGGAGCGATCGTGGATTGTGGTGTCCGGGCAATCACCGGCCGTTCGCTATGCCGATGATATCCGGGCTGCCCTGAAGCTGATCGAGCGTGAAGGCATTCGGGAGAATCTGGTGCTGAAGTACCTGGAACAGCCGCTTCCCTGACACGCCTGTCGGGAGCCCCTCCCTTTTCGGAATTTGATCCCGGTCTGCCACCCATTAACGGAACTTAGTATGCTCACGGTTGTCTTGAGGCAGAATCTGTTGTGAGCATAAGGAACTCGTATGACAACCATTCGGTTATGGGATTTACCGACACGCCTGTTTCACTGGTTGCTGGTATTGGCGGCTGTGGGTGCCGTGATCAGCATTAAATCGGGCGCGATTGACTGGCATGAACGCTTTGGCCTGGCAGTAGTCGGGCTGTTGTCGTTTCGTATTATTTGGGGTTTTACCGGCTCTACCTATGCCCGGTTTGCCAGTTTTGTTCGTGGGCCGGGAGCCATCGTCGATTATTTGCGCGGACGCTGGCAGGGGGTAGGCCACAACCCGCTGGGGGCGCTTTCCGTGCTGGCGCTGATCGGCCTGTTCGGCTTCCAGGCGGCAAGCGGGCTGTTCGCCAACGATGAAATTGCCTTTAACGGCCCACTGACTCCGCTGGTGTCATCGGCCTGGAGCGATACCCTGAGCAGCTGGCACCGTTTGACGGAATGGTTCTTGTACGGTTTGGTCATCCTGCATGTGGCAGCTGTAGTGCTGTATTCGAAAGTGAAGAAAGACAATCTGCTGAAGCCGATGATCACCGGTAAAAAGCCGGTTGAGAAGGGTCTGGCGGAAGATGCCCGGGGCGGTGGTGCGTTAGCGTTTGTGATTTCACTGGTTCTGGCGGGGATTGTGGTTGTCGGTGCCAGTGGCAGCTTTGTATCGCCGGCACCGGCACCGGAGCCAGCACCCCAGAACCTGGGGTGGTAAGCCCGGGGCAGTCTTACTTCGCGCGGAAGTTGTCGTGGCAGGCCTTGCAGGTCTCGCCCACGGCAGCAAACTGGCGGGCCAGGGCGGCTTTATCACCGCTAGCAGCAACTTCCTGCAGCTTGTTGGCTTCACGGCCGAAGTTCATGCCCACTTCACGGGCTTTTTCCGGCTGCTCGAAAAACTCCGGCTTCAGGCGGGTGTTCTCGGCTTTGTCCAGGGTGGAATCCGGGCTGTAGAGCGCGCCCATGCCGGAGTTGGCCACTGCGGCAATGGCATTGGCTGCGGCTTTCATCTGGTCGGCGTTGAACTCAACCTCGCCATCGACCGCCTGTGCCTTGATCTTGCCCATGTTCCAGGACATGAACTGGTAGGCTGCCTGGCGGGCTTCAATCTGGTCTTCAACCGTCATCTGGGCGCTGGCCGGCATAGCAAAAGACAGTGCCAGGGCGGCGGCGGATACAAAACTTGTTTTCTTCATTTCAGGTCCCTCTCGTATGGTTTGCGTTTGGTCTGATTGGTCTTGCTGCAAAAATGCCTTATAAAGGTTTGGTTATGAGCATGCTACCTGTATAGACTCATTGCTGACAGTTATAAGAGCCTAAAGTTCAATCCGGAGAAATTCCACCATGGCAATATGGACAGTAACCCCCGATCTTGACCAGATGATGGCACACAGCCAGAAAACTGCCGTCAGTCACATGGGCATTGAATACCTTGAGGTCGGTGACGACTACGTGAAGGGCCGCATGCCGGTCGATGAGCGCACGGTTCAGCCGTTTGGCATTCTGCATGGGGGCGCGTCGGTATTGCTGGCGGAAACGCTCGGCAGCATGGCGGCCAACTGTTGCCTGAAAGATAAGAACACCGTGGCCGTTGGCCTGGATATCAATGCCAACCACATCCGCCCGGTTACCGGCGGCTGGGTATACGGAACCGCCCGTGCCCTGCATATCGGCAGTGCCACCCAGGTCTGGGAAATCCGGCTGGAAAACGAACAGGGCAAGGTAACCTGCATCTCGCGCCTGACCATGGCGGTTACCAAGCGGCCATAACGAGAGGCCGAAAACCCGGAAGCGGGGTCAGTCCGAGCAGGTGCTGACCCGGCCCCGGCCCTGATCCTTGGATTGGTAGAGTGCCCGGTCGGCCCGGTGCATCAGGTCTTCCAGGGTCTGGTCGCCCACAATGAGGCGGGTAATGCCAAAGCTGGCACTGGCGTGAATGGAACGGCCTTTGTGCTGGATGACCAGCTCGTTGAGCATTTCAAGCATCCGCTCCGTCAGTTCGATGGCTTCGCCCATTGTGGTGTCCGGCAGCAGCAGCGCGAACTCTTCGCCCCCCAGCCTGGCGACAATGTCCGATTCCCGAACCCGGTTCTGCAGCAGCCGGGCGATCTGCCGGAGCACCTCGTCGCCGGCATCGTGGCCATAGGTGTCGTTAACCTGCTTGAAGTAGTCCAGGTCCATCATCACCATGGCCAGCGGGCTGGCATGGCGCTTGGCGTGGCGGAGCAATTGCCCGCCAAACTCGTAGAAGGCGCGGCGGTTGTGAAGGCCGGTCAGCTCGTCTTCCAGGGCCGCGGCCCTGGCTTGCTGGTGGGCCTCCTGAAGTTCCAGTTCCATCTGCTTGCGCAGGGTGATATCGGTGGCAATTTCCAGCCGCACCAGCCGGCCGTCGGTCCAGTGGATGGCCTGGTCACGGCACTGGTACCAGTGGCCGTCCAGCTGGTTCTGGAACTCCCACACGTGTGGTGGGTTGGGGGTGCCGTCTTCGGCCAGCAGCAGGTGATTGGTGCAGAAGCTGCAGGGGCCATCGCTGTCTTGCAGCACCTGCCAGCATTTTCGGCCCTCGATGTTGCCCCAGATGCGCCGGCCGTAGGCGTTCATATACAGCAACTCGTGGGTCTGGAAGTCGGAAACGTAAACCAGGGCATCAAGGTTATCGAGTACAGCCTGAAGCCCGGCCGCCGGGGTGGTCCCGGAGGCAGGAAGGCCTGCATCGGCAGGCAGGTTGAGAGAGGGGATACCTGATTTCATTGCGTTGTTTTCGTTTGTACTGTTCCCTGTCATCACTGCAGTATGGCCTTTTTATACACTGGCTGTCTGTACTGAAATTGATACCGATTGTGGTAATTAACTATGTCTGATTCTAATGATGGCCAGATTTGCCCCTGTGGCAGTGGCGAGGTTTATTCGGCCTGTTGTGGTCGTTGGCATGCCGGTGCTCCTGCACCGTCGCCCGAGGCCCTGATGCGCTCCCGCTTCACAGCCTTTGTAACCGGAGACAGCAACTACCTGCTGGCTACCTGGCACCCGGACACCCGCCCGGAAAGCCTGTCACTGGACGGCTCTCCCGAGTGGACAGCTTTGCAGATTTTCAGTGCCGGTGAGCAGGGAGCGAAAGGCCAGGTTCATTTTCGGGCCATCTACCGGACAGGATCTGGTTGGGGGTACCTGGAAGAACACTCGGACTTCGTGAAAGAAGGCGGGCACTGGTTCTACGTGGCCGGTGAAACCAGCGAAGGCACCCTCAAGCCCGGCCGTAACGAGCCCTGCCCCTGTGGCAGCGGGCGAAAGTACAAATCCTGCTGCCTGAACGGGTGAACCTGCTATGACCAATACAGTGCCGGAAACCGGCAAGGGTGTGGCCTATGGCCTGGCGGCCTACACCATGTGGGGCAGTTTTCCCCTGTACTTTGCCCTGTTTGAGGGTATTCCGGCCTGGGAGGTGCTCATCCACCGGGTGATCTGGTCCTGCCTGTTCCTGGCGGTCGTGATTTCCCTGCTTCGGCGCTGGCCGCCAGTCACCGCAGCCCTGAAACAGCCGAAAAATCTGGGCTTTGTGCTGGGCTGCTCGGTGTTTATTGCCGCTAACTGGGGTATCTATATCTACGCCGTGGAAACCCGCCATGTGCTGCAGGCCAGCCTGGGCTACTTTCTTACGCCCCTGGTGAACGTCGCCATGGGCTTGTTGATACTCGGTGAGCGTATTTCCCGCCTGCAGGTGGTGGCGGTTGTGATGGCCGGCGTTGCCATCCTGTACCAGTTCTTCCTGCTGGGCGAGCTGCCCTGGATAACCCTGGCGCTGGCGTTCAGCTTTGGAACTTACGGCTTGCTGCGCAAGAAGGTGGATCTGGACGGGCTGTCCGGCCTGTTTGTGGAAACCCTGTTGCTGCTGCCGCTGGGGCTGCTGACGCTGGCCTGGTTGTCCTCGCAGAATCTTTCGCACTTTACCGACTCGACCTACAGTACGTTATTGCTGCTCTCCAGCGGCGCAGTCACGGCCATTCCCCTGCTGGCCTTCGCAGGTGCGGCGCGCAGGCTGAAGCTCTCCACCGTGGGTTTTCTTATGTACATTAACCCCACTATCCAGTTCCTGATCGCGCTTTATATCTTCCATGAACCACTGAGCACCGCAAAGTTACTGAGTTTTGTGATGATCTGGGTAGCGCTGGCGCTTTACTCGTGGTCTGCGTGGGTGGGGCGGGAAAGGAAGTGCCTGACATGAAACAGCCCATCACCGGCTATCACAAAGACGATGAAAACCACTGGGTGGCGCAACTGGCCTGCGGGCATAATCAGCATGTGCGCCATGATCCGCCCTGGGTGAACCGGCCCTGGGTTGTTACGGTAGAGGGGCGGCAGTCCATGTTGGGGTTCGAGCTGGACTGTGTGAAATGCGACAACGGTGCGCCGGCGGATGAGCGCCCGGGCCAGCAGGCTGAGCCCTAGGAAAGAGTCTCCAGATAGGCTTCCAGTTCGTTGGCCAGCCAGCCTACCACGGCGCCCCCTTGCGCCTGTTCCGATTCCAGTGCGCTGAACACCTTCCACCAGCGGGCACTTCGATGGTGGATGGTTTTCAGCTGTTCCTTTCTTAACGCCTCTGCAATCAAAGGTAACGGCAAGTCGGCCCAGCCGGCGCCGTCAATCACCGCGTCCCGTATCAGCTCGTACTGGGTGAAGGCCAGGTAATTGGCGGTTTCCGGCGAGTCTGCCACCAGCACTGAATCCTGCATGTAGGCAATAGTGATTTCGGTGTGGCTGATCAGGTCGTCCTGGGTTACCCGTTTCAGTTGGCTAAGCGGATGCTCTGGCGCAGCCACAGTCAGCATGCGCACGTCAGCCAGCTCGCGGAACCATTGATAGCCCTCATTCATCAACTCCGGCATCAGGCCGTAGGCGACATCCACCGACTGGTTGCGGACCAGCGAGGGCAGCTCTCGCGGAGGGGCAAGATAGATCGACAGGCTGGTTTGGGGGAAGCGTTGTTTCAGCCGGCGCAGGATGTCCCGCCAGATGTCCTCTGGAATGGAGTCGTCCCGGGCAATGCGCAGTACCGATTCCGCCCCGCTCAGGTGATGCTGGCAGCGGGCCAGTATCTGGCCGGCCACCTGGTCGAAACGCCGGCAGTCGGTGAGGATGGACTGGCCAATGGCGGTCAGGTGCAGCTGGTTACCACTGCGCTCGAACAGCTCCACGCCCAGCTCATCTTCCAGCGAGGCCAGCACGGTGCTGACCGTGGTGCGGCTGCGGTTCAGCTCCCGGGCAGCGGCGGCTACGCTGCCGTTGCGCACCACGGAAAGGAAGGTTTTGATCTGGGAGGTTTTCATGGGCTTACCTATGCGACGGATTTTCCGTCGCTCAGCGACTCACGCCTTTTGAATGATGCCGATAATATGGCCGGCAATTCTCAGGAGGTCAAAATGTTTACTTCTCTGGCGCGGGAAAATCTGGCGCTGACGTTATCTGCCGTGGGTGCGGGCCTGTTTGCCCTCGCCGGCATTACCTGGGGCCTTTGGGTCGATTCACTGGTTATTCTCTTCGACGGTGCTTATTCCCTGATCAGTCTGGGGCTGTCGCTGCTGTCACTCTATGCCGCCCGCCTGGTGCGCCGGCCCGCCAATGAAGACTATCCGTTCGGAATGGGTGCGGTGGAGCCGCTGGTGATTGCCGTGAAAGGCCTGGTGATCGGGTTGGTGTGTGTGCTGTCACTGGCCTCTGCCGTGGTGTCGCTGCTTCAGGGCGGCCGGGCCGTTGCTGCGGATATGGCGATGATTTTTGGTGCAGTGAACGTGGTGGGCTGCCTGGCGGTGTGGGTTTACCTGCGCTGGTCGAGTTTCCGTAATGATTCCGGGCTGGTGAAAGCCGAACAACGCCAGTGGCTGATGGACAGCGCCCTGAGTGCCGCCGTCATGATCGGCTTTGCGGCCGCCTGGATGCTTGAGCGCAGCCAGTGGTCAGAACTGGCGGTGTATGCTGACCCGGTGATGATGCTGGTGATCTCGGTTTACTTTATGACCGTGCCGGTGGAGATGGTCCTGGAATCGGTTCGGGAACTGCTGCTGGCGGCACCCCGGAACGACGCCCTGGACGACATCCACGAGACCCTGGAAGACCTGGGCCTGAACCCGGAGCAGGTCAAGGTAGCCAAGCTGGGCCCCAACCTGTTGCTTGAAGCCCGCATGGTGCGTATCTGATTCCAGCTCAGCCCAGACCGAGCCCGCCCATAGCCAGAATCTGGCGGCGAGTGTCGGCTTTTTCCTGCCCGATCAAGTCAATGATCCCGGCAACCGCCTCCGGCAGGGTTTCCGGGGCATCTTTCCGGAACTGTTCCAGCAGTTCCAGCTGTATGTGTAGGTCCTGGAAACGGCCGTAAAGGTCTTGCCGCTTTCTGAGGGTTTTCAGGTCCTGCTTTCTCGCCCCCGGGTCCAGCTCCATTAAATAACGTATGCGTTTGAGTTGCTTGCGCAGCTTGTGGAAATCTTCATCCGGAGCGGTATGCAGCAGTTCTGCCGTCCCCCGGTTGAAACTCCGCAGCCGTTTCAGAACGGCCTTGCGGATGTCTCCGGCACTGAGGCCAGATACCAGTTTACAAAATTTGCCGGAGTCTATTTCGCTTTCCCAGCTGTGCAGGCTGTTGCGGTAGCGGACGCTACCGAGGCGTTTGGCCAGGCGTTTCTGGCGGCTGGTGGCCTTGCCTCCGGCCCAGGTTTCCAGTGCCGCACGTAGCTCCGGGTTCGCCGGACACAGCTCAGGCAAGTCCGCCAGGAATACGTGCAGGTCCCGCAGCCGGCCGGTTGCCCGGGCATGCCGCTTGAGTTGGGCAACGGCCGGGCGCAGTCGGGTGGTGCCGCTTACTTCAGCAATGGCTTCGGCCAGGGCCCGGCTGCGGCGCAGGGCAATGCGGTACTGGTGCAGGAATTCGTCATCCAGCCCGAGTATCACGCCCGGCTCCAGTTGTTTCAGGCGCTCAGCCTGAAGCTGCAGGGTAGCCGGAAGGTCGTTAATGGCGCCTGGCGCTGGTCGCTTTATCGGGTTCCGGTGTTTGCGTTCGAATTCCCGGTAACTGTAGTTTCTGGGTGTGAGGAAGTGTTCCAGTGTGCCGGAGTTTTTATCGAGCTTGCGCCAGTGCTTACCGGGCAGGCGAATGTGCAGAAAGCTGGCGGTGGGCAGGGCCATAGGCGCGTGCTTTGCCAGCCAGTCGGCCAGCTCCTGCAGCGCCGGGTTATGGCCGATAATAACGACCCTTTCGATCCCGTCATCCTGCTTTTTCAGCCACTCCAGAAGGCGCTTGAAATCGAAAGTATAGAGGGCCGGGTCTATATGAAACCGTTCTGGGGGGAAGTCCGCCGGTAGAATACCCCGGGTGGTTTGCCGGGCCCTGGTTGCATCACTGGCAAAGACGTCGCTGGACTGGAATACTTCCAGCCGCTGAAGGGCCTTGCCCAGAGGCTGCAGCTGCTGCTCGCCCCGGTTGTTCAGGGGGCGGTCCCGGTCGGCCAGGCCTTCATCGGCCCAGCTGGATTTGGCGTGGCGGATAAGAAACAGGTGCTTCATGGTGCTCGTCCTGGTTGTGCACTCGGTCAGCGGTCAGTGTGGCACAGCTGCAAGTCGTTTACATGACGGCGCCGGATTGGCGTTGGGGGCTGCCGCAGGTATCATGTTTTACCGTTCCCTGAACAGTTCAGACCAACAACACAATAACGGAAGCCAACACCATGCACATCCGTAAAACACTCCTGGCGGCAACAGCGGTTGCTGTGGCGGCCTTCAGTTCGTCGGCCCTGGCCGAGAAATATACCCTGCGCCTGGCTGAAACCTGGGGCCCGAATTCCCCCATTCTGGGCGAGACCACCAAGCACTTCGAAGACATGGTGGAGAAGATGTCTGCTGGCCGGATTGATGTTCGTATTGATTCTGCCAACAAGCACAAGGCGCCTTTCGGCATCTTCGACATGGTGCGTAACGGCCAGTACGACATGGGCCACACCGCCTCTTATTACTACAAGGGCTCCATTCCCAACGCCATGTATTTCACTACCGTGCCGTTCGGTATGCTGGCTCCCGAACAGTACGCCTGGTTCTACTATGGTGGCGGCATGGAGCTGATGCAGAAAGTGTATGAGCCCTTCGGCCTGCTGTCGTTCCCGGGTGGTAACACCGGTAACCAGATGGGCGGCTGGTTCAACAAGGAAATCAATTCCCTGGAAGACCTCAAGGGCCTGAAAATGCGCACCCCGGGCTTTGCCGGCGAGGTGATGGCAGAACTGGGTGTGTCGGTGACCAACCTGCCGCCGGGTGAGCTGTACACGGCACTGGATCGCGGCACCATTGATGCGCTGGAATGGGTAGCACCGGCCCTGGACTTCCCCATGGGCTTCCACCAGATTGCCAAGTACTACTACTCAGGCTGGCAGGAGCCGGGCGCAGAAGTACAGTTCCTGATCAACCAGAAAACCTGGAACAAACTGCCGGAAGACCTGCAGGAAATCCTGCGGGTAGCCATGCGTACCGCTGCCTATGATATGTATGCCAAGAGCACCAACGACAGCGCCGATGCATGGAACCGCATGCAGAAAGACTATCCGGAGGTAACCCACAAGGTTTTCCCGCCGGAAGTGATTGAAGCCCTGCGCGAGACCACTCACCGGTTGCTCGAAGAGGAAGCCGAGAAGGATCCGCTGGCCCGGGAAATCATCACGTCTATCCGTGAATACCTGGCGGGCGTACGCAAGTGGACTAACATTTCCGACAAGGCTTACCTGAACAGCGTGGCGGATCAGTAAGTATCCGTTTCAGCAGGCTGGAACAAAAAAGGCGTGAGGGTAATCCGAAACCCTCGCGCCTCTTTCTGTTCGGGGCTGTTTCTGGAAAAATACGCCGCTCAAACCTTGGGCAGGGCCGATGAAACAGACACTGCTATCTCTGAGCAATCTCACCAAGCAATTTGACGGTAAAACAGTACTGGATTCGCTGGATCTCGAGATCTTCGATGGCGAGTTCATTACCTTGTTAGGGCCGTCCGGTTGCGGAAAAACCACCCTGCTGCGGATGATGGCGGGTTTCGAGCACCCGGATGAAGGGTCCATCACCCTTGGCGGGCAGGATCTGACCCATACGCCGCCGGAGCACCGTCCGCTGAATACGGTGTTCCAGAACTACGCGCTGTTCCCCCATATGTCGGTGTTCGACAACGTGGCCTATGGCCTGAAGATGGAGAAACGGCCAAAAGAGGAAATCCGCCAGCGGGTAGAAGAAGCCCTGGCCATGGTGCAGCTGGAAGACTTTGCCAGGCGTAAACCGCATCAGCTTTCGGGCGGCCAGCAGCAGCGGGTTGCGATTGCCCGGGCGGTGGTAAAGCGGCCGAAAATGTTGCTGCTGGACGAACCCCTGTCTGCCCTGGACTTCAAGCTGCGCCGCACCATGCAGGTGGAGCTCAAGCGGCTGCAGCGGGAGCTGGGCATTACCTTTGTGTTCGTCACCCACGACCAGGAAGAGGCGCTGTCGATGTCTGACAGGGTGGTGGTGCTGAAAGACGGCCATATCCAGCAGCTGGGCACTCCCCGCGAGGTCTATGAACGCCCCGCCAACCTGTTTACCGCCCGCTTTGTGGGTGAAACCAACTTCTTCCCTGGCCGGGTGGATGCCGCCAACGGCGATGACACCATCACCGTGGACGTGTTCGGCCTGAAGCGAACCTTCCGCAAACCCGATTTCCCGGTCACAGAAGGGCAGGGCCTGCACGTGTTGCTGCGCCCCGAAGATATCCGGGTGCTGGCGCCGGAGGATGAAGACGGTGTGGCCGGCAAGGTGGTGGAGCGTAACTACAAGGGCAGCACCCTGGATTCGGTTATCCACCTGAGCGATGGCACCGAAGTGCTGGCATCGGAATTCTTCGATGAAGACGACCCCACCTTTGATTACCGACTGGGCGAGCCGGTGAAAGTCAGCTGGGTAGACGGCTGGGAATGGCTGTTGCCGGAAGAACACACTGATATTACTGAAGAAGAGCCGATTGATGGGTAGCGTCAGGCAGCAGCCGTTCCGTGCGGCGGTGCTGGTGCTGGTGTGGGGCTGGTTGCTGTTCCTGGTGTTCACCCCCAACCTGCTGGTGGTGGGTGCCAGTGTGATGACCCGGGACCCGGGCTCATTCATATCGCTGCCCCTGAACCTGGATGCCTACCGGCAGTTGCTGAATCCCCTGTACCTGGATGTGTTCCTGCATTCCCTGTACATGGCCGCCATGACCACGCTGATCTGCCTGTTGATTGGCTATCCCTTTGCCTGGGCGTTGTCGAAGGTGCCCAAACAGCGCCAGGTGTTACTGATATTCCTGCTGATTGTGCCCTTCTGGACCAATTCGCTGGTGCGTACCTACGCCCTGAAATTGCTGCTGGCCACCAACGGCTTGCTCAACAACGCCCTGATGTCCCTGGGCCTGATTGATGAGCCCCTGAAGATGCTCTACACCGAGGGTGCGGTAATTGTCGGGCTGGTGTACCTGCTGCTGCCGTTCATGATCCTGCCGCTGTACGCGGTGTTTGATGATCTGCGGGAAGACTATTTACGGGCCTCCCACGATCTGGGCGCCGGACGGCTGTCTACCTTCATCCACGTAATTGTGCCGCTGACCCTGCCCGGGGTGCTGGCAGGCGTGATGCTGGTATTGTTGCCGGCCATGGGGCTGTTCTTTGTGCCGGACATTCTGGGGGGCTCCCGCAACCTGCTGGTAGGTAACGTGATCAAGAACCAGTTCCTGGACACCCGCAACTGGCCCTTCGGTGCGGCCGCCAGCATTGTGCTGACCCTGGCCATGGCGTTCCTGATGTTCGCCCACCGGCTGAGTAAACGGCGGATCGGGGAGGATGGCGTATGAACCGCTGGTTGCCCCGCACATACCTGACCCTGGTGTACCTGCTGCTGTACGTGCCCATCGTGGTGCTGGTGGTGTTCTCGTTCAACGAATCCCGCACCGGCTACGAGTGGGGTGGCCTGAGCCTGCGCTGGTATGAGGCCCTGTTCAACAACCGGGCCATGGTGCAGGCCATGTGGAATTCCCTGTGGCTGGCGCTGTCTGCGGCTACGGTGTCTACCCTGATTGGTGCGCTCACCGCCCTGGCCCTGCACCGCTACCGGTTCCGGGGCAAGAAAGTGCTCAATGGCATGTTGTTTATCGTGATGATGTCGCCGGAGATTGTGCTGGCCATCTCCCTGCTGGCCCTGTTCCTGCTGGTGGGGCTGCAGCTGGGTTATGTGTCCCTGCTATTGGCCCACGTAACCTTCTGCCTGCCGTTTGTGGTGATTACCGTGATGGCGCGCCTGAGCGGCTTTGACGAGCGCCTGCCGGAAGCGGCTCGGGACCTTGGAGCGACCGATTTCACCATGACCCGCACCGTACTGATCCCGGTGATCATGCCGGCATTACTGGCAGGCTGGCTGCTGGGGTTTACACTGTCACTGGATGATGTGGTGGTCAGCACCTTTGTCAGTGGTCCGAGTTACGAAATTCTGCCTTTGCGCATCTATTCCATGGTGCGGGTAGGCCTGAAACCCGAGGTGAACGCCCTGGGCACACTGTTGCTGGTGTTTTCACTGGTCATGTTGATCTTGTCTCAATGGATCCTGTTAAGGAGCAAACGATGAAGAAACTGGCACTGGCCGGCGTGCTGGCAATGGGCCTGGCAGGCTGCAGTGGTTCCGAGGAGTCGCAGGTACTGAACCTGTACAACTGGTCCGAGTACATGCCCCAGGAAGTTCTGGACCGCTTCACCGAGGAAACCGGTATCCAGGTGGTGTACACCACCTACGACAGCAATGAAGCCATGTACGCCCGGCTGAAGCTGCTGGACGAGAGCGCCGCCTATGACCTGGCCGTGCCGTCTACCTACTACGTGAGCAAGATGCGCCAGGAAGACCTGCTGATGCCCATCGATCGCAGCAAGATCGAAGGCTTTGACCAGCTCGACCCGGAACTGGTGAACCTGGATATCGACCCGGACAACCAGTACAGCGTGCCTTACCTGTGGGGCACCACCGGCATTGCCGTGGACACTGCCGATGTGGAAGGCGAAGTGACCGCCTGGGCAGACCTTTGGGATGAGCGCTTTGAAGGTCGGGTGATGCTGACCAACGACATGCGTGAAGTGTTTCACGTAGGCCTGCGGGTGCTGGGTTACTCCGGTAACAGCACGGATCCCCAGGAAATCGAGGAAGCCTACGAGAAGCTGACTGAACTGATGCCGTCTGTACGCACCTTCAACTCGGATGCCCCGCGCATGCCGTACCTGGAAGGTGAAACCGACGTGGGCATGATCTGGAACGGTGAAGCCGTGATGGGTCGTGACACCCTGGAGTCCCTGGAATACGTGTATCCGGAAGAAGGCATCATCGCCTGGCTGGACAGCTTCGTAATTCCGAAGAACGCCAGGAACCCGGAAGCGGCCCACAAGTTCATCAGCTTTGTGCTGAAGCCGGAAATCTCTGCCCTGATCAGTGAAGAGATCGGCTACGCCACCCCGAACCTGGATGCCCGGGAACTGCTGGATGACTCTGTGGCGAATGACCGCGCCAGCTACCCGAACGCCACTGACATGATCAATGCCGAGTTCCAGACCGACATTGGTGACGAGGCGCTTCAGGTGTACGCCAAGTACTGGGAAATGCTGAAGTCCGGTCAGTAAGCGGTAAGGCATTCCGAACCCGGAAAACGGAGGCCCTGGCCTCCGTTTTTGTATCCGGGTTTCACAAAACTGAAATACATGGTCTATAACTTCCTGATAACAAAACGTTAGCGAAACCGCATAACACTGTTTCAGGGGAATGAACGACCATGGCACTGCGCAAGACACGGATATCAGCACTGGCCACCCTGCTGGCCGCCACGACCGCCTCCGGTAACCTTCTGCTGAAGAACTTCGACTGATCACCTGGGGTGGCTACGCCCCGGATGAGGTGGTGGCCCAGTTCGAAGAAGAGACCGGCATTGATGTGCAAATTACCCTGTCCAACAACGAAGACATGATCTCCAAGCTGCGGGCCACCGGCGGTGCCGGCTTTGACCTGGCCCAGCCCAGCCAGGACCGCATTGTGGGCGTGCAGCGCCAGTTCAATATCTACAAGCCCATCGACTACAGCCGGGTTAATACCGATCAGCTGCAGCCGTCAATGGTCAAGGCGACGCAAGAATCGACAGCCCTGAACGGCCAATCCTTCGGGGTGCCGTCTGTCTGGGGCACCAGTGGTCTGATCGTACACAACTCGGTGGCAGACACCGTCACCGACTACACCGACCTGTGTGACCCGGCCGTGGCCGGCAAGGTCAGTTACCGACTCAAGCGCCCGACGCTGATGGGCTTTGCCTTCGCCATGGGTATGGACCCGTTTGCTGCCTATAACGATCGCGACGAGTACCAGTCCATCATGGCGAAAGTGGAAGACAAGCTGATCGACTGCAAGGCCAACGTGAAAACCTACTGGACTGGCGGCGACCAACTGCTGTCGTTGCTGCGTACCGGTGAAGTGACCGCTGCCATGGCCTGGGATGCCTATCGCCTGAGCTTTGATGACGAAGCCATCAACAACATCAAGTGGTATCCGCCGGTACCGCCGGGGCTGGAAGCCATGGAAGGCCAGGTGCTGGATCGCGTCCAGGCTGCCAACTGATCCCTATGGCAACAGAGTCTGACCTGTCCTGTAACGGGCTGATCCGCCGCTTTGGCAAAACTGCAGCGGTGGATCACATCTCGCTGGATGTGCCGGCCGGCACCTTCTTCTCCATTCTGGGGCCTTCCGGCTGCGGCAAGACCACCCTGCTGCGGTTGCTGGCGGGCTTCGACAAGCCGGATGAGGGCGATATCTTCATCCGCGGCCAGCGCATGAATGACGTGCCGCCCAACAAACGCCCGGTGAACATGGTGTTCCAGCACCTGGCACTGTTTCCCACCATGACCGTTGGTGACAACATCGGTTACGGCCTTAAACGCCGCAAGGTGCCTGCTGCCGAGCGCCGCAAGCGCATTGCCCGGGTGCTGGAGCAGGTGGGCCTGCCGGGACTGGAGCAGCGTAACCCTCAGGAACTGTCGGGCGGCCAGCGCCAGCGGGTGGCCCTGGCCCGTTGCCTGGTGCTGGAACCCACCCTGCTGTTACTGGACGAGCCGCTCGGGGCCCTGGACCTGAAACTGCGGGAGCAGATGAAGGTGGAGCTGAAGCACCTGCAGAAGCAGTTCGGCACCACCTTTGTGTACATCACCCACGACCAGTCCGAGGCCATGGTGATGTCGGACCAGGTGGCGGTGATGAAAAACGGCCGCTTCGAGCAGGTGGCGCCGCCGGAGGAGCTGTACCGGGAACCTGCCACACCCTTTGTGGCGGGTTTCGTGGGGGATAACAACCGGCTCTCCGGAGAGGTCGTCACCCTGGCGGACAACATGGCAGATATCCGGCTGGATAACGGCGAAGTGGTTCGGGGCCGGCTTGCCGCCAACGAGCTGTCCAGCGGTGACCGGGCCGAGCTGTATGTGCGCCCGGAATCCCTGATGTTCACCGGTGAGGCCCTGAAAGACGGCTTCTGTGCCATGCAGGCGAAGGTGCTGACCACCCTGTTTGACGGTGCTAACAGCCGGGTTGAGGCAGAAAACGGCGGCCAGCCGGTGTTTGCCCGCCTGCCGCAGGATGGCACGGCACCGCGCCTGACAACCGGCGCGGAGATCCGCCTGGCCTGGGATCCGAAACTGGCGCGGGTCTACGGAGCCGGTCAGTCGTGAATGCCTCTGCCAGCCGTTTGTCCCTCTGGTTGCTGTTAACGCCGTTTCTGCTCTGGATTGTGCTGCTGGTTCTGGTGCCGCACCTGCAGATGCTGCGGGTGTCGTTCCAGGTGCGGGAAAGCTGGGACACCCTGGCCTGGGGGCTGCAGCAGTACCAGAACTTTTTCAGTGAGTCCTATTACTGGCGTACCTTTGTACGTACCGGGGTGATGTCTCTGTTCACCACCTTTCTGACCCTGCTGATCGCCTTCCCCATTGCCTGGTACATTGCCCGCCTCGCCCGGGGCCGGAGCAAGGGCATCCTGTTCCTGGCTTGCCTGATCCCGTTCTGGGCCAGTGAGTTAGTACGTACTTACGGCTGGATGATCCTGTTGCGGGAGAGTGGCCTGTTCAGCTCCTGGCTGCAGGCGCTGGGTTGGGTCGATGGCCCGGTGGAGATGCTCTACAATGATGTGGCGGTGATCATTGGCCTGGTCTACAACGGCCTGCTGTTTATGGTGGTACCCCTGGTAACCACCCTGGATGGTATGGACGAGAACCTGGTGGAAGCCGGCTACGATCTGGGCGGTGGCCACGCCACCGTGCTGCGGGAGGTGGTTATTCCCTGGGCCATGCCCGGCATTGTTTCCGGCTGTATCGTGGTGTTCATGCTCACCCTCGGCAGTTACCTGACACCGATACTGATGGGCGGCAAGGACAGCGCCTGGTTTACCGAGCAGATTTTCACCCAGTTTATTACCCGCTTTAACTGGGAGCAGGGTGCCGCACTGGGGGTATTGCTGCTGGTGTTGTCATCACTGATGGTGTGGCTTGGCCTGAAACTGACCGGCCAGTCCCTGCGCAAGGTGATGGGGTGATGCCATGATCCGTTCCGTGCCCCGGTCCCGGTTGTTTGATGCCCTCTACCTGGGCTACCTGGTGGCGTTCTTTGTGTACCTGGCCCTGCCGCTGCTGGTAACGGCCGTGTTTGCCTTCAACGACTCGCCCTTTCCGTCATTGCCCTGGCAGGGATTTACCCTGGACTGGTACCTGGCCGATGGCAGTGAGGGGCGTACCGGGCTGTTTCACGATGACAGTTTGCTCGGCGCTCTCTGGGTCAGCACCAAGATCGCCTTCTGGGTCACCCTGGCCAGTGTGGCGCTGGGTTGCGTGAATGCTGTGCTGTTCGAGCGCTTGCAGTTCCGGGGTAAGGAATTCCTGTATCTGTTAATGCTGTTGCCGCTGGTGATTCCCGGGGTCATTCTGGGGGTATCCATCCTGGTGTTCTACAGTGGCACCGCCAATGAGGTGTCGCGGCTTTGGGGTATCGAGCTGGATGTGTTTCGGCCCGGTATGCCCCTGGTGGTGATGGGCCAGGTGACCTTTATCACCACACTGGCTACCCTGGTGATCGGCGCCCGGTTGCGCAAGTTTGACCGGCAACTGGAGGAAGCCGCCCTGAACCTGGGGGGCAACGCCGCTGGTGGCCTGGTTTACCGTTACCTTGCCCTGGTTGCTGCCGTCCATTCTGGGCGCGGCCGCCATGGCGTTCCTGATGTCCTTCGAAAACTTCAACACCACCGTGATGCTCACGGGCAGCGATACGCCGCTCACCGTGGCGCTGTTCAATCGCCTGCGGGAAGGCTCGACACCGGTTCTCAATGCGGTGGCGCTGTTCCTGATGGTGGTGTCGGCCCTGCTGGCCCTGTTTACCCTGCGACAAAAAGGCTCAGGCTAAGCGGGTCTTTTCTAATTACACCGATATCGGGCTGTGGGGCGAGGTGGCCATACTCGACCACCCGGATCTGGTGCTGCACCTGGCCAGTCGCTCGGCGAAGAGCCTGGTAATTGCCACCATTTGCGGACTGATTGCCGAACGGGTCCTGTGCCGGGCCAAACATGCCGGCCGCAACCGGGTGGCTGCGGCCGAAGCATGAAGGTCAGTGCCAGATATTGCTGTCGATTTTCTCGTGCAGCTCCGGGTAATCCTTGGATTTGAAGTGAGGCACCAGGCCTTCCTTGCGTTGGGCCAGGTAGTCCTTGGTCAGTTTCACCACGGTACCGGACAGCAGCACGATGGCAATCAGGTTGATGGTCGCCATCAGTCCCATAGAGGCATCGGCCGCGTTGAACACGGTTACCACGGCCTCGTAACCACCCCAGACCACCATGCCCAGTGCCGCCAGGCGCAGAATAGTCAGGCCCAGTGTATTGCCGCCCTTCAGGTACACCAGCGCGTTCTCGGCGTAGGTGTAGTTGGCCACAATAGAGGTAAAGGCAAAGAACAGGATGGCGATGGCAATGAAGTAACCGCCGAAATCCCCGAGGTGAACTTCCATGGCCTGCTGGGTAAGCTGGGTGCCGGTTACGCCGGAACCCGGCTCCAGAACGCCGGCCAGCAGGATCATTACGGCAGTGGCGGTACACACGATAATGGTGTCGATAAACACGCCGAAGGCCTGTACCAGCCCCTGTGAAGACGGGTGGTGCGGAGCAGGTGTGGCCGTGGCGGCGATATTCGGGGCAGAACCCATGCCTGCCTCGTTGGAGAACAAGCCGCGCTTGATGCCGTTGAGCATGGCCGCAGTGATGGAACCGGCCGCGCCACCGGCGGCTTCTTCAAGGCCGAATGCGCTCTTGACGATCATCGCCAGGATGCCCGGCACTTCGGTGATGTTCATGGCCATCACAATCAGCGCCAACAGCACGTAGGCACCGGCCATGAACGGCACCACAAATTCCGCGAAGCGCACAATCTTGCGCAGGCCGCCGAAAATCACGATGCCGGCAAAGAACGCGATCGCAATACCCACGCCCAGTTTAGGTGTGCCGAAGGCACCTTCCATGGCATCGGCAATGGAGTTGGCCTGTACTGCGTTGAACACCAGGCCGAAGGAAATGATCAGGCACACTGCAAAGATAGCGGCGGCCCAGGGCGCCTTCAGGCCCTTGGCAATGTAGACCGCCGGGCCGCCCCGGTACTGGCCTTTGCCGTCACGCACCTTGTACAGCTGCGCCAGGGTGCTTTCGGCATAGCCGGTGGCCATGCCTACCAGCGCTACCATCCACATCCAGAAAATGGCACCGGCGCCACCCAGGTAAAGGGCGACCGCCACGCCGGCCAGGTTACCGGTACCGACCCGCGACGCGAGGCTGGTACACAGGGCCTGGAACGGCGAAATACCGTGTACATCGCTCTCGCGGGAACCGCGGATGGCACGGACCATTTCGCCAAAGTTGATGAACTGCAGAAAACCCAGGCGAATGGTAAAGAAAACACCCACGGCCAGCAGGCCGTATACGAGGACATAGCCCCAGAGAATCGAATTGAGAAAATCGACAATTGCAGTCATGGAGTGACGCCTTGTGATTTGTGGATGAAAGTTAACGAAGTCGCGGGGAAGTCTAGCACGGTGAAATTACAGGCAGACTGCGGAAATCCGTGATTGCCGGGCTGCTGGGGATGTGCAGCCCGGCCTGAGTGGTGGCCTCAGACCACCAGTACCGGGCACTTGGCCTGGGAGGCCACCCGGTGGGACACACTGCCGAGGAACATGCCGTCTTTGTCGCTGTTGGTGCCCTTGGTGCCAACCACGATCAGGTCTGCTTCCTTTTCCTGGGCAAACTTCACAATCACCTTGGACGGCCGGCCCGCTTTCACGAAACCGCGCACCTTGGTAGCCCCATGCTCCTTGGCAAACTCCTTGGCGTGGTTCACCACCTCCTTGGCGTAGTCCGACAGCACCTTGTCCGGAATGTCCATGTCATCCGGACGGCCAATCGAGAGCGAGGCCTCGAACAGGCTGTGGTGTTTGTAGACACAGATGATGAAAATTTCCGCATCCGGTATCAGTCGCTGCAGCTCGATGGCCTTGTCCAGGGCCTTCAATGAGGTTTTGGAACCGTCTACGGCAGCCAGAATTCGTTTGAACATACCAGTCTCCTGTCAGTGGCCGGTTGCCCGGTTCAGTCTCGGTAAGCCAGGTCCCGCAGGAACAGCGCAATATCCGGGAAGGCAATGATCAGGCCGGCAGCAGCCACCAGCATGAAAATGAAAGGCGGCGTGCCTTTGATCACTTCCAGGTAGGGCCGCTTGAAAATCGCAATGGCGGTGAAAATATCGCAGCCAAACGGTGGTGTGGCAGAGCCGATGGCCACCTGCAGGGTAATCAGTACACCCACCAGCACCGGGTCCAGCCCGGTGGCCTGGATGGCCGGGGCGAAGATCGGCGTGAGTACCAGGATCACCACAATCGGGTCTACAAACATGCAGGCAATGAAGAAGGCCACACAGATGGCAATCAACACACCGACCGGGCCGGCGTCATTCACACCCACTGCTTCAAGAATGCTTTGCGGAATCTGGGCGAAGGAGATAATCCAGGAGAAGCCGTTACCCACGGCCACCAGGATAAACACCACGGCGGTGATCAGGCCGGTGGACTTGGCAATCCGGTAGACATCGGTGAGTTTGAGCGACCGGAAAATCACAAACTCCAGCAGGAAGGCGTAAAGCACGCATACAGCAGCCGCCTCGGTGGGGCTGAAGATACCGCCGTAGATACCGCCCACGATGATCACCGGGAACATCAGCGGCCAGGACGCATCCCGAACCGACAGTGCCCGCTCCTTCCAGGACGCTTTTGGCTCTGTAGGTACCTGGTTCTTGTAGGCGTAGATCAGGCAGTACACCGAGAACATGAACAGGATCAGCAGGCCGGGGCCGATGCCGGCAATAAACAGCTCGGCAATGGAGGTCTCGGAGATAACCCCGTAGATGATCATGCCGATACTGGGCGGGATCAGGAAGGCGATATCACTGGCGTTGATGATCAGCGCCAGGGTGAAGGGATCGGAATAACCGGCTTTCAGCATCTTGGGGCGCAGGGGCGAGCCTACCGCCACTACCGTCGCCTGGGTTGAGCCGGAAACTGCACCGAACAGGGTGCAGGAGGTGGCGGTACTGATCGCCAGGCCACCTTTTACATGGCCGATGAACGACATGACCATGTTGATCAGCCGGTCGGCCGACTGGCCCCGGGTCATGATATCGGCGGCCAGGATAAACATGGGCACCGCGATCAACGACGCCGGCCGGATGCCACCCATCATCTGCTGGACGAATGTGCCCATCTGGCCGAAGCCGTCAAACATCATTACAAAGCCGAACACCGCAGCGGTGATCAGCGGGATCATCATCGGGAAGCCCAGAAGCAGCAGCCCGATCATGATAATCATCATCATAGTTGCCATGGTGTGAATATCCTTAGTGGTTCGGGTTCATGCGCTTCAGACTTCGGTTTCGGTATCGGCGTAGCCATCCACCACACCCGTCGACAGATAAACGTCTTTACTGGTGAGGTTTTTGATGGCGGTCAGGAAATACTGGATGCCGGTAATGGCAAAACCGACCGGTACCCAGACGTAGATCCACCAGATGGGCAGGCCCAGCGCCGGCAGAATGCGACCACGGCCGTACAGGGTTTCGATGTAGCCGTAGGAGTGGTAGCACAGGAAGAACATCACCACGGAGGTGAACAGGGCAATGAAAATCATCAGAGCCTTGCGGCCCTTGGCAGGAAAGGCATCGTAAACGGCAGACATCCGGATGTGGCGGCCATGGCGGGCAGCGTAGCCGATGCCGGCAAAGGTAATCAGGATAATCAGGATCCGGTTGATCTCGCCGGAGAAAAACAGGCCTTCTCCGAACACAAACCGGGCAATCACGTTAACGCAGGTGTTGACCGCCATGAGGATAACGCCGCCGGCCAGCATGACGGCTTCAATCCTGGCAATCCATTCATCAATAGTGCCCAGAAACCCGGGCAAACCGGATGCATAGGCACCGGTATCGTCTTCCACAGCCTCCTGAGGACGCTCAGACATGGATGGGGTACTCCGAAACAGGTCGCTCCCGGCCGGTAAATTCCCCGGCGGGGCGGGGTTGAACCAGGGCCGGACAACAAGGGGTGGCCGTGGCCACCCCCTGAATCCTGCCGGTTAGTCTTCCTGGACTGCCTTGAGGTCGGCCTTGAACTGGTTCAGCAGTTCCTGACCACTCTCACCGGTCATCTCGATGAACTTGTCTTCCACCTGCGGTGCCCGGGCACGGAAGGCTTCGATCTGTTCTTCGTTCAGACGGGTAACGGTAACCTCGTCGCTGGCAGCCTTGATCTTCTCAAGGGCTTCGTCGGCCAGGCCGTCGATATGCACGATGATTTCCTCGAACGCGAAGTCCGCAGCATCCCGCACCAGCTTCTTGTCTTCGTCAGACAGGCCGTTGTAGAAATCCTGGTTCGCCATCATGGCGGTGGTGAACCAGCCGTGGCCGGTGAATACCAGGTTCGGAGATACTTCGTACAGTCCGCCGGACTCGATCCAGAAAATCGGGTTTTCCTGGCCCTGGATCATATTGGTCTGCAGGGCACCGTACACTTCACCCCAGGGCAGCGGGGTGGGCGTCGCGCCGAAGGCGGAATAGGTTTCAGACAGAAGCGGGTTGGTCATAACCCGGATCTTCTTGTTCTTGAATTCCTCGGGGGAGGTGACCGGCTCGTCTACAGTCACCACGAATTCACCTTCCGGGTACATCTTCAGCAGTTCCAGGCCCTGCTCGGAGTACAGCTGGGGGAAGTCTTCGTTGATGGCCTCGGACTCACGGAAAAACTCAATCACCGTGTCCATGTCGGTGGGCATCAGGTACGGAATGAAGAAAATCTGGGCTTCGGGAATCAGTGAGCCGGTAAAACCGGGGGACTGGTTCACGAAGTTGAGGATGCCAGCCTGGGTCTGTTCCATGATGTCGTCAGACTCGCCCAGCTCACCGAAACGGAACACCTGCAGGGTGTGGTCGGAGTTCTCTTCGATGTATTCCTTGAATTTGTAGGCGTAAACGTCTTGAACATCGCCCTCGTATTCTTCGTGGGCGTAGCGCCAGTTGGCTGCATTTACCGCATTGGCTGCGGTCAGACCGGCAAACGCCAGTGCTGAAATACCCGCCAGTTTCCTGAATTTGCTTGTGCTGTTCATCGCGTTGTCTCCGCTCTTTTTTTCAGTTAATTCCTTGTTACCTTTTTTTAGACTGGCAAAACAAAGCGGTTTTCGCAAGGAAATGACCGAAATCAGGAAACACTGGCGGCAGGTTTCGCGGTATCGCAAGTCTATGAATTCAGACTTTATTCGGATTTTTGAGACAGGTTTCGAGGAATCGGTGGAACTCCCGGGCCACCCTGTCGACACTGTTCTCCAGCCGGTGCCCGTCTGGCATTACCAGGGTTTCGAGGCGCTGCTCACGGGCCAACTCCAGAACCGGCATCACCGGTACCACATCATCATCCCAGCCGTGAATGATGCGGGTATAACGGGCGCCGATCAGCGGGCTCGATTGCGGGTATTTAGGCAACGCCAGTGCCGGCGCCAGCAGAAAACAGCCCAGTACCGGGGTGGTGGCGCTGGTTTGGGCGCACACCCAGCCACCCATGCTCGAGCCGGCCAGGATGGTCCGCTCCGGCACGGCGCCGGCACTTTCCATGGCGGCTCGCATCTGCTCCAGCCGGACTGCCGGGTCTTTACTGCTGCGGTGGTCGATGGCCTCGGCCCGCACGCCATCAAACTCTTCCGCCACCGCTTTCAGGACCTGGATCTTGGTGCTGCCCGGGCCGCTTTCCAGGCCGTGGGACAGAAACACGAAAAACGGTTGTTCGGGCATGTCAGGCTCCGTGGGTTTTATCAGTCCGTTCAGGTCCGGGTTTGGGCCAGGATATCGAGGGCGTGGCGGCGCCTGGCCGGCTCGTAGATATCAACGGTGAACATCAGCTCCTCCACCTGAATATCCGACAGCAGTTCCTCAAGTTGTTGCTTCAGGTCGTCGGAATTACCAATGACCTGCAAGCCCAGAAAATCCTTAACCCCGGCTTCTTCGGCGGCATTCCACAGGCCATTCATGGACTCCACCGGCGGCTTCATCCACAGCGGCTGGCCACGGAACAGCGACAGAATCCGCTGGTAGCTGGTGGTGCTCAGGAATTTGGCTTCTTCCATGGAGTCTGCGGGTACGGCCGGAATGGCCAGCATGGCGTAGGGCTGCTGCAGCTGCCCGGAAGGCTGGAAATTATCCCGGTACACCCTGAGCGCTTCGCGATACAGGCGAGGTGCAAAGTGGCCGGCAAAGGCGTAGGGCAGCCCGCGCATGGCGGCCAGCTGGGCACTGTACAGGCTGGAGCCCAGCAACCAGATCGGCACATTGGTGCCGGCGCCGGGAATGGCTTTTACCGGCTGGCCCGGCTGCAGCGGCCCGAGCAGGGTTTGCAGGCGGGCGACATCTTCAGGGAACTGCTCCGCGCCCAGACCCTCCCGGCGAAGCGCCCGGGCGGTAATCTGGTCGGTGCCCGGCGCCCGGCCAAGGCCCAGGTCAATGCGGCCCGGGTACAGGCATTCCAGGGTGCCGAACTGTTCGGCAATCACCAGGGGTGGGTGGTTGGGCAGCATTACGCCACCGGAGCCGACGCGGATGCTCTCGGTCTTGCCGGCTATATGGCCTACCAGTACCGAGGTGGCAGAACTGGTGATGCCTTCCATGTTGTGGTGTTCCGCCAGCCAGAAACGCTTGAAACCAAGCTTCTCGGCATGTTGGGCATAGGCCACGCTGTTGGCCAGGGTAGTGGAGACGGAATCGCCTTCGCGGACGGAGGCCAGTTCGAGCAGGGAAAAATCGGGTTTAATGGACATGGAGCTCCGGAATTCTGAAGGACTATCGATAGTGATCAATAAACAATGATGGTTCGGGCCGGTTTCTTCAAGGGCTGGCACGGTAGCGGGGCCGGATTTCCCTGCAAGTGCTAAAGTGCATGAACAGTCTGGCGCTCTGGTTCGTATATACCGGCCGGGATCCTGGAAGTGAAGCGCCTGTTCGGCAATAACCGGCTACCCTTGCAGGCAGGGTATCTGAACCGTTGTACAAGGAACCTTCAATGGCAGAAAGCATCTTTGCCGCTGTGCGTGAACAGATAAAACAGAATGTATCCGACACCCTGAATGCGTTTGGCGATGGCCAGGCGGACTGGGGAGAACTGGCGGTGCATGCCCTTAGCCAGCTTCTGATTTCGGCCTTGTATCTGGGGCTGTTTCTGGTGGTGTACGCCCTGCTGATCAGCATCGTGCGTTTTGCTGTGGGCAAAAAACGGGCGCAGCATCCGTTGTTCAATCATGCCCGTACCGGGATCCGATATCTGTTCGGGCTGGGCGCTTTTCTGGTGATCATGGCCCAGTTCGGTGCGGCGCCGGAATTGTTGAAATCCATGGCCCGGGCCGGGCTGATGGCCTTGGGGTTCTTTGTGGGCTGGCTGGTTGCCGGCCGGCTGATCCGGGAAGCCATGAGCCGCTACCGGCTGGATCCGTCCATCCGGCAGCTGGTGGAAAACCTGTTCTCTGTGCTTACCGCTACCTTTGCGGCGGTCACCGTGCTGGCACAGTTTGGTTTTGATGTGGTGTCGATTGTGGCCGGGCTCGGGATTGTCGGCATTGCGGTGGGCTTTGCGGCTCAGTCGACCCTGTCCAACTTCATTGCCGGCATTACCCTGTTGATCGAACGGCCATTCCGGATTGGCGACTGGGTGACCATCAACGGCCAGGACGGCAAGGTGGTCAAGATAGCCCTGCGCACCACCTGGCTGCGTACCCGGGACAACATTTTCACCATGATTCCCAACGACAGCGTGGCGTCTTCCGATATCGTCAATTACAGTGCCGAGGGCGCGACCCGGCTGAATATTCCGGTGGGCATCGCCTACAAGGAGTCTGCCAAGGCGGCCCGGGAGGTGATCATGCCGGTGCTGTTATCCCATCCGGAAGTGCTGCAAAGCGCCGGTATGGAGCCCCGGGTGGTGCTGAAAAACCTGGGCGATTCCTCGGTAGACCTGGAAGTGAAAATCTGGATTACGCCGGATAACCTGGATGTGCAGCCCAGAATCATGGCCGACGTGCTGGAGCAGATTAAGGAAGCACTGGATGACGCCGGCATCGAGATTCCTTTCCCGCACCTGCAGCTGTTTATTGATGAAGCCAAGGGCCTGAAGCCCCTGGTGGAACCGCTTTACCCGAAACTGGCCGGCAAGTCCTGACCTGCCGGTACGAGGAGAACAAAATGACGGAGCCGACGGGCTACTACGAAGACAACACCACCCTGGCCCAGTACCTGGAGTTCCACTTTGGCGAGAGCTGGCATGGCGAGGCGAACTTCCCGAAAGAGCTAGCGGATGCTGCCATGGAGGCGCTGGATGGCAGGGAGTTCTGCCGGGCGCTGGATATTGGGTGCGCGGTGGGGCGGACCACACTGGAGCTGGCGCGGCATTTTGATCACGTGGATGGCATCGACTTTTCCGAAACGTTTATCCGCAAGTGCAAGGAAGTGGTGCGGGAGGGAGTGGCCCGCTATGCCCGGCGAGAAGAAGGTGAACTGGTCAGTTATCAGGAGCGCTCGCTGGCAGCTCTGGGTTTGTCTGATGCCATGCACCGGGTGGCTTTTCACCAGGGCGATGCCTGCCAGCTGGGTGCGGGTTACCGGGATTACGACCTGGTGCTGGCGGGTAACCTCATTGATCGACTCTATAAACCATCCCTGTTCCTGGAAACCGTTCACGAACGCATAAATGACCTGGGCTTGCTGGTGATCGCTTCCCCGTACACCTGGCTGGAAGAGTACACGCCCAAGGCCGAGTGGGTTGGCGGTATCCTGAAAGATGGCAAACCTTACACCACACTGGATGGCCTGAAGGATATGCTGGCGCCCCACTTCCGAATGCTGGGCGAACCCAGGAGCCTGCCTTTTGTCATTCGCGAGACCCGCAACAAATTCCAGCACAGTTTCTCTGAGTTGACGGTCTGGGAAAAATTACCGGATTAACCGCGATGTCACGAAAGGGTCATATAGAACGGGTATTCTGAGGATTCATCAGGACAATGCATTGTGTTGGTGCATCGTGTGATTGCTTCAGCCGGGGACTCCCCGGCTTTTTTACGCCTGGTGTTTTTTGCCGGAACTGTCCCGGCGAAGGGCCCGTTCCCGACGGCGCTCGCTTTCCGTGTTTTCCTCAATGGTTTTCTGCACAAATTCGATATGCTCTCCGGCTATTGCCCGTGCCGCCTCGGCCCGGCCTTCCACAATCGCGGTAAACAGTTTCTGATGCTGGCTGATCAGGCCCGTCCGGGTGGCGGCTTCCTTGGAGTACATCCCGCCGATGTTGGTGACAATATTGTTCTTCAGCAGGCTGAACAGGTTGCGCATGGTGTGTAGCAGCACCACGTTGTGGCTGGCTTCGGCAATGGCCAGATGAAAGCCGGCATCCGCCGCGCCTTCCTGCTCGATGTTTTCTTTGGAAGGGGTCTGGTAGCAGGCATCAAGGTCCTGCCAGGCCTTGGTCAGGCGCGCCTTGTCAACTTCAGTCGCCCGCTGCGCCGCGTAGTAGGCGCAGTCTGCTTCCAGGGTGCGCCGGAACTCCAGCAGGTCTCGGTGGGCTTCGGGTCGGTTTTCCAGCAGCTGAACAAGGGGATCACTGAAGCTTGCCCCCAGGCTTTCGGTTACAAAATTTCCGCCACCCTGGCGGCTGATCAGCAGGCCTTTCGCTGCGAGCTTTTGCACCGCTTCCCGTAACGATGGCCTGGAAACCCCAAACTGCTCGGCCAGTGTCCGCTCAGGTGGCAGGCGCTGGCCGGGCTTCAGGGTGCCTTCGAGAATCATGGTTTCCAGCTGTTCGACAATGGTGTCTGCCAGGCGTTTCGGGGCGATCTGGTTGATCGACATAGGGCTCCGGAGTTCACGGATTAAATTGGTCTTACCAAAAAAAACTGACTGCCTTTGTACTTGTTTTAACAGCAAAACAGCAAGCCCTTAAGACCAATGTCTTAGTTTGGGGTTTTGACAGTCTTTAATCGCTCAAATACTGTGCTTGGATCAGATTTGTCAATTGGTAATACCAATTATTCAAAAATAGAGCCCAATAACAAGACTCTGGAGAAAACCATGTCATCCGGATTACTCGCCCTGCTGGCATTTGCCCCCATTCTGTTGGCCGGAATTCTGCTTCTCGGCCTGCGATGGCCCGCCCGAACTGCCATGCCTGTTGTCTTTCTGGCAACGGCCGTACTTGGCTATACCGCCTGGGACATGACCCTGAACCGAATTTTCGCCTCGACCCTGCAGGGACTGGTGATCACGATCGGTGTGTTGTGGATTATCTTCGGCGCCATTTTGCTGCTGAACACCCTCAAACACTCGGGAGCCATTGCTACTATTCGCTCTGGTTTTACCAATATCACGCCGGACCGGCGGATCCAGGCCATTATCATTGTCTGGCTGTTTGGCAGTTTTATTGAAGGCGCATCCGGTTTCGGTACGCCGGCAGCCATTGTGGCGCCGTTACTGGTGGCGGTAGGTTTTCCGGCCATGGCGGCGGTTATGCTCGGGATGATGGTGCAGAGCACGCCGGTGTCGTTTGGCGCGGTCGGCACACCGATCATTGTCGGTGTGACCACGGGGCTGGACGAGGCCACGATCAGTGGCCAGCTTGAGGCTGCGGGTTCCAGTTGGGAAGCCTACCTGCAGCTGATTACCTCCGAAGTTGCCATTACCCACGCCATTGCTGGCGTGATCATGCCGCTGCTGATGGCGGTGATGATGACCCGTTTCTTCGGCCAGAACAAAAGCTGGAAGGAAGGTCTGGAAGTGTTGCCGTTTGCCCTGTTTGCAGGCGTTGCCTTCGTGGTGCCCTATGCCATCACGGGTATACTGATGGGGCCGGAGTTTCCGTCGTTGCTGGGTGGCCTGATTGGCCTGGCGATTGTCACGTTTGCGGCCAGGAAGGGCTTTCTGATTCCGAAGAAAACCTGGGACTTTGCCGAGCGTGAAGACTGGCCGGCCGAGTGGGTTGGCAAACTGGAAATGAAGCTGGAAGACATCGCCGCCCATCCCATGAGTGGCGTTCGTGCCTGGCTTCCGTATGTGCTGATGGGTGCAATTCTGGTGATCAGCCGCACGGTAGCGCCGGTGAAAGACTTCTTCGTCAGCATTGGCGTATCCTTCTCGAACATTCTGGGTGAGGCCGGGGTCAGCGCCGGTGTGCAGCCACTGTATCTGCCTGGCGGCATTCTGGTGATGGTGGTGATTGCCACCTTCTTCATCCACCGGATGAGCACCAGGGCCATGGGTGAAGCCCTGAAAGAGTCGGGCGGGGTGTTGCTCAGCGCGGGCTTTGTACTGCTGTTCACCATTCCGATGGTGCGGATCATGATCAACTCCGGCGTCAACCTGGCCGACCTGCCAAGCATGCCGCTGGCCATGGCCACCTGGGTGGCGGATTCTGTGGGCGGCATCTATCCCTTCCTGGCGCCTACGGTCGGTGCGTTGGGTGCTTTCCTTGCCGGCTCCAATACCGTATCGAACATGATGTTCAGCCAGTTCCAGTTTGGTGTTGCCCAGGGCCTCGGGTTGTCTACCGCACTGATGGTGGCGGTGCAGGCTGTTGGTGCGGCTGCCGGTAACATGATCGCGATTCACAATGTGGTGGCGGCTTCGGCGACGGTTGGTTTGCTGGGCCGTGAAGGCCAGACCCTGCGCAAAACCATTCGCCCGACTATCTACTATCTTGTAGTAACCGGTGGGGTTGCCCTGGTGGCCGCCTATGTTCTGGGCGTTACCGACCCCCTGATGAACTGATCTGAAACAACGGGCAGGGCTGCTCCGCAGCCCGCAGAACCCGGAGGCAATGACTGATGAGTGAGCTGTTCTACGATGCCGCCCCTAATGCCACCCGTGTGGCCCCGGAGCGCCCCAAGCCCCGGGTATATCCGGACAAGCCGGCGGAGGTAACTTTGTTCGGCACTTGTGTGGTGGATCTGTTTTTTCCCGAAGCTGGTCTGGATGCGATCCGCCTGCTGGAGCGGGAAGGCATTCGCGTGCACTTTCCGCAGGAACAATCCTGCTGTGGCCAGCCGGCCTGGACCTCCGGCTACGTGAATGAGGCCCGGGACGTAGCGCGTGCACAGCTCAACCTGCTCGACAACGGCTTGCCGGTGGTCGTCCCCTCGGGCTCCTGTGCCGGCATGTTCCGGCAGCACTACCGGGAAGTGTTTGCGGAAGAGCCGGATACCCTCAAGCGTGTGGATGACCTGGCCGAGCGTACCTTCGAGCTGACCGAGTTTCTGCTGCACGTATGCAAGGTAGACTGGCAGGATCTCGGCCAGCCCACGCAGATTGCCCTGCACACCTCCTGTTCCGCCCGTCGGGAAATGAACACCCACCTGCACGCCCGGGAGTTGCTGGGCAAGCTGGCGAACGTCGAGCGGCTGGATCACGACCACGAAAGCGAATGTTGCGGCTTTGGCGGCACCTTCTCCGTGCGCATGCCGGAAGTGTCCGGGGCCATGGTGCTCGACAAAACCCGTTCGTTGCGGGAATCCGGGGCGGTGGAAATGGTGACCGCCGATGGCGGCTGCCTGCTCAACATCAACGGCTCCCTGGAAAAACAGAAACAGACGTTCCGGGGCCGGCATCTGGCCAGCTTTCTTTGGGGGCGGGTGAGTGGAGAGGTGAAATCATGAGCCAGCGTATACCGGTAAAAGAACTCACCGACAGCTTCCGTGGCCGCGCGGTGGGCGCCCTGGCCGACGCCCAGCTGCGCACCAACTTCCGCGTCGCCATGGACTCGCTGATGAAAAAACGGGCCGATGCTTTTCCGGACGAGGAAGAGCGTGAAGGACTGCGGGAACTCGGCAACCACATCAAGGCCCGGGCGCTGTCCCGGTTGCCGGATTTGCTTGAACAACTGGAAACCAGGCTGACCGCCAACGGTGTCAAGGTCCACTGGGCGGAGACTACCGAAGAGGCCAACCGGATTGTCCACTCCATCATTGAGGCGAAGCAGGGTTCTCAGGTGGTGAAGGGCAAATCCATGGTCAGCGAAGAAATGGAGATGAACGACTACCTGGCCGAACGCAACATCGAGTGCCTGGAGTCCGACATGGGCGAGTACATCGTCCAGCTGGATGGCGAAAAGCCCTCCCACATCATCATGCCGGCGATTCACAAGAACCGCTTTCAGGTCTCCAAACTGTTCCACGACAAACTGGGCGTGGATGAGACCGAGGATGTGAACGAGCTGATCCAGATTGGCCGGCGCACCCTGCGCCAGAAATTTCTGGAAGCGGATGTCGGGGTGTCTGGCGTCAACTTCGCCATTGCCGAAACCGGCACCTTGCTGCTGGTGGAAAACGAAGGCAATGGCCGCATGAGCACCACGGCGCCGCCGGTGCACATTGCGGTCACCGGTATCGAAAAGGTGGTGGAAAACCTGCGGGACGTGGTGCCCCTGTTGTCGTTGCTGACCCGCTCCGCATTGGGCCAGCCGATCACCACCTACGTGAACATGATTTCCGGCCCGCGCAAGGCGGATGAGCTGGATGGTCCGGAGGAAGTTCACCTGGTGCTGCTGGACAACGGCCGCAGTGGTGCCTTTGCCGACGCCCAGTTGCGCCAGACCCTGAACTGCATTCGCTGTGGCGCCTGTATGAACCACTGCCCGGTGTATGCCCGGGTGGGTGGCCACACCTACGGTGAAGTGTATCCGGGGCCGATTGGCAAGATTATTACGCCGCACATGGTCGGGTTGCACAAGGTGCCGGACCATCCCAGCGCGTCTTCGCTGTGTGGCGCCTGTGGCGAAGTGTGCCCGGTGAAGATTCCGATCCCGGAAATGCTGCAGCGGTTGCGCCAGGAAAACGTGAAAAGCCCCGCTGAACAGCCGAAAGTGAAAGACGGTGGCGCCAAATATTCCCGCAAGGAGCGGGCGATCTGGCGCTTCTGGGCCAGCCTGAATACGTCGCCGGTGTTTTACCGCCTGTTCCTTTGGGGCGCGACCCGTTTTGGCAAACTGGCACCGAAAAACGTCGGCCCCTGGACCGAGAACCACTCGGCGCCGGTGCCGGCCCGGCGGTCTTTGCATGATCTGGCCAAAGCCCATTTGAATCAGGGAGACCGGTGATGAGTGCCCGCAGCAACATTCTCAACAAGCTCCGTGCCGGCCTGGCCGGCACCACCCCCCGGCCGGATGATTTCGATGAGGGCCTGGTGACCCGCCCCTGGCAGTATGCGCCGGAGGACCGGATTACCCGCCTGCGTTCTCTGATGGAAGCGGTGCACACCGAAATCCACCAGCTGACGACTGAGCAATGGCCCGCCAAGGTTCAGGAATTGCTGGAACGTCGCGGACTGAAAAACCTTCTCTATGCCCCGGGTACCGACCACGGCCAGACGTTGTCGGAACACTGGCAGCAAAGCGGCGCCGCGCCCGAATTGCTGGCCTACGACCGGCCCATCGAGGAATGGAAAGAGGAGCTGTTCTGGCAGGTGGATGCAAGCATAACCGGCACGGTGGGGGGCATTGCAGCTACTGGCTCTCTGGTGGTCTGGCCGGATCGCCATGAGCCGCGCCTGATGAGCCTGCTTCCGCCGCTGCACATTGCCCTGCTCAAGGCCAGTGAAGTGGAAGACAACCTGTACGGCATGATGCAGAAGCACAACTGGTCCGCGGGTCTGCCCACGAACCTGTTGCTGGTTTCAGGCCCGTCCAAGACGGCGGACATTGAGCAGGTGCTTGCCTATGGGGCCCATGGCCCGAAAGAGCTGGTGGTCCTCATCCTTGAGGACGCCTGAGGGCGAGGTTACTTAACCCCGAAGCCCCGCTTGTTCAGGAAATCCTTCATGTGCGGCCGGAGCTTGCTGGTAAACAGCGGCTTCAGCTGCTCGGACCAGTTGGTGTCCTTGTTGCCGCCGGTGCGTTCCTGGTAGTACTGGTGCATGGTGTCGTCAAAGCTGGCCACCAGGGCTTCATCGTCAGAATCGTCGTAGGCGTCTTGTTTCAGGATGGCGGCCAGGGGCAGCCGAGGTTTCACTTCCGGATCCTGGTCCGGGTAGCCGAGGCACAGGCCAAATACCGGGTACACATGTTCCGGCAGGTTGAGCATTTCGCTCACTTCCTGCGGGTTGTTGCGAATGCCGCCGATGTAGCAGATGCCCAGCCCTTCGGATTCAGCTGCCACCACAACATTCTGGGCGATCAGTGCGGCGTCAACGCTGGCCACCAGCAGCTGCTCGGTCATGCCCCGGACCACCTCGGCACCGGCTTTCTCGGCGGATTCGGTGGCGCGCTTCATATCGGCGCAGAACACCAGGAAGTCCGAACAGGTTTCGATATAGGCCTGGCCGCCGGCCAGTTCAGCCAGTTTCTTCCGCTTTTCCGGATTGACCACGTGAATAATGGTGTAGGCCTGCACGTGGTTGGAGGTGGCGGCACACTGGCCGGCGCGGATCAGTTCTTCAAACAGCTCCCGGGGAATCTGTTGATCCTTGAACTTACGGATGGAACGGTGGGATTTCAGCAGTTCAATGGTCGGATTCATAGCCCCTCGTCTGAGTCAGGAAAAAAGAGACGATAGCTTGCTTAACAGAGCGGGCGCAACCGGACGAAGGTGGGTAGTTGCCGCAGCGGGCTGGCCACAGACACAGCGAGTAGGGTGAGGCGTTACCGCCTCATCCCTCTCACAGAACCGTACATACGGGCCACGTATACGGCTCATGCCATTAACTTACCCTGAACTCGGGGACAGTGATGCCGGTTTTGACCTTCGCAAGATCCATCAACTGCAGGTCATTGTGCAGGTAGGTGTTGGGCAGGGCCAGACTGGCCAGTGGGGACGCCGCGTTGCGCCAGCTTTGCATCTTGATATGCCGGAACGGGGGTTGGTAACCCAGCTGTTTCAGCCTCCGATGCAGCCGACTCGGCTTTTTCCACTGCTTGAGCTGGATGCAGCGCAGGCGCCGCCTTAGCCAACTCATCACCTGCTTTAACACCCGCGCGCAGTTCGCCACCCGGAAGTA